>Ga0066694_10000396_pt1 | contig 13108 bp, 6 predicted proteins | sample GraSoiAngelo_143_FD_66670 | JGI IMG/M metagenome (GOLD analysis project Ga0066694, IMG submission 66670) | Grasslands soil microbial communities from the Angelo Coastal Reserve, California, USA - 14_1009_02_30cm | ecosystem: Environmental > Terrestrial > Soil > Grasslands | place: USA... | reverse complement strand
TGAAGATTCCCGTGGAAGGTTACGGAAACCTGGAGATTAAGGGGCAATTCGAGTCGACTGTTCCCGAAGTCGTGCAGAGGGGGCTCTATCCGGAGGACGGCAAATTTCGAATCTCTCCACCCGTGGTTCTCATCAGAGAAAAAGAGATGCTCATGAAAGGGGACATGGGGGGAGGACAGCTCTCAATTGACAAATCCTACTTCGCCTATGGGGACCAAGACCATGGATGGTACCTGTTCTCCGCAAAACCGATCGCAGGGGCGGTTGAAGGAACGCTTACGATGAATCAGATTGAATTCAAGCTCGACGACAGACACTACTTCCTCTTCACAGGCGACCCAATTCTTTTCGGCAAGGCGAAGATTTGGGTGAAGCATTTCCCTTCCATTCAGGACTTCGATCCGACTTCTCCGCGGATGGACTGGGCAGCAGAAAACGGACCGGCGCTTGCGTTTGGAGAATTAAAGAATCTTGCCGTCGAGAAGGAAGGTTCTTCGCTCAAGTGATCCGAGGAGGCGTACCGTTGAGTGGGTGAGATCCCTTGCTTCGCTCAGGATGACAATCTCGTGGCAAATTGTCTGGGATCCTATTGCGCGAAGGACAGGCGGTTGACGCTGACGAGGGCGGTGAAGTCGGCGGCGATTTGCTTGGCGATTTTCTTGAGTTCATCGTCGGAGGGGTCTCGCGATACCTCGAAGCGCTCCGCGGGGGCGTAGGAGGTAACGGTGATCACCGGCCCGTGGCGAGGGTCGTTGGCGGGGGGATCGGCGAGTTCGTAGAGGGGCTGCGCCGGGCGCGTGAGGTTGTTGACGCCGACAAAGAGAATCATGTTCGGTGCCACTGGCTCGCCACCAACAAGCAGGCGTCGCGCGCGATTTCTTTCATCGGCTTCGGCGAAGACGCCGCGGATGCGCATGCCCTGCTGCGGAACGGGCGCTTCGGCGGGGAGACGACGTGCGTCGTAACCGGCTTGCGTGAGAGCCCGGATGATGTTTTCCGAAACGGCATTTATGAGCGCGTTAGCGCGGTCGGCTGGAGTTTCTTCGGTGGCAGCGTCGGAAGAATCCGTATCTGATGCGGAGGTGGGCGCACTTCTTCTCCGTGCACCTGTGGGAGAGACCGGGGTTCTGCGAGACGCGGAGGGCGGGGAAGAGCGCGGCGTGGATTTTTGCGACGGCTTGCGGTGAACGACGTCTAAATCGAAATCGCTGACGTAGACGACCATGGCACCGGCAGGCACCGCGATCGAGGCTTGAGGCTGGGGAGCGTTCGATTCGGGCTGGGTTTGAGCCGTACTTGGGCGGGCAAACGAGAAGAGGGTAACGAGCGAAAGCAAAACGGAAATCCGAGCAAACGCCATGCAAATCCTCGAAGCACAAAACTTCACAACAATTTTGGATGAGCCAGAAGCAAATTTTGGCACACGGAAGAACAAATGGAAAGCCCGGGGGCGGGGTTGTCCACACGGCGTGCACCTGAAACGAGGAGTCGCCAAATGAAGTCCTACGACGGGGTCAGTATCTGACGAGTCGCGGAGTAGACGCGCTGAAAGGAAGTGTAGCTGGCGTTGAGCGCTGCGACGGCAGCCGGTTGCGGGTCGATGTGAGAAGCAATGCGTACGGCGGCAGCGCAGGCCGCGTCCACGGAGGGCCAGACGCCGGCACCAACAGCGGCTAGAAGCGCGGCTCCGTAGGCAGCGCCTTCTTCAGCGGCCACGAGTTCGACGGAGTGGCCATAAACATCGGCCTGAATTTGTCGCCAGAGTGGAGAACGCGCGCCGCCGCCACCGAGACGGATGCTGCTCACGGGGACGTTCATTTCCTGGAACAGCGTGAAAGTGTCGCGGAGGCTGAACGCGACGCCTTCGAGAATGGCGCGAACGATATGGCCGCGCGTATGCGAAGCGGTGAGACCGACGAGCGCGCCGCGAGCGCTGCCATCGAGATGGGGCGTGCGCTCACCCATGAGATACGGCGTCCAGAGAAGGCCGTCGGAGCCGGGAGGGATTTTGCCGGCCTCAGCAGTGAGATGGTCGTAGGATTCCGGAGCACTCGTCGAATTGGCGGTGAGAGTGTCGCGGAACCAGCGCAGCGAAAGGCCAGCGGCTTGGGTGACGCCCATGACGTGCCACCTTCCGGGAATGGCATGGCAAAAAGTGTGTACACGGCCGCGAGAATCGAGTGCAGGGCGATCGGTAGCCGCGAAGACGACGCCGGACGTGCCGATGGTGGCGCTGACGGTTCCGGGAGAGACGATGCCCATGCCTACGGCGCCAGCGGCTTGATCGCCGGCACCCGCGACCACGGGAGTGCCGGCGGCGAGCCCACACTGTGCAGCGCCCTCTGCAGAGACTTTCGCGCAAACGTCGGGGGACTCGTAGAGCGCGGGTAGTAGGCTTTCCTCGAGAGCGGCTGCGTCCAGCATTTCTGACGACCAGCGGCGATGGGCTACATCCAAAAGCAGGGTGCCGGAGGCATCGGCCATGTCCGTGGCGCGCTCGCCGGTGAGGTGGAAACGAACGTAGTCCTTGGGAAGCAAAACGTGTCGCACGCGCTCCCAGTTCGCAGGTTCGTTTTCGCGGACCCAGAGAATCTTTGTAAGGGTAAAGTTCGGCAGTGCGGGATTGCAAGTGAGCCGAATCAAGCGCTGCAGGCCGAGAGCGCGGGTAAGCTCGCGGCATTGCTTTTCGGTGCGGACGTCGCACCAAATCAGCGCCGGGCGCACGACTCGCCCTTGTTCGTCGAGGAGAACCGCGCCGTGCATCTGGCCGGAGAAACCGATACAGGCGACGTCCTTGCCCGTAACATTGGCGCCTGCTAGGGCTTTGCGGACGGCGAGGCAAGTGGCGTGCCACCAGTCCTCGGGCTGTTGCTCGGCCCAGCCAATCTGGGGAGAAGCAAAGGGTTGGTGATCTTCGGTAGCGGAAGAGACGAGGAGGCCGGTTTGATCGATTACGACGGCCCGCGTGCCGCCCGTGCCAACGTCAATCCCTAAAACGTGGATAGAGCCCCCTCGAAGACTTCAGGACTGAACTGGAATCATCATATCCTTCCAAGCGATGATGGCAAGAGAGACCTGACGAGACTGGCGTCCCAACAAAATCACTTCGATTGACAGCGTAACTGGCGCTTAGAAATCAACCTGCTGCGCCGGGCATCAGGAAGAGTGGCCTCATTTCGAAGCTGGCGTATTGAGGGCGCAGGCGCTCCGTGTTGTATTGCTCTTTGATGTTGACAATTTTCTTGGTAGCGGTGACGGTCTCGAGCGGAATGTTGTCGTAATGGCCATTCTTGAGGACGACGAGCCGCCCGCTGATATTTTTCAGCAAGAGATCGAGAGCGAGATTGCCATAGGCCATGGGGGCAATAGAGTCGATCGCATCGGGGTCGCCGCAGCGGACGAGATAGCCTAGCTTCTGGTTGATGACGTCAATCTTTTTGCCGTTGTTAAACTTGGCGGAAATGTCCCGCACCCTTTCGGCGACAATGTCACCAATGCCACCGAGCTTCTTGTGCCCGAAGGCATCGGCTTCCCCTTCTTCAAAAACCATTTCTCCGCCTTCGAACATGGCGCCTTCTGAGACGAGTACGATGGAATAGCGGCTCGGATTCTTACGCCTGTCCGCGACGAGGAGTTCGGTGAGACGTTCGATATTGAATTTGAACTCGGGAATGACGCAGCGATTTGCGGCGCCGGCCATGGTAGGAAGCATAGCCGTGAAGCCGGCGTAGCGGCCAAATACCTCCAGCACCATGAATCGCTCGTGGGAACCGGCGGAAGTGCGCAGGCTATTCACCATCTGAATGGTGCGCGTGACGCAGGTGCTGAAGCCGATGCAGTAGTCGGTGCCAGGAACGTCGTTATCCATGGTCTTGGGGATGCCGATGACGCGGAAGCCTTCTTTGTGCAGCCGGACACCGTAACTCAACGTGTCATCGCCGCCGATAGGAACGAGCGTATCGATGCCAAGCCAGGCGAGATTCTTGAGCACTTCGGGAGTTAAGTCATTTTTCTCGGCGGTGTATTTGTCCTTCAGGCGCGCGGGAACGGCGGACTTGGCGACGCGTGCGGGATTAGTTCGCGAGGAATGAAGAAAGGTGCCGCCGGTGCGGCCAGTGCGATCAACAATCTCCTCATCGAGGAGAAAAAAATTGTCGGAATTGTCGTAGTCCTTTTCACGGACCATATCAACCAAACCAGCCCAGCCATGGCGAATGCCGATGACCTGATAGCTCTCGCGAAGGGCGCGCAGAGTAACGGCGCGGATGGCGGGATTGAGGCCGGGAACGTCGCCGCCCCCGGTGAGGATGCCGATGACCCCTTTCTTGGTCCTGACGTTTGCCATGAATCGATAGATCGCCCTTTCGTGGGATGCAGAACAGGGAATTATCCACTTTGCCGGGAGATTTAGGAAGGGCTGAAGAACGATTCATTTTTTCGCACCAATGGAGGCAAAAAAGAAAGGGCGGACCGTAGTCCCCCCTTCCCGCTCAAGATAGCCAAGAAACGCTGCGTTAGGACGCTGGGGCTGCCGCGATCGGTTCTGCGGAATCCTGGATCGTTAGCATGTCGGTGCGCACCTTCTCCCACTCGAGCAAGGTGAGCCCATTCGAAGCAAAGAAGCGCCGAATCTTGGCGGAGTCCCAATGCATGACTTTTTCCAGCACAGGGACAAGAACGCTCATGGCGTTGTCGCTGAGCACGGTGCGCTTGGCAACGCGGCTGATGAACTTGGCCTCGCTCACTGCGATGGTCAAGCCGTCGTACTGATTAACGTGCATCATCACCGGCAAATCGGAGCTGCCGTCGCCCATGTAAATAATCTGGTCGTGGCTGATGCCAAGACTCGCGCGAAGCTCTTCGAGCACGGTAATCTTGCCCCAGCCTGCGGAGGCGCGAATGATGGAATCGACTTCCCCGGACTCCTTGTAGCGGAAGCGCGTGCCGAAGATGTGATCCGGCGGAACGATGCCCTCGAGCGCCGATTGAATAATCTCCTGCGGCGCGGCGGAGATTACGTTGAAATGGAATTTATAGCCATCCGCGAGATTCTCGAGCGCGCGGGCGAAGAGCGCTACGTCGTGCTTCAGGCGGATGCGCTTGCCGGTCTCGACGAGATGCTCTCGCCGCACGCGGCGGAAATCCGGGTCATGCAGAATGAGATAGCTCAGCTCGGCGCCTTGTTGGACGAGGTTTATCTCAGCCAAGCCCTTGACCTTGTCGTGAAACCCGTGAAAACCGATGAGCTCGCTCAGAACGACCCCCGAGTCGTTAAAGCTGAGTGTCTGGTCGAAATCGCTGGCCAGCAAGTAATGTTTCATCATGTCCTGGTACTCCTTTGTACCTTCTTGATGGGCTGACTCTGGGAAGCCTGCTGCACCCCTCTGATTACACGTTAACTGCGTTCCCCCCAGAATGCCCCACGAATTATTTTGATGGGTGCGATGGATAAAAAATGTGAACGATTCATTATCCCTCGGTTTAGATGCGAAGTGGAGATAAGGGGTTAGAAAGAAAGGAGATGCGTGTAAAGAAACGATACAAGACCCTGCAAGCTCCGAAAGCAGAAAGACATAGGAGAGACGAAGAAAAGGGGAAAGGGGATGACAAGAAGCGTGGTTGGGAAATCAATGGTGGGACCTTGAAACGGGAGCAGGCCACGGCAGAAACCAGGATTTTAGCTTTTCCATCCAGGTGGGGCTGCTCGGAGCCCCGACCTGCCCGCTTTGTGACCGCTCGGCAGGTTCGTCCGTAACGCTGTAGAGCTGGCCATTGCGGAGGTATAGCGCTTGGGTCTCGGCGCGGTTCAGGGGGCGAGCGCCACGGCGGCCAAAAACGGCGAGCTGGTTACCGGATTCATCCACGGCCCGGTCGCGGTCAATGCCTTTGGAAATAGCGAGCGCAGGGCCGCGCATGCGAGCAGTGGCAATAAGTTTTGGAACGGGCCGTGGGCTGAAGCCGGAGAAGTGCGCTGGGTCGTCCCAGGGTGAAATGACTTGCAGAACCCGGAGGCCGTTCTTGCCGTCCGCGACAAAAGCGAAAGCGCTGGCCGCGACCATTCCTATCTTCACGTCGTTCACATCATTGAGTTGGCCTTCAGCGGTGAAAAGTTGGTCGAGCTTGGGAGCGTCCGGTCTTTCCACGTCGACGATGGCCAGACCCTGCTTGCCGGCAGAAACATAAGCGTAGGTGCGTGCGACGTAAACATTGCGTGCGTCTTTGAGCGGGACAAGCGCATTAGCCACCGGCTTGGGCTGCGCGAGATCGGTGACATCCAAAACCTTCAGGCCTTCGCGATCCACAACGAACGCGTAGCGGAATTGCACGGCGATGCCGCGTGGATCGTTCAACGAGGGCGCGCCGATCGTTGCCGTCACGCGTGGCGCCAGCGGATTGTCGAGGTCCACTACGACCAACGCTTTGTCGGTGAGCACGTAGGCAAAGGTGCCGGCAATGGTGACGCGGCGCGCGCCAGTGAGAACGCCACCGGGGTTGAACGCGAGCGCACGCTTCAGAAAATTGTTTGCGGGATTGCCGTCGAGGAGAGTGCCCACGCCGGGACTCCTCGATTTCAGGTTGCGATCGCCGACGATGACCAAGCCCTCTTCTTTGTCGGCGACATAGAGAAAGCCGTACAGGAGATGGATTGCCCGTTCTTCGTTCTCCGGCAATTGCTGGCGTAGCGGATCGACGGCGAGCGTCGTGGGCGATGCGACCGCAACGGCGTCCTTCGTGGCGACAAAAAACCGCTGGCCGACCGGCGAAACCGGCGCCGTCGTGATTTTTTCGGAGAATCCTTTATTGTCGATATTCGCGATGTCATAGACATGCAAGCCGCCCGGTCCGTTGGCGGCGTAGGCATATTCGCCGCGCGCTTGGATGTCGAGCACATTGCCCGCATGTTCCGCTGCCGCATGAAGTTCGCGCCCTTGGCCAACGAATTTCTTGAAATTGTCCGGATAGGCGATGCGCTGGAGATCGCTGCCATAGATAGCTTCAGGCTCGTCGTGCTCGGCGACCGCGACGGCTTCAAAGCCTTTGTTGCCCGTGGCCACATAAACGTAGCGGCCCATGAAGTTCATGAAGTTGGTTCCTTGCAGCAGGAGCTGCGCCATCCAAGCGTTGTTATCGTTCTGCGCGGAGACGTGGCAATCGCTGCATTGTTTCGTTTCTCTTGCGCGAACTGTGTGCGGCACAAACGTGGAGAACGCCTGGCCCGAAAATCCCGGCGCGGAGATCGTTTGCTGCGTGTAGTAGAGCCACTCGCGATTGGCGTTTTGCGAACTGACCAGTACGGCGCACGACGAGCGCGCCGGAGACACGCGGTGCCCGGTGACTGTGCCGTCGACTCCCAACATGTAAATGTCGTCGCGCAGAACCTGATAGTTGTAGCTCGTGTAATTCTTTGTCAGCAAGCCTTCGTTGTGCAGCATCGGACGCCGCGCGTTAGCGGTCATTTGCAGGTGGCAGCCGAAGCACGTGGGCGTCCACGATGTGTGGCAGGAGTAGCAGGTCATTTTTTCATTCGCGTGCGCGAGCGAGGAATCATTAGAAGGCATCTGCGCCGGCTCGATTGCGTCTTTGCTCATGAGCTTGGCGCGAAATGATTTCATGCTGAAGTGCGGATTGCCAGGCGTAATCGTGTCGATCGTTTGCGCAATCTCCCATTCTTTGTTTTCTTCGGACATGGAGCGTTGAATCAGTTTTTCCCCTCGCCATTCGAATCGCCGCAATCTCCATGGCGTGCGCAGCCCATCGAGATGCCGGCCATGTTCGCCTCCGGGAGCAACCGGGGCCGCTGGCCCCGAGGTGACGAGTGTCGCCTTCTTTCGAATCGTGCCGTGACAATCGATGCAGTCAATCTCCACCGCCGCTCGCGGCTCGCCATAACTTTTTCCGTTGCCGTGATTGTCCTGCTCGAAATGGCAATCGTTGCATTGCATCCCTTTCTCGAGATGAATGTCGGCGAGATGCACCGCTTTACTGAAGCGGTCCGGATCGTCGAACGCGACTTGCTGGCCGTCCCTGTCGAGCCAGTTTCCTCTGCGGTCGTGGTTGAACACGGCCCGGAAGACCCAGCCATGTCCGTGAAAATCCGCGAACTGCGTGGTCTTCAATTGCTTGTTGAATTCCGCGCTGCCCGTCTGCTCCAAGAACTTTTCGTCGCCCCAAAGTCCGCGCGCCGCTGCTGCTTCCGGGTTGCGGAGATAGGACTGATATCGCTCTTCTTCTGAGGGATTGCGCTGCTCCTTGGGATACATCTGGTCGCCCTCGGTCTCGTTGTCCCACCAGGTGAGTCCGAAATACGTCGCGACCATATTCGTGCCCGGATGGATGTGGCAGATCATGCATTGGCTCGAGGGAATCGAACGCGTGAAAACGTGTTTGATGGGATGGCCCGCGTCGCTTTTCGGAATCGTCGGATCGGACGAAGCGCTGAAGCCGGAGTGGCCGAACGCCGCGTAAGCCCCAGAATGTGAAGGATCGCGATCGTTAGCGTAAATCACATGACACGCCGTGCAGCCACTCCCGCGGTAATCGCCGGGATGATCGTTCGTGCCGGGAAGGGACAGGATCGGATCGAGCAAGCGTGTTTTCTGCAAGCCGAGAAAAACAGGATCCGTGCGAAGTTCCGTGCCGAAGCCGCGGTGACTGAGCTTGTCGTCAGGCTTGCCGGGATCTTCCACGCGACTAGGATTGCCGATTTCTGCTTTCTTGTGGCCGCCGCGTTCGAAAACGCGGAGAACATTGCCGGGCTGCGAAATTTCCCAACGATACAGAGGATCGAGCTGGGGAATTACGCCCTTCGTGCGTGTCTCTTCGGGTGAGGGCTTTGGGAAGGTCTTGATGGATTGCGGCAGACCATCGCGGTTGTAACTCTCACCGAATCGCGCGTTCTTTGCCGGATAACCGCCGTTGTTGTAGAGCGCCGCACCCCAAAGGAATCCTGCGTGCGTCATCATGCTCGTAGATACAGCGCGCACTTCCGCCGTGTGGCAGCCAAGCGTGCCGCAAGTCTCCGGAGCCACGCGCAAATCACCGGGATTAACGAACTTGATGTATTCGGCGGATTCCTTCAGCCACAAGATGTACGCTCTTTCGGGAAGGTTCGCGCGATTCTTGAAAACCGCGTTCCGTGGCTGAACGTGCGCCTTTTCCTTGGCCGAGTTGTACGTGGGAGAATGTGGCGCCGTTCCTGGCGGAATGGTGACCGAAGCATTTCCGCCGTGGCAATCGATGCAGCCGAGATGGACCGTCTTCGTCGGATGCATCGTCGGTTCGTCCGTCGAAGTATGGCAAGAGACGCAGCCAGAGGATTTTCTACGCGCCTCTTCCTGAGGCTGGCTCCTGAAGGAAGCCGATTCTTGACCCATTCTCTCCGTAGGCTTCGAACTTGCGAGCACGGCGGAGAAAAAAGATAACGCAGAGACGCAAAGAACGTAGAGGGTTCCCAGAGAAGAAGCGTCAAATTTGCGCAAGAAGGGCATCGTCTGCGTTGCCTCAGAAAGTAAACTTCACCGAGCCAAAAAGCGAGAAATAAGTGCGGCCCGTGTAGATATCTTTGAAACCCTTGCCCGGTTGCAGTGCTGAAGCTCCGCCGGTGAGAACGATGTTTTCCGTGAGCGGCGGGCGGTATTCCACGCCAACGCCTAAGTCTTCGCCGATGGCGTGATGGATGGGGGATTGAAACAGAAGAAACTCCAGCGGCTCGGTGCGTTCGAATCGCAGGTAATTGGAATTTGCGAACCCGCGCAGCTTGGGAGTGATCTCGAAATCCGCGCCGACGTTGGCAAGAAAAATCCCCGGATTCACGAAATTGGCCTGGCCTTCTTCTTTGCTGGCGCGCAGCGACGGAATCAGGCTGCCCGGCGTAGTGAGCAGAACGCCCGAGCCAAGCAGGCGAATTCTTTCGCGATTCCAAAAGCTGAAGAGCCCTCCCGCGAAATTGGGGAGATCGATAATGGAATCGAACCCGCGCGCGCGCCCGTCGCGGGGATTGCCGTCACCCGACGTGTAAAAGGCAGAAATGCGATAACGCATCCAGTCCTTGTCGTACGAAAGCTCGGCGGCCACCATCTGGGCGTTCACCGTCACGCGCTTCCCGGCAATCGGATTGAACGTGTCTTCGCCAAGCGCTTGATAAAAAGCATGGGTCAGATTAATGCGGCGAATGTGGCCGCTGCCAAGCCAGCCGAAGTAGCCCACGCGAATGCCGTGACGAATCGGCCCCGCTCCCGGACTCTGGTTGATGACGTTCCCAATAGGCGCCGGGCGGACCAGGAAGCCGTTGTCGTCATAGTGCAAGCTCGGATCGTCTTTGTTCCACGCGGCGATAAATTCTGCCGTATAGCCGGGAAAAAAGAAATCCTGCAAATAAACGTTCCCAAGCATCACTTGCTGGTGGCGGCGGTCGAGCGTATTCAGGCCGCTGTTTGTGTTTTTCTCGAGGAAGTGAAAGTAGGCGAGGTTGTACTCGATGCGGTCACTATGCAGATTGCCGAAGATACGCAGTGCGGGTTCTTCGTCAACAAACAGAAAACCGCGAAAGTCCGCATTGAACTGCTGAATTCCCGCGCGGGCCGAAACGAAATCATAATTGGGTCCAAGGTCGTGGAGTTTGATCTCGACGAAGGCTTCCTGGAGGCCAAAATGTTGGTCGAATCGGTTGGTCCCGCTCCGTACGTCTGGGCCCACAATGCCGAGCTCGCGAACTTTCAAATCATTCAGGCTGAATTCGGGAGTAATGCGAATGCGCCAATCCACCGGCTTGAATGACGCGTCCCCGTGAAACAAATCGAACGTGAAACGAAGCGTTTGATCGAGGAATGCTTGTTCGCCTTTGCCCAAAAAACCAGAACTGCCGGCGCGCGCGCTACTCACATTGCTCGGCGAAGGCACCCGTCGGCCATCAAAAAATGTCTCCGTCGAGGCTGTCAGATTTAGGAATACCTGCTGGCCCAGGCGCTCAGGCCAGATCGGTTCATCACCTTTGAAACGGTTGCGGTTGAACGGATCGTACCAGCGCGGCTTGCTGTAAACGTATTCGCCCTTTTGCGAATAGCGGCGGTAATCCGGCTGCCGCAACGCCCAGCGATTCGGCACCGTATTGTAAATGTCGGCCACTGGTGGAAGCGTGTCCGGTGAAATACTTTCGACATAGCTGGGATCAGAATCGAGGCGATGCCGGAGTTCACGATAGCCGCTGGAAGTTGACGAAGTTCCGGCAGGGAGTGCGGGTCCGAGATCCGGGAGACGCGGCAGGCGCGAGCGTGCCTCGGCTGCCCCGCCAGATACAAGAGAAATTTCCAGCGTGACCACTTCGTTGGCCTGGAGCGCAAGTTCCACGAAAACGAAGGGACCATAGTTTTGGGCTTCCACGCGCAGTTCGTATTTCCCGGGCAGCAAAGGAAAAAGCCGAAAGACCCCTTCTACGGTGGAGGCTGTAGTGAAGGCCTGCCCGGATTGCAGATTTTGCAGCGTCAATAGGGCGCCAGGAATCGGCAGCGCGTTATTCGGCGAACTCGCGTCGCGAACAAATCCGTCGAGCGCAGCGGTGTTCTGCGCTTGCTGCCGTGGAAGGCGCAGTGCGGGACCCTGCTCGTGCGATTCTTTCGCCGAACTCTGCGGCGGCGGGGATGCCTGATCTTGCGAGATAGTCGCTTTAAGGGGGAAAGAAAAGAAGAAGCATGCACAGCAAGCCGCGCATACTGCGCGCCACGGTAGTCGCAGAAAAGAACCAATCATTCCTTCAGCCTGAGTGGATCCGCAAAAACAGGAGTCGCGTTCTAGCTAACAATATCGAGCACCGCGTAGCAACATCTTTCCGGCACCGCTGGAACCATTCGATAACAAGCCAGAAGAACTCGCCATTCACCAATACGCCGCAAAAGGCAGGCAAATCCGTTGAGCCGCTGCGAACGAGTGTGTTACCAACGGAATGCATCCCGCAATGGCCATCACGCACAAATTGCGCAAACCCGTGGAATCGCTCGCCGCGCTTCGCTCACGAAAAAGAGTGCTCGTGTTGAGTATCTTCCTGGCTTTGGGAGTTGCTGGTACGCTGGCGTTTCTGATGATGGGGTGCGGAGGCGGGGCTAGCACGCCGGTTTCTCCTCCTCCGCCGCCGGTGGTTCAGCCGCTGCAAGTCTCTGATGTGCAGAACATCGTGCAAGCCGCGGCGAATTCCGTGAGTGCGGACATGGTTGTTGCTGTTGTGGACCGTGCGGGAATCGTTCTCGGCGTGTTTCGAACACAGAATGCGCCGATCACGGCTGCCGGAAATTTTGGACAAACGCAGGATGCCAATGACCTCGCCGTGGCCCTCGCGCGCACGGGGGCGTTCTTCAGCAACGATCAAGCGCCGCTCTCTTCGCGGACAGTGCGGTTCATCAGCGGGATTCATTTTCCTCCTGGCGTGATGAATCAGCCGCCAGCGGATCTTTACGGCATTGAAAACACGAATCGCGGCTGCACGTTGCTCACCGATCCAAATTTCCAAACCCAGATTCCTCCTTCGCTCGCGCTCAGCGGAGGATTCGGTCCCGGCGTGATTACCGGAAAAGCCGACGTGAACGATTCGAATGCCACAGCCGTGAATCCTGGCGGCGTGCCAATTTTCTACAAAAACGTGGTGTTGGGTGGAATCGGCGTCGTTACTTCTGCAAACGATTTGAACGTGGCGGAATTCGCTGCATTTACAGCAGCAACCACGGCGCGAACTGGGCCGACCGATAGGTTTGGACCGACACCCGCCGCCCCCGGCGTCGTTTTCATCGGCGGAGTCGCTCTTCCCTTTGTGAATCAAACTTCGATTCCCGCAGGGTTTTCTGCAGGACCGGTTGCGGGCACCGGAAATTTTCTAATTACTCCGGCAAACAGTCAGGGGCAACCGCCCGAGGGCGATTTGCTTATTCCAGCGGCAGGATCGCTGGGAGGTCTGACCGCAGCGGAAGTAAAGCATATTTTGGATAAGGCCGAAGCAACGGCCAACATCACGCGCGCGGCAATTCGCCTGCCGCTTGGATCACGGACACGAATGGTGATCGCCGTGGCGGATCTGGATGGAACCGTGATCGGATTGCGACGCATGCAGGATTCCACCGTCTTT
>Ga0066694_10000393_pt1 | contig 13139 bp, 11 predicted proteins | sample GraSoiAngelo_143_FD_66670 | JGI IMG/M metagenome (GOLD analysis project Ga0066694, IMG submission 66670) | Grasslands soil microbial communities from the Angelo Coastal Reserve, California, USA - 14_1009_02_30cm | ecosystem: Environmental > Terrestrial > Soil > Grasslands | place: USA... | reverse complement strand
GGACAACGCCAGCGCATTGCAATCGCCCGGGCCATCTTAAAGGACTCACCCATTCTCATTCTCGACGAAGCCACTTCGGAACTCGATGCGGAGTCCGAACTTTACGTGCAAAAGGCCTTGGCCAATTTGATGGTGGGACGGACGACATTTGTCATCGCGCACCGTTTGGCGACTATCCGGCGCGCCGATAAGATCCTCGTGTTGGAGGGCGGCCGGATTCGCGAGAGCGGCACGCATACGGAACTCATTGCCCGCGGTGGCACGTACGCCCGTCTGCACGATTTGCAGTTTGCCGATGACGATATGCTCGCGCCGGCCCAAGCTGCGCCAGCCAACCTGGAATCCCCGCAGAATAGCTCATGAGCACAAAACATACAGCCACCGCGAAGCATCCTGAGTGCCTGTCGATGACCGGTTACGCCCAGGCGCGCCATGAAAAGCATGGCTGGGCCGTGCGCGTCACGGTCAAAAGCGTGAACCACCGTTTTCTCGATTTGAAGCTGCGCTTGCCGGAAGGTTTTGATCTTTATGACTTGCGGTTGCGCCAGATTGTGCGCGAGCGCATTAATCGCGGCCATCTGGAAATCTACGTGAACGCCGAGCCCGGGACCGCCGCTCCCGTTCAGGTCAATAAGGAACTCGCTCAAGCGTACCTGCGTGCTGCGGAATCGCTGATGCATGGAACGTCCGCCGCCGGAAAACTGGACGTGGTTTCCTTGCTGCGTCTCCCCGGCGTGATCGCAGGATCCAACGGCACCGTGCCTGAGGGCGTGGAAGACCAGGAAAAGCTGGGGAAAGCGTTCGAAACCTGCCTGCGCGAAGCCCTCACCAAACTGGATGAGATGCGCCGTGCGGAAGGCAAGCACCTCGTCGCGGAGTTACGCGAGCGATTGGCGCGCATTGCCGGCCAGGTCGAGCAGGTGCGAGGGTTGGCCGCCTCGTTGCGTCCCGTCTTTGCGCGGCGCCTCGAGACGCGCCTCAGGGAATTGCTTGGCGGAACGGCCATCGACCAGGCGCGCTTGGCGCAGGAAGCTGCGCTGCTTGCGGAACGCAGCGATATCAGTGAAGAATTGGACCGCTTGCGCAGCCACCTGCAACAGTTCACGAAGTTGCTGGATGGCGCGGGCGAACTTGGCAAAAAGCTCGATTTTCTGTTACAGGAGATGCATCGCGAGGCCAACACCATGCTTTCCAAGACGCCCGGCGTGGAAAGCGAAGCACTTGCCATTACAGGCTTAGCGCTGGAGATCAAGGCGGAGATTGAAAAGCTGCGCGAGCAGGTACAAAACATCGAATGAGCGCGGGGACGGAGAGCGGGCCGATGGTGTTGATTGTTTCGGGACCTTCCGGCTCCGGCAAATCGACGCTGGTGCAAAAGATTCTCGAGTTGCCCGGCACCATGCCGTCGATCTCCTGTACCACAAGGCCGCGCCGCGCGACTGAATCCAGCGGAAAATGTTATGATTTTGTTTCCGAGGCCGAATTTGATGCCATGGTGGCGCGTGGCGAGTTCCTCGAGTACGCGCGGGTCTTCGGAAAGCATTCCTACGGCACGCCGAAAAAGTGGCTGGAGGAATCGCGCAAGAAAGGACTCGACCTTGTGCTGGAAATCGACGTTCAGGGCGCGGCGCAGGTCAAGGAAAAGCTACCGGAATCGCTAGCGATTTTCATCCTGCCGCCCTCGAGGGAAGAGCTGGAGCGCCGGTTGCGTAGCCGCGGGCAGGATTCCGATGAAGAAATTGCGCGGCGGCTTGCCAAGGCGCACGATGAGATCGCCGCTTTAGGCAAGTATTATGATTTTTGCGTGGTGAATGAGGACGTGGAGCGCGCGGGACGCGAGGCTCAGGCGATTGTAATCGCTTTGCGCTGCACCAGCGCGCGCCGCCGGGACCGGGTACAAAAACTTCTGGCATCGTTTGGGGGGAAGAATTAATGACTGTGCAGACAAAAGCTCCGGAGAGCCAGTTTGCGTATGTAGTGCTTGCAGCCAGGCGCGCGCGGCAGATTATGGCCGGTGCGCCTCCGATGATTGAGAATCCCAAGACACAAAAGGCTACGCGAGTCGCTTGCGAAGAGTTGGAGCAAGGCTTGCTCGAATTCGATTTTCCCGAGGTAACTTCCGTCGACGAGGACAAGGACGGCAATAAGAGGAAGAAGTAGCGCCAGCGGGAAGGAAGAAATGCGAATCACGTTGGGTGTCACCGGCGGCGTAGCGGCTTATAAAGCCGCGGAACTCGTGCGCCGTCTGCAACAGGAAGGCTACAACGTCCAAGTGGTGATGACACGCAGCGCGCGCGAATTCATCACGCCACTCACTTTTGCTGCGCTGAGCGGGCAGAAAGTAATCACCGACCTCTTCGGGGATTCTTCCGGCAGCGAAGCCAATCTTGAAAGCGCCATTGAGCATATTGCGGTGGCGCAGCGCACGGACCTTCTCTTGGTAGCACCCGCCACGGCCGACATCATCGCAAAGTTCGCTCGCGGCGTTGCCGACGACTTCCTCACGACTCTATATTTGGCCTCTACCGCACCTGTAGTGATCGCTCCGGCCATGAATGTGAATATGTGGAATCATGCGGCTACCCAAGAAAACGTGGAGATGCTAAGGGCGCGCGGCGCGAAAATCGTTGAACCGGATGAAGGCTATCTGGCTTGCGGCATGACCGGGCCCGGACGCCTTGCTGGCCTAGAAGAGATTCTGGCGGCAGTGCGCGAAGTCACGAAATCACAAAGAGACTTGGAGGGCGAAACCATTCTGGTTTCCGCTGGTCCTACTTGCGAAGACCTCGACCCTGTTCGCTACATCACTAACCGTTCGTCCGGCAAGATGGGCTACGCCGTCGCCGAAGCCGCCGCAAAACGCGGGGCCAGAGTATTTTTGGTCAGCGGGCCGGTGAATTTGGAAACTCCCGCGGGTGTTGAGCGCATTGATGTGCGCACCGCCGAGGAAATGCATCGCGCGGTCGTAGAACAATTCGCCCAAGCATCGGTTGCGATTCTCGCCGCGGCTGTGGCGGATTACCGGCCTGTCGAGCGTCGCGGCGAAAAAATCAAAAAGGGCGTCGCGCCGCTTGCGATCTCTCTCGAACCGACAACCGACATTCTCGCAGCAGTTGCCAGGAACAAAGGCGAAAAGATTGTCGTCGGTTTTGCTGCGGAAACGGATCACGTCGCAGAGCATGCCCGGAAGAAACTCGCGTCCAAGAACGCCGATCTGATCGTAGCCAACGACGTTACGGCGGAAGGCGCGGGTTTCGACCGGGACACCAATGTCGTCACTCTTTTCTCCCGCGACGGCCGCGATCTCGCCCTTCCCAAAATGCCCAAGAGCGAAGTGGCCCAGCGCATCATGGACGAAGTTATTCGGTTGCGGGCGTTGCGCCAGGCTCCGGCAGCACGGCATTCGAACGTCTGATCCTCCATGCCCGGGCAAATTCCAGAACATCTTCAGAAAAAAGCCGCGGACCGGTTAGCTTTCTACGAAGACCTCGGCATTCGTTTGTTTTACCGCAATCGCCGCGTGGAAGCAGTTTTCCAGCAGGAACCGTCGGTGGAATCAGCAGAAAACATAAACCCCTCGACTCAAATCACTTACCAGGAGCCCACTTTGCCGAAAGCCCTTCCCAAACCCGGGTTGCAAAAAGCTGTCTCAGCCGTGCCTTCGAAGATTCCGCCCTTGCCTCTGCCAGCTTCACCCCCGCCATCTTTATTCGACGCTACCGACAAAATCGTGGGTGACACGCTCCTAAAGATTCGCGAGGATTTGGGTGAGTGCACGCGCTGCAAGCTTCATAAGCACAGGCATACAATCGTCTTCGGCGACGGAAATCCTAAGGCCGAACTCGTTTTCGTCGGCGAAGGACCGGGTGCGGACGAAGATGCACAAGGGCTTCCTTTTGTCGGGCGCGCCGGGAAACTTCTCACGCAAATGATCGAGGCGATGGGCTTGCAGCGCAAGGATGTTTACATCTGCAACGTGGTGAAGTGCCGCCCGCCGGAGAATCGCACGCCGGAAGACGACGAAATCAGCACTTGCTCGCCCTTTCTCTTGCGGCAACTCGAAGTCATCGCGCCTAAAGTGATAGTTTGCCTCGGTGCCGTCGCCGCGAAAACGCTTCTGAAAACAAATCGCGGAATTTCCCAGTTCCGCGGGCAATGGCTTGACTATCGAGGAAGCAAATTGATGGCTACCTATCACCCCGCCTATCTCTTGCGCAACCCCAACGCAAAAGGGGAAGTCTGGAAAGACCTCCAGAAGGTCATGGCCGTCCTCGGTCTCCGTGCAAAAGGCAAGTCCGCCTGACCCATCATGGGAATCCTGCTCGGGCTGCTTACCGCGATAGGCTGGGGCGGCGCTGACTTTACCGCGCGATTCTCCGCGCATCGCGTGGGCGCGCTCCGCACCATGTTTTACATGCAGTTCATCGGATTTCTGCTCCTCACCGCCTCCATGCACTGGCTCGGCGGTTGGGGACATCTTGCAGACGGTTCCGGATGGCAACCGTGGGCCTGGGGATTCCTTGCCGGCCTTATCAATGCTTGCGGCACGCTTTCTCTGTATCGTTCGTTCGAGATCGGCAAGATGGCCGTCGTCGCCCCGCTTTCCGCGAGTTATCCTGCGCTGACATTGATCCTTTCCTGGCATGGCGGTGATCATCTTTCGGCTGCAAGAGTTGGCGGCATCCTCTTGATACTATCCGGCGTCGTGGTGGTCGCAGGTGGAGAGCACCTGCCCTCAGAAAATTCCACCCAACCCGCAAAGACAAATACCCGCGGCATTGGCTGGGCGATCGTCGCTGCCGTCGCATTCGGCATCTTATTCTGGCTCCTTGGGATTCGTGTCGTGTCCCGCGTCGGAGCGATACAATCCGTGTGGATGATCCGCCTGACCAGTTCGATCCTGACAGCATCCATAATTTTCTCCGCCGCGCAGCCCATGCGCCTGCCGCGCGGCACCGTGCGTTGGATGGCTCTCGGGATGGGTCTATTCGATACTCTGGCCTTTGTGTTGAGCAATCGCGGCATGCAGTTGGAGCAAGTGGCGGTGATCAGCGTGCTCGGCTCGCTCTATGGAGCGGTTACTGTGGGACTCGCGGCAATTTTTCTGCGCGAACATATCTCCCGCTGGCAATGGGCAGGAATCGCGACTATTTTTGCCGGAATTTTTCTAATTAGCAGGTAAGTGCCCACCACCCTTACCTTGAACCGTTCCCCCCCCATTCGAACGCATTTCTCCCTGCTGATACACTACACGGCGCGATGAATTCTTATTTCTGCAACGTGGCGTTGCCCGTGCCCCTGCGAACGACGTTCACCTATGCCGTGCCGGAAGAGTTGCGCTATACGTTGCGGGCGGGCACCCGCGTCCTGGTGCCCTTCCGCAAGAAGTCGCTGGTTGGCGTTGTCGTGGAGTTGGCCGACGCCGCTCCCAAAGACACTAAAATCCGTGAAATCACCCGCGTGCTCGATATCGTCCCTCCGCTTACCTCGAAGCTCATCGAACTCGCCACCTGGATTGCCGGCTACTACGTCGCGCCCATTGGCGAAGTCTTTCGCGCCATGCTTCCTCCGCTCGTTGAGCTGACATCCCAGCGCCAAATCGTTTTGACGGAATGCGGGTGCGAGGCCGCCGAAAGTTTGAGTGGCGGCGAACTGTCTCACGGCTTGACGGGAATAGAGGCCGCATTTCTCGCGAAGTTGAAAGAAAAGAAAGGCGCAATGCCTTTAAGGCCGCAAGCGAAGCTGGGTTTGGAAGTTTCGTCGCTGCAAAAACTACAGCGCCTTAGGCTCATTGAAATTCACGAGAGCATTCAACCGCAAAAACGCAAAACGCAGCGTGTGATTGCCTGGAAAGCTGCGCTGGCGCACGGTGACGCCGCCAAGCCGCTCGCCGAAAAAGAAGAAAAGATTCGGATGCTGCTCGAAACGGAGCGTGGCCCGCTTCCCTTAGCACAACTCTTGCGGCTTGCGAAAATAACACGATCTTTGATCGAGCGTATGCTGCGAGACGGCTTACTCGAAAGCTGGGAGGAGCCGCAAGATCCAGCGGAAGACGCTTTCGATGCGGGCTACACGCCAGCAGCGCACGAACTGAACGCCGAGCAGGACAGCGCGCTCAAAGAGATTCGCGCGCGATTCGAGTTGGGAGAGTTCGGCGTGCAATTGTTGCATGGCGTGACCGGCAGCGGCAAAACAGAAGTGTATTTGCGCGCGGTGCAGGACACTCTCGCCCGCGGGAAAACCGCGATCATCCTCGTGCCGGAGATCGCCCTGACGTTGTGGATTGGGCGGCAGTGTCGCTCCTGGTTTGGCGCTCGCTTTGAGGGCGTGGCGGTTTTGCATTCCGCGCTCAGCGACGTCGAGCGAGCGCGCGAATGGTGGCGCGTTCGAAACGGCGAAGCGCGCGTCGTCGTTGGAACCCGCTCGGCAATTTTCGCTCCGCTCGAGAACCTCGGCCTGATTATCGTCGATGAAGAGCAGGAAAACAGCTACAAGCAGGAAGAAACGCCCCGGTATCACGGGAGAGACGTGGCTATCGTCCGCGCAAAGATGGAAAACGCCTTGGGGCTCCTCGGGTCCGCTACGCCCTCGATGGAGAGCTACCAGCACACCCGCAATGGAAAGTACGAATTATTGACACTCGCATCCCGTGTCGCGGACCGCGCACTCGCAAACGTGGAAATTGTCAACCTGCGCGAAGAGTTTCAGCAAACGCATCAGACCAGTCCGATTTCCGCCAAGCTGCACGCGGGAATTCAAGACTGTCTTTCGAATGGCACGCAGGCCCTCGTGCTCATCAACCGGCGGGGATATTCCTGGTCCGTTCTGTGCCGAAGTTGCGGCGCGTCCGTGCAGTGCGTCAATTGCAGCATCTCCATGACGCATCACAAGCAACGTAACCGCCTCGAATGCCATTATTGCGGCTCGATTCAAGCTATTCCGAAACTCTGTCCGAAGTGCCAGTCCAAATACGTTTATTTTTTTGGCGAAGGCTCCGAGCATCTCGAAGAGCGCCTGCGCAAGGAATTTCCCGGCGCGCGCATCGCGCGGCTCGACCGCGACACCGCGCGCACCAAGCGCCAATATCAGGAAACGCTCGGAGCGTTTGCCGGCGGCGCGCTCGATATTCTCGTGGGTACGCAAATGCTCGCTAAAGGTCACGATTTTCAGCGCGTAACACTCGTTGGCGTCGTCAGCGCGGATTCCTCGTTGAGCCTGCCGGACTTTCGTGCTGCGGAGCGAACCTTTCAATTGCTGACGCAAGTAGCCGGCCGCGCGGGCCGCGGCGAACTGCCCGGACGCGTGCTCATTCAGACCTTTTATCCGGAGCATTACGCGATTCAGGACGCCGTCAAACAGGATTACCTTTCCTTCTTCGAGCGCGAATTGCACTTCCGCCGCATGATGGCCTACCCGCCGTTCTCCTCGCTGGCCAACGTGATTGTTCGGGATACCAGTTTGGAGAAAGCAATCCGGTGGTCGCGACTGCTTTCCGAATATCTCTCGCCGCACGATGGAGAAAAAGTCCGCATTTTGGGGCCGGCGACCGCCCCGCTTGCACGGCTAAAAAAGGAGCACCGTTTCCAGTTTTTGCTGAAGTCGCCAAAGCGCGCGGTCCTTACCAAGCTGCTCAGCGGTGCTCTCGCGTATTGCCATTCCAAGGAAATCCCTCAGCCAGCCATCCTCGTCGATATGGATCCACTTAACCTGTTGTAAGTGCCTTGACGTCAATGGGTTAGGCGAGAAATTACCCAGCAACCCTGGCGGAGCACCGGGCATCAAAAAGACTGGTGGTGATGTCTTCAAGCCCTAGGCATGTCCACCGCCTTGGACGTTCCCGACAGCCCTCAGTCCAAGCAATCCAAAAATACGTAGCGTGGAGGAAGATCATCCTTATGCGCAAATTAGCGTATCTCGTGGGACTCTTTGTTCTTGCCAGCCTGCCGGCAGTCGCGCAGGAGTCGAGAACCAAGGATCTCTCTTTGGAATACTCGTATCTTCGGGCCAATCCTTCGACCACTGGTTTTCCGAGCTTTGGCGCCAACGGAGGCTCCGCCTCTTTTGCGCTTAATCCTCGGAGTTGGTACGGGATCGCGGGCGAGTTCAGCGCGTATCACGTAGGCGATATCAGCGGCGCTAGCGTCGATACGAACTTGTTGACTTACATGGCTGGCCCGCGGTTCTATTTCCACCACTTCCGCCGCTTTACTCCGTTTGCCCAGGAGCTTTTCGGTGCAGCTCATTCCGGCGGCACGGGCTTCGGAATTCCTGGGTCGCGGAACTCCTTTGCCATGGCGCTCGGCGGAGGCGTGGATGTTCCGTTCAAGAACCACTTGTCCGTTCGCTTGGGGCCAGTGGATTATTTACTGACGGAGTTCCCCGAGACCACCGCAGCGGCTGGTAGAAAGACGCAGAATAACCTGCGTGTTTCCGGAGGAGTGCGCTGGCGGTTCTAAGTGAAAGCTGGTTACGCAGTAGCGAAGAAGCCGGGCCTCGTGTCCGGCTTCTTTATTTCGCAACCAGCAAAGAAGCAACGAGGTCATAGGTCCGAACACTCTCAGAGACCGCCCCCGTTTCAACAGTGCGGTAGAATGCGGGGCATGAGATACTCTTTTGGATTCGCGGCGCTAATTTCGCTTGTCCTCGTTTTGTGCTCGGCTTCTGCAACCACTGCTCAAACGGCCCTATCGGAAGGAGCGCAGCAATTTGCCGAGTTTGGCGACTTCCGATTGCGCAACGGCGGGGTCATCGACGATTTCCGGCTTGGCTATCGCACGCTTGGAAAGCTCAACGCTGAAAGGTCGAACGCCGTTCTTTGGCCGACGTGGCTAGGTGGCAAGTCAGAAGACCTGCTGCAGTTCGTCGGGCCAGCAAGGGTGGTGGATAGCAGCCGCTATTTTGTGATTCTCGTGGATGCCATCGGCAACGGGGTATCCAGTTCACCCTCGAACAGCAAGTCCCAGCCGCTCATGAAATTCCCCGAGTTCATCATTCGCGACATGGTGGAATCCGAACATCGCCTTGCCACCGACGTTCTGCGTTTGTCGCATCTGCGCGCCGTCATGGGCCTCTCCATGGGTGGCATGCAAACCTTCGAATGGGCCGTGACTTATCCCGATTTCATGGATTTGCTTATTCCCATGGCCGGGTCGCCCCAGTCCACTTCCTTTGACAAGCTCCTGTGGACCTCACAGATCGATGCCATCGAGCTGGACCCCGCCTGGAATCACGGCAATCCCACCGGGCCGTTGGACCGCGGTCTCGGACTATTGGAAGAGATTGGTTCCATGAACCTTACCTCGCCGGCCTACCGTGTAGCGCAGACCAAGCCCGACGGATTTGACGCGCTTCTGAGTGACATACGGAAGGGTGCCAAAGGCGACGGCGGAATGGCAAGCGACCGGATTCGCCAGCGCCAAGCCATTATTGTGCTCGACATTCCAGGGGAGCTTGGCATGACCATGGAACAATCCGCGATCAAAGTACACGCAAAGCTCCTGGTCATCGTTTCACCCCAAGATCATTTAGTGAATCCAGAGCCTGCCATGAAGTTCGCCGCTGCCGCCGGCGCCGCACTGGTTAAACTGGATTCCGCGTGCGGGCATCTGAGTCTGTCCTGCATCTCCGTGGGGCCTACGGTAGCCCGCTTCCTAGCTGACCCTACATCAGTTCATAGTGAAACATTGCGCGAGCCGGTGAACCACTAGAGCGCACTCACAGAGCCTCACTTTCATTCTCAGAATGAGTCATCAAAGCAAGGTTTGTTGCGTCCTGAGACGATCGCATTGTCGCGTCCGTCAGATTGGCTCGACGGGTCGTGCCTAACTGAATACAAAGCCGTACTTCTGAGGAAAAGCAAAATCGCCCGCGATTATTGATAAAAAAGAAGATGCTGGTGCAAGCTTGTTTCACTGGCCTTAAGAGACATTCATTACCCGCGCTGCGGAGTCCAAAGTCGAAAAACTGGAGTTTCTGGCACGCGCAATGCATCTCTACCCGCAGGTCCGCGCACGCGACGGTTGAACTTCGGGAGTGATGGTGCAAAGCGGAACCGGGAAGCCACCCGAACCAGCTACGGAATTGGCTCCCCGCGGCCGTAAAGATTGACTCCCGCAACCGCCAAGTCCCCCGAGGACACACCTCAAAAGTGCGCTGCAGGTCGAGATGCGGTGCAAGCTGTCTGAAGCTAAGAATCTAAATGCCAGGCCTAGGTTTCTCAAGGCCCTCCCACCGAACGAGATTTCGGCCATCTTTCTGACCCTTGTCCTGTTTGCCTTTGCGGCGAGTGTCAACGCCCAAGAGCCAAGTGCGCTGGGAAGGGACGGTACTATCTCAGGCACGGCGTACCTGCCCGGCAACAATCAACCGGCCAGCCAAGTGGCGGTAAGCCTGAAATCGCACGACGCCGGAATCTTTCGCGGCGTCCTAACTGACTACGACGGCCATTTTGAGGTCACCGGGCTGCCTTCAGGCACCTATGAAATCACCATCGAAGAACAGGGGTACCAGCCTTTGCGAAGCACCGTACCGTTCGATGGGACCTCTCTCAAGCTTGAGCTTCACCTGCTCCCATTTGCACCGCCGCCAGCACCGCAGAACGCCAATACCGTCTCAGCACGGGAACTTATGATTCCCGGCAAAGCCAAAGACGAGTACAGAAAGGGATTGCTGAGTCTGGCAAAAAAGCAATTTGTACAGAGCCTGAGCCACTTTACGAGGGCCGCCCGAGCGTTCCCCGGTTACTTTGAAGCGCTCTATCATCAAGGAGTCGTGGAGACGGACCTCGGTCATAACGAAGAAGCCATGCAGGCTTTTCAAGCGGCAGTTAATTTGAGTGGAGGACGGTACGCCAGGGCGCAGTTCGGCATTGGCTACCTCTATTATCTGCAGGGTAAGCCAGGCGACGCAGAAAGCATAACTCGGAGGGGGTTGGAGGTGGATCCGAACTCCGCCGATGGTTACGTCATCCTGGGTATGGCGCTTTTGCGGTTGAACCGGCCAGACGAAGCGGAAAGGAGCGCTCGCGACGCCCTCCTCAGGAATCCCAAAATGGCGAACGCCTACCTTCTCCTGGCGGATACTTCTGCGCGCAAGGGAAATTATGCGGAGCAGATCAAGGATCTGGATACCTACCTGCGGCTGGATCCCACCGGCCCTGCCAGCAAACGTGCGCATGAAGTGCGGGACGTTGCGCAGAAAATGCTAAATCGAACCCAGCCACAGGATTAGTTCCTATGGCCCGGAGTGCGAACACTGTAGCTGGTGGTCTTCAAGTTTTAGTTTAACTTGGCGGCGCAGAGTAGCTTGCGGATTGGCTACAACACGCACCCGAACGCCTGTCCCCTTCAATTCCCTTAAAGTCAGCAGGTTAGGGGAGTAGCTGGCTTAGACTCTAGCTGAGGCACGTTTGCGCCAAAAAAGATAGGCAGGGACGCCGATGACAAGCAGAAAAATAGCAACTTTGAGATTCCGGAATTGATCTGGATCGCGGAACGCGGCGTACACAGCGTTGCCAACGATCGCGGCCGCTGCCAGAACAAAGAGAATCGGCGTCCATGGGTATCCGGGAACACGGTAGGGAATGGGCCGGCTGCCATTGGCCTTGCGTATGGGAAATATTGCCGCAGCGCCCAGGCCGTAGAAAATCCACCCGATGAAAATCACGCCTTCAATCAGTTTTTGGAACTTGCCCAATTCTCCCGCGCAAACGAGTACTGCCGACCAGACGCCTAGCGCGACAATCGCGAAAACCGGCGTACGAAACTTCACGTGCACAACAGCGAGCTTCTTGAAAAAAAGATTGTCCTGCGCCATGGCGTAAAAAACCCGCGGAGCAGTAAGGATCACGCTGTTGGCGGCGCTGAACGTGGACACAAGAATCGTGAGCGCGACAATCTTGCCCGCCCAGGGTCCCAAGACCGCGGTAACCGAAGTGGCTGCGATGGTCTCGCTGGCGGCCGTGGCCACAGGACCAAGCGCAAAGAGATAAGCAGCAATAGCAACAAGATAGAGCCCGATCAAAACAAGAGAGCCCAGCAGAAAAGCGCGCGGAAAGGCCTTCTGCGGATCGACAACTTCTCCCGCGCTGTACGTCCCGAATTGCCAGCCCTCGTAAGCCCACAAAACAGCAATCATGGCTATGCCAAAATTCGAGAGCAAACTACCACCGTGTTGTGTAGCGCCTAGGGCGGGTATCACCTCCTTGGCGTGATGGCCCAGCGAGAGAAGCACTGCGCTCAAGATCACAATGACTCCCGCTTTAATGAGCGTGGTCCAGTTCTGTAAGTCCGAACTTTTTCGCGTGCCCCAAACGTTCACGATCGTGACGATGGCAATCACCACCACGGCCACGAACGTCTGCGCTACTGGGGAAACAGGAAATATCCTGGCAAAGTATTCGCTGAACGCACGGGCCAGCGCAGCCACGGACCCGCTGGCAATCACGAGAAACAGGCACCAGCCATACAGAAAAGCGAGCGGCCGACCGAACCCGTCGCGGATATAGCAGTAGAGCCCGCCCGCTTCCGGATTGCTCGCGGCCAACTCAGCGTAAGTAAGCGCTCCGAGGAGAGAGAGCACGCCCCCGACGATCCACACCAGCAATGCAATGCCGACCGAGCCTCCCACCTGACGCAGAATGGGGCCCGGCGTGCGAAAAATGCCTGAGCCAATGACGGAGCCGATAAACAGAAGGAAAAGATCGCGCAGCCGAAGTGTGCGGACGAGTTCACTCATCGGGCAGTTTGCCGCGAGTCGCGCGAGCAAGCCGCAGGCATCATAACCGGAGATTCAGGTCCGTCAAGGAGAACTTGGAGGGATCGAGATGGGCGCAGGCATGAAGCACAGCAAGAAGATAATCAGTGCAAGGAACGCACCGAACCGGCGTTTTGCATCCAGCGGAGCCGGATCGTAGACCGGAGGGATGCGGAGAAAGCGCATGACCAGGAGCAGAACGCCCCAAATGTACCAACCCTCCCAGAAATGAAGCCAGCCGAGGGCAATTAGCCCGATGGGCAGAGCAAAGGACAAAACGCGATGCGCTCTCACATTCACCGAACGCAGAATGTGGCCGCCATCCAGTTGCGCCACCGGCACAAGGTTGAGCGAAGTGACGAACAAAGCCACCCACGCCGCGCGGC
>Ga0066694_10000370_pt1 | contig 13409 bp, 16 predicted proteins | sample GraSoiAngelo_143_FD_66670 | JGI IMG/M metagenome (GOLD analysis project Ga0066694, IMG submission 66670) | Grasslands soil microbial communities from the Angelo Coastal Reserve, California, USA - 14_1009_02_30cm | ecosystem: Environmental > Terrestrial > Soil > Grasslands | place: USA... | reverse complement strand
CATTCGCAGGTCCGCGTCGAAGGACGCCGCATCGGGCGGCTCAGCTCTCCTGCGAGCGAAGCAGGTTGAGATCTGCGTCGTATTCGAATTTCGCGCTGAACGTCGTGCCGTCCTGCATGAGGCGCGGGAAGAAGACCGCGTCGGCCGGCGGGATCGGGAGTTCCGCGACTTCGTCGACCGGCACCCAGCGAAACTCGCCGATTCCGGGCGCGGGAGCGAACGTGCCCGCGAAGTCCCACGCGACGAAGATGAAGGTGAGCCACTGGTAATCGGGGCGCGGCGAGGTCTCGGTCATGACCGCACGAAGCACCGGTCGTTCGATCACCAGTCCGGTCTCCTCGCGCATCTCGCGCACCGCGCACTCGACCGGAGACTCCCCCGCATCGAGTTTCCCACCCGGCGCGACCCAGAGCCCGCGGTTCGGCTCGGTGGTGCGCCGCAGGAGCAGCACCTGCTCGTCGCGGAGTGCGTACACGAGCGTCGCGAGCTTCAGTTCGGGACGCGGCGGGCTGACGCGCGGGCGGCTGGGGATCCAACGGGGGACGTGCTCGGTGTACGCGTCGTATGCCGGACCGAATCGTCGCTGCAACGTCGGCTCCTCGTAGAGCACGACGAAGACGTGAAAGAAGATCCACGCGACGGCAGCCCACGCGAGAAGCGCGACCGATCCGTAGAACATCGCCTCGCCGACGAGGATCGTCGTCACCGCAACGTACATCGGGTTGCGCATCCAACCGTAGAGGCGCCCGGTGACGAGGCGGTGTGGCGGGTCGTATGGCGCCGGCGTTCCCTCGCCTTCGACGATGAACCCGGCAAAGCACCACGCGAGGACCGCGATGCCGAGCACCAGAGGAACGAGTCCGACGAGGCGCAGCGCTCCGCCCTCGCCTTCGGTGCCGGTGGCGCTCAGGATCATGGCCGGGATCAGGACAAGGAACGTCGCCGGCACCAGCCCGCCGAAGAGAAGCGTGCGGAGGAACCGGCCACCCACTCACGGGGAGAGTAGCGATAGCAGGGGCGGACCAAGAAACACCAAGAGCAGGGCCGGCAGGATCGTCAGCGACAACGGGAACAGCATCAGCACCGGCAAACGTCGCGCCTCCGCCTCCGCGCGGCGGCGCTCGGTGGTGCGTAACGCGTCAGCCTGTATGACCAGCAACTCGGCGAGCGGCGCGCCGAAGCGTGTCGCGGCGACGACCAGCGCGGCGACGCGCGCGTCATCGCCGCCACGCCCGAATCCGCGGAGCGCATCCGGCAACGAGCGCCCGAGGGCGAGGTCGGCGAGAAGCCGTCGCGCGTCCGAGAGACGGCCGAAGCTCGGCGCGCGCTCGACGAGCGCGGCCAGTGCTCGCTCGAATGTGAGCCCGGCCTCCAGACCCACGACGACCGCATCGAGGAATGTCGCGAGATCCGCCGGCGGTGCGGTCGCGCGGACGATGCGCCAAAGCCACAGCGCGCCGGCGACTTCCAGTGCGACAGCGATGCCGAGAAGACCGATGCCCTGTCCGAGGAAGATCGCCGCGTAGTCCGGCGTTGCGAGCGCGAAGAACAGCGCACCAAGGGGCGCGAGCGCGACGAGCACGATCGCGGACACCCGGCCCTGCGCCGTAAGCGCCGCGCGCTCGTCTTCGAGCGCGAGCCTTCCGCGCATGAGCGCGGCGACACGGGCGAGGCTGCGCCCGACGCGTCCGCCGCTGCGCGCGAACGCCGCGAGCACGACCGCGAGCGGGGCGACGTCCTCATCCGGGACCGCCCCCGTGTACGCAGCGAGCGCTTCGCCGACCGGTGCGCCGAGCGCGAGCGCCGCCGCCGCGCGCCGGGTGGGCACGGCGAGACCCGCTGGCAGCGTCGGCGCGACCTCGGCGAACGCGACCGGCAGGGAGAGGCCACTCGCGAGCGCCGCGGCAACCGCGTCCACCAGCGCGGGGAGAGCGGCACGCGTTTCACGTGAGTTCCTGCGGCGAGCGCGCAGCGCTCGCTCCACCGCGGCGAGGAGACGCCGATCGAACACCGCGGCGGCCAGGGCGGTCGCCGCCGCCAGCGCGAGGAACGGCGTCAGGCCGCGACGCTCCGGAGCGCGTAGCCGTCCCCATCGCCGATGACCAGCTCGGCGATCTCGACGATGCGGCGCCGACCATCTTCGCCGCGCTCCTGGTGCACCACGAGGTCGACGCCGCGCCGGATCTGCTCACGGATCGCGGCCAGCGGCAGGTCCACGCCGCCCATGAGGGCCATCGTCTCGACGCGGAGCAGCGCGTGATACGCGCCGTTCGCATGCGCGGTCGTGAGCGAACCACGGTGTCCTGTGTTCATCGCCTGGAGCATGTCGAGCGCTTCGCCGCCGCGGACCTCACCAACGACGATCCGGTCCGGTCGCATGCGCAGCGCGGCGCGGAGAAGCGCACGGACATCGACCGCGCCGGTCCCCTCGACGCTCGGCGCACGGGTCTCGAGCGCGACGACGTTCGGCTGCGGCAGCCGCAGCTCGGCGGCGTCTTCGATCGTCACGACGCGCTCGCGCTCGCCGATCGCGTAGCCGAGCGCGTTGAGAGTCGTCGTCTTTCCGCTTGACGTGCCGCCCGAGACGAGGATGGTTCGACGCTGACGTACCGCGGCGACGAGGAGATCCATCGTCTCGCGCGAACAGGTGCCGAGGCGAACGAGGTCGTCGGGCGTCAGAGGTCGACTCGCGAAGCGGCGGATGGTGAGTACCGGGCCGTGAAGAGAGATGGGCGGGATCACGGCGTGCACGCGCGAGCCGTCGGGTAGCCGCGCGTCGACCAGGGGTGTCGCGAGGTCGATGCGTCGCCCGAGCGGCGCGACGAGGCGCTCGATGAGCACCAGGATCTCGTCGGGATCCGCGAAGCGGATGCCGGTCTCCTCCAGACGTCCGTCGCGCTCCACCCACACGCCCCGCGTGCCGTTGACCATCACCTCACTGACGCGTTCGTCACGCAGGAGGGGCGCGAGCGCGGCGAGCCCGAATAACCGATCTTCGAACCAGCGCTCCAGCTCGCGCAGCTCGCCAGACGGCACGACGACACGCTCCGAGGACATCGCCTCTCGCAGCGCGGCCGGGAGCTGGTCGCGGCGGGGCCGGCCGTTCTCCACCTCGCGCAGCCGCGCCACGATCGCGCGCTCGAGTCGAGCGCGAACGCCTTCTGACGTCACGACGCGTCGAGCGCCACGAGCTCCGCGAGCTCGTCGTAAGCGCGGCCGAGCGCACCACCCGCCGCGCGCCGCCCGGACAGCGCCGCGCCGACGGCGGCCTCATCGCGCGGTAGCGCGCGGAATGCCGCACGCTCGCCGATCCGCGCCGCGCGTGCCTGCGACGCGATGACCCATGCTTCACTCGGTACGTCGCTCGCATCGAGGGTCGCGAGCGAGAGCGGATCGTCATAGGAGAGGACGAGCACGCGCTCGGCGAGACTCCCGAGCGCGAGCGCACGCTCGTCGGCGAGGACGGGCGCATCGACCAACACGAGCTCCGCGAGCGACCCGGCGGCTCGCACCGTCGATTCGGCCAGCGCACGCGTCGGCGCGACCGGCGCGCCGCCGATCACGCGAACACCAGCGCTCTCCGCGGCGACGACGGCGAGGTGCTCGGCGGTGAGCTCGTCCGTCAGCCCCTCGAGCTCGCTCCAGGTTCGCGGCGCGCACCCGAGCCACCACCCGAGTGCTCCGGTACCCGTCGCGTCGACCGCGGCCACGCCGAGTCTCGATGCGAGCCGGCGCGCGAGGTTCGCGACGAGCAGTGTGCGGCCCACCCCGCCGCGTACCCCGGTAACGACGACCACGCGCGTCGCGTGGCGCGGGATCCGTGGAAGTGCGCCGACGACGAGCGGGCCGAGCGCCGCTGGTTCGCAGGTCGACGCGATCGACGACGCGTCGTAGCCGAGAGCCGCCGCAAGTGCGCGTTCCGACTCGCCGGCGATCGCGACGCGCGGGATCGAGGACTCGAGCGCAGCGGCAGCGATGCACGCCGAAGCGTCGCGAAGGTCCACGAGGACGACATCGGGTCGGGCGCCGTCGCAGGGCTCGAGCCCCAGCAGCGCCGCCGCGGCGCGCAGGTCGTCGCCGCCGCAGATCGCGGCCCGCGCGCTCACGCGTCCGCTCGCGTCAGCGCGCCGAGCGCAGGAGCGGCACGAGCAGCAGGCCGCCGCCGCGCGCGATCGCGATCGCGCTCGCGCCTTCTTCGTCGAGCTCGAGCACGATGCCGTGTTCGTCCGCCGCCATGACGCGCGCGGCGTACGCGACGGGGACGGCGTACGCGCGATCTCCCTGACGCACCGCGAGCACGTCGATCACGTCGCCCGTGCGCACGCGTGGCACCGGCGCCGCGAGCCAGGCGGCCGGAAGGCTCATCGCCCAGGTCGCTGGCGCGAGCGACTGCGCCAGCGATGGCTGCACGGGCGGCGCGGCCGCTCCTCCGATCTCCGCGCCCAGCGCACCGAGCGTCAACAGGGCGGACGCCGCGCCGAGCGCGATGCGACGCGCGGACAGCCGGCGGCGCGAGGCGGTCAGCGCGGGGAGCATGCGTCCGCCTGAAGCGCCGCGCGGTGCAGCCGCCCGGCGTGGTGAAGCTCGATCTCGATCGTCGCGCCGGCGCAGCGAGCCTCGACCGCACCATCGAACGCCGCGCCGTTTCGCGCGGCTGCCTCGGCCGCGGCGGCACGCGCGGCCTCGCGTGTCGCGGGACTCGCGAGCAACGCGACGACGTCGACGGTGGGGCGCGGAACGTCGAAGACGTGAGCCCGGACCGAGTCGAGATGCCGGGCGTAGGCGTCCGCGACGGCGGCGGCCGCAGCTTCGACCGCGGCTTCGCCGGTGTCCTGCGCGAGGGCGTTCGCGAGCACGCGCTCCTGGACCGTGCGCAGACCGACGATCGCGAGCGCACCGATCCCGATCAGCAGAGCCGCGATCACGAGCGCCTGGCCGCGCTCACCGTTCACGGCATCCACTCGATACGGCGGGACGCGCTGGCCGTGACGACGAAACGCGGAAGGCCGACGAATCCGAGTGGGACCGGTAGGGTGTAACTCGCGTTGACGGTGAGCATCGATCCGCGTGGCTCTCCGTTGCGCGGCGGTTCGTCCTGCGGCGGCGCGATGGCGCTGGTGACGCGGTCGGGTGAGAGCGGCGCGACCGTGGCGGCGAGCGTCCCGCGGATCTGTTCGTCGTCGTTCGTGAGCGCGCCCGCGCGCGCGGCCTCCGCGGTGGCGTGTTGCAACGCGAGACGCGCGACACCCAGCTCCGCGACGAGCACGATCGCGAGTGCGACGACGAGCAGGGTCGGCAGGACCAGCGCGAATTCGACGATCGCCTGTCCGCGGTCGCCCCTCATTCGCTGATCGGCGGCCACGGGAGCGCGCGACGCAGCGTGCGGCGGAAGAGGCCGCCGATACCCCCGATGAGGCAGATGACGCAGACCGCATCGAGCACCACCTGCGCGTGATCGTCGGTGGTCTGCGAGAACATCTCGGCCGCCGCGCGCAGCACGACGCCACGCTCATCCGGCGGCACGGCGCGCGAGCGGATCGTCGCCAGCGTGAGCTCGAAAGCCTGCTCGCTCTCGAGGATGCCGCCATGGCCTTCGATCTCGGCGGCCGACCTCGGCAACAGGACACGTGACGGGACACCGGGATCCCGCGCATCCGCTGAGCTCACGAGTCCGTCGGTCGCGAGACGCAGATCGAGGCGCACGACGCCTGGCGGTGGCGCGGATGCGCGTAGCCGGGCCATGTCGTGCACGGCGGCGGTGTCGGGATCGCGGAGGAACGCCTTGGCGAAGGCTCGCGTATCCTCGCGCGCCGGCCCGCTCGCCGCGAGCCAGCTCTGCGCCTCTGCGGCAGCGTGGACGCCGTCATGCGGCGCGGCCCAGGCGACGTAGCTGATAACACCGTCGTCGGAGGAGAGGCCAAGGTCGAATGCGCGATCGGCGACGTTCCCACCCATCGAATGCGTCACGATGTGCACGCCGCCGTAGCTCGTCGACAGCGCTCGGATGGTGTCGCGCAGCTGCAGCGCGCTCGCATCGATCGCGCCGAACGTGTCATAGGTACCGACATCGCGGCCGAACTCCACGACGTCGTATCCGCCCGCGGCGGCGATGCGGTCGCGGAACGTGCCGAAGACCTGCTGTTCTTGCTCCGATGCGTAGCCGCCGACGAGGACGATGAGCTCCTTCTTCGAAGCGTTCGGCCCCGCCGACGCCGATGGCGCGCGCTCGACGGCGCGAAGGGCGGTGAGCGGCGGACGGAGGGGAGGACCCGCGTCCACCGGACGGAGCGGCGGGTCCTCGTCCGCCAATGCGACGAGCGCCAAGGCCGGAAGGGCGACCCACGCCAGCAGCGTCGCGCCGATCAACGCTCGCATCCGCATCGCGGCACATGTCAGCAGTGCCTGGGACGGTGGCGAAGAGGAGCCGCGACTGGTACGGGGGTACTAGCTTGCCTGTAACCTGCACAGCCATGATCAGGGCGTTACTGAAAGCGACGAAGGAGCTTTCAGCTGCACATCCCAAGCGGAGCGAGGGAGGTGTGCAGACACTGCGGCGTGTGCTGGTTTTGCTCCTACTGGCCGTCAGCTGTGCACCGCCGCCGACGACACAACTACCGGTCACCTGCGGCGCGACCACCGGCGGCCATGCGGGCGCCGAGACTCAGCTTCGCTTCGTCGAGGCGAGCGACACCGAGATCGTCCTCACCTTCGGCGCAAGCTCGGCGTCGAACGTCTTCGACGTCCCAGCGTTCGAGCTCACGCCGCTCGAGGGCGCGGGCTCGCCGCGCGCGTATCGGCTGAAGGTGAGTGGCTCGTCGACGCTCAATCCCGACGGAACGGCGAGCTACCGCGGGCTGAAGGGGCTCGAGCCAGGTGGACGCACCGTGCGCGCGATCGATCTCATCGACGAAGCGGCACGCGTCGTGACCTTCACCGTCGCGCTGGAACGCGACGTTTGCCCGTTCGTCGCCGCGAAGGTCTATCAGTACGGGAAGAGTCCGCGCGCGCAGATCGCCCTAACGTTCGGGGGTGCCAGCGCTCTCACCATCGAAACGATCTCGGACGCCGTAGGTGGCGCCCCCATCGGCACGCCGGTGCAAGGCAGCGGGGCGGGTTATGAGCCCTCCTCAAACATCAGGATCACGATCGGCGGTCGTCTGGTCTGGGACACGACCGCGAATGCGGACGGGACGTTCGACTCCGGGTTCTGGATCCCGGATCGCGAGCCGGGCCTGTACACCGTCACCGCGACCGACGGCCACGGTCACGTCGGCACGACGACGCTGCGCGTGATGGCACAGCGCACCAAGAAATGACGGCGCTCGGCCTCGACGCGCTCATCGTCGTTGCGAGCAGCGTTCATGGTCCGGAGGGGCACCTCGGGCTGCCGCGCGGCGGCGTTCGGGCGAACGACGAGCACGATCACCTCGCCGACGCGCGGGCCGCGCGCGAGTTCCTCGGCACACGTCACGAATTCGCGGCTCCGGCGGGACCACCGTCGACCGCGGAGCTACGACGGCTGCGACTGCTGCGTGACGCGGTTCGGTCGCTCGTCCGCGGTGACGTTCGGTCGTACGTGCGTCGGCGCGACGCGTTGCTCCGCGGCGCGCGTTATCGGCTCGCGCCCGACGGGACCCTTGCCTCCGAGCACGAGGGCTGGACCGAGTTCTGCGACCTGCTCGTGCCCCTGCTCGTCGCGCTCGGGGGTGAAAGGCGACGCCTCCGTGCGTGCGGCAACCGTCGCTGCGGCTGGCTGTTCGTCGATCGATCCGCGAGCGGTCGGCGACGCTGGTGCGATGCGAAGGCCTGCGGCAACCGGATGAAGGTGCGCCGCTACCGCGCGCGCCACTAGGCCCGCGCCTTCGCAACCTCCGCGGCCTGCTCGCTCGCGGCCTTCTCTTCCCGGTCGTCGAGAGGGATGAGCTTCTGCGGGCCGTGACGCCGCTCGAGCGCCCACGCGAGCAGACGATCGGCGAGCCAGGGATTCTTCGGCAGGCACGAGCCATGGCTGTAGGTGCCGACGATCTTTCCCTGCACCGCACCCTCGGTCTTGTCTTCACCGTTGTTCCCGTTGCCCACGACGACCGTGCCGAGCGGCTTCGCATTCGGTCCGAGGTACGTGCGGCCGCTGTGGTTCTCGAAACCGACGAGCACGCCTTCGGGCGTCTCGGCGACGAGGTTGCCGACGAAACGTAGGTTGCCCGCGCGCGTGCGAACGTCGAGGACACCTAGCCCCGGGATGGCCGGCGCGTTCTCGGGAAGGTACTCGTGTCCGAGCAGCTGGTAGCCACCGCAGATCGTCAGGGCCGCCGCGCCATTCGCGAGCGACGCCCTCACCGCATCCCCGTTCGGGCCGGCGAGATCGGCGCCGACGATGTCCTGCCCCTGGTCCTGGCCGCCGCCGAAGAACCAGAAGTCGGGCCAGTCCGCGTCGAACGCCGTGCCGGCGGTGAACGCGCGCACCTCGACCGCGATGTCGCGCCAACGTGCGCGCTGCGCGAGCGCGAGCACGTTCCCCCGGTCGCCGTAGACGCTCATGAGGTCCGGATACAGGTGCGCGATCCGCAGATCCATCGCTCAATCTTCCCAAAAATTCGCGACGTGTCCGCGCCGCGCGAGCTCCCCACGCAGCGCCAGCATCGCGGTGTAGGTGGCGAGCACCACGACCTCGCCGCCAGGTGCCGCTCCGCCGAGCGCGCGGTCGATGGCGCTCCCCCACTGGTCCACGACCTCGATCCGGTCGCGCGCGATCCCGGCGTACTTCAGCCGGTTCGCGAGATCGCGCGAGCGGATCCCGGTCACGACCGCGTGCTCGACGGCGGGCGCGAGCGTCTCGAAGTCGGCGTCCCAGATCCACGAGACGTCTCGGCCATCGGCATCGCGATCGTTGAGCGCGGCGAGCAGGCGCGGCCGCCCACCCATCTCGAGCAGGGCGCCGATCGCGGCGTTGAAGCCGGCGGGGTTCTTCACCAGGATCAGACGCAGCTCGCGCCCATCGACCGCAACCTGCTCCAGGCGGCCGAACGCGGGTCGGAAGTTGGCGATCGCAAGCGCCGCGGTCGGTAGCGCGATGTCCAGCGCGCGCGCGACCGCGAGCGCGGCCAGCGCGTTGTAGGCGTTGTACAGGCCGGCGATCGGCACGCGCACCGGGTCGAAGGCGCTCGCGACGGCGGTCCGCAGCTGGATCTCGCTCGAGAGCGAGGTGAGCACCACGCGTGTCGCGGACACATCGCGCTCGGGCCGCGCGAGCCCACACGACGGGCACGACCAATCACCCTCGTGCGCGAGAACGACCCGCTCATAGCGCAACGGCTGGCGACACCGCGGGCAGCGCGTCGCGTCGCTGATCGCCTGCGGCACGAGGCCGCCGACCGCTGGATCGTCCACACCGAAATAGACGACCGGGCCCCCGTGTCGCTGACCCAGCCACGCGACGATCGGATCGTCGGCGTTCAGGACGAGGGTGACGCGCGGATCGAGCTTCGCGACCGCGTCGCCGATGCGGCGCGCGAGCTGATCGACCTCGAAATAACGGTCGAGCTGGTCGCGGAACAGGTTGGTGACCAGCACGACGCGCGGGCTGATCCGCCCGAGCACGCGCGGCAGCGACGCCTCATCGACTTCGAACATGCCGATGTCGCCGCGAAGCTGCCCGCGCCAATCGTTCTCGGTGAGCAGTGCGCCGGCGATGCCGCGCTCCAAGTTCGAGCCCGAGCGATTGTGTATCGGACCCCAGCCCGTCGCGCGCACGATGTCGGACAGCATCCGCGTCGTCGTCGTCTTCCCGTTCGTGCCCGAGACAAGCACCACTCCGTGCGCGAGCGAGCTCGCGACGGCGGCAATGAAGTCCGGGTCGATGGTGAGCGCGACGAGTCCGGGCAGCGCCGTACCGCCGCGACCGCTGAGTTGAAGCCCCAGGCGCGTCAGTTTCCCCGCCGCGTTCGCAAGAAGGGCGAGGGGATCGGGCATCGGGGTAAGCGTATGGGCCGGGGGCGAGCGCGAGTTCTAGGCGGGCGCCTGGACCTCGCGGAGCAGGATTTCGATCTCGTCCACCGCGCGGCCGAGACGCATGACGAGCGACTTGCCGCCGTCGCCGTTCGCGCTCTCGCGCAGCTCTCCCATGATCTCGAGCCGCGCGAGCTCGGCAACGGCACGCCGGAGCCGCGCCACGGAAAGAGACGTCGGGAGATTGCGGCGGAGGAGGACGATGCGTTCCTCGAGACGCTCGAGCCTGCGGCGAAGCTCCCCTTCGAGGTCTTCGGGTGCGAGGTCGTCCAAGCGTTTCGCGTCGGCCTGCAGCGAACTCAGGTCGCGTTGGACCAGCTGCGAGGCCTTCTCGAGGGAGTAACCCTTTGCGAGGGCTTGCCGGATGCGGATGACCTTCTCCATTGCGTAGACGTCGTAGTCGTGTTCGCCGTCGGCCGATGGCTTGACCAAGCCCTTCTTGGTCCAGTAGATGAGCTGCCGCGGAGTCACGTTGCAGACGCGCGCCGCTTCGGCGGCAGACAGGCGCAGACGCGACAAGACCTCGCCGTCGTTGGCGATGAGCACTCGCGCGAGGACGTCACGGACCTCTGTGTCTGCCACGGAACGCCGATTCTTCGACTCGCGGTCTGGCGTGTCAAGAACCGCGACAGATGGCACTCGACGCCCCACGACGGCGAGGCTCAGGTCTTGGAGCGCCTGGGTGCTTTGAGCGCCTGTCGGTAAGCGACCTTCACGGTCGCGTGAAAGCGGCCCAGCTTGCCGCGATCCCAATCAGCCCAGAGCCGCGCGACCTCTACGCCAACGGGCGTTTTGACGTCGCTGGCCTTGACGGCCGCCGCGACGGCGTCTTCCCAGCCGCGCGAGGACGATCCGGTCGCCTCACTCAGCCTGATGACGCCGGCCGTCGTCTTAGGTCGTTGTGCGGGCACCGCGTCCTTCGGTGGGACGGCTGCGCTTCGGCACGCCGCTTTCGGGATGGCCGTTCGTCGCGGCCTGCGAGGGCGCGATCGGTGGCAACGCGGCGATCTCGAGGAATTGGTCGATCATCGCGGCGATCCGCTCGTTCAGCATGCGGCGCGTCTCGGCTCCGGGGCGCGGCGCGAAGAGCATGCCGACCGCCACACCCACGAAGAAGGCACGAAGAGCGGCGTTGATGACTCCGAACACGGCGACCTCCTCGCTAGCGGCTCTTGGGCGGGAAGCCCTCGAGTCCGTACTCCTTGATCTTCGCGTACAGCAAACGTCGGTAGATGCCGAGCATTTCTGCCGCCTTGGAACGATTACCGCCAGCGTCCTTCAGCGCCTTCATGATCAGATCCTTTTCGAACTGGGAAACGGACTTCTTGAAGAACGATCGCTCCGCCGAGACGTCCTCGTTCTCGTCTTCGCGCTCGCCGGCGTCGTGGTCGCCGAACGGCAGCTCACGACTGGTGATGATCTGTCCCCGCGAGAGGACCACCGCGCGCTCGACGACGTTCTCGAGCTCGCGCACGTTGCCCGGCCAGTCGTACTCGGTGAGCCGTTTCAGTGCTTCTTCGCTGATCGCCGCCGGCTGCGCCGTCGCGCTGTAACGGTGCTTCGCGAGGAAATGCTCGACGAGCGCCGGGATGTCCTCCTTGCGCTCGCGCAGCGGCGGCATGTGGATGTTGATGACGTTGAGTCGGTAAAAGAGGTCGTCGCGGAACTTGTTCTGCTCGACCTGCTTCTGGAGGTCCTTGTTCGTCGCGCAGATGACGCGGATGTCGACCTTGATAGGCAACGATGAGCCGACGCGCTCGATCTTGCGGTCTTGCAGAACGCGCAACAGCTTGGTCTGTGTCGCGAGACTCATCTCGGCGATCTCGTCGAGAAAGACGGTGCCCTTGTCGGCCAGCTCGAAGCGGCCCTTCCGCATGGTCATCGCGCCGGTGAACGAGCCCTTCTCATGGCCGAACAGCTCGGCCTCGAGGAGCGTCTCGGGCAGCGCGGCGCACGACACTTTCACCATGGGGCCGCTGCGCCGGTTCGAGTTGAAGTGGAGCGCCTCCGCGACCAGCTCTTTGCCGGTGCCGCTCTCGCCGGTGATGAGGACGGTCGCGTCAGCCTTCGCGACCTTGCCGACGGTCTTGTAGACCTCCTGCATCGGCGGCGAGTTGCCGACGATGCGCTCGGTCTGCACCAGCGAGCTGATCTCGTCGCGCAGCACCTCGACCTCCTGCGCGAGGTCCTGGTAATCGAAGGCCCGCTTGACCGTATGGGAGATCTTGTCGAGCTCGAATGGCTTCGTGATGTAATCGAACGCGCCCAGCTCCATCGCTTTGATCGCCGCGTTCGATGACCCGAACGCGGTCATGATCAGAACCGACGTCTTCGGCGACGCGCTTTTGACCTTCGGAAGCGCCTCGATGCCGTCGAGCTCCGGCATCCGCACGTCCATGATCACGAGATCCGGCGAGCTCTCGCCGACCTGGGCCACGACCTCGGTCCCGGTGGCGGCCTCGGTGATCGAATAGCCCTCGTCGGTGAGAAGTTGCTTCAAAAGCGAACGGATCGAGGCGTCATCGTCCGCGACCAAAATCGACTTCTGGGCCATGACTTGTACGGTTCCTTCCCAGCGGGACCCAGATTTAGGCTCCAGGACCACGCTCACCGGTGTAAGTCGACAGTTTGTGTTCCGCGAAGCGTACATGTCAAATCGCCGCCTTCAGACGGGCGTTCGCGAATCGCCCGCTAGGCCACGTCGCGGATGGCAGGCACCAAGGAGGCCGTTACCGCCGTGGCGACCGTGACGAGTCCGGCGACCGCGATGAGGACATTCACGCCGATCGCGTCGCCGAGCACCCCGCTGATCAAAACGAGGGGTAGCCAGCTGAGATTGGTGAGCGCGATGCGGGCGCCGAAAACGCGGGCGCGTACGTTCGATGGGGTCGCTTCTTGCAGGATCGTGACTGTCGGCACGAAGAAGAGCACGTTCGACGCACCGAGCAGGGCGAACAGTCCGAGCGCGATCGTGAAGGTGGGCGCGATCGCGATGAGTCCCGCAACGGTGCCCCAGATCGCGAAGCCCGCGATGAGCAGATGTCCCTTCCGGAATCGGACGATGTAACGCGGGAAGATCGCGCTGCCCAACACCGCGCCGAACGCGATCGCGGCCTCAGCCCCGCCGAACAGCACCGCTCCTTCCGTCACGTCACCGCCGGCAAAACGCCGCACGATGAGCACCGGCGTGAGCCCATTCACCACAGGGAGCGCCAGTTGCGCCATGAGCGAGAAGACCGTGTTCGCCCACACCGCGGCCGTATCGCGGATGAAGCGGAGACCTTCCACCCCATCACGGATGACGCGACGCAAGGTCAGGGCTCGGCTCGTCTCGGTGATGACGACGCGCGACAGCAGCAACGCCGACAGCGCGAAGGTCAGGGCGTCGGCGTAGAAAGCGCCGA
>Ga0066694_10000368_pt1 | contig 13437 bp, 12 predicted proteins | sample GraSoiAngelo_143_FD_66670 | JGI IMG/M metagenome (GOLD analysis project Ga0066694, IMG submission 66670) | Grasslands soil microbial communities from the Angelo Coastal Reserve, California, USA - 14_1009_02_30cm | ecosystem: Environmental > Terrestrial > Soil > Grasslands | place: USA... | reverse complement strand
TTCATCCACTGCAAGGACGACCTCACGCAGGTGACGAATTTCAACATCTCCGTGGCGGTCACCGATGCGTTCATGGTCGCGCTCGATGCCGGCAAGCCCTACGACTTGATCCACCCGCGCACGGGCAAGGTGGTGGGCCAGCTCGACGCGCGCGACGTCTTCAAGCAGATCGTGCACGGCGCGTGGAAAACGGGCGAACCGGGAGTGTTCTACATCGATCGCGCGAACCACTACAACCCGGTCCCGCACCTCGGCAGCTACGAGGCGACGAACCCGTGCGGCGAGCAACCGCTACTCCCGTACGACGTCTGCAATCTCGGCTCGATCAACGTCGGCCTGTTCGCGAAAGACGGCGACGTGGACTGGGAGGGGCTGCGCACGGCGGTGCACCTCTGCACGCATTTCCTCGACAACGTAATCGACGCGAACAAATACCCGCTCGAGGAGATCGACGACCTGGCGAAGCGGATTCGTCGCATCGGCCTCGGCATCATGGGCTGGGCCGACCTGCTCGTGCGTCTCGGCATTCCGTACAACTCCGAGGCCGGCGTGGCGCTGGGACGGAAGCTCATGCAGTTCCTCGATGAGGAGTCGAAGGTCGCATCGGAGAAGCTGGCGGGGCAGCGCGGCACATTCGCGGAGTGGGAGCGCTCGATCTGGGGCCCCGACGCCACGTGCGCGCGCAACGCCGGCGGCGAGCGCATCCGGCCGCTGCGCCGCTTGCGCAACTGCAATCTCACGACCGTGGCGCCGACCGGCACCATCTCGATCATCGCGGGCTGCTCGTCGGGCATCGAACCGCTGTTCGCCGTCGCGTTCATGCGCAATCAGGCCGGTGTGCTGATGCCCGACGTCAATGAAGACTTCGTGGCGATCGCCAAGCGCGAGGGTTGGTACTCCGAAGACTTGATGAAGCAGATCGCCGAAGCCGGCCACATCCACTTCGACGCGGTGCCGAAGCAGTGGCAGCGCGTGTTCGTGACGGCGCACGACGTGACGCCCGAGTGGCATATCCAGATGCAGGCGGCGTTCCAGGACTTCACCGACTCGGCGATCTCGAAGACCTGCAACTTCGCGAACGACGCGACTGAGGAGGACGTCGAGCAGATCTACCGCTACGCCTATCAGCTCGGCTGCAAGGGCGTCACGGTGTACCGCGACGGCGCGCGCGAGAACCAGGTGCTGTCTACCGGCTCAACCGCGAAGAAGGTTGTCGAGGCAGGGAAGGACGCCTTGGCGGAGGCGCTCGGCAGGATCGCCGAGCTTGATACGGAGCTGCACCTGACGAAGGAGCGCCTGCACGACGTCGAAGCGGAGAACCTGCAGCGCCGCGCCAAGCGGTCGCGGCCCGATCTCCTCAAGGGCTCGACCCGCCGCATCGAGTCGCCGCTCGGCACGATGTACGTGACGATCACGGAAGACGACAGGGGACAGCCGTTCGAGGTCTTCATGTCGCTCGGCAAGGCGGGCGGTGCCCTGATGGCGGACGTCGAGGCGATCGGCCGGCTGATTTCGCTCGCGCTGCGCTCGGGCGTGCCGCTCCCGGAGATCTACCGGCAGCTCCGCGGCATCTCCTCCGATCGCGCGGTGGGCCTGGGGCCGAACAAGGTCATGTCGGTGCCGGACGCGATCGGCATCGCGATCGAAAAATGGATGCAGGACAAGCAGGGCGTGCAGCAGGACCTGCTCGCGCCGGCCCCCGCAGCCCCCTCCCCAGTCGTTCCGAGTGCGGCCGCCAGCACGGCTCTGCTGTTCTCGGGACGTAGTCCGGAGCAAGACTTCATCGGCGCCTGTCCCGATTGTGGGTCGCAGCTGGCGTTTATCGAGGGATGTGCTAAATGTCACGTCTGCGGCTTTTCGGAGTGCGGTTGATTCTGCGGCGACCGTACGCCGTGTGACTCTAGTCACGACGGGTACTTGCGCGGGTAGGTAGTCTACAGGCCATGGAAAGCATCAACCGGATGGTCACGCCCACGCGCCTACAAGTGAAAGGCTGGGCGCGTGTCGGTCCCGCCGGCGCGCACACGCTGCGGCGTGGCGCTTGGTATCCTGTCGTTCGGATCTCCTCGAGCAACATCGTCGTACTCGACGTGAACCGGCACAACGTCCCGGTCGATCGCCGCTTCCTCGAGATTCGCTATCATCCGCCGGAGCGGTGGACGATCGTGCGCTGCGAGCCGCGCGTCATCGAGCGACTCGGCCGGATCTTCCCGCTCACCTACGCCGTGTGCCCCAGCTGCCGGCACCGGCAGGGCATCGAAGCTCGCGTCAATGACATGACGTGCGATCGGTGTCATAAGAGTGCGGCGATGGCGTGGGACGAGTTGAGCTAAAAACAAACGGGAAACGTATGACGGGAAACGGGAAACGTGACTGCACCCACGTTTCCCGTTTCTCGTTTCCCGTGTCCAGTTAAAGTATCGCGATCTGATCTCCCAAGCTCACCGTCCCGGTCCCCTCACCGACGCAATAGAACCCGCGCATTCCATTATCCAAAAACTGCAGATGCTTTTTCAGCTCTTCCGGCTCGACCGTCTTACCGAGTGCCCAGCCGGTGAACGGCCGGCACGGGTGCGCCACTTGGAGAATCTTGAGCCGGACGCGCTCCCTCCCATCGGGTGACAGGATCGCCACGCCGTTTGCCAGCTCCTCATAGCTGAACCGCCGGTCGCTGGTCGCGATGATGTTTTCGCCCGCGCATCCGATCTCCACCCGGTCCCCGAAGTGCTCGCGCATCGCATCATAGTGCGCCGTGAAACCGAGCGAGATCCCGTGCAGCCCATCCTCGTTTTTGGTATAGGGATGACCGCGGTGGTGTACGTCCACGATCCACGTGCCATCACCGGTGCCTCCCAGCGCGCCGTCGGGTGTGACGTGCAGCGCCGGAATCGCCAGCAGGGGCGTCGGATCGTAAACGCGAGTGGGTTTCTCGCCGCGCTTCAGGGAGTCGCGTTGGATTTGGAGGCGAGTGACGGTACCGATCGTGCGCATAACGGAATCTAGCAGGATGTGCTACATTGGCCCGCTCCATGCCGACCCCGCGGGGATGGGCCCGGTGTCTCGATAACGTCGCCGACATGCTGCGCCGCGGCGCATGGTACCCGATCGTCGACGAAACGGATGACGGCAAGGTCGTCCTCGAGGTTCGCAAGAAACCGGTGCGCATCAGCCGCATTGACGTCGCCGTGCGCGACACGCCCCCCGATCACTGGAGCATCGTCGTCCGGACCGGCCTGCTCCGCCCTACCCTGGGCGGCAGGGAAGGGGAGGAGGTCACCACGACGTACGCCGTTTGTCCGCATTGCCAGGAGCGACAGGACTTCACCGGCAAGCCGGACGGGATGAAATGCCTGCGCTGCAAGAAGGAGTCGAAGGTCGACTGGTCGGAGAGCTGCTGACGAGCCGTCGGCCGTCAGCCATCTGTCGTCGGTCACGCTGAAAACAGCCAGGTATTGCGGGCCGGAAAATATTTCGTATGTTAACTATCAACATGTTAACTATTTCGGGCTGACCGCCGATGGCCGATGGCTGACCGCTCAGAATTGGCCCTGCAGCTAACCGATGCGGTCATCGCGGCGCGGCAGGCTATCGAGCGTGCCGGCAACCGCGCCTACAAGAGCTTTGGCCTCTCACAGCGGGCCCACGCCGTGATGGCGGCCATCGATCTCGGCGGGCCGGACGGCGCCAGGCCGAGCGACATCGCGAACGAGCTGGGTGTGTCGCGCGCCGCCGCCACGACCTTCATCCAGCGCCTGGAGGCCAAGGGCTTCGTCGAAACGACGACCGATCCAGACGACGACCGCGGGGTACGTGTGACGCTCACCCGTCATGGTCTGGAGGTATTGCTGCGTGCGGGACAGCTGGAACGCCGCCTGGCCGCCCGCACGATCGAAGGGATGCCCGCCTCAACCATGGCGCGCACGATTCACGTACTCCAGGAGCTCAAACAGCGTCTCGCACAAAAGTCGCTCGAGGTCGTGCGCTGAGTCGGTATGCAGATGTGCGAATGTTTATGCAGCCGACAGCGGTGCGCCGTCCGTTTGCTGTCACCTCACGTATCACTTCAACGGCTGTTGTTAGACGCATTCTGCTCAATGTTTTATTTCGACGTTGTTCTTCAGTAGTGTTGCCTCTGGCCAGCGGCAGATTGTTCGTTTCGGACTGGCCGGTTTTCCACATCTCTTCGAGCTTGTGCATTTGTGGATAACTCGACGAACGATGTCCCGACCATCCGTCGCACCAAGATCGTTGCCACGCTCGGACCGGCGACCGGCCGTGCGTCCGCCATTAGTGCCCTGCTCCACGCGGGGGTCAACGTGCTTCGCATCAACGCGTCGCACGGCACTGCCGAGACGAGGGGCGAGTGGATCGCAGCTATCCGGAGCGTAGCCGACAAGTCCGACCAGCCCGTTGCCGTGCTCCTCGATCTCCAGGGCCCACGCATCCGCGTGGGGGATCTGCCGGCACCGCGCGAGCTGACGGCGGGCCAGCAGGTCGTTTTTGCCCCCGAGGAAATCGCGCGTGGAGACGAGCTCCCCACCACGTACGACCGTCTCGCTGCCGATGCGCGCGTCGGCTCGCGCATCCTGCTGAACGACGGCTTGCTGTCGGTTGAGGTCACCGCTGTTGACGCGCCCCGGGTCCGCGGCCGGGTGGTCGACGGCGGGATTCTGACGGCGCACAAGGGGATGAATCTGCCCGGCGTGCAGGTCTCGGCGCCGGCGCTGACCGAAAAGGACCGGGAGGACGTTCAGGATGCCGTGAAGGCCGGGGTGGATTACCTCGCGCTCTCGTTCGTCCGTCGTCCGGAGGATATCGAAGAGCTCCGACGGCTTGTTCCCCCGACCATCAAGCTGGTCGCCAAGATCGAAAAGGCGACCGCGCTGGACAACCTCGACAGAATCGTGGCGGTCTCCGACGCCGTCATGGTGGCGCGTGGTGACCTCGGCGTCGAGCTGCCGTTCGAGCGGGTGCCGCTGGTGCAGAAGCGACTCATCAGCGAAGCGAATCACCAAGGGAAACCGGTGATTACGGCGACGCAGATGCTCGAGTCGATGGTCCACAACCCTCGTCCGACGCGCGCCGAGGCGTCCGACGTCGCCAACGCGATTCTCGACGGCACGGATGCGGTCATGCTGTCGGCGGAAACGGCCGTGGGGAAGTACGCGGTGGAAGCCGTGCGCGCGATGGACCGCATCATTCGGGAAATGGAACGCCATCCGCTGCGGCAACGGGAAGAGCGCCGGGCGACGGGTGCAGCCGTCCACACCGAAGACGCGATTGCGTGGGGCACGCACGCGGTGGCGCGCATGCTCAAGACCCCGCTGATCGTGACCCTGACCAAAGGCGGATTTACGGCGCGAAAGGTGGCGGCGCTGCGTCCGCCCGTGCCGATCCTCGCCGTCACCACCGAACCGGCGACGTATCGCCAGCTCGCCCTCGTGTGGGGCGTGATCCCCGTCCTGGTCGACCACGTGCCGGGATACGACGCCATGCTGGCGGTCGTGCGGGACCTCATTCTCAAACGGAAGTATGCGAAATCAGGCGACTGCATCGTCATGACCGCGGGCGTGCCGTGGGACGTCTCCGGCAGCACCAACCTCATCAAGGTCGAGGTCGTGTGACGTGCGGTTGACCTTCCTCGGCACCGGTACGTCGTTCGGCGTGCCCCAGATCGGCTGCCGTTGCCCGACGTGTACATCCGCGGACCCGCGCGACCGGCGCACGCGCACCGCGGCATTGATCGAGACCAATGGGAAGCGCCTCCTGATCGACACCCCGCCCGAGCTGCGGCTGCAGCTGGTCGCCGCCGGCATCGATCACGTGGATGCGGTGCTCTTCACGCACGCGCACGCCGATCACGTGCACGGCATCGACGACCTGCGGGCGCTGTCAGTGCGACAGGGTGCGAAGCTGCAGGCGTACGGGTCGCGTGCCACGATAGCCGAGCTGGCCGCGAAGTTTCCCTACATCTTCGACCCCACGTTTGTGGTGGCGGAGGGCACCAGCAAGCCGGAGCTCGCGCCACACGCGCTCGAGCCGGGCACAACCGCGTCGATCGCGGGCGTGCCCGTGCTGCCGCTCGCGCTACCGCACGGCGATCATGAAGTCCTTGGCTATCGCATCGGGCCGGTGGCGTATCTGACCGATGTGAAAACCATTCCGGACGACGTGGTCACCGCGCTGCGCGGGCTCGACGTACTCGTGCTCAACGCGCTCTTGTCGCGGCCGCATCCGCTGCACCTCTCCGTTCCAGAAGCGGTGGCCGCGGCGCAGCGCGTGGGTGCGCGCCGTACGTTCTTCACACATCTCACGCACGAGAACACGCACGCGGCGCTGGCGGCGAAGCTGTCGGCCGGGATCGCGCCCGCCTACGACGGGCTGGTTATCGACTTACCCGGGGCATAAATTCCGCCGCGAGGAGGGGAATCCGCGCTTATGCTCAAGGACAGCGGGAAGATCGACGCGCTGGTGCGCAAGGCTGTCTTCGGAAGCGAAGACGAGAAAGCGCACGCGCGCTGGATGATTTGGGAGATGGGGCAACAGGCCGGGGTGCGGCCCGCCTCGATCCACGAGCTGTACCTGGCGCGCGGGCGCGGCGAAGTCCCCGCGTTCACGACGCCCGCGATGAACGTGCGCATCATGGCCTACGACACCGGCCGCGCGATCTTCCGCGCCGCCATGCGGCTCGACGCCGGGGCGATCATTTGCGAAATCGCGCGCAGCGAAATCGCCTATACCGACCAGCGGCCCGCCGAATATGTCGCGGTCATGACGGCTGCGGCGCTCCGCGAGGGATTCACCGGCCCGCTGTTCATTCAGGGCGACCACGTCCAGGTGAATGCCAAGAAGTACGCGGCCGATCCGGACGCCGAACTGAACGCGCTGCGGGCGTTGATCGAGGAAGAGCTGCACGCCGGCTTCTACAACATCGACGTCGATACCTCGACCCTCGTCGATCTCTCCAAGCCCAATCTCGATGAGCAGCAGCGCACGAACTACGAGCGCGCCGCTGAGCTGACGAAGTTCATTCGCGACCGCGAGCCCGACGGCGTCACGGTCTCGGTCGGCGCGGAGATCGGTGAGGTCGGCGGCAAGAACAGCGACGTGCACGAGCTGAAGGCGTTCATGGAGGGGTACAACCGCACGCTGCAGCGGCTCGGCACGTCGCCCGGCATTTCGAAGATCTCTGTGCAGACCGGCACGAGTCACGGCGGCGTCGTGTTGCCGGATGGCTCGATTGCCAAAGTGCAGCTCGACCTCGCCGCGCTCAAAGCGCTCTCGCAGGACGCGCGCGCCAAATACGGGCTGGGCGGCGCGGTGCAACACGGCGCCTCCACGCTGCCGCCGGAAGCGTTCTCGCAGTTCCCGCAGTGCGAGGCGGTCGAGATCCACCTCGCCACCAACTTCCAGACCATCGTCATGGATCATCCCGCGCTGCCGCAGGAGCTGCGCCGGGAGGTGAACGAGTGGGTCAAGCGGGAAGCGAAAGAGGAGTGGAAGAAGGGCGACACCGAAGAGCAGTTCATCTACAAGAGCCGCAAGAAGGCGATCGGTCCCTTCAAGCAACGGTTCTGGGATCTGCCGGAGGATGTCCGCGCCAAGATCGGCGCCGACCTCGAGCAGACGTTCGCGTTCCTGTTCGAGCAGCTGCGCGTGAAAGGCACGAGGGGCCCGACCGATCGCTACGTCAAACCCAAGCTCGATTCTCATGCGGCGCCGCGGGCCGCGCTCGTCTCCGCCCCCGACGACGCGGAGGCGGGCGAATGAGCGAACGCAGTGGAGGTTTCGGGGCCTTCTTGTTGGGCATCGTCCTCGGTGCCGTGGCCGGGTTCGTGTTTGCGCCGACCGAAGGCGGGGAGAGCACCCGGCGCAAGGTCTCGAAGGGCCTGCGCAACCTCAAAGAGCTTGCCGAGGAGAAGGTCGACGAGGTGCGCGGGCTGCTGCAGGAGACCGACGCGGACGCCCACTCCGACGAGGGAGCAGACGAAGACGAGGAGCCGGAAATCACGACGCGCGAGCAGTTGCGGCGCCGGCTCGACGCCGCGCGCCGCCGCCGCGCGCGTGCCGCTCGGCCGCCCGTGACCCCTCCCGCTTCTGACGAGGAGGACGAGCCGCTCGCGTGAATGGAGGGGGGGAAGGCGGCTGGCACCGCACGGTCACCGGCGTCGTCCGGCGTACCCTCGAGGCGGCCTACGAAGACAACATCCCCTTTCTTGCCGGCGCGCTCTCGTTCGACATTCTGCTCACTGCCATTCCCTTCGTCGGGCTGGTCCTCGCCGTCGTCGGCTATCTCGTTCATCATCAGCTCGCGATTCATTCGTTGGATGTCCATGAGCTGCTGGTGCGCTTTCTCCCCGAGTCCAGCGGCGGGGAAGGCGGCCAATTCGGCTTCATTGAGCGCGCACTGGGCGACCTGGTCGCGCGCCGCGGCCACCTCACGCTGTTCGCCGCGCCCCTGTTCCTGTGGTTCTCGACTCGTATGTTCGGGGGACTGCGTGCGGCCCTGAACGAGGTCTTCGACACCGAGGAGAACCGATCCTGGCCGAGAGCCAAGCTGGTCGATATCGCGATGGTATTCGTCGCGGGGACCTTGTTTCTCGCGATCGCCTTCGCCTCCACGAGCGGCGGCATCGGCTCGCAGCTGGCCTCGCTCGTCTTCAGCACCGCTTTGTTCTATGTGATCTTCAAGTACCTGCCGAGTCGCAGGATCTACTGGCGGACCAGCGTGGTCGCCTCCGTGTTCTGCGCCGTGGCCTTCGAGATCGCCAAGCGGCTGTACGCGCTCTACGTGGCGCGATTCGTCACGTTCGACCACGTGACCTCGGATGCAAATCTGATCGGCTTCCTGTTGTTCATCCTGTGGATCTACTACACGGCCTATGTGTTTCTGCTGGGCGGCGAGGTGGCGGAGACGTACGATCTGATGCGCATGCGGCGCCTGCAACGCGTGCGCCTCGGATGAATCTTCCAGCGATCGATCTTCGCTCCGACACCGTTACCAAGCCGTCGCCCGGCATGCGCCGCGCCATGGCCGAAGCCGAGGTCGGCGATGACGTCCTGGACGGCGATCCCACGACGCGCCGGCTGGAGCAGCGCGTCGCCGAGCTGCTCGGTACCGAAGATGCGTTGTTCTTCCCGTCGGGCACGCAGGCGAACCAGACGGGTGTCGCGCTCGTCACCGAGCCGGGCACCGAGCTCCTGCTCGAAGCGGACGCCCATCTGATCCACTATGAGCTCGCCGGTGTGGCCGCGCTCGCCGGCGTGCAGATCCGGCCGGTCCTGACGGCGGATGGCCTGCTCACGCCTGAGCGCGTCCGCGCGGCCATGCGCGCGCCGTCACCCGATGTGCCGCGGGCCACGGCGCTGGCGATTGAAAACACGCATAATGCGGCCGGTGGGCGCGTGCTCGGAGTGAGTCCATGGGACGCCCTCGTGCGCACGGCGCGCGAGGCCCGGCTCCGAGTGCATCTCGACGGCGCGCGGCTCTGGAACGCCGCCGTCGCAGCGGGCGTACCGCCGGCCCAGCTCGCGCAAGGCGCGGACACCGTGATCGTGAGCCTCTCGAAGGGGCTGGGCTGTCCGGTGGGATCGTGCCTGGGCGTCAACAAGGAGCAGCGCGCCCGCGCGTGGGAAGTCCGCAGACGCCTCGGCGGTGGCATGCGACAGTCGGGCATTCTCGCTGCAGCGGGACTGTATGCGCTCGATCATAACCTCTCGCGCATCGGCGAAGACCACGCGAACGCGACGCGCTTTGCGGAGATGCTGTCCGACAGTCAGACCGTCCGACCGTCCGAACCGCAGACCAACATCGTCATGGTCGATCTCCGGCGCGACCGCGACAGCCCCGACGCCGTCGCGGCGCGACTGGCGCAGGCCGGCGTGCGGCTGTTGCCGTTCGGGCCGCGCCGGCTGCGCGCCGTCACCCATCTCGACGTAACGCGGGCGGATGTCGAGCGGGCCGCGCGCATCATCCTGGAGACAGTGGCGTGAGCAACCGGGTCGAGCCGAAACCCCAGCCGATGCCGCTGGATCGGGCGATCCTGTGGAATCCCCCCGCCGCACCGGGCTCGACCAGTCCCGGGGGCCGTTCCTCCAGCCGCGCACCCTATCCGATCTTCTTTCAACAGGAAGCGGTCATCGCACTGCAGGAGCATCTGAAGAGCTCGCCGACGCAGGCGATCTTTGGGTTTCTCATCGGCGATGTCTATCGCGATCCGGAAAACGGCGCGCTGTACACCGTCATCGATAAGACGCTGAAGCTCAGCCAGGCGATCTACGGCGATAAGACCGAAGTGGTCGTCTCCCGCCTGTGGGAACGGATGCAGGAGCAGCTGCGCAAGGCATCCGCAACGCTTTTGGGTTGGTATCACAGCCATCCGGGACAGGGCGGGCATCTCACGCCGCACGACGTCGAGACCCACGAGAAGTATTTCACCGATCCTTGGCACGTCGCCGTCTTGGTCGCGGCCGAGGCCGGCGGCGTCACGGGACGATTTTTCCGCGCGATGCAGGGCAACGCCGAGTGGCACAAGACGCCGCTGCCGTTTTACGAGCTGCTGCAGCCGGAGTCGATCAAGCCGGATGGCAAGAAGCGCTCGTTCATCACCTGGAGGAACTACAAGCCGTACGGTCCCACGCTGATCGGACCGAAACCCAAGCCGCCGGAGCCACCGCCGCCGCCTCCGAAAGCGGAAGAAACGGACGACGAGGAGGTCGAGGCCAAGACTGAAGCGGTTCCCAAGCCCGCGAAGAAAGAGCGTGGGTTGTTCGGGTTCCGCATCATGCGCTCGAGCGCCGATGACATTCCCGTCATCAAGACGAGTGCGGACGACGAACCGGCACCGCCACCGAAGCCCGAGCCACCGCCACCGAAGCGGGCATCGCCGCCGCCGCCGCGCCCGGCAGCGCCCGAGTTCGTTCCCGATGAGCCGCCGGCAGCCGAGGCTCCGCCGCCCCCCCCGCCCCCCCCGCCTCCGGCCCCCGCGCACAAATCGAACGAGCTGCCGTGGGCAGTGACCCCGGAGTCGGTCGCGTCGATCCCGCCGCCACTGCTCGCGCCGGCAGCTCCTGCGCCACCTGCGCCACCGCGGCGCACCTCGAGCCCCAAGTTCCGGCTGCTGGACTACGAAGCGGAACCAAGACCTGCTCCGAAACCGCGCCGCCGGAAACGCCGCGGACCGTGGCTCAAGCGGCTGACGATTCTTTTGGTGGTCGCTGCGGTGGGCGGCGGAGGATACTGGTATTTCACGCACCGCAATCCGCGCGTGCCGCTGCCGTGGGCCGGTTGGTTCGATCGCGCGAAGCAGTTCGTCACGAAGATGACCTCGCGGAAATCACCACCGCCCCCGCCTCCCCCTGTTGCCGCCCGCCGCCGCACGGATCCGAGCGCCTCCATCCCGCCCCCCCCAACGCCGCGGCTCCCAGCCGCTGCGCCGGTTCCTGTCCCCGTGCCGCAGCCGGTGGCGCCACCGTCACCGTTTGCTCGGTTTGACCGGCTGAGCGACTCGCTGGCGCGCGCGGTCCGCAATTTTCACGATCGCGCCGCCTTGTTCGCGAGCGGCCGAATGGATTGCAACGGCCTGGCCAACGGGCTGGTCGGGATCGAGAACCTCTGGATCGTCTACAACACCGAGCGTCGAGCGCGCATGACGTCATTCGATCAGCGTCGCGCCACGCAGGATCAAGCGATGTACACAGCGGTCGACTCCGTCGAGAGTCGCTTCGAGCGCTCGGGGTGCCCGCGGCCGTGAGTCTGCTGCTCGCCCTGCTCGTGGCGGTGCAAGGCTCGGCGCCCCTTCGCAAAAGCGATCTGGTGCGACTGCTGTCGGGGGCGATGATGTCGTCCAGCGAATTAGCGGAGCTGGTCAGCCGCAACTGTCTCACGTTCGATCCGACCGAGCGTGACCGCAATGATCTCCGCATGCTCGGCGCGGACGCGGCAATGCTGGCGGCGGTGGACGCGTGCGCCCGCCGGAACGCGACCCGTTCGGTGCCGCCAACGCCGGCGCGTGCCGCCCCGAAACCGTCTGCTGTCCCCGCCCGCCCAGCCAGCCCCGCCCGCCCAGTCCGCCTCGCCCCCCCACCACCGCCGCCGCTCGTCACGCGAGCCTCCGAGCGTTCTGGATTCGTCTCTGGTGGCGGGCAGCGGGGGGCGGCCGGCAGGCAGCTGCCGCGCCCGTTGGTGTTCGAGGTGCGCGATTCGGCGGGGGCCCCGCTGTCCGCGCAGACGGTCGGGTTCACGGGCATCAATGCGCGCATCCTTCCCGCCACGGCGGCGACCGACGCCGCGGGGCAAGTCCGTGTGGGCGTGACGCTCGGTGAGCGCGCCGGGGCCGCGACCGTGATTGCGTCGATCGGCGTGGTCGAGAAGCAGGTCGCGTTCAACGTCGCCGCCGGGCCGGCGGCGCAGCTCGTGGTGATGTGCGGGCAGGGAAGCGTGTCCGGCCATTTCGCCATCCGGCCGGACAGCGAAATCGTGCTCCGCGTCTCCGCGCAAGACGGCTTCGCGAATGCGTCGCCGCTGCTTGGCCTGCGCGCCGCCGTTGCCGACGCGCGGATCTTCCGGGTCGTGCACGTCGCGCAAGACAGCACGCTGGGGGCCGTGACGCTGAAGCCCGATCAGCCCGGAACAACGAGCCTCGCCGTCATCGCCAATGGCATGCGCCAATACCTTACGGTGACTGTGCCGCCCCGTGCTGCTCCTGGAAAAGTCGATTGTCGGTAAGGGGATGGGCGCCTTGGCGAATGATCAATGATCAATGTTCATTGATCATTGATTATTGAACATTGATCATTCTACATTTCATACGCCCCAGGTCCGCAGGCTTTCCGCTCGTGAACCGCGTCAGGCCCCCGCAGGGAGCAGCGCTAAACGATGTCGGGATTCGTTGCGGGGTGCCTGGGGCATTTTACTTCCAATGCTCAATGACCAATGTAGAATGATCATTGTTCATTGAGCATTGATCATTCTACATTGGACATTCGCATGATCGCTCTCGCTCGCAAGTATCGTCCGAAGCAGTTCTCCGATCTCATTGCGCAGGACCATGTCGCGGCCGCTCTGCGGGGCGCGGTCGCGCAGGGACGCGTAGCGCACGGCTATTTGTTTGCCGGCCCGCGCGGCGTCGGGAAGACGACCGCCGCGCGGATTCTGGCAATGGCGCTGAACTGCGAGCAGCGCAAGCCTGGCGACGCCGGCGAACCGTGCGGGGCGTGCGATGCCTGCCGCCGCATCTGGACCGGTTCGGCCAGTCTCGATGTCGTCGAGCTCGACGCCGCCTCCAATCGCGGTGTGGACGATGCGCGCGATTTGCGCGAGCGGGCGATGTACGCCGCCAGCACCGAATCGGGCTCCAAGGTCTACATCCTCGACGAAGCGCACATGCTCACGCGCGAAGCGTGGAACGCGCTGCTCAAGATTCTCGAAGAGCCACC
>Ga0066694_10000361_pt1 | contig 13473 bp, 10 predicted proteins | sample GraSoiAngelo_143_FD_66670 | JGI IMG/M metagenome (GOLD analysis project Ga0066694, IMG submission 66670) | Grasslands soil microbial communities from the Angelo Coastal Reserve, California, USA - 14_1009_02_30cm | ecosystem: Environmental > Terrestrial > Soil > Grasslands | place: USA... | reverse complement strand
CTGTGAAAGCCCGACTCTGTTCACGCTTCCCGCTGGCCGTGCTTGCCGTTGCAGGTTCCTTTTGGGCAGCCTCGTGTGCGGTGGCGCTGGGGCCCGGCTACACGATTGAAAAACAAGAAATCCGCGTGCGGTTCGCGGACAAGCCCGAGCCGCGCATTGAAGTCGCAGCCGACTATCACGTGAAAAACACGGGCACGCGGCCGCTGCGGGAATTGGAATTGCGTTTGCCGGGAAGACGTTTTCATTCGAATGAACTGCGCGCGACCTGGGACGCCAAAGCGCTGACTCTTACGCAGGATCCCGACAATCCGCGGAGCACTCGCACAGCACTCGCAGAACCGTGGAAAGTAGCAGCGCGACACACGCTGCACCTTACGAGGGAATTGTCGCCTGCTCAAGAAGCGGAGACTTCGCTGAGTTTCTCAAGCGATGCGTTTTTTCTGCCTGCGGCTGCGTGGAGCGTCGAACTACTTCCACCCGACGGACTTTTTGCCACCGGCGGCGTGCCGGCAAAGAAGTGGAATCTCCTGGTTTCCGTGCCGGACGGATTTCAGTTGCACACCAGCGGCATCCAGAAGAAAAATTCGCGAAAAGGCAGAGAGACGATTGTCATGGCGGAGCAAGGGACAGAGGACCCCTATCCGTTTGTGATAGCGGGGCGATACAGCGCAGCGGAAATCGGCAGAGGCAACGAGAAAGTCCATCTGTGGACGAGCAAGCAGCAAGATAGCGCCAAGCTGCGGGACGTGAGTGATGGGCTGGCACGTGTCTTCACAGCGTACGATGCCGCTTTTGGGGAACGAAGCAAAGGGTCTTTGCAAACCTGGATCGTAGAATGCCCGGTAGCCGCGGGATGCTTCACGAACCTCAATCCGCTGCGGGCAAAGCTTCTGGGGCAGGATGAAAACGAGCGCCCCACGGCGGAAATGATTTCGCAAGACACGATGGTGGTGGATCTCAGCGGCGGCACACCCGCGCTGGCTGCGGGAGCTGCACCTTCGCTAGCCGCGAGCTGGCTGGGTTATGCGCAGAACCCGGCCTTTTTTGAGCAAAGAGCGCCCCTAACCATGCTTCCGGCGTTTGCCGCGGCGATTGGGCGCGATGCCGCGGAAGGCGGGGACTCGCGCGCAGAAACCATTCGGCGGGCGCTTCGCCTGATTCCTCCCGTTGGCGAGAAGCCGCAGAAGGAGGAAGATCCGCGCGTTCTTCGCGTGAAGAGTTTCTTATTCTTTTATGCGTTGCAGGACCGCTACGGACAGCAGACATTTCGAAAAGCCATCCAGTATATGCTGTACGCGCGGCGGGAACGCGACTTCGAGCTCAGCGACTTGATCGCCGCATTCGAACAGGAAACCCACCAAAACGTCGCGGAATTTGTGAGAATGTGGATGAAACGCCCGGGAGTACCGGAAAAATTTCGCGCGCGGTACGAAAGAAATACCGCGGCCACGAACAAGGAGAGCACGCCATGAGAGACGTCGTACTGACGGACCGCAGCCCAAAGCCCATCGGACCGTATTCGCAAGCCATCCGCACAAATGGATTCTTATATGTGTCGGGACAAGTGGCGCTCGATCCGAAGACCGGCGAGTTCGTGGGAACCGATATCCGGCAGCAGACGGAACGAACGCTCGAAAACATCAAGGGAATCCTGGAGGCGGCGGGGTCGAATCTGCACCATGTGGTGAAGACGACGGTCTTCCTGAAAGACATGAATGATTTCGCGGCGATGAATGAAGCCTACGCCAAGTACTTCAACTTAGCGCCGCCTGCGCGCTCGACGGTCCAGGTGGCGCGTCTGCCGAAGGATGCCCTGGTGGAGATCGAGGTGATTGCCGCTAGTTAAGAGCGTTGCGACAAGCAATTGCCAACTTGCAGGCCCGAGCTAAACCGGTGAGCTGTCTTGAGCGTCGAATCCCACCGATTGGTGTTCTTCTTCTTGAAAGTCCGGATGGCTTTGCAGGAGCCGCACGCAACGGTTCCAGCGCAGGATGGCGTCGTCGTTTCCTGCGGGACGAATCTTCTCGGCTTCGGCGAAGCAGCTCATGGCTTCCTCGAAAAGCGGCGTCAGCGTATGGCGCAAGCGGCCTGCGCGCAATTGCGCTTTAGCCCGGCGTTCGTGCAGGAGGCCAGTGTAGTAAGTGCGTTCATAGGGATCGCTGAGTTTGTCGAAACTTTCCTGCGCCTCTCCCCAGCGTTCCGTAACGTCTCCACAGAATTGGTCGGTGATGGTCAAGCCGAGAAGCCGGAGCGCCAACTGGTGCGCGGGCTCGACGGCCAAAATGTCGCGGCAGATGGACTCAGCCTCTTCCGGCTCGTTCAACGAGCGGTAGAGATCGACTTTCGCGATGGCTTCGGGGATGCCAGCCTTCGAGATGGGTTTCAGATGGAGCGGCATTTGGGAACCTCCTCGTGCACTAATCCTGCGACTGCTTCACGCCACGGATCTTGCGGACCAACATGAGGAGCGGGTCGTAAAATTCGTCTACGACGCGCTCTTTGAGCGGAATGATGGCATTGTCCGTGATGTGAATGTCTTCCGGGCAAACCTCAGTGCAGCATTTGGTGATGTTGCACAGGCCGATGCCCAATTCCTTTCGGAGCAGCCCCGCGCGCGATGCGCCGTCCATGGGGTGCATTTCCAACCCCGCCACGCGCACAAAAAAACGCGGCCCACCAAACTCTTCTTTTTTGTCATGTTCCCGAAGGACGTGGCAAACGTTCTGGCAGAGAAAGCATTCGATGCACTTGCGGAACTCTTGCACGCGGTCCACGTCTTTTTGCTCGATTTTCCAGTCAGCTCCGGGGCGCGGTTGGAAGGGTGGAATCTTCTTGTTGATGCGAAAATTCCAGGAGACATCGGTGACCAAATCCTTGATGACGGGAAACGATTTCATTGGGAAGATCGTGATGGGCTTGTCGAGAGGCAGGGCGTCCATGCGGGTCTTGCAGGTGAGCCGCGGACGGCCATTCACTTCGGCGGAGCACGAACCGCACTTGCCAGCTTTGCAGTTCCAGCGTACGGCCAGGTCCGGGATTTGGTGCGCCTGGACATAATGAAGCGCGTCGAGCACGACCATTCCGGGAGCCATCGGCACGCGGCACTCCTTGGCTGCGCCGCCCTTCGCGTCGCCCCTGAAGATTTGCAAGATCGCTTCGGCCATCGAGTGCCCCCGCTATTTTCCCTCGGCAAGAATCTGCTTCAATTCGCCCGGCGTTTCCAGAACTTTTTCCTGGCGCAGGCGCATGGCCTCGCCTTCGCGCCCGATGATGTTGTTTCTCGCTCCCCACGCCGGATCGAGATTCTGAAAATCGATGCGGCTGTGAGCACCACGGCTCTCCTCACGAGCCAACGCGCTCAGGGCGACCGCCTCAGAAACAGTCAGCATGGACTTCAGATCCAGGGCGAGGTGCCATCCGGGATTATAGAGTCGTGAGCCTTCCACGCTTATGCGCTTAAGCCTCTGTTTCAGCTTATCGATCTCGCCGAGCGAACGTTGGAGGTCTTCTTTGTTGCGGAAGATGCCGACCAGTTTCTGCATCGAGTCTTGCAAGTCGCGGTGAACGGCGTAAGGACTCTCACCGTCTTTTCGTTGGAACGGTTCGAGCGCATCGCGCTCCGCCTGGTCGATTTGCGCGGAATCGACCGATGGGGCTGGGGTGCTGCTTGCATGTTTCGCGGCGGCTAAGCCTGCGCGGCGGCCGAAAACCAGGAGGTCCGACAGCGAATTACCCCCGAGCCGGTTGGCGCCGTGCAATCCTGCGGCTGCTTCGCCTGCAGCAAACAGGCCAGAGAGTGTGCTTTGTGCGGTTTCCGCATCAACACGGATGCCCCCCATCATGTAATGGCACGTGGGACCAACTTCCATCGGCCGCTTGGTAATGTCCACGTCGGCGAGCTCGAGGAATTGATGATACATGCTGGGCAGTTTTCGCTTCACGTATTCGGCGGGCTTGTGCGAAATGTCCAGGTAAGCGCCGCCATGCTCGGTGCCGCGGCCTTCGCGCACTTCGGTGTAAATGGCGCGGGCGACCACGTCGCGGGTGGAAAGCTCCATCCGTTGCGGGTCGTAACGCTCCATGAAGCGCTCGCCGGTTTTGTTGCGGAGGATGCCGCCTTCGCCGCGAACCGCTTCCGTGACGAGAATGCCTTGCACGCCGGGAGGCCAAACCATGCCCGTGGGATGGAATTGGACAAATTCCATGTCCATCAACGCGGCTCCCGCTTCGTAAGCGAGCGCCATCCCGTCGCCCGTGTATTCCCAGGAATTCGATGTGATGGGCCAGGCTTTGCCGATGCCGCCGGTAGCAATGACCACGGACTTGGCTTTGAAAACCACGAAGCGGCCCTGCTCGCGCCAGTAGCCAAAGGCGCCGGCGACGCGATCTCCATCTTTGAGCAGCCGCGTGACCGTGCATTCCATGTACACGTCGAAGCCCATTTGCACGCCGCGATCCTGAAGCGTTCGAATCATCTCGAGACCGGTGCGGTCGCCCACGTGGCACAGCCGTTTGTAGGTGTGTCCGCCGAAAGCGCGCTGCAGAATCTGCCCGTTATCGGTGCGATCGAAGAGCGCGCCCCAGTGTTCGAGCTCGCGCACGCAGTCGGGGGCTTCTTGCGCGTGAATCTGCGCCATGCGCCAGTTGTTGAGCATCTTCCCGCCACGCATGGTGTCGCGGAAATGGGTGCGCCAATCGTCCGCAGCATCCACGTTGGCCATGGCCGCGGCAATGCCGCCTTCGGCCATTACCGTATGTGCTTTGCCGAGCAGCGATTTGCACACCACGCCTACGGAAGCGCCCTGGCCCAGCGCCTCGATCGCCGCGCGCAGGCCCGCGCCGCCCGCGCCGATGATCAAGACGTCATGCTCGTGGGTTTCGAAGCGATCGCTCAAAGCAGCCTCACGTCGCGTATGGCGCCACAGGATACGAGCCGCACATACAAATCCGCGAAGCCGACGGAAAGAAGGCTGGCCCAGGCGAACAGCATGTGGCGTTGGTTCAAGACGCTGAGCCATTGCCAGGTTTTGTAGTGTGGGGCGCCCAAAGCAGCGCAGGAAAAGCAGTCGAGTTTGCCACCGGCCAGATGCCGCAGGGAGTGACAGGAGAGCGTGTAAAGAGTCAGGAGAATCACGTTGCCGAGTAAGACAAGCGTGCCAACACCGACTCCCACGCTGGCGCCGAAGGAGAAGGCGTGAATGGCGTCGCGCCAGAGAAATACGAGAAAGAGCACAGCCACATAGAGAAAGTAGCGATGCACATTTTGCAGGATGAAGGGAAATGCCGTTTCACCGCGATAGGTCTTGCGGCCCTCGCCAACTGCGCATGCGGGTGGATCCGCAAAGAATGCACGATAGTAGGCTTTGCGGTAGTAGTAGCAGGTCGCGCGGAATCCCAGCGGGCCGGCAAGGATCAGTAACGCGGGAGAAAACGCCCACCAATGATGATTGGGGTCAATCAGCGGAGAGTAAAAAGGGGAAAGGTAGGGTCCCCATTCGTAGAAGCGGCCCTCAAAAGCTCGCAAAGTGGCGTAAGCGCCGAACCCTCCCAAAAGCACAACAACGGGGATAATCTCAACCCACCACGAATCGCGCCGCTGGGTTTCACCGAAGCTCCGCCCAGCGGCGGAGGGATTTACGAGTTCGGCCATGTCCACCCCCTCGCGACTGCTTAGACTAGACAGAAAATCACTTTTTGGAAACTAAATTTCTCGAGCGAGCCCTGCACCGCGCGTTCGGTGGTGGTCCCTGAAGGCAGCCGATTCGATAGAAGATACGTACAAGATGAGGAATGGCCGCCTTGAAGAGGGAGCGCTTTTATAGCGAGAATATTGCGGGGATTTGGGTGTATACTCCCGCTACTTAGACGAACAAGTGGAGATTCCCATGCCGTATTTTTTCCTCGGGACTCCGACTCATCCTTCGAGCCATGCCCGGAGCTTGCGCTTTCCTGTACCGGCTGGCTTTCAACCAAAGAGGGTGCCATGAAACAGACCTTTGCGATTGCCATTGGAGGCGCGGCTGGCCAAGGTGTGGCTACGCCGGGCGACATTTTTGCCAAGATCTTCAGCCGGAGGGGCCTCAGCCTGAATGCCTACAACGCCTATCAATCCATTATTCGGGGTGGGCATACGCTGCTGACGATTCGAACCGGGCCGGAACATGTGAGCAACATGGGTGACCGGATCGATCTGTTGATTCCGCTCAATCAGGACACCATGGATCGGCACTTGAAGCTGCTCACCAGCGGAGCTGCGTGCATCTATAACGCGGAGACCATTAAGCCCGGCTCCGCGGCCGACGGCGTGCAGCTGTGCCCCCTTCCCGTTTCTGAGCTTGCGGACATCAGCAGAAATAAGGTGGCACAGAACACGCTGGCCATCGGCGCAGGCCTGCACATGATGGGCATCGGCTTCGCGGCTCTGGAAGAAGCTCTGCGCGAGCAGTTCAAAAAAAAGGGCGAGTCCGTAGTGGTGGAAAACGTTGGCGTGGCTCGAGCGGGCTACGATTATGCGGCAGCCCATTTCACCGCGTTCTCGAATCCGCTTCCCAAGACAGAGAAACGCTACGCGGTTTTGAGTGGCAACACCGCGATGGCCATGGGAGGAGCCGCGGCGGGAGTGAAGTTCTATTGCGCTTACCCCATGAGTCCTTCGACGGGCGTGCTGCACTGGATGGCGGCGCACGCGCGCAAAGCCGGGATTATGGTCAGGCAGGTTGAGGACGAAATCGGCGTGATCAACATGGCGATTGGCGCGGCGCACGCGGGCGTACGCTCCATGTGTGCCACCTCAGGAGGCGGGTTCGCGTTGATGAGCGAGGGCCTGGGCATGTCCGCCATGATCGAAACTCCTGTGCTGGTCATTGATTGCCAGCGCGCAGGACCATCGACAGGCGTTCCCACGAAGACCGAGCAAGGCGACCTCTGGCAAATGCTGGGAGCTGCTTTTGGCGATTATCCGCGTTTGATTGCAGCGCCTCTGGACATCGCCGATTGTTTCAAGGTGATTCCCGAGATGTTCAACCTTGTGGATCGTTTCCAGTGCCCGGGGCTGGTGCTTTGCGACCTGCTCTTGTCCGAAGGCCGGCTTGGTGTCGACCCGAAAGATTTAGATTTCAACCCGGCCATCGACCGCGGTGAACTGATTACCGGCGTTAATGGAAATGGGAACGGGGCGAGCGCCGCGATTGCCACGAACGGTGGCTACAAACGCTACAAGATTACCGAAAGCGGAATATCGCCTCGTGCGGTTCCCGGCGTACCAGGCCACATTCACACGGTGGCTACGGACGAGCACATGGAAGACGGCGTGTTGATCAGCGACGAGTTCACCAATCCCATCAAGCGCCGCGCCATGATGGAAAAGCGCATGCGCAAAGTCGTGGGCATTGAGGCTGCGGTTCCGCCGTCAACGCTTTGGGGGCCGCGCGATGCCGAGGTGACTTTGATTGGCTGGGGCTCAACAAAAGGAGTCATCGAAGAAGCCTGCGAGATGCTCAATGAGGAGGGCATCTCGGCCAACCAATTACAGATTCGCTGGCTCGTGCCTTTGCACGGAGAGGTGATCCTTGAACTCCTCAAGGACGCTCGGCAAACGATCATCGTGGAAAACAACTACAGCGGGCAGTTTGCACGGTACTTACGCAGCGAAACCAGTTTTGTTCCGGATGGGAACATTCGCAAGTACGACGGCGAACCCTTCATGCCGCACCACATCGTGGAGGCGGTGAAGGAACAGCTCGCCGGGAAAACGAAACTCTCCGTTCCCATGCACGAAATTATGGTCTGAAGAGGAGACGCACATGGCCACAAGCGTACAGCGGGCAAGTCAATTAACGATGGCCGACTTGAAGGGCAGGGTCGATCCTGATTGGTGTCCGGGTTGCGGCGATTTCGGAGTGCTGGCGGCGATTCAAAAAGCGCTGGTGGAACTGCAAATTCCAAGCCACAACGTGGTCGCCATTAGCGGCATCGGCTGTTCCTCGAATCTTCCCGGATTCATCAACACGTATGGCATGCACACCTTGCATGGCCGTGCGCTCGCGGTAGCCACGGGCCTGAAGCTCGCCAATCACGAGCTGACGGTGTTGGTCACGGGCGGCGACGGGGACGGCTTCGGCATCGGCGGGAATCATTTCGTGCATACGATGCGCCGCAACGTGGACCTGCTGTACATAGTGATGGACAATCAGATCTATGGGCTCACCACGGGCCAGACTTCGCCGACCAGCCGCGTTGGCATGAAGACGAAAAGCATGCCGTTCGGAAATATCGAGGCGCCCGTCAATCCGATTTCCCTGGCGCTGGCCGCGGGCGCTACGTTTGTGGCGCGCGGTTTCAGCGGCGATCAAAAGCATCTCACTGAGCTCATCAAGCAGGGCATCGGGCACAAGGGTTTCTCGTTCCTCGATGTGTTCAGCCCGTGCGTGACCTACAATCACGACAACACCTACCAATGGTACCGCCCGCGCGTGAAGAAGCTCGAAGACGATGCTGCCTACGATGCGGCGGACTGGACCGCAGCGATGGAGAAGTCGCTGCTCTGGGGCGAGGAGATCCCCATTGGGAAATTCTTCGCGCGCACCGACTTGCCCAGCCTCCACGCGGCTGAACCGGTGTTGAACGAAGGCCCGCTCGTGCATCTCGATCCACGCGTGCCCCCGGATGTGGCCCGCGGCTTTATTGAAGAATTGATGTAAGAACCCGCTGGATATTGGTTACATTCAAGACGCTGGTGCAATTTTTGCCCGGTCCTTCGATTCGTCTCCCCGTAGAATCGGTGTGTTCTCATTTTCGAACCACGTTGAGGAGGTTCGCTTATGAAGGCAGTTTTTCCCGTTTGCGTGTTGCTCGGTGCGTGCGCAGTTTGGGGCACGGCCCAAAAACCCGCGAAAACGAATGGGGAAGAAGGAAGGATCATCGCGCTGGAATCGGCCTGGGACCAGGCGGAGCAAAACAAGGACGCCAACGCGCTGGCAAATCTACTGGCAGAGAATGTCGTTTATGTAGATTATGACGGGTCGATCAGCACCAAGCAGCAGTTTTTGGCCAGCGTGAAGAACCCGGATATCGCAGAAGAACAGATTAACAACGAGGGTGTGACCGTGCGTTTGTATAACAACAATGTGGCGGTAAGCACCGGCATTTTACCGGGATAGGGGCATTGAAAAAGGCAAGCGCTTCCTGCGCCGTGGACGCTTTACGAACGTTTGGCTCAATCAAAACGGAAAATGGGAATGCATTTCCAGTCAGTCGACTTTGATTACGCACTAGCGTCGAAAGTCATACGCGCGCGAAAACAGTCCCTTGAGACTGAGCCGGGGTTCCTAGGAGGCTGTCGGAAGGAATGACCTACGGCTTGTCGGCGCTTTCGAGGGCTTCATGGAGGACCAAAACCGTAACCCCCGCAGTAATCGCGACCGCGTACCAGATGAACCTGCTTTTGGCTGCCTTGATGGGAGGGCCACCAATGCCCTTCGTCCCGGCGCCGCGCGGGCCTTGCGGGTCGGGAGCATTCGGGTCTAGAACGATTCGGTAAGCAGCCCCTTCCGGGATTTCACGCACGTCATCTTCAACCGCGATTTGCAGGGAGCCGCGGACACTCTTCACAACGAGTTCCTTGGCGCTCAATACAGTTACTTTTCCGATCGTGGGTTGGTCTGTGTTTGGGCGAATGACCGCGGAGGCCACACGAAGGGCAAAAGCTTTCGAATTGGCCGTAGAAAAAGTGGCCGTGCCGGCAGTCAGAGTGGCCGCGGGGCTAGTTTCCTCTTGGGCCAAGGTAGCAGCGCTCGCATTGGCGAGAAGTAAACGCGCCGCGCCAGCACGTACCTGGACGCTCCCAACTTCGTCCGTGCTGAGGCGATCGCCGCTAAACAGAGTCGCACCCGCGGATGCATTGGCACCACCTACACGGGCGCGATTGGCAAAAACTACGGTTCCAAACGCAGCGGAGGGGGTGGCCCAGAGAGGGGAAATCAAAAGCGTCAGCGAGAGCAAGATGGCGACAAGAATGCGGGTTATTGCAAAGCTATCAAGCACGCGTGTGCGCGCCATCAATGCCTCCAAGAGGGCCATGGAAAGCATACTCAGCGGAAATTGCCAGGTCAATCAAAAACCGTACAGCAGGTGACCTGGAACAGAATCTCGACTCTCAGACGGGCGGGGGAGTTTCTTGGCCGTTACGGTCATCCGCTGATACAATGCCAGTCAGAACATGGCTGATTGGAAACAGATTACCGCCCGCATCCGCCGCGCGCGGTCCGGCAAGGATCCCCTGGGCCAGCTCGCAAATCTCTACCAAAAAACGAGCGACGCCATGGTGGCGTTCGAGCTTGCCAAATTGTTCGAAGATTCGGGACAGAGTTCCGATGCGGCGAAGTGGTATTCCACAGCCGCGGCACGATTCCGGCGCGCCGAATGGAAGACCAAGGCGCAGGAAGCGGCCGTACGTCTTGGCGGAAGTTCTACACAAACTCCAGTGGAAGAATCTGCAGAACCCGCCGGTGAATTTCATTTGGTGCCACCGGAACCCGCTGTAGAAGAGAAAGAGTTGCCGTTTGAGCAAAACCCGGAAGCTCTGGAATCGGCGGTAGCGGTCAGCAGCGAGATTCAAGAAGCAACCCAAGAAACAACCAAGAGTGGCCCAAGCTCGGCTTCGGAAGTGGGGAAGAGGCGTAGGCGCGGACGCCGTGGCGGAAGGAACCGGAGGAGAAGTCCGGCAGCAAAGGAAACCGCGGGACCGCCTTCGAGTCGTACCTCAAAGACCGGGGAACATCCCGAATCGCTTACTGCTGCCATGCAAAAACAAGCGCCGGAAGAAGCTGAGCCTCCGCGAACCAAGCACAACCGCGCGATCCCCAGCCTGCCGGTAGAACCTCTTGGAGAAGCCGGGCCGAGCCTCAAAGGCCGCTACGGGGATCCCGGACTCTCTTCTCGCATTTCCTTGCTTGAAATGCAATTTCGCCGCTTGCTCGCTTGTCCTCCCGCTAAGTTGAATGAGGCAGACCACGCGCCTGCTGGACCAGGAGTGTTCGTTCTCACGGATTCCGATCTGACGACGTACTACTATGTGGAGGCTTGCCAGACGTTGCGCGTCGCCGTCGGCAATTTAATGCGCGGCGGCAACCGCCGAGGTGCGGATCCCATCAAGCCGCGGCTCGCCGAGCACCTGGGAATACCAGAAACGCGCGTCGCGAAGTATCTGGCAGATCACTGTGTGGTGCGCTGGCTTCAACTGGATGAAGGAGCTTGGAATTTTGCGCATTTCGTCATTGCGGTGCTTCGACCTGCCTTAAACGAATAAACGAAAAACCCGGAACCCGCCGGGCTTTGCTTGAGCCAAAACTGAAGATGGAGAAGTGCCGAGCTCATATGTACCGAAACGCCCGGGATGGAAAAGGAATGCAAGATTTGTCCAAAAAAGGGAAAACGAAGGGCCATTTGCGGTAGGTATAAACCCCATTTCGGGGTAGAGAAAATGACCGTTCGATGGCCCCAGTTCACCGTTTAACCCCCGATTTCGACCATTCGGCGCAAGCTGCTAGCTTCCCCCTTGACTAACCCTCAAACTATAGGTGTCCAAAGACTTATTGGACGTAGTGGGTGTTCGTGGTACGGTTCTGAAGCACGCAACATTGAGCCCGGGGGCAATCGTTTGGGCATGGCTCCAGCGATTGAGTGGGCTCGAAAATCTCAAAGGGCTAAGTTCAGGGCAACTTTCGAAAGAGAGGGATAGAGGTTTATGCCGAATACCGTAGGCACGCAAATCGCGAGAACGTTTGATTGGGTGATCTGTAGGACGGCTGGAATCACGTTTGACGCCCTCCAGTTCTTCAACAAGCGCAATCCCAATCCTTCGGTTACTCCGAAGTGGTCGGATAAACCACTGCTGAAATCGTGGGAGAAGACCAAGCCGACGCTAGGGTTCCCGCGCCAGACCGATTCCCTGTGTCCAGCGTGCGTCAAAGAAGCGCGCGAAGCGATCATCGCGGGAAAGAAAGATTGGCGCGACCTAATGCATGAGAAGGTCGGCGAGATCAAAGCGCAGATTATCGAGCGCGACGGGCAGATCTGGATGGTCAAGGATTGTCCCCTCCACGGCCACTATGAAGATATGATGGCCATCGACGCCAAGTTCCTCAGCTGGATTGAAAAGCAGTTCCCCGGGCGTGACATTCCCGCGCACAACGATGAGGATCTTCACAAACATGGTTCTTCGACGGTGCGTTACGGCCGCGGGTCGGTGCTTACCGTCGACCTGACCAACCGTTGCAACATGATGTGCGACCCGTGCTTCATGGATGCCAACCAGGTTGGTTACGTTCACGAACTGGGCTGGGATGAGATCAAAGAAATCTTGGACAACGCGCTAAAGATCAAGCCGCGCCGCCAGATGTCCGTGCAGTTCAGCGGCGGCGAGCCGACCATGAGTCCGTACTTCCTCGACGCAGTCGCTTATGCGCGCAAAATTGGCTACAACAGCGTGCAGGCCGCCACCAACGGCATCGAGTTCGCCAAGAGCAAGGAGTTCTCCAAAAAGGCCTTCGAGGCGGGCATGCGGTATGCCTATCTGCAGTTTGACGGCATCGGCAACGACGCCAACAGCCACCGTCAGATCGGCAACCTCTTTGATGTGAAGCTGCGCGCCATCGAGAACATGCACGAAGCCGGCATCGAAATCGTGCTGGTGGTGACCATTGTCAACAACGTGAACAACGACCAGGTCGGTACGGTCGTAAAGTTCGCGATGGAGAACCCCAAGAAAATCGCGTTCGTGAGCTTCCAGCCGGTTTCATTTACGGGCCGCGACGAAGACATCACTCCGGAACGCCGCCTGCGCCAGCGCTACACGCTTTCGCACCTTGCGAAGGACGTCAGCAGCCAGGTGGGCAAAGTCGAGCCGACGCGCGACTGGTTCCCGATTTCGTTCATCAGCACGTTTGCGGGCTTCTCGGACATGGTCAAGGGGCAAGAGTCGAATTGGGGCTCGCTATCCTGCGGTTGCCACCCGAACTGCGGCGTGGGCACGGCACTCATGATCAACAAGGAGACCAAGGAATGGGCTCCTGTTCCACGCTTTCTGGATGCCGAGCAGCTCACCAAAGACGTTACGGCAATTACCGACGCGGCGCGTGGAAAGAGTTTTTCGAACTTCATGATGGCCATGGCCCTCTTGAAGAACTACCACCCGTTCCGCGGGCCAAAGGGGCTGAAGCTGTACGACCTCTTCAAGAAATTTGACAAGACCTGGGCGCTGACGAAAAAGTCCGAAACGAAGTACGGCCGTACTTCTCCGGAGCGCACCTACGAAGATGCCATGAAGCGCCGCCAGAGCGATCCGTGGAACTTCCTCTTCATCGCGGGAATGTGGTTCCAGGATTTGTTCAACTACGACTTCCGCCGCACCGAGATGTGCATCATTCCGTACGCGACGCAGCAGGGGGAAATTTCGTTCTGTGCGTACAACACGGG
>Ga0066694_10000360_pt1 | contig 13489 bp, 10 predicted proteins | sample GraSoiAngelo_143_FD_66670 | JGI IMG/M metagenome (GOLD analysis project Ga0066694, IMG submission 66670) | Grasslands soil microbial communities from the Angelo Coastal Reserve, California, USA - 14_1009_02_30cm | ecosystem: Environmental > Terrestrial > Soil > Grasslands | place: USA... | reverse complement strand
ACTCGCGAAGAGGCCGAAGCGGAAACGCGCCAGATGCTGGATATCTATGCGGACTTTGCCGTCAACGATGCGGCGATTCCGGTGATTCCGGGGAAAAAGTCCGACGCCGAGAAATTTGCCGGCGCCGACGTTACCTATTCGATTGAAGCGATGATGGGGGACGGCAAAGCGCTGCAGTCCGGCACGTCCCACTTTCTGGGACAGAATTTCGCCCAGGCGTTCGAGGTTAAGTACCTCGACCAGGGGGGCCAGTTGCAGCATTGCTGGACAACATCGTGGGGGCTCTCCACAAGGATGATCGGCGCGATCATTATGGTCCACGGGGACGATCAAGGGTTGGTCCTGCCGCCGAAGCTTGCGCCCTATCAAGTTGTCATCGTCCCGATCTTTAAGACGGATGAAGAAAAGACGTCCGTTTTTGACACTGCGCGCAAACTGAAGGCCGAGCTGGTCAAAGCCAACATCAGGGTCACTCTCGATGAACGCGAGGGGAATAGCCCCGGCTGGAAATTCAACGATTGGGAGATGCGCGGAGTCCCTCTACGTGTGGAACTTGGCCCCAAAGACGTTGCGAAGCAAGCCGCCATACTCGCGCGTCGCGACCGCCCCGGCAAGGAAGGGAAAGTCAGCGCTTCGCTTGCCGATCTGCCCACTACCATTGAACGGTTGCTGGCGGAAATCCAGCAATCACTTCACGACAAGGCTTTGGCTTTCCGCAAGAGCAACACACACGACACGAAAACCTACGACGACCTGAAGAAGGCCGTGGAGACTGGCTTTGCGTTCTCCTTCTGGTGCGGAAGTGCCGACTGCGAAGCCAAAATCAAAGAAGAAACCCGCGCTACCATGCGCTGCATCCCCCTGGAGCAAGAGGGTGGAAGCGGGAATTGCGTTTACTGCGGCCAGCCTTCCGCCGCGCGCGCCATCTTCGCGCGGGCCTACTAGAACTCGCGTTTCTTTTCAGGAACATGTTGCGCGCCTAATTCTCGACACGCGTCTGCGCGGGTGCTAGCTTTAATGAAGCCGATAAATCATATATCCCGTTCCCGTGCGTGGGCGTACCGCGGCGTGAACGGACCGGGAGATGAATCCAGTGCTTTTTGCCAGCCGAAAAGGTCGCGCATCAGCGAACCGCCATTCCGAACGGGGAGAGGGCAAGCTCAAGGGCATCCTTATGGTGGCGATCGTGGTGTTGGCGATCTACTCTGCTTGGAAGATCGTGCCGGTGTACGTGAACGAGTATCAGCTTTCCGACAAAATGCAGGAACAGGCGCGTTTTGCGGTCGTGAATCACTATACGGAAGACCAGATTCGGGACAATATTTTCAAGGTTGTCCAGGATTTGGAAATTCCGGCGAAGCGCGAATCCATCAAGGTAGTTGCAACCAATTCGATTGTGAAAATCAGTATGGAATACACGGTTCCTGTCGACTTGTTTTTCTACCACACGGACCTTCATTTTTCTCCGTCCAGCGAGAATAAGGCCCTCATCTGAGGTATGGTTGCAGAAGCGGCTTGCTATTGCTGCTTGATTGGCAACCCGGCATCGGGCAACACCGTCTTTCCCAGAGTGCCGTCTTGCGAGAGAATAAAGGTTTAGCCTTCGGGAGCTAAGAGTTGCGCATTCGCATTCAACAGGGGTTCTTTACCTCAAAGATCGGCCTCGCGTTCCTAGGCACAATCTTCGCTTTTTTCCTCGTCGCCGGCGGTGTTTTTACTTATTACTACATGAAGTACTCGCGCATGATCGATGCGCGGCTTTCCGGCAATGTCCTGCAGAACACCACGCAGATTTTCTCCGCGCCCGAACATATCTCGGCTGGTCAGGCCTGGGGGCCGGAGGATCTCGCCGGCTATCTCACCCGTGTGGGATACCGCCCTGTCCAGGATGAGAACGCCATCGGCCAATTCACCGTGAGGGAAAATACCGTCGATATCCGGCCTTCCAAACTTTCCTATTTCGGGGGCAATAATGCCCTGGCGGTTCAATTCCGCGGAAAGAGCATTCGGTCGATCAAGCCGCTGGCCGGCGGCACGGACCTTGATACCGCAGAAATCGAACCGGAACTCATTACCAATCTTTTCGACAGCGCGCGCGAAAAGAGGCGGCCAGTACGCTATGAAGATTTACCGGTAATGCTGGTGGACGCGATTCTTTCCGCCGAGGACAAGCGTTTCTTCGAGCACGGCGGTTTTGACTTCATTCGCATCGTGGGGGCGGCGTGGGCGGACTTGCGGCATACCAGCCAACATTACCAGGGCGCAAGCACGATCACCATGCAAGTGGCACGCACCTTCTTTCTCTCGACCGAGCGCAATTGGCGGCGGAAACTGGCCGAGGCCATGATTTCGGTCGAGCTCGAGCAGCGCTTCAACAAGCAGCAAATTTTCGAGCTGTACGCCAACGAAGTTTATCTAGGCAACCGCGGGAGCTTTGGCATTCGCGGCTTTTCCGAGGCCAGCGTCGCATATTTCGGAAAGGATCTGAGGCAACTGACGCTGGCGGAGTGCGCGTACCTTGCGGGAATCATTCGCGCCCCAAATTACTATTCGTCCGCCGACCGTCACCCGGAGCGCGGGGTGCAGGCGCGCGATCGCGTGCTGACGCAGATGCTCGACAACAAGTACATCAACGACGAAGACCTTAAGGACGCAAAGGGCGAGCTGCTGAAAATTATCCGGACGTCGACGTCGGGGAGTGAGGCGCCCTATTTCGTCGACATGGTGAAAGACCACCTGCTCGACAAGTACTCTGAGACCGAGCTTCTGAGTGAGAATTTTCGCGTGTATACCACGCTGGACCCCGCTTTGCAGCGCGCGGCCGCTGCCGCCGTCGATGCGGGGATGAAAAATGTGGACCTGCTCCTGGCGAAAAAATACGACAAGTGGAAGCGCGACCAAGCCAGGAAGGGAGGCAACGAGGCGATCCCCCAGGCGCAAGTCGCGCTCGTCGCCCTCGATCCGCGGACCGGCGAGATCAAGGCGGTCATCGGCGGACGCGATTACGGACAGAGCCAGCTCAACCATGCGCTGGCGCGGCGGCAGCCAGGGTCAGTGTTCAAACCGTTTGTTTATGCAGCAGCTTTCGACAATGCCGTTGACAACGTCCAGCCCATCATAACGCCCGCAACAACAATCGACGATGAGCCGACGACGTTTGAATTCGATGGCAAGGAATACACTCCGAATAACTACGGCGAAAAGTTCATGGGCCGCGTCACGGTGCGAGATGCGCTGACGAATTCTCTCAACGTCGCAACCGTTAAAGTCGCGGAACTGATCGGCTACGGCCGGGTCGTGCAAGTCGCACGGAAAATGGGCCTGGGCACGAACATCCAGCCGACACCGGCCGTTGCTCTCGGCGCTTATGAAATGACTCCGATCGACGTGGCCGCGGCGTACACGACATTCGCCACCATGGGCACGCGCGCGGAGCCGCAGTTTCTGCACGTCGTCGTTAACGCGGACGGGACGCCACTGGAGAAGTTCACGCCGCAGACCCATCTGGCGCTGGATCCGCGGGTCACCTTTCTCGTCGACAGCTTGCTGAAGGACGTTCTTAACCGTGGCACCGGCGCGGGAGTCCGCGCGCGCGGATTCACGTTGCCGGCAGCGGGGAAGACGGGAACTTCGCGCGATGGATGGTTCGCGGGCTTCACTTCGAATCTCCTTTGCGTGATCTGGATCGGCTTCGATGACAACCGCGACCTGGGGTTTACCGGCAGCGTGGTGGCCGGGCCAATCTGGGCGGATTTCATGACGCGCGCGACATCACTCGCGCAGTATCGGGACGTCAAGGATTTTACGATGCCGGACGGTGTGCAATCCGTGCTGATCGATCCAGATACCCTGGAGCTTGCGACGCCCAATTGTCCTACAACCCGTGAAGAGGTTTATGTCGCCGGTTCTGCGCCGACCGTATTCTGCGAGGTCCATGGAGGCCACAACCTCTTCACTTCCACGGGATCCATTCTCTCCCGCGTCTTTGGTGGTGGCGATCCCAAATCGCCGCAAAAAGACGCAAATGGCCAGCCAATTACAACCTACGATCCGAACCGGCCGCCCAATGCGACTGGCCAGGGCCCCGCGGACCCCTCAGCCGAACCCGGCGAAAAGAAAAAGAATCCTTTACAGAAGATTTTTGGTATCTTTGGAGGTAAGAAGAAGGAACCCGACAAGGTCAAGCCTAAGCCGGAGAAGGGAGATTCGCCATGATCCGAGTAAGATTGGCGTTTCCAGCAGTCGTTCTCCTCTTCAGTCTTTCGATTCCCTCCGCAGGTCAGTCGTTCGCTGAAACTCCGAGTGCTCCCGTTGCGCCGCGCATGCAGCAGGCCCAGCCCCAATCGCCGCCAGAATCATCGGTTATTGTCGTGAAGCCAGGCCTTACTGACGAGCAGCTTGCCGATCTGTATATGGCGCGGAAAGAATACCGAGAGGCCGCCATGTCCTATAAGCGGCTCGCCGACGGGAACCCTCAGAATCCTGTGTATTTGAATAAGCTGGGAATCGCCCTGCACCAGCAGGCGGCTTTGGGTGCGGCGTTGAAGTATTATGAGCGTGCGTCAAAGGTTGATCCGACGTATGCCGATGCGCAGAACAACATCGGAACAATTTGGTATCAGCGAAAGAAGTACGGCAAGGCCATTAGGGCGTATCAAAAAGCGATCAATATTCGCAGCGACATGGCCGTTCTCTACAGCAATCTTGGTTATGCCTACTTTGGCGACAAGAAATATCAGGAGGCCATCTCCTCGTTCCGGCAAGCGCTGGCATTGGATCCCCAACTCTTCGAGCACACTAGCTCGAGGAGCGGGTCGATTTTGCAAGACCGCTCCGTGGGCGACCGCGGGCGATTTTATTTCCTGCTCGCAAAGTCCTTCGCGGAAGCGGGCAACCTGGAGCGATGCCTGATTTACCTGCGAAAGGCCAAGGACGAAGGCTACAAGGAATTGTCCGCTGTGAAATCTGATCCCTCTTTTGCGGCGGTCTTGAAGGACCCCGCGATACAAGAGGTCCTTGCTCCACGGCCTCCCAACAGCACGCAGCCTTGAACGCGTTTCGTTCGCCGATTTCGAGTCGATTCGCACATCCGGCGCGAATCGAGCGGCTGCGTCTGTTACAATGCAACAGACATGGAGCGCCATTTCTTCAGCGCGCGTTTTCTGCTCTTACTCTCCGTCGCATTCATTTTAGGAACAACTTCGGTTAGTCCGCGGCAATCTGCTCCGTCTTCTCGCAGTGGTTCCGCAGCCCACCAGCAAGGAATCTATTTGGTGTTTCCCTTTGAAAATGCGGGCGCGTCGCCACGATTGGAATGGCTCAGCGAGGGCCTCGAGGAACTAACTATCCAGCGGCTTTCCGCGGTCGGGGAGCAGGTGTATTCGCATGCCGGCCGGCTCGCCGAGCTGGAACGGAACGGCCTGCTGCGCTCGTCGAAACTCAGCCGCGCCACCATGCTCCACATTGGAGAAGATCTCGACGCAGATTTTGTGGTCTTTGGCCGGTTCACGGCGAGCGGGAACTCGCTCACCATCGAGTCACGCATCCTGAAGGTCAATCCCGCGCGATTGCTCCCCGTATTGCGGGAAGCTGGCACACTGGATTCGCTGATGGATTTGCATTCTCGTCTGGTGTGGCGAATGCTCTCCGGAAACGATCACAACTATTCCCAAAGCCTTGCGGAGTTCATAAAACGCCAGCGTCCACTGCGCCTCGATGCCTTTGAACATTTCATTCGGGGACTTTTGGCCAGCGAAGATGACGCTCGGCTGCGCGAGCTGCGGGAAGCGGCGCGCCTCGAACCGGAATGGCCGGAACCCGACTTCGCATTGGGCGAAGTTTACTTCGCGCGCCGCGACTGCGATTCCGCGCTTCCCTGGTATGCGCGGGTGCCAAAAACTCACAACCATTATGTAGAGGCTGTCTTCGCCACGGGCGTCTGCCAGCTTCTGCTGGGACAGCCGGATCGCGCGGAGGAAGTGTTCACTTCCTTGCAGGAGGCTCTGAAGAACAGCATGGTCTCCGGAGCTGACCTGCCGGAGATTCTGAATGATCTGGCGATTGCAAGGGCCAGGCAGGGCAAGACGCCCGCGGCCCTGACAGATCTTCGCCGCGCGGCCGAGCTGGATCCCGACGAAGACGACTATCCGTTTAATCTTGGCTTGCTTGCGCTGCAGAACGATGATGCCGCCGCGGCGGCAGATTATTTCCGCGAAGCCGCGGAACGCGCTCCGGATAATCCCGAGGATCGTGCGCTGCTGATACTGTCCCTGGAAAAGGCGGAGAAGAAAACTGAGGCCGACCAGGAGCGGGAAACGGCGAATGAAACGTTTGGCCCAAACGGACTCCCGGCGATTCGCCTAGATGCGAAGAACGAAGCCCTGGCACGGCTCAATCGCATCAAGACCGAGCTTGACGTTACTGCCCTTCGCACGGAGATCGAATCGGCCGGGACTCGGTCGAGCGACGCTGCTTCCTCGATTGACGCGGCCGTCGCACACCTGCGGCGCGGCCGGCAGGAGCTCTCCACGGGAAATGCCGATGCCGCGGAGAAAGAATTTCGGGCTGTGCTTGCCGCTGACCCCACGAGCCCCGCCGCGCACCGCGGGCTCGCGGAAATTGACCGCCGCCAGGGCAAGATGGATGACGCGGTGAAGGAATTGCAGGAGTCGCTGCAGGCGCGGGATTCCGCGGTCGTTCGAACGACGCTGGCGAAAATATACCTGGAGCAGAAGAAGCCCGATCTTGCGCGGGCGGAAGTCGAGAAGGCTCTGAAGCTGGCGCCAAACTACGCGGAAGCGAAACAACTGCTCGATCATTTGCGAAATTTCAAGCCAGCCGGGAAAAAGCCAGGAGGAGGTGCGCCATGAGCGATCGGTCCCGATCGATGCAGCGCTTCCCATCTTTCAGGAAATGGAAGTTTCTGCTGGCTTTCTCGCCCCTTTTTCTGATGCTCTCTGGCGCGCTTCTCCGGCAGCTGCCGTCGGTTCGCGCCGACGAGCACTCCACCGGGCCATTGGTCCTTGAATTGAGCCTGGATGGTGAAGTGGAACCCATCCTGGCCACGTATATAGATGAGGGGTTGGCGGACGCGGCGCGGCGTCACGCGGCGCTTGCTCTAATCACCATGGATACCCCCGGCGGCTTGAGCGACTCGATGAAGGACATGGTCCAGCATATCCTCGTTTCCCCCGTGCCTGTGGCCGTGTACGTCTCGCCGACAGGCGCGCGCGGGGCTTCCGCGGGCTTCTACATTCTACTTTCAGCTGATATTGCTGCGATGGCTCCGGGCACGCATGTCGGCGCAGCTTCGCCCATCATCGCAATCGGCGGATTTCCGCAGCAAATCGACGAAGTATTTCGGAGAAAAATCAACCAGGATGCCATGGCCTTTCTGCGAAGTTTTTCGGAGAGGCGCAAACGCAACCCTGAGCTGGCAGAAAAGGCGATCACTGAATCCAGGGCGTTTACCGAAAAAGAGGCGCTGGATGCGAAGATGATCGATCTGGTCGTGAATTCCACAGAGGAGCTGCTTCGGCAGTTGGATGGCAGAACCATCACGCGTTTCGACGGCACGCAAGTGATGCTTGTGCTCAAGAATGCTTCGCGCGTGCCCTTCGAACTTTCCGCGCGGCAGAGATTTCTTGCGCGGATTGTTGAGCCGGACGTTTTCTTTGTGCTGTTGATTCTCGGCGTCCTGGGGCTCTACACGGAGTTTACGCACCCAGGAGTGATCGCTCCTGGAGTCATCGGAGGAATTTGCTTGATTCTTGCCCTGTACGCAATGCATTTTCTGCCGGTGAATCTTGCGGGACTGTTTCTGATCGGTTTGTCACTCGCCTTTTTTATTTTGGAGGCGAAAGCTCCGAGTCACGGAGTGCTGGCCTTTGGTGGAGTGGTGTCGATGTTTTTAGGCGCCATCTTCCTGATACGTTCGCCGCTCACATCCGGCGGAGTAAGCATCGGCGTGGCGCTGGCGGGAACGATCCCTTTTGCCATGCTGGCCGTGGTTCTGATGCGTCTGGTATTGCGCTCGCGCCAATGGAAAACGGCAACGGGCAAGGAAGAGTTGATTGGATCACAAGGCATCGCCATTGCGCCGCTACCTGCAGGCGCTGAAGGCATGGTTCGCGTGCATGGGGAGCTGTGGAGGGCTGAGTCTTCGCGACCTGTCCAGGAAGGTGAGACTGTCCTGGTTCTACGTGTCGAGGGACTGAAGCTGTACGTTGAGCCGGCCGATGTGGCTGTTTCAGGGTCGAAATAGGGATTCTCACGTTCGGGAGGAAGACATGGAAATTGGTTTTGTAGGAATAGCGTTGATCGTCGGCCTCGGGCTCATCTGGTTTTGGAATTCGATTTACATCATCAAGGAATGGGAACGCGGCGTGGTGCTTCGGCTCGGCCGCTTGATACCCGTGGCAAAGGGCGCCGGCATGAGGCTGGTTTTTTGGCCGATTGAAACGCTGTACCGGATACCGTTGCGGATTGAGACGCTCGACGTTCCGCCGCAGGACATCATCACGCGCGACAACGTCTCCGTGAAGGTGAACGCTGTATGCTATTTCCGTGTGGTTGACGCCAATCAGGCCCTCTCGCAGGTGCAGAACTACAGCTATGCGACGTCGCAACTTGCCCAGACAACCATTCGCAGTGTCGTCGGTCAATTCGAACTCGATGAGATTCTCTCCCAGCGCGATAAGGTCAACGCCAAGCTGCAAATCATACTCGACACCGACACCGAACCTTGGGGCATTAAGGTCTCTAAAGTCGAGGTGAAGCAGGTCGACATCCCCGAGCAGATGCAGCGCGCCATCGCCAAGCAGGCGGAAGCCGAACGCGAACGCCGCGCAAAAATTATTCACGCTGAAGGTGAGTTCGAAGCCTCGCAAAAACTTGCCGACGCCGCGAAAGTTTTGGAGACGCAGCCTTCTGCAATCCAGCTGCGCTACTTGCAGACTTTGACGGAGATAGGTGTCGAGAAGAACACAACGATTGTGTTTCCGCTGCCCATCGATATCATTAATCAGTGGACTAGCAAATTAGGGGGAACGCAAAGGTAAGAATGGCTTCTGGTGGAAAACGAGGGGGCGCCGGAGAGCGTGTACTCGAAAGCCGGCATGTCATTGGTTTATTCATGCTGATGCTGCTGTTTTCGGGAGTATTTTTCACGCTCGGTTACGTCATGGGGCGCAACGAGTACGATGGATCGGTGCGCGCCGCGACCGACTTTTTCAAGAAGCCGTCGAATTCCGTTTCACCCAAGGCGGAAGTGAATCCGAAGCGTGCGAATAATCCCGCTCCTGCCACGGTGCCAACGGACACTCCCGCCCCGCCGAATTCGGACTGGGAATTTTACCACGCGGGCGACAACAAGAAGACCGATGATCATCTGAAGCCCGTTGCTGTTGCCGCTGCGCCTGCAAAAAAGAACCTGACATCGCCTGCGAAATCCTCCGTTCCGCCGAGGAGCGCCAGCGGTTCGTCGAAAACTCAGAACCCGCCCCTCATTCCCGGAAGCGCACTCATCCTCCAAGTGGCTGCCTTGACGAGAGAATCAGATGCCTTGGATCTCGCGAGCCGCTTGCAGAAGAAAAAATTCCCCGCGTTCGTTCTTTCTCCGCAAGGCGACAAATACTACCGCGTGCAAGTCGGCCCTTACGCTGATCCGAAGGCCGCCGAAGCGGCCAGGAAAGGCCTCGAGGACGCAGGTTTTAAAGCCATTGTGAAACACTGATGGCTCGGGGCGGTTGGCTCACGTATCTTCGCCCAGAAGCTGGCCAGGAAATCTCGGAGACCTTTCGTCTCATTGTCGCCGCCGTATCGGGAGCCGCCCTTTCGCTCTCCTACAGCGGCCTCTACCTCAGCATCTATTCCTGGGTTTGCGTTGGGATTCTCCTTCTTTCGTTGTTCGGCGTGCGCCCCCACGTGGCGTTCGGTTGCGGATTCCTTCATGGGTTACTCTTCGTTCTGACGGCGCTGCCTTGGATTGCGACGGTTCTCGCGGTCCATGGTGGCATCTCGCCGGCGGGCGGGTGGGGTCTCTTGCTGTTGATCGCCGCTGTCTGGGGAATTCTCACTGGCGCTTTTGCCTGGTCCGCCCACAGATTATCCCGCCAAAGCATCGACGTGGCCTGCATAGGCGCGCCGTTTCTCTGGGTGACATTCGAATTTGCGCGGGCACATTTGCCCGAAATCGGTTTTCCGTGGAATTTGCTTGGTTACCCCGCGTCCGCAAATCTGGGTCTCGCTCAGCTTACGACCATCACGGGAATCTACGGACTTTCTTTTCTTTCGGCGGGCTTCAATGCGTTGCTCACATGGACAGGCGTTTCGAATGCGCTGACGCCTCGCGCGCGCATGACATGCGCCGCTGCCGCAACGGCAATGCTGTTGAGCGCCGTCCTGGTTGGCCCTCGCCTGGTGCCTCAGCCACAAGCCCATCATTTCGCGCGCGCCGTGCAGCTCAATTTTCCCGAGGTGGATTCGTACCCAACGGATTGGTTCCAAGTACACGCCGCGGACCTCGATGAAATCGTACGCCTCAGCCTGGCCCCCGCTGCGGAGAAGCCCGACCTTCTCGTATGGCCTGAAGCGCCAGCGCCATTCTCGTATCAACACGCGCAATTCGCAAAAATTGCCGCGACGCTGGCGATTCGCTTCGGCCACCCGTTCCTTGCAGGGGCTGTCGAGTGGAAACCGCCGATCGACACGTCGGACGCAGCGCCTCGCGGTGGTCTCTTGCCGTACAACAGTGCGCTGCTTTTTGATGCGCAAGGCCGGCGCGTTTTCGTGTACGACAAAATCCATCTCGTGCCGTTCGGCGAATACGAGCCCTTTCCTTTGATTCACCGCGTGGTCGCAAGCGTCTCCGGCCAAGTGGGCGGCTTCTACAAAGGAAACAAATACGTCGTGGGGCAGCTTCCGGGCGGGAACCGCTTCGGCGTTTTCATTTGCTATGAAGCCATCTTTCCCGGCGAAGTGCGCCGCTTTGCGGCAAATGGCGCCCAAGTTTTTATTAATATTTCGAATGACGGCTGGTTTGGGCGCTCCGCCGCCGCGGAACAGCATCTGCGCATGGCTCGCGTGCGAGCCGTGGAGAACCGCCGCTGGCTCGTTCGCTCGACCAACAACGGTTTTACCGTTTCCGTCGATCCCTACGGCCGGTTCTTCGAGCCAATTCCGCCGGACACTCGCACCGCCGCTGATCTTCCTTACGATTTTCGAACCGACGAGACGATTTACACTCGTTTTGGCGATTGGTTCGCTTGGCTCTGCGTGCTCGTTTCCGTTATTCTAGTTGCTGCTACTTTTCGAAAGGCAAAGTGACGCCCGTTCCGTGACGGACGTCTTACCAGAACAAGCATGATCCTCGAAGATCTTCAGCATCGCTACGAAGGGCTCAAGCAGCGCATCACGCTCGTGCGGAGCTATCTTTGACGCCCCACAGTACCGCGAGCGCCTGAAAGTTCTCGAAGCGCGCGTCGCCGACCCCAATTTCTGGAACAATCAGGAAGCGGCACAGGACGTTCTTCGCGAGCGCAAGCGCGCAGAAGAACAGATTGCCGCGGACGCGAAGCTCACGTCCGTCTCCGGTGACATTGAGACGTACATCCATCTCGCTCAGGAAGAGACCAACGTCGAGCAAAAGAACGATCTCCTGAAAGAGCTCGACCACGAGCTCAACGCCGCCGACAGCTACATCTCCGAACTAGAAACCAGAACGCTGCTCTCCGGGGAAACCGATCACCTCAACGCCATCATGACCATCAAGCCGGGCGCTGGCGGCACGGAATCGCAGGACTGGGCTTCCATCCTTCTTCGTATGTACGTGCGCTGGGCGGAGCGCCGGGGAATAGATGCTTCGATCCTCGATGAGACTCCCGGAGAAGAAGCCGGCATCAAATCGGCGACGATTCAATTTTCCGGTGAAAATGCTTACGGCCTCCTCGCGGGTGAAACTGGCGTTCACCGCCTCGTGCGGATTTCTCCTTTCGATCAAGCCGCGCGGCGCCACACTTCGTTTGCATCGGTCTTTGTGATCCCCGAGATTGACGATCGCATCGAGATCAACATTCGGCCCGAGGACCTTCGCGTAGACACGTTCCGTTCCGGCGGCAAGGGCGGGCAGAACGTCAACAAAGTGGAAACCGCTGTCCGCATCACGCACATTCCTACCAACATCGTCGTGGCGTGCCAGGCACAGCGCAGCCAGGGCAAGAATCGTGAAATGGCTATGAAGATGCTCCGCTCGCGCCTTTATGATCTGGAACTTCAGAAGCGGCAGGCGCACACCGACAAACTCGACGAAAGCAAACTGGACATTTCCTTTGGCAGTCAAATCCGGTCCTACGTCATGCAGCCCTATCGCATGATCAAGGACCACCGCACAAAGTTCGAAGTAGGCGATGTGGATCGCGTAATGGACGGTGACCTAGACCCTTTTATCCGTTCTTACTTAATGGCCAAGAAAACGAAGGGACGGCTCGACATCCAGCCAGATGATGACGCGGACGCGGCTTAGCCCTCACCATTAAATGCAGCAAATAGCCGTTCAGTGGCCAATTTCGACCGTTCAATGCGCCAATAAGCGGCATGGAATCAATGCGTTGATTCTTATCCGCGGCAATGGTAATTTTGTAAAGTTTAGCAAGGTGCTGAATAACGGCAAGCTGTATACAACGGTGTGTCCCGCCGCGAACCACGAAGGAGAATTAGTTTGAGCGAAGCCTTACGCAATTTCCTATTTACGTCGGAGTCCGTCACCGAAGGCCATCCGGACAAAATTGCTGACCAGATTTCTGACGCTGTCCTCGACGAAGTCATGAAGCATGACCCCAAGGGGCGTGTCGCCTGCGAGACCCTCGTCACCACTGGCGTGGCAGTCGTCGCCGGTGAAATCACTACCACCGCGCATGTCGATTACGACGAGCTTGTGCGCGGCACCATTCGTGGTGTCGGCTACGATCGCGCGAAGTATGGCTATGATGCGGATACCTGCGCGGTCATGTGCACTGTCAAGCGCCAGTCGCCGGACATCGCCATGGGCGTGGATACCGGCGGAGCGGGCGATCAGGGCCTGATGTTTGGATTCGCCTGCGATGAAACTGAAGAATTGATGCCCATGCCCATCCAGCTTGCCCATCGCCTCACGCAGCGCCTCTCCGAGATTCGCAAAGCCAACAAAGTTGATTTTCTCCGGCCGGATGGTAAGTCTCAGGTCACCATTGAGTACCGCAATGGCCGTCCGGTTCGCGTCGACTGCGTGGTGATCTCCACGCAGCACAGCGAGAAAGTGTCGAATGCCGACCTTCGCGATGCCATCACCGAGCACGTCATCAAGCCGATTATTCCTGCCTCCATGCTGGATTCAAAGACGAAGTATCACATCAATCCGACCGGCCGCTTTGTGATCGGCGGTCCGATGGGTGACGCGGGTCTTACTGGCCGAAAGATTATCGTCGACACCTACGGCGGATACAGCCGTCACGGC
>Ga0066694_10000344_pt1 | contig 13692 bp, 13 predicted proteins | sample GraSoiAngelo_143_FD_66670 | JGI IMG/M metagenome (GOLD analysis project Ga0066694, IMG submission 66670) | Grasslands soil microbial communities from the Angelo Coastal Reserve, California, USA - 14_1009_02_30cm | ecosystem: Environmental > Terrestrial > Soil > Grasslands | place: USA... | reverse complement strand
ACATCATCACCGAGCTCCTCACCATGGAAGAGCCCCGCAGGCGATTCGCCGCGATGATATCCGGCCTCGACATCCGCTACAACCACGGCGAGGGACACCCCCTGCTCGGACGCCGCATGCCCGACCTCGACCTGGTCACCGCCAACGGCGCCCTGCGGGTTTTCGCCCTGCTCCACGATGCCAAGCCCGTGCTCCTCAACTTTGGCGCACCCGGCGCGCTCGACATCACTCCATGGGCAGATCGCGTTCAGCTCCTCGACGCCCAGCATGCTGGCGAATGGGAGCTCCCAGACCTGGGCCAGGTGACAGCACCTGCCGCTGTGCTGGTCAGGCCCGATGGATACGTCGCCTGGGTGGCGGACGGCACAGATAACGGATTACGCGATGCACTGATTAAGTGGTTTGGATCACCATGACGCGACGCGATGCTGGCCTGTGACACGAGAAGGTGCGGCCTCGCCTGACGACCGCCGTCCCTTAGCCGACTACTACTTTGTGCTTGGCGTCCCGCCGGACGCAACCGAGGCGGAACTGCACGCCGCCTGGCGGCGGCAGCTCAAGTACTGGCATCCTGACCGCGGCAACCATCCGGACGCGCTCGAGCACGCGAAGTTGATCAACCTGGCGCACGACGTTCTGACCAACAGCAGCAAGCGCGCGGCATACGACCGACAGCGGGCAGCCGCCGGCTGGCGCCCATCTGCGTCGGCCCCGGCATACGGCCGCCCGGTCCAGTGGAAAACGGTCAGCCGCGAGGGCCCGCCCCGCGCGCCGGAGGGATTCGACCGGCACGGTTTCGTCGCGCGCCTGGAGGAGATGATGAACCGGGGCCGGCTGATGATTGAGAAGCGCAAGGACCTCGCGTCGGCGTCGAAATGGGAGGCACAGAGTCAGGCCTTGCTGCGGGATGAGCTGGGCGACCATGCGTACACGAAGCGTTTCGAAGCGGCCCTGAGCCAGCCTCGCCCCGAAGGTTTGGTGGCGGCGTACGGGGTGCTGTGGGCCGCGTATGAGGATGCGTTGAAGGGCGCACTGAAGCCGGTAGCGAAGGAAAGGCGCCCGTCCTGATCCGATGGCTCGCCAAGCGGGCCGAGGTCGGGTTATCCTCGGCTCAATGAGCAGTACCAAGGTCGACGCGCTGAGGCAGGTTCCCTTGTTTGCCAACAGCACTCGGGCGGATCTGGAGTTTCTGGCCACGCGCATCGATGAGGTGGAAGTGGAAGCCGGTCGCACCCTGATCCGCCAGGGCAGTTCAAGCGACAGCTTCTACCTTCTACTCGACGGCGAGGCAGAGGTTGAGGTGGATGGCAGAGCAAGACCGGCGCTCGGGCCGGGCCGGTTTTTTGGCGAAATCAGCATGCTGGATCGTGGCCCGGCCACCGCAACTGTTGTCACCAAAACACCCGTCCGATTGATGGTGATGAGCCATGCACAGTTCCGTGACGCGATCAAAGCGAGCGACCAGCTTCTGTCACATGTCTTAAGGGTCGCCGCCGACCGCCTGCGCCGCGACGACATGGAACGTCACACGAAGTAGCAGCGCTTTTACCCACCCAGGAGTGGTGACGCTGGCACCCTGTTGACACCTTCACGCAGACGCTGTCTGACACTCCGTGACACTTCAGCGTCACGAACCCGGGCTCGTTTGGCGTCCCTGAGACTCGCTGACAATCGGTGCGCGGCTTCAACACGGACCGAGGACCACAGCCGTATGGGGCACGGACTTCAAGGAGTCCTATCCGACGACGAACATCCCGGCGAGGATCTCTTCGCCTTCTCCCTCAGCGATAAGCAAGACATCCACCTCTCCAGCAATTGGGTCGCGAGTAACTTTGAATTGGATCCAGGCGCAACATTCGCGTTCCAGGTCGATCAGCTCGACGAGGGCGGCGCCGGCGCCCCTGGCGGCGTGCAGTCGGATACCACCCGCCACGCGATCGCGATCAACCGACCGCTGCCCAGCAGCTTCGCCCACGCTCCTTGGCGATCACGAAGGTCGGCCGCTGTCAGGGTGCATTCAATCGGGGGCGACTCTTCCATCACCGAGCAGAAGCGCTGATGAGAACCAGGTATTCCCTATTGGCCGGCACGCCGGTGCGGACAATTCCCCAGGCGGTCCTGGCCGTAATTTGCAGAGGTGCGGACGTGTACTCGACATCCTTCACAACCTGCGCGGTGCGTTCCGCGTAGGAACTTTGGCACTGACGCTTGTTCGTTGCCGCGGTGTTGCAACCCCGAACTATCGCCGTTTGCGCCTTCCGCCTAAGGGCCGGTCGACCGCGGCACCAGCTTGATGGTCGTGGATCGCGCCTCAGGTGTCAGCACGCTGTTCAGGATCTTGCCGGCATATCGGCGGTATTTGGTCCGGTAAGCAACGTCGATTTCGCCTTCGAGGTCGTGGTTGGCGTGTTCGAATGCAACGTCGCGCTGAACGCCACCGGCGCGTATCCAACCCTGGTGGCTCTCCTGTGTACCCCGGAACCAATGACCATTTCGCCCACTAACGGATCGAACGTAAAGGTCGTCGCCGTGGCGCACGACCCAGACGGTCACTGGTTTTCGCAGGATGCCGTCGCGCCAGACGGACGCGATCTGCACTTCTTCTGCTTCTCCGATTTTGGCGAGCTGGTCGGTGGTCCACTCCGTCATCGGCGGGTCTCCTTTGCCCCGATCCTTAGGAGCGACTTGATGGCACGGCGTTCGTCCATGGCCTGGTACGCCTCTGCGACGTGGTCCAAATCGGTCTCGAAGTCAAAGACTCGCCCTGGATTGATGCGGCCTTCGAGGACATCGGCGAGAAGCTCCGGGATATAAGCGCGCGCGGGCGCCACCCCGCCGCGCAGGCCGACGTTGCGGAAGACGATGGTGACGGCGATCGACGCGTCGACACCGTGGGGGACGCCGACGATTCCGACGACCGAGCCTGGTCTTGTGATGGCCAACGCGGTCGCGACCGACTGCCCCGTGCCGACGCACTCGAGGGCGGCGTCGACGCCGACGCCATTCGTGAGCTCTCTGAGGGCCTCGATCGCCGCGTCACCGCGCTCGGCGAGGATGTCCGTCGCGCCGAAGGACCGAGCCAGCTCCTGTCGGGCTGGATTTCGGCTCAGGGCGATGATTCGAGCGGCGCCCAGGCGGCGGGCGGCGATGATGCCGCACAGGCCCACGGCGCCGTCGCCGACGACTGCGACGACGTCGCCCGACTTCACTCCGGCGCTCACCGCCGCGTGGTGGCCGGTGCACATCACGTCGGAGAGCGACAGCAGCGAGCGCATCATCGCGTCCGAGTAACCTGAGCCGGCCACGCGCACGAGGGTGCTGCCCGCCAAGGGCACCCGCACCGCCTCACCCTGGCCGCCATCGATGCCGTGGTTGCCAAATGCGGCCCCGGCCACGCACTGTGACGTGACCCCCGCGCGGCAGTGCGCGCACGTGCCGTCGCAATAGATGAAGGGCGCGATGACGAAATCGCCCTTCGCAATGCCCCGCACCTCGCGACCGACCTCTTCCACCACGCCGATGAACTCGTGGCCGATCGGGCCGAGATCGTGGGGCGACTCGCCGCGGTAGTACCAGAGATCCGAACCGCAGACACATGAAAGGACGACGCTGACGATGGCGTCCGTCGGCGCGGTGATAACCGGGTCGGGGCGATCTCCGACCTCGATCGCGTGGGGTCCGTTGTAGAGGGCCGCCCGCATGACTACGCCTCCTCGATCGCCGGCGCAGCCGCATACTCGGCATCGCTGACGTGGTCGCCCCACGTCGCGTTGTTGCCCTTGTCGTCCACCTCCAGCATCGCGAGGTGGGTCATGAACCGCGTCGGCGCCGCTCCGTGCCAATGGTGCTCGCCCGGTTCGAAGAAGACACGATCGCCGGGCCGGATGACCTCGATCGGTCCCTCGCGACGCTGGGCCAGGCCGACGCCCTCGGTGACGAAGATGGTCTGCCCGTTGGGGTGCGTGTGCCAGGCGGTTCGCGCGCCAGGCGTGAAGTGCACGCTGGTCGCGCTCAGCCGCGAGCCATGCGATGGCGTCGCAACTGCGTCGAGGTAGACAACGCCGGTGAACCACTCGGCCGGGCCGGCGGTGGTCTTGATGCCGCTCTTTGTGATCTCCACGTTGTCCTCCTAAGCAACCCGGCGTTCGAACCGAGCGCCGGCTTGGGCTCCGAGACCGCGGTCCTTTGAGTCCGGCTGCGACTCCGGACGATCAAGGTCACATAGACGATGACCCCCCACCGCGCTCAGCGTACGCGGCGCTACCTGCTCGGCAGCAGCAGCCGGCGAGCGCCAAGGCGATCACCCGTGCGAACTGGACCGCGGTGTTAGCGGTCGGAGGGTAACCGAGACGGCTTTGATCCCAACGCAAGCCTTCCGCTGTCTAGAAGAGCTCCATCGTGCAGGTCGCCAATCGAACAGGCCAGGGCTAGGTATTGTTCTCGGGCGAGGTCATTCTGAAGGGAGTCGAACAGTGACTAGGCCGGTCATCGAAGTCGAGAAGCTGACCAAGGTCTATCCAGGCGGCACACGGGCGGTTGACGGCATCAGCTTTCACGTTGAGCCTGGCGAGCTCCTTGGTTTTCTGGGTCCCAACGGCGCCGGCAAGACCACCACCATCCGCATCCTCGCGACCCTCCTGGTCGCCACCAGCGGTATGGCCCGCGTCGCCGGGTTCGACGTCACGAGGCAAGCGGCCGAAGTGCGGCGGCGGCTCGGACTCGCCATGCAGACTCCGACTCTCGATGGCTTTGCCACGGGTCGCGAGAACATCGAGCTGATCGGACGCATGCATCGTGTTGCTCGAGCGGAGCTCAAGCGGAGGACCGACGAGCTGCTCGAGCTGATGGGTCTGACCCTGGTGGCACGCAAGCTGGCCGGGACTTATTCAGGCGGGATGCGCCGCCGGCTCGACCTGGCGTGCGCGCTCGTCCATCGACCGCAGGTGTTGATTCTCGACGAGCCGACAGAGGGCCTGGACCCGCAGAGCCGCCTCGCGTTGTGGGAAGAGCTCGAGCGCATCAGTTACGACGGCACGACGATGCTGCTGACCACCCACTACATGGAAGAGGCCGACCGGCTCTGCAACCGCGTCGCGATCATCGACAACGGCCGGATCGTGGTCGACGGGAGTCCGGGGGATCTGAAGGCAGGCATCGGGGCAGACACTGTGACGCTGCAGCTCGAAGCGCACGGACCCGAGGAAATGGCGCGCCAGCAGGAAGGGGTCCGGGCTTTGCTCAGCGGGTTCGAGTCCTTGGATGCCATCGCACCCGAACCGTTTGGGGTTCGCCTCGCCATCCGGGATGCCGGCCGTGCCATTCCCGAGCTCATGCGTCGCCTGGACAGAGACGGACAGGCCGTTCACGTGATCGGATTGACCGTTGGCCAGCCCTCGCTGGACGACGTTTTCGTCAAATACACGGGCCGGCGCATCCGGACCGAAGCGGCGGACCAGCCGATCATCCTTGGCTGGTGACCAGATGATCCGCGACTTTTTCTACGAGACCTGGTACCTGGGCCTTCGCACCTTGCGCCGCTTCTTCCGCGTTCCGGCCAACTGGATCGGCATCATTCTCTTTCCGCTCATCCAGCTGTTCGTTTTCAGCCAGCTGTTCAAGGACATCATCCAGCTGCCTGGATTCCGGTCAAGCGGGAGCGGGAGCTACCTTGCCTACCTGGCGCCAGGGCAGATTGCGTTCACGGCATTCTTTGCCGTCGCGTGGTCCGGCAGCGCCATCCTCGTGGAATACCGCAACGGCTACATGGACAAGCTGCGATCCACACCGATTTATCGGATCTCGATTCTTGTCGGTGAGCTGGCGCCGCTGTTCATCGAGTCCGCGATCATGGCGGGTGGGATCCTGGCGATGAGCGTGGTCTTAGGCGCGACCATCAAGACCGGCCTGATCGGCGCGGCGTTGATCCTTGTTCTTTCCGGACTGTTTGGAATGGCTTGGGCGGGGACGTCTTTCGTGCCTGCCCTCCTGACGAAAAGCGAACAAGCGACCGGTACCCTTTCGCTGCTCTTTTTTCCGATCGCATTCATGTCGACGGCGTTTGTGCCGCCGGCGCTGATGCCCGGTTGGCTTCAGACCGTGAACAGCTGGAATCCGATCACCTTCCTGATCGAAGCCATTCGTCCCTTGATGGTGAGCGGTTATGACTGGGCTGCGATCGGCAAGGCATTGGTGGCAATTGCCGTTTTGAGCGTGGTCCTTCAGTCCGCCACCTTGTGGTCGTTTCGGCGTCTTACGGCGTAGGCATCTCCGCTGCATCAAGGCCCTGTGCGGTTTCTCCGCACAGGACCCTGCTCGCGACCTGACGAACGATCCACAGCTCAGAAGGGTCGGGTAAGAAGGGCAGGCTGAGCGGGCGTTTCTATGCGCCCGAAGCGAGGACTGCGCGGTTGGTCGGACTAGCTGAGCGCGTATTCGACCGCGACTGCGGCTCCCATCGCATTACCTGCGTCCCACGAGCGACGCCACCGTTTGGCGGTCACCGTCTCCTCAACCGTCCGCAGGAAGCGTCCGGGGATCGCCACGTCGAACGGTCCGGGACGGGCGGCGATCGTCTCCCTCACGGCGGCGGCGGCACCCGCGAGCTTGGCCGCCCGATCCGGATCGGAGCGCGCGGCCGCGATCGCGGCGAGCGTCTGCAGACCCTCCGCGATGCCTTGCCGCTCGCCCTGCTGCGCGGCAGCCATGAGCGCCTCGCGCGCGAGGGCATCGGCTTCGCCAACGTCGTGCCGGGCCAAAGCCGCGTGCGCCATCGTGTTGTTGATGTGGCCGGCGAAAACGTCATCGCCCAGCTCGCGATAGACGCGCAGCCCCTCCTGCAGGGTCGCCACAGCGTCCTCTGCGGAGCCGGCGTGAAGAAGCGCCGTGCCGAGATTCAAGTACGACGTGCCCAGCTGCCAGCTCAAGCCGAGCTGCCGGCATATGGCGACCGATTCCTGGAAAGGATCCAGCGCTTCCGCGTAGCGAGCCTGAACCATTGCGACCATGCCTCTGATCGTCAGAGCGTTGCGGAGGTCCATTGGGTCTGCGCTCTGGCTCGCCAGCTGCAGACCCTCGGCACCAAGAGCGGCCATTCGTGCGTGATCGCCTTGCGGAAAAGCCAGAGCCCCGGCCGCCCACACGGCCTTGGCGCGAAGCGAGACTGGCGCCTGGCCCGACATCGCAAGCGCAGCATCCGACCAACGACGGCCCTCCGCGAACTCACCCACCTGCCGCCAGTAACGCCACAGCGCAACGACGTATCGGAGCGCCAGGACTGTATCGCCGCGGTCGATTGTCCAGGCCATGCCGCTCCGCATGTTCGCCCGCTCGAGATCAAGACGCCGGAACCAGATCTCGTGTCCCGACCGCACCAGGTTCGGCTCGGCGTCCTCCGCCAGTCCGAGGTAGTGGAGCGCGTGCCGCCGCCCGATTTCCTCGCTCTCGCCCGCCTCGAAGAGTCGCCGGGCCGCGTACTCCTTGACGACGTCGAGCATGCCGTAGCGCGCTTCGGGATGGTTGCGATCGAGTAGAACCAGACTCTGATCGACCAGCCCGCTCACGCTTCCGAGCGCATCCCCAGTTTCGGCACTCGGGCCGCAGACCGTGGCGATATCGTCAAGGCTCCATCCACCGGCGAAGACGGACAGGCGACGAAACACCTTTTGAGCTTGACCGTCGAGAAGGTCATGACTCCACGCAACCGTGTCACGGATCGCTCGCTGGCGCAGCGGTAGGTCGAACGCGCCGCCGACCAGGAGCTCGAGCCGATGCTCGAGCTGGTCGCGTATGGCGGCCAGGGGCAGGTGCTTCACGCGGGCGGCGGCCAGCTCGATCGCCAGGGGAAGACCGTCCAGCCTGCGACAGATCTCGACCACGAGCAAGGCGCTCTGGGTGTCGAGCTGCAAATCCGGCCTCACCGCCTGGGCCCGCTCCCAGAAGAGCGCCGTAGCAGGCCAGCGCACGATGTCTTCAAGGGCGTGCTCACCGATCTGCCCTGGCGACTCGAGGGGCGGCACCGGAAACTCGTGCTCTCCACGCAAACGCAGGGCGCTTCGACTAGTCACCAAGAATGTGGTCTCAGGGCAACGGAGCAGAAGCGAGTACACAAGCGGCGCTGCAGGCGTCAGGTGCTCGAAGGTGTCCAGGACGACCAGCACGCGCCTTCCCGCCAGGCGTGCGGTCAAGAGTTCTTCGAGACCGGCACCGGTCTCGACGGCGCCGACCGATTTGGCAAGCTCTGGCGCGACGAGCGATGCATCCTTCAGCTCGCCCAGAGAGACAAAGAAGATCCCATCGGGGAATGACGCCTGAATCCCCGCTGCCGCCTCCAGCGCCAGGCGGGTCTTGCCGATGCCACCGGCGCCCGTCAGCGTGAGCAGCCGCACGTGGCTCGCCACGAGGGTGGATTTGACGCTCTCCAGCTCTCGCGATCGGCCGAAGAACGGCGTCGGCACAGCCGGTAATCCGCCTGGCGCTGGAGGCGATGACGGAACGAATGCGCGCCCGCGGGTGATCGCCTCAAACTTGCGACGCTGCTCCTCTCCAAGCTCGAGCGCCGACGCGAGCCTTCGAGCTGTGTCGTGATGGACGGTTGCCCTCAGGCCACGCTCGAGGTCACTGACGGTGCGCGCGCTGATCCCTGCTCGCTCCGCCAGCTCTTCCTGCGTCATCCCGGACGCCGTACGTAGGCTCTTCAGAGTCGCGCCGAGCCCGTTGTCGGTCTTTGGCGCCACGGCTACACCGTCACCGCATCAATGTGACTCAAATCGGTGGCCCAAACGGTGGGTTAGTTTCATGGCGCCGCCGGCTGCTTGGCAACATCATTCGGTGCTGGGATTGACCGGGCGCGTTGAGTCCCGGGTTCGCATCAACGAGGAGGACGGCTGAATGGCGGAACACGAGGAACAGAACAGGCGGACGGTCTTGCGGCTCTATCAGGAGGTTGGGAACGAGGGAAGGCTTGAGCTACTGGATGAGCTTGCCTGGCCCGACCACGTCGAACACAACCCGTTCCCGCAGCAGGGCCAGGGAGTCGAGGGCTTCAAGCAGCGCATCAGCATGATCCGCGCCGCATTCAATCCCCGCTTCACGATCGAGCACCTGATCGCGGAAGGCGACAAGGTGGCGGTCATGTGGTCAAACCACGGCACGCACGTTGGCGAGTGGTTCGGTTTTGCACCGACAGGCAAGACTGTCATCGCCCACGGGGTGGACATCCATCAGTTGCGGGATGGCCGGCTCGCTGAGCATTGGGACGTCGTCGACGTCACTCACTTCCTGTCTCAGGTCGGTGTGCTTCCGGCTCCTCCAGCGGCCGCGGGAAGCCAGCGATGATCGCCGTTGCGGGTGGCACCGGTCGGCTCGGAACCAAGGTGGTCACCCTGTTGCGGCAACGGGGCCAGGACGTTCGCGTGCTCACGCGCGATCACGGCCGGGCTGCCCACCTCTCCAGCGCAGGCGTAGAGATCGTCGAAGGTGACGTACGAGACTTCGCCGCGGTTCGTCGCGCGATGGCAGGCACCCGAACCGTGGTCTCCGCGATTCAGGGCTTCGCCGGCACCAAGGATGGCAGTCCCGCAACGATCGATCGCGACGGCAATCGCAACCTCATCCGGGCCGCGCATGAGGCCGGGGTCGAGCACCTCGTGCTCGTTTCCGTCAAAGACGCGTCGCCAAATCACCCCGCGGGCCTGATGAGGATGAAGTACGCAGCGGAGCAAGACCTCAGGGCCAGCGGCCTTGCGTGGACGATCATCCGGCCAACCGCCTACATGGAGACGTGGTGTGAGGTGCTCGGCCGCCCGCTTCTCGTCAAGGGCAAGACCCAGGTCTTCGGCCGCGGCCGCAATCCGATCAACTGGGTATCAGCGACGGATGTCGCAGAGTTCGTCGTCAGGGCCACTGTCGACCCAGCCATGCGCGGCGAGATGATCGAGGTCGGAGGCCCGGAGAACCTGACCATGACAGCCTTCGTTGACAAGTTTCGAACCGAGACGGGATCGAGTGGGACCGTTGGTCACATTCCTCCAGTCGCCATGCGGCTTCTGGGGGTTGCGATGGGTCTCGTGAACCCTGCGATGGCGAGACAAATCCAGATGGGCGTCATCATGGACGCCCGCCCGCAGGCTTTCGACGCCTCAGAGACGCGACAGCGCTATCCCTCGATCCCTGTTACCAGTCTCGACGAAGTTGTGAGGCGTGACTTTGCCGCTGCTCGAGGCATGGCTCATGGCTCTCCTTTGGTTGGTCATGTCTGACGCAAACGATGTTGCGCGCGTCAGCCGCGGCACCTCACCAGAGAGGTCGATCACGGGACGCGCTTAGGAGACGATATTGTCACCCGGTTTCGCGCGAGGAAGCGGTGCCGGGTGGGTCTCATGCATCAGGAAGGGTGAACCTATGATTCCGGCGGAGTGAGCTCGGTTCGACCGACGACCCGATACGCCAAGAGCGACGACTACAGCATCGGATATCAGGTCGTCGGCGATGGCGCCCTCGATCTCGTCTACGTGCCAGGTTTTGTCTCGCATGTCGAACAAGCCTGGGAAGATCCTGATTTCGCTCGCTTTCTGAGCCGCCTCGCGTCTTTCAGCCGCCTGATCCTGTTCGACAAACGCGGCACCGGCCTCTCAGACAGGGTCCCGGTCAAGATGCTGCCCACGCTGGAAGAGCGAATGGATGACGTGCGCGCCGTCTTGGACGCCGCCGGCTCGGAGAGGGCTGCGCTCTTCGGCGTCTCCGAGGGCGGACCGATGACCATGCTGTTCGCCACCACCTACCCCGAGCGCGTCGCAGCGCTTGTGCTTTACGGCACCTACGCGAAGCGTGTCCGCGACGCCGACTATCCGTGGGCGCCGACGGATGGCGCGTTCCGCGAGTTCGCTGCAGCCGTGGAGCGCGATTGGGGTGGTCCTGCGCAGCTCGATTCTTGGGCGCCGAGCGTTGCCAACGAGGCCCGATTCAAAGAGTGGTGGGCCAAATACCTGCGTCTCGGCGCCAGTCCGGCCGCGGCCCGCGCTGTCCTCGAGATGACCCGCGAGATCGACGTCCGGAGCATCCTTCCCGCGATCCGGACCCCGACGCTGATCCTGCATCGCTCGGGTGATCTCCGCATCGACGTCGGCGGAAGCCGCTACATGGCGCGACAGATCCCTGACGCGCGAATGGTCGAACTTCCGGGGATCGACCATCTCCCGTGGGTCGGAGACGCGGACGCGATCGTCGACGAGATCGAGGAGTTCCTTACCGGCACCCGTCACAGCGCCGAGCCGGCCCGCGTCCTGGCGACCGTGCTGTTCACCGATATGGTCGAATCCACGAGCCGGGCCGTTCAGCTCGGCGACGCGCGGTGGCGCGCTCTGATCAGCGACCATGACCGTCTCGTGCGCACCGAGCTCACGCGTTTTCGGGGCCGCGAGATCGATCGCCGCGGCGACGGGTTCCTGGCTATCTTCGACGGACCGGCGCGAGCGATCCGCTGCGCCTTTTCGATCGTCGAGCGGGTCCACGAGCTCGGGATCCAGGTCCGGGCCGGGCTTCACACCGGCGAGCTCGAGATCATCGAGCCCGGCATCGCGGGCATCGCCGTGCACATCGGCGCGCGGGTCATGAGCCTCGCCGGCCCGGACGAGGTCTTGGTCTCGAGCACGGTGAAGGACCTGGTCGCCGGCTCGGGGTTGTCGTTTTCGGATCGCGGCATCCACGAGCTGAAGGGCGTGCCGGGCAGCTGGCGGATCCTGCGCGCCGAGCCGCCAACGGCGTGACTCCGACCGATGAGCATCCCGATGAAATCGCGGCTCAAGAGCAGTTGCTTCGAAGCATCGACTACCTGCGCGACCTCGACCGCGTCGATATCGCCCGACTGATCGGTTCGAGTGAGGACGCGCATTTCCAGATCGGCGCGGTCATCGTCAGCGAGGGCGAGGTCGCCGATTCGCTGTACCTGCTTGCGAGCGGCACGGTCGAGGTGAGCGTTCGCGTCGATGGGGCTGAGCGGTCGGTCAGGACGATCACGGCACCGGCCACATTCGGCGACCTCGGGCTACTCCTCCCTCAACGAACAGCGACCGTTCGCGCCCTGACGGATGTACAGGTGTGGCGGATTCCACGCCAGCACTTCGAGCGCCTGCTGCGCGAGCGGCCCGCGCTCGGCCTGGCCATCGCTCGCGGCCTCGCGAGCGCGATCGACCGGCGCGACCGCACCAGGGTGGGCGCTCCGCTCCAGCCGGCCGAGCCTCTGCGCGCGATGATGGCGGCTCCGCAGGCCCGGCGTTCAGGCCTCTCGCGCGTCCTCTCTATTGCCTTTGCCATCGGAGTCCCGGCCGCGCTCTGGCTGCTGCCTGCGCCGCAAGGCCTTACCAGTGCCGGTTGGCACATCGCGCTGGTCATGCTCGGCGGCGCGATCGCCTGGTTGCTCGAGCCCGTGCCCGACTTCGCGGTCGCTCTCGCCATGGCCGCGGCATGGTTGGCGACGGGCCTCGCCCCGCCGGCAATCACTTTCGGCGGATTCACCACTTCCGCATGGGTGACGGCGGTCGCGGCCTTGGGGCTCAGCGCCTCGATGAGCGCATCAGGCCTGCTCTTCCGTGCCGCGTTGATGCTGCTGCGTGTTTTCCCACCGACACATCGCGGCCAGCTCGCCGCCCTGCTGGTCGGGGGCGTCGTCGTGACCCCGCTGGCGCCCACCGTGTTTGGCCGGGTCGCGACGATGGCGCCCGTCGCCCGCGATCTTTCGCTAGCCCTCGGTCATTCGAGGACGAGCGCAGGAAGCGCCGCGATCGCCTTCGCAGGGATTCTTGGCAACACCATCCTGGGCCCCATCTTCTTGACCGGCATGGTCACGAACTTCCTGATCATCGGCTTGCTGCCGGCAGCCGAGCAGGCGCGCTTGGGTTGGATGGGATGGCTGATCGCCGCCGCGCCGGCAGGGCTGCTGCTGTTGGCCGGCTCAGCTTTGGCCGTGTTCGCGCTCAATCCGCGATCCCTGACGCGAGCCAGCAGTGTCGTCAGGCGAACACAGGAACGGTCGCTGGGTCGCCTTTCGCGCCACGAGCTGACCTCGCTGGTTGCGGTCGGCGTCTTCATCGCCGGCTTGCTGCTGCAGCCAGTCCTGCGGCTTGACATCGCCGTGGTCGGATTGGCCTCGCTCCTGGTCGCAATCGGGGGCGGTGCGCTCGATCGCCAGACGTTTCGCTCCGGAATCGATTGGGCGACGCTCATCCTGTTCGGTCTGCTGCTGGGCGCGGGCGGGGTCTTGCGGTCTGGAGGCGTCGACCGATGGATTGCGGATCTGATCACGCCGATGGCGCGAGCGCTCGGTCATCACACCTACGTGGTTCTCCTGTTGACCCTTCTCGTCATCTGCGTGCGTCTCGTGTTGCCGATGGTCCCCGCCGGATTTCTTCTGTTGGTCACGCTCGTGCCCGCCGCTCCGCAGCTGGGTTTGAGCGGCTGGGTCGTTGGCTTCGTCGTGTCGGTGCTCGTGCTGACCTGGGTGCTGCCGAGACAGTACGAGGTGCTCCGCATGGTGCGTGAGCTGACGGACGGCGAGCTGTTCAGCGACCGGCAAGCTCTGGCCATGGGGGTGGCGATCACGGTGATCGCTTCGCTGGCGATGCTGATCTGCGTGCCTTACTGGCGGGCGATCGGGATCCTTTAGCCGCCGGCGGCTGGCGTCCGCAGCACCTGGAGCAC
>Ga0066694_10000317_pt1 | contig 13925 bp, 13 predicted proteins | sample GraSoiAngelo_143_FD_66670 | JGI IMG/M metagenome (GOLD analysis project Ga0066694, IMG submission 66670) | Grasslands soil microbial communities from the Angelo Coastal Reserve, California, USA - 14_1009_02_30cm | ecosystem: Environmental > Terrestrial > Soil > Grasslands | place: USA... | reverse complement strand
TAGTTTCTTCCCGGCCGAATCCAGCAGTGCCACTGTCATCTCTTCGAGGAGCTCGCATGAAGCGCCTTGCAATCGCCCTCGCCATCGTGGCGATGGGTGCGTGTCAGAAGGCCCAGCAGCAACAGCAGTCGACGCAGACTGCGGCCGACACATCCAAGATGATGATGGCCGACACGTCTCACATGATGATGGCCGACACGTCCCACATGATGATGGCCGACACGGCGAAGAAGAAGCCGGCCACGCCCGCAGCCAAGCCGGCCGCCAAGCCGGCCGCGAAGAAAAAGCACTAAGCGCGACCCGCGCGACGTTGTGACGATGCCCGGGACCAAGTCTCGGGCCTTTCGTCTTTGAGGAACCACGCGACCGTGCGCCGGATCGCTTCGGGGGCCGGGGTAGGCGGGCGCCACGACAGCTCGGCGTAGATGCGGTCGTCGATGTACGGATTGTCGCCGGATATGAACCCCACTCCCGCGCGGGCAAGCCGGCGGTTCGTGAAGAGGCGCATCGCCACGCCCGCCAGCCGTGCGGGAATCGGGAACGACCAAGCGCGCCAACCGAGCGCTGCCGCGAAGGCGCCGAGGAACTCTTGCTGCGTCAGGGCCGGTGGCCCGTCACCGGTCACATTGTAGGCACGGAAGCCCTCGCGAGCGCGCGCGTCCAGCGCCGCGACCACCGCGGCCGCCACGTTGCCGGCGTACACGACCGAGAGCCGGTTGGTCCCCGGACCGATGCGCGGCAGGATCCGCAGGCGCGCGGCGCGGATCACCCGGGGCGTGAACATCCGGTCGCGCTCGCCGTAGATCACCGTTGGGCGCAACGCCACGGCCTCGACTTCGCGTCCCATCCCCGCCTCCCGCACGACCGACTCGGCCAGCCGCTTGCTGCGGGCATAGAAATCGGTCTCGGCGATCGGCTGGAACGGGTAATCCTCGTCGCGACGCTCCCGCGTCGTGGGATAGGCGGCGCTGCCGCCGTACACCGCGACGGACGAGATATGGATCAGGCGCGCGCCGGCGGCCCGAGCGGCCGCGACGGCCAACCGGGTGCCGTCCACGTTCACCGCCACGTACCGCTCCCACGACGCGCGGCGCTGCACGATGGCCGCCGCGTGAACGATCGCGCGGACGCCGCGTGCCGCCGCCTCCCACGCCGCCGGGTCGGTCACGTCGCCCACGACCGCCTCCGCGCCCAGGCGCTGCACGGCATCGCGGCTCGCGGGAAGGACCAGGGCGCGTACCGCCTCGCCTCGCGCCGTCAGCGCGGTGACCACGTGACTACCCACGAGGCCGCTCGCGCCGGTAACGAGTACGCTCATGCCGGAGCCGCGATCGGGAAGGCGAAGGGAAGGTCTACCACGCGGGCGTCTCGCCCCGCGGCACGGACCACCGCCCCGGGTGGCACTTCGCGCCGGACCAGCGCGAGCCCGATCCAGCGCCCCGCGCCCGCGACTCCCACGTCGGGTACGAACGCGAGGCTCGTCACGCGCCCGACGTCACGATCGATGTGCGTCACCACGCTCCAACCTTCGGCCGGAGCGGCCGGCGGTTCCGGATCGAACAGCAGCCCGCGGACCTGCCGGTTCACGTGCCCGCGGAAGTGCAGCCGCGCGACGGTCTCCTGGCCAGTGTAGCAGCCCTTCGTGTAGGACACCCCTCCGATCTCGTCGAGCCGCACTTCCTGCGGGATCGTCTTCTCGTCTATCTCGGCGCCCAGCCGTGGCCAGCCCGCGAGGATGCGGGCCAGCTCGAGGGTCGCCGGGCTCGCGGCGACGGCGCCGGCGGCGGCGAGGCGCGCCGCCAGCAAGTCGCCCGCCGCCGCGGGCGCCGTCACCTGCAACACGAACGGGGCACCCTCCGTCGCGCGGGCGGTCTCGAGTCCGTCGGGCCGCAGTATGACGCGGCCGGCCGTGGGGGAGGGCGGGGAGGGCGGGGAGGGCGCGGACGAGACCTCGAGGCCGGCGGCGGCGGCGGCGGCGAGCGCGCTGGGGCCGGCCAACCGATACACGACCACGTCCTCGGTGCGATCGACCATGCGGGCGAGGCGCGGCGGCACGGATCGCGTCAAGACGTTCAGCGCGCTCTCTCGTGCCACGGCCGGCACCGTGTAGCTCACGGTCGCGCCCAGGCGGGCGGCCCAGCCGTCCGCGACGATCATCCCCTTGGGCGTGAGGAGGGCGCCATATACGAACGCGCCGTCGCCGGGGAGCTCGATGTCGTTCGTGAGCAGGCCCTGAAAGCACGTCACGGCCCCGGGACCGGTCAGCGCGATGACTCCGACATCGGCGCGCGACGCGACTGCCCCGGTGTGCAGCGCGGTCACGAGCGCCGCGCTGACCTCACCGGGCTCGACGCGCGCGACCTGCGGCGGTCCTTCGGTCATCCATCAAGCATAATAGCCGGCAGCCCGGTACGATTCGTCGAGGAGCTCCACGGGGTGCCGCACCGCGATCGGGCTCCCCGCCGCGGCGAGTCCCGCGCCGAGCTGCATCACGCACCCGGGATTGCCGGTGACGATCATCTGCGGTCGTGCCTGCGCGAGGGAGGCGAGCTTGGGCTGGAGCACGGCACGCGACATCTCGGGCTCGACGAGGGTGAACAGTCCCGCGCTCCCACAGCACTGCGCGGCGTCGGGCGTCGAGATCACCCGCAGCACGGGGATGGCGCGTAGCACCTGCTCGGGGGGCGCGGCGATCCGTTGGGCGTGCAGCAGGTGGCACGGAGGGTCGTACGCCACCGTCGCATCGATCGGCGCTCCCGGTCGCGGTCCTCGCTCCGCTAGCAGCTCCGTGACGTCGCGCACTCGCGCCGCGAAGCGCTGTCCCACGCCGTCGCTCTCGTCGTGCAGCAGGTGGCCGTACTCTTTCAGCATCGCGCCGCATCCCGCGCTGTTCACGACGATGAGGGGGGGAGCGTCGTCGGCGTCCCCTCCTGCGCCGAACGCGGCGACGTTGGCGCGGGCGAGTCGGCGCGCCTCGCCTCGCAGCCCCGCGTGCGCATGGAGCGCGCCACAACACACCTGGCCCGGTGCGTCGCGCACGGCGTAGCCGTTGACCTCGAGGGTGCGTACGGTGGCTGCGTGGACGTGGGGGAAGAGGCCTTGCATGACGCAGCCTCTGAAAAGCAGGACGGGGGAGGTCATGGAGGGCGGTGGAAGGCGGTGGAGGTTCGCGCGGGGGCGACCTCCACCAACCTCCACCGACCTCCACCGTCTTCCACCATCCTTCGGCGCTGTCGCCGCAAGCATTCCAAAGGCGAAGCGAAGCCGTCCCCATCCCGCGAGCTTGCCGGGCACTCCCGTCGCCCGCAGCGCCCGCGCTAGCGCATACACCAGGCGCGTCGCGCGCATGTCGCCGCCCGTGCCGGTGAGGGCCGCGAGCGCCGCGCGCACCAGGGGTGGTGTGCCGCGGCGCTCCGCCAGGAGTGCGCGAGAGGCTTCGAGGCCGCGGCCGTAGCTCACGCCCGAGGGGCAGACGGGCTCACAGCCGCGGCAGCCGAGGCAGCGGTCGAGATGCAGGGCGACACCGGGATCGTTGGGAGCGAGCTCGCCCGCCTCGAGCGCGCGCATCAGCTCGATGCGGCCGCGCGGGCTGTCGGCCTCGTCGCCCGTGGCGAGGAACGTGGGGCAGGCTTGTAAGCAGAAACCGCAATGAACGCAGGAGTCCAACCCTTCAAAGCCGCCCCGCTCCGTCATTCCGCTCCTTCAACGGCCACGACGAATGCCTCGGCGGGATCGAACGTGCGCCGCAGCCCGGCCACGAGCGGACCGACCCCTTCGCGGTAGGCGCCGAAGTGGCCGACGGCCGCGCGCACCGGCCAGGAGGCCCGTTCCAGCGTGAGCGGGACCTCGAGTCCCGCGAGCGAGCGGCGGAGCCGCCGCAGCCGATCCACGGTCGTCTCCCCGCCCCAGCGGATCGCGCCAACGCCCGGGCTGGCCGAAATCCACTCGTCACCGACCTGATGCTGCAGCAGGTCGAGCAGCTCGTCGCTTGAGTCGGGGAGCCCGCCGATGCGGAACGTGACCGGTCGCGTGGCGAAACTCTCGGCGGCACGCATCCACAGGGCGTGGGCCTCGTCAGCGCGCAGTTGCGTGAAGCGCCCACCGCCGCCGGTCGCCGCGCGGAGCGCGGTTTCCTCGGCGGAGACGAGAGCGGCCGAGCCGGCGAAGCGCACCGCCAGGAGCCAGCGCTCGCGTCGCGCGAGGGCGGGGGACATCAGCTCGTGCGCCGCGGGCTGTACGGCCGCGGCCGCGATGTCCTCCGAGACCTGGGCGAGCTCCTCGCGCGAGCCTTCGAGCACGAGCGTCTGGTCGGCGCGCGGCAGGGCGCGCAGGCGGAGGTGCACGAGCACGATCACGCCGAAGGCGCCGAATCCACCCGCCGCGAGCTTGGTGAGGTCGTACCCCGCGACGTTTTTCATCACCCGGCCGCCGCTCTGCACCAGGCGGCCGTCACCGGTGACGAAGGTGACGCCGAGCAGGTGGTCGCGCACGGGTCCGAAGCCCTGTCGCAGCGGTCCCGCGGTGGCGGTCGCCACGACCGAGCCGAGGCTGCGGCCGGCGAGCCCGGGCGGGTCGAGTGCGAGCCAGGTCCCTCGGTCCGCGAGCTGCTGGCGCAGGAGATCGCAGCCGATGCCCGCCTCGACCGTCGCCGCGAGATCCTGTGGTTCGATGGCGGGGACGTGATCGAGGCGCCGGGTGGTGAGTGCCAAGTCGACAGGGGCGTCGGTGGGGAGCCAGCTGCCCGCGCCTTCGATCCGGACGTGCCAGCCTTCTTCACGGGCGGTGCCGAGGAGCAGGGCGACGGCGTCGGGCGACGCGGGCGCGACGCGCGGCACCCCGTCGTGCGTCGCGGCGACGTCCACAGCGTCGTCGCCCAGCAGCGCGCGGACGCGGTCGACGAGGCTCATGTTTCCAACGCGGAAGTCGGAACGCGGAAGTCGGAACGAACGTCGGCTCTCGCGTTCCGCGTTCCGCGTTCCGCGCTCACACTTCCCACCCATTCCCTGCACGCGTGCACCGGCACCACCTTCCCCGGGTTCACCCGCTCTTCCGGATCGAACACCCGCCGCACCGCGCGCATGGCGGCGAGCGCATCGCCGTCGAAGAGCAGCGGCATGTACCGCAGCTTGTCGAGTCCCACGCCGTGCTCTCCCGTGATCGTGCCTCCCGCGGCGATGCACGCCGCCATGATCTCACCGCTCGCTTCGTCCACGCGCGCCTTGAGGCCCGGCACGCGACCGTCGAACGAGATGTTGGGGTGGAGGTTGCCGTCTCCGGCGTGGAACACGTTGCTCACCGTGAGGCCGTACGCCCCGGCGATACGGGCGATCGTCTCGAGCACGTCCGGCAGGGCGGAGCGGGGGACTACGGCATCCTGGACCACGAGGTCGCGCGACAGGCGCCCCATGGCGCCGAAGGCCTTCTTGCGACCCTGCCACAGCCGCTCCCGCTGCTTCGCGTCGGCCGCGACGGTGACCGAGCGCGCGCCGTGCGCGTGCAGGATGCCCGCGATGGTCTCCGCGTCCGCCGCCACGGCGCTTTCCTGCGCGCCGTCGAGCTCGAGCAACAGCACCGCCGCCGCGTCACGGGGATACCCCGCGGCGTACACCGAGTCCTCGACCGCGCGGATGCACGACTGATCCATCATCTCGAGCGCGGCCGGCACGATGCCGCTCGCGATCACGGCCGATACCGCCTCCCCGGCGGTGCGCAGCGCGGCGAAGTCCGCCAGCAGCGTGCGCACGGCGCGCGGGATGGGGAGCAGCCGAACGGTGATGCGGGTCGCGATCCCGAAGTTGCCCTCCGAGCCGACGAACAGGCCGACGAGATCGGGTCCCCAGGGCTCGCCGCTGAGGCTTCCCAGCTCTACGACCTGCCCGTCAGCGAGCACGACTTCCAGGGCGAGCACGTGGGTCGCCGTCACTCCGTACTTGAGACAATGTGGCCCGCCCGCGTTTTCGGCTACGTTGCCACCGATGGTGCAGGCGGTTTGGCTCGACGGATCGGGACTGTACAGGAGGCCATCCGGCGCGGCGGCGGCGGACAGGCGCACGTTCACGACGCCCGGTTCCACCACCGCGAGGTGGTTTCTCGGATCGATCCGCAGGATGCGATTCAAGCGGGTGAGGACCACCAGCACCGCATCGGCGTCCGCGAGCGCTCCGCCCGAGAGCCCGGTGCCTGCGCCGCGGGGCACGAACGGCACCCCGAGCGCGGCCAGCAGTCGCACGATGGCGATCACCTCGTCGCGGCTTCCCGGAAGCACCACCACCCCGGGGACCCGCCGGTGCGTCGGCAGTCCATCGCGCGCGTAGGTGATCCGCTCGGGCAGCGCGGTGCGGACGTGCCGGGCCCCGACGATTCCGGCGAGGGCGGCGATCAGTGACCGGCCGTCGCGCGTCATGTGGCGCGCTCGATTTCCGGGCGGCGGCCGCCCTGTCCGTTGCCGCGTGCCCGCTCACGTACCACCGCCCGGTCTTCGGCGTCGGCCGCGACGGGGCCGAGCACCACGGCGAGCTGCCGCAGCCGGGCGCTCGTGCTGCGGACGGTCTGCAGCGCCCGCTTGGCGGCAAGGTCGAGGTCGAGCAACGCCGCTACGCGGAACGAAAGCTGCTGTGGGTCACTCGGCAAACTGATCTCCTCCTCCTCCCGCGCGGTGAGCACGCCGAGCGCGCGGGCGAGGCGGTCGAAGCCGGCCCGCACGTCCGCCGCGAGTGACATGACCTCGGCGGGATCCGTCGGGTCGTCGTCGAATTCGTCGATCTCTGCCACCCGATACGGATGGCCGCTCGCGATCCAACGGCGCAGCACGAAGCGGCGCTCACCCACGGTCAGGATATTGGAGCGCCCGTCGGGCAGCGCCTGGGTTGATCGGATCAGCGCCACGCAGCCCACGTCCCCCGGACTGGGCGCCGGATCGGCAGCCGGCGTGGCATCGGGCGCGACGCAGGCGATCCCGAATCGCCGATCACCCGCGAGGCAGTCCTGCAGCAGCCGGCGATAACGGGGCTCGAAGATGTGAAGCGGCTGCTGAGCTCCCGGAAAAAGGACGATCGGTAGCGGAAAAATCGGGAGTTCCCGGATCATGCCTAATAGTATGTAGACGGCGAGCCAGACGCCTAGATGCCGAGACGCCGAGGGGATATGAGCGAAAAGTGGTCAGGAAGAGCTCTTCCCGACCACTTGCACCTCACATCCACTCGGCGCCTGGGCGTCTACGTCACCGTCTACGCCGCTCGCCAGAAGCCCTTGAGCGCCCTACCGTCCGGCGACTCGCGCAGCTTCTCGAACGCCCGTTCCCTGATCTGCCGGATCCGCTCTCGCGTCACCCCCATCAGCGCCCCGATCTTCTCGAGCGTCATGGCCTCGCTGCCTTCCTCGAGGCCGTAATAGAGATAGAGGATCTTGCGCTCACGCGGCGTGAGATACTTCTGGAAGATGCGGTCGATGAACTCGCGCATCAGCTTGCTGTCGGTCTTTTCCTCGATCTCGCCGCCCTCTTGGCCCGCGAACCGCTCGCCCAGCGTCGCCGCGTCCTTGTCGCTCCGGTCCACCGGCGCGTCCAGCGACAGCTCCGCTGCCGTCATCCGGCGCGCGGTGCGCACGTTTTCGACCGTGTCCTCGAGCGCCAGGGCGATCTCGTCGTCGGTGGGCTCGCGCCCGAGCTCCTGCGAGAGGTAGGTCTCGGTGCGGCTCATGCGGATCAGTTGGGAGTTCTGATTCAACGGGATGCGCACGCTGCGAGTCTGCTCGGCAAGGGCCTTCAACACCGCCTGGCGCACCCACCATACCGCGTACGAAATGAACTTCACGCCCTGATCGGGATCGAACTTCTTCACGGCCTTGAGCAGTCCTTCGTTGCCGATGGCGACCAGCTCGGAGAGGTCGAGGCCGTGACCCTGGTATTTCTTGACGTAGGAGATGACGAATCGGAGGTTGGCTGTGACGAGCCGCTCGGCGGCTTTTTCATCGCCCCGCTGAACGCGACGCGCAAGGCGGCGCTCTTCGACGGGGTCCTTGATCAGCGGTAGTTTTTGGATGTCCTGCAGATATTGGTCGAAGGCTCCGGAAGGATTGGCACGAAAGAATGCCTTGGCCTTGCCTCCGTTCGACCTCGCCATAGCTAGGGCTCCGACGGTGACGAGTGAAGGTACACGCGTAATCTGGTGACCGCGCAAGAATATAGGAATGGCCTAGAAATGGTGCAAATCTTGACGTTTTTCCACATCACAAATTGTGGCGCACGTGCACAACTGTGGGATTTGTCCACTATCCACATGGCATGTGGAGAAATCAGTGTTGATCCGAGGTTGATTCTTTCCGCCTCACAATGTGGAGACGTGCACACTCATGTGGGAAGTTGTTGACGGGTATGTGATTATGTCAAGGAGTGATGAACGACATAGCCGCGGCTCCGGGCAGCTCCTATCCTGACGCCTCCCACTCGTCTCGGAGGATCGCGATGAGCAGCATCATCATTGGGGTCGTCTTCATCGTGGGCGGGCTGTCCGGCACGCTCGCGCTTATCGGCACCAACAGCAGCACCGCGCTCGCGGTGGTGGGGATGCTGCTCGTCGGCCGGGGGATCTACCGCATTCGCAAGCAACGCGCGCAACAGCAGGCGCACTAAGCCACGCGCGTGTCGATTCGGTGTAGGGGCGCAGCATGCTGCGCCCCTACGTGTTTGCATTCCCGGCTGCGGCGAGCACTTCCCGGACCAGACGTTCGGGCGCCGCCACCGTCCAGCTGTTGCCATCGACGTGCATGCGCCCGATCGCGCCGGGGAGTGCGAACCGCACGGTGCCCTCGCGCGCTTTCTTGTCGACCTGCATGGCGCCGATGAGGCCATCCACGCTCGCCGACTCCGGGAGCTCGAGCGGCAGGCCGTAGCATTCGAGCAACCGCCGGATCCGATCACCCAGACCGGGCTGGGCGATCCCCAGCACCTCCGCGAGCCGCGCTTCGTAGGCCATGCCGATCGCCACGGCCTCGCCGTGCAGTGTGGCGAACTGGGACGTCGCCTCGATCGCGTGCGCCACCGTGTGGCCGAAGTTCAGGATCGCCCGCCGGCCCGCCTCTCGCTCATCGGCCGCCACCACCTCGGCTTTGATCTCGACCGATCGCCGCACGACGCGCTCGAGGGCCCCCGGGTCCTTCGCTGCGACCGCGAGGTGCTCGGTTTCGAGCGTCTCGAAGTAGCGAGCATCGGCAATCACGCCGTGCTTCACTGCTTCCGCCATTCCCGCCGCGAGCTGCGGGCGGGGGAGCGAGCCGAGTACATCCAGATCCGCCACCACGAGGCACGGCTGATGGAAGGCGCCCAGCAGGTTCTTCCCCGCGGGCACGTCCACCCCCGTCTTCCCACCGATCGAGGAGTCGATCATCGCGAGCAGCGTCGTGGGGACCTGGACGTAGGGAATGCCCCGCAGGTACGTAGCGGCGACGAACCCCGCCAGATCTCCGACGACCCCGCCGCCGAGGGCGATAACAGCGGCATCGCGCCCCAGCCGGGCGGCGAGCATTGCGTCGCACAGGGTCGCCCAGGTGTCTCGGGTCTTGTTCCACTCGCCCGCCGGGAATTGGAACATTTCGACCGGCACGTCGGCGTCGTGGCATCGTGCAACGAGCTGTTCTCCGTAGAGCTTGACGACGTGCGAGTCGGTGATGACGGCGTAGCGCGTGGCCGGGCAGGCGCTCTTCACGAGCCTGGGGAGTTCCGCGAGCAACCCGCGGCCCAGCCGAATCTCGTACGACGTGGTGCCTCCCCGTTTCCCTCCTACTTCGCCCGGTCCGGCGAGCGTCACGGGGATCGTCACCACGGCGTTTCCGCGGAGCCAGCGGCGTGGTTCGCTGCTCGTGCCAGGACGAACAACAGATCGGACAGGCGGTTCAGGTACGGGATCACCGATGAAGGCGCACCCGTTTTGTGTTTCCGGTACAGGGTTACGACCGCCCGCTCGGCGCGGCGGCACACCGTGCGCGCCACATGCAGCGCGGCGGCTTTCGGCACCCCACCTGGGAGAATGAACTGCTTGAGCGGCGGGACCTGGTTCGTGTACCGATCGATGGCCTGCTCGAGCACGATCACATGCTCGCGGCCGACCGGCGGGCCCCGGTCCCGTAGCGCCTTCGTCAGCTTCTCCGCGTCCGGCGTCGCGAGCTCGGCGCCGATCGTGAACAGGTCGCGCTGCGTGGTCTCGAGCAGCTCGCGACAGAACGTCTGCGGCTCCAGTGCCAGGGCGAAGCCGATCGTGGCATTCAATTCGTCGACCTGGCCGTAGGCGTCGACGCGGACGTGATTCTTGGGCACGCGGCCGGCGCCGAACAGCCCGGTCTCACCCTCGTCCCCCGTCCTCGTGTAAATCTTCACGCCCTCTCCTCCGCCGGCCGCCACCATCCTCCACCAAACCTCCCTATTTCGTCCTCCCAATCTCCACCACCACGGAGTCGATCTGCGCCAGCATCTGGGAGTACGGTACCGCGTGGCCGTTGGCCTGGACGCTGAACGTAATCGTGCGGCCGCGGCTATTGGTGGGCTCGATATACCCCGACAGGCTGTTCACGCGATCGATGCTCCCGGTCTTGGCGATCACCCGGCCGTCGAGGGACGTTCCCACGAAGCGCTTGAGCAACGAGCCCGGCTGGCCCGCGTGGGGCAGTCCGGCGACGAACGCTCCGCCCTTCGGATGGCTGTGCATGTACGCGAGCAGCTTGGCGAATGCCTGCGGCGTGACGAGGTTGCCCGCCGCGAGACCGGAGCCGTCCTCGAGCGCGAACGCCGTCGAGTCGATGTGCACCGAGTCGATCAGGAAGCGGCGCTCGACGTCGAGTCCCGCTTCCCACGAGCCTTCACCCTTGAGCTCGCGGCCCAACAGCTTGAGCAGCATCTCCGCGAACCAATTATGGCTCGAGTTGAGGATGGGGAAGATGATGTCCGGGAGCGGCCGGCCCCGGAAGTCTGCGAGCGGGGAGGCGCAACAGCGCAGCGTGCGGTACGCGAGCGAGTCGGTAGTACTCGCGGCGCCCCCCTGTACCGCGACTCCCTTGCGGGCGAGCGCAGCGGCAAGCGCGCGGGCCGCGTACAGGTTCGGGTCGGGGAGCGCGACGCTCTCGACACGTGCCTTCCGCCCCAATGCGACCGTGCCTTCCGCGCGGATGCTCCACCCCTCCATTCCCCCCGGGCCACCGCCTCCCCCCCCTCCCGTGCTTCCGATCCCGCCGCCGCTGCGGAAAAAGTTGTCGCCCACCGTCGAGCTCGAGTCCGAAGGGACCGTGCGGGCCCGGTTCTCGAACGTGATCAGCCCCAGGTCGGGCGACCAGGTGATCGCCGGAGGTGCGTCCACGACGGGCCCCGGCTCGATGCGAAAGTCCACGCTGTTGTCGTGAAAGCCGAGGCCCGACACGGGGGCGGCGTACCACCACGTGAGGTCCCAGGCGTTCCAGCCGTTGTGGATGAGGGTCGGCTCGAAATAGGAGCCGTCGCCCACGAGCTTGCCGGTGATGCGGCGGATCCCATGGGCACGGATCGAGTCCGCGATGGCGTCGACGGCGGTGAAGCTCGAGTCGCACACGCCGGGGGCCAAGGTGTCCACCCCGTAGCACCGGGCCGACCAGGTCGGGTCTCCCCGGCCGTACAGGATCAAGTCGCCCGACAATACGCCCGCGTCCACGCGGCCGTTCACGTACAGGCTGGTGGTGACGCGATACTCGGATGGGAGCAGCACGGCCGCTGCTGCGGTGACCACCAGCTTGGTGTTGCTGGCGGGTACCGAAAGGCGATCCGCGTTGCGCTGGTACAGCACCCGACCGCGGTCGTCCACCACGTAGATCCCCCACGTGGCGCGGCTGAACGGCGGCGCGTCGATCAGTTGGGCGAGCCGGTGTTCGAGCGAGCCGCGCAACGGCACCGTACGAGGCCGGCTCGCCGTGGTCTGGGCGGCCAGCGATGAGCTAATCGTAAGCGACGCGAGGATCAGCTTTCGCATAGACGAGGTCCGTCACGAGGTTGACGCACAGAAACACAAGGGACATGAACAGGATGCTTCCTTGGATCGCCGGCAGGTCGCGCTTCTCGATCGCGCCGAGCACGTAGCGACCGAGGCCCGGCCACCCGAAGATGGTTTCCGTCAGGATACTGCCGGTCAAATAGCTCCCGGTATCGAGTCCCAACACGGTGATCACTGGAATCAGCGCATTGCGGAAGCCGTGGCGCAAGATCACGCCCGTCTCGGTCAATCCCTTGGCGCGCGCGGTGCGGACGAAATCGCTCGACAACACGTCGAGCATCGCGGCCCGGGTCATGCGCGCCAGGAACGCCATCGAGCGCGTGCCGAGGGTGAACGCCGGCAGCACGAGATACGCCAGTCCGCCCGAGCCCGACGGCGGGAGCCACCGCAGGACGACCGCGAACACGAGGATCAGGAGCAGCCCGACCCAGTACACGGGAAACGATACCCCGAGGTACGACACCAGCATGGCGAGGCGGTCGACCGCGCCACCGGGACGGATGGCGGAGAGCACGCCGAGCGTGATCCCGCTCAGCGCCGCGATGAGCATGGCGGCAAGCGCGAGCTGGACCGTCTTGGGGAACCGCGCCGCCAGGTCTTCGGCAATCGGCCGCTGGGTGATGTAGGAGCGACCGAGATCGAGACGTACGACGCCCCACAAGTAGCGACCGAACTGGGCGGGGAGCGGGTCGTCGAGGTGGAGCTCGGCCCGCAGCCGGGCAATCGTGGCGGCGTCGGCACGCTCGCCGACCATCGCCATCACCGGATCTCCTGGCGCGACGTTCAGGAGCAGGAAGGCGACGAGCAGAACCCCGAACAGGGTCGGCACGGTCATCAGGACACGGTGCCCGACGAGGCGCATCATCGAGGCGTGAGCCGCGCGGCGGTCCACCGCTGTCCGTTGAAGATCACCGGCAGATCCCACCCTACGAGCTCGGGGCGCCGGGCCCAGAGGTCGGTCGGGAACCAGAGGTACAACCACGGCGCCGCCTGGTACACGCGCTCGTCGATGCGACGGTACAGCGCTGTGCGCGCTGCGTCATCCGTCGTCCGACGAGCGCGCAGGATTAGGGAGTCCGTGATCGAGTCCGCGTAGAACGCGTAGTTGCCTCCCGGGCCGAAGCTACCGGAGTAGAACAAAGGATAGAGGAAGTTGTCGCCGTCGGGATAGTCGGCCCACCAGTCGAGAATGACCATGTCCGTCTCGCCCTTGCGGGCCGCCTCCCGCTGACTCGACGCGTCGCGCTCCACCAATTCGACCCGCACGTCCACTTTCGCCAGCTGTGACTGAATCGCTTGCGCCACGCGCGACAGCTCGATGTTCGTCCCCGTGCGCCACAGCCGCAGGTCCATGCCCGTGGCGTATCCCGCCGCCGCGAGGAGCCCGCGAGCCGCGGCCGGATCGTATGCGTAGCCGCGCCGCGCCGTATCGCTGCCTGCGAGGCCGGGTGGAATGGCACCACGCGCCGGGATGCCGCGTCCGCCATACACCGTCGCGAGGATCTCCGGTACGTTCACGGCCCGGTTGAACGCCTGGCGGACACGGGGATCGCGCAGGGGACCCCGGCGGTTGTTCAGGGCGACGTACACCACCCGCAGCGCCGGCTTTTCGACCAACTGAGCCGGCCGCTCGCGCCGCCAGCGCGCCGTCTCGCCGAACGGCACCTCGATCACGCTCAACCGGCCCGCCTCGAATTCGGCGGCGCGGGTCAGCGGCTCGGGGATGATACGCACCGCCAGTGTCTCGCCCGCGGGGGCGCCGCCCCAGTAGTCCGGATTCCGCGCGAACCGGAGGTAGTCGTCGTGCTGCCATGCCACGAACCGCCACGCGCCGGTGCCTACGGGGGGAGGGGGCTGCCCCCGGTCGGCCGGTGGTGGGTTCGGCACGATGCTGGCGACCGGCATCGCGAGGAACTTGGG
>Ga0066694_10000262_pt1 | contig 14672 bp, 9 predicted proteins | sample GraSoiAngelo_143_FD_66670 | JGI IMG/M metagenome (GOLD analysis project Ga0066694, IMG submission 66670) | Grasslands soil microbial communities from the Angelo Coastal Reserve, California, USA - 14_1009_02_30cm | ecosystem: Environmental > Terrestrial > Soil > Grasslands | place: USA... | reverse complement strand
GTAGAGGTGCTCCATGAAAGTCGCCTCGATCCTCAAGGTCAAGGGTACGACCGTCGAGACCACGCCCCCGCGCACGAGCATCGCCACGAGCGCGCGTCTGCTCCGGGACAAGCACATCGGCGCGCTGGTCGTGAGCGAGGATGGCACCGGCGTGCTCGGCATCATCACCGAGCGCGACATCGTCCATGGACTCGCGGACCGCGGGCCGTCGCTGCTGGACCTGCCGGTCTCGCTCGTGATGACGCGTGCGCCGGTCACCTGCACGCCCGACGACGACATCCAGACCGTGATGAGCCAGATGACCCGGCGGCGGCTCCGTCACCTGCCCGTGGTGGTCGGCGGGCGCTTGCAGGGCATCGTGAGCATCGGTGACGTCGTCAAGCACCGGCTGGACGAGCTCGAGACGGAGGCGAACGTCCTCCGCGACGCCTTCCTCGCCCGGCAGTAGGCGGTCCGCGACCGACGTTACCGCGCGCCGTCACCGGCTCTGCGCGGCAACCGCGCGTCGCTTGATCGCACGGGAGCGATGTGCTATCACCGGCGGACTCTCGACTCTGGAGGTCCCATGACCCGCACGCGGAACGCAATCCTCGTCGCGCTGTGGCTGCTCGGACCCGCCTTCCTCGCCTCCCCGGCGGGGGCGCAGGACGAAGTCCGGCTCGGCGCCTTCGCCCCCATCTCCGGCATCAGCGCCGACGTCGCGGCCCAGATCAAGGCGGGCATCGAGGTCGCGGTGGAGCGCACGGAGAGCGTTCCGCTCGGCGGCAAGCCCGCCAGGGTCCGTGTGATCTGGTACGACACGGAAGGCAAGGGCGACGTCGGCCTGAACGTGGTCACGCGCGCGCTCACCGTGGACAAGATCCACGCGGGCATCGGCTTTCTCTCCAGCGACGTCTTCATCCGGGTGATGGACGAGTTCCAGAAGGCGTCCACGCCTGTGGTGGCCTGCTGCGCGGCGTCGCTGAAGATCGGCGACAAGATCACACAGACGAAGGCGCAGTACGTCTTCCAGCTCAGCCCCACCGTCAACGACATCGCGCGCTCGCTCAACGCCGCCGTGGTGGCGCACGTGAAGCCCAAGAAGGTCGTGATGCTCAACGAGAACACCGACGCGGGCCGTGACTTCTCCCGCATCTCGCGCGAGTGGCTCGCCGCCAACGCCCGGGGTGTGGAGGTCGTGGCGGACGAGTTCGTCGACCGTGGCGTGACCGACCTCACCCCGCAGCTGGCCAAGGTGAAGCGCCTCGGGGCGCAGGCCATCATCGGCGAGATCTACGGCTCGAGCGGCCCCGTGCTGTTCACCCAGTGGTTCGAGCTGCGCGTGCCCGCGGTGGTCGCGCACATGGGAGCCACGGTGTCCGCGCAGACGTTCGTGGATCAGCACGCTCGGCAGATGGATGGCGCGATCGTCAACAACCGCTGGTGGCCGGCCAGGTACTCCGAGGTGTCCGAGCCGATGCTTGCCGCCTACCGGAAGAAGACGGGCACCGACGCCACCAACTTCGCGGTGCAGGGGCACGACGCGGCCCTCGTCGTCCTGGAGGCGATCCGGAAGGCCGGCAGCGTCGATCCCCAGAAGGTCGCGGCTGGACTCGAGAACGGCACGTTCGTCACCGCCTGGGGCACGCGCAAGTTCACGCCGCTCGCCGAGGGCCATCGCATGCCCATCCAGACCGTGATCGTGCAGATCCAGGGCGGCAAAAAAGTGCCGATCTATCCGGATTCGGTCGCCTCGGCCGGCGGCGGCAAGTTCGTGCCCGTGCCGCCGTACGCGTGGGAAAAGAAGTAACCCAGCCGGCGCGGCTCGCCGTCTCCGAGCTCACGAAGCGCTTCGGCGGCCTCCGCGCCGTCAGCGGCTGCTCGTTCGAGGTCGAGGCGGGCAGTGTCGTCGGCCTCATCGGGCCCAACGGCTCCGGCAAGACCACGGTCTTCGATCTCATCACGCGCCTGCTCCGGGCCGACGGCGGGCGCGTGCTCCACGACGGTGAGCGCATCGACGCCCTGTCGACGCACGAGATCGCCCGACGGGGCATCGGGCGGACGTTCCAGGCGGTGAGACTCTTCCGCGCGCTGCCCGTGCGCGAGAACCTCGCCATCGCCGCCATGGGCCGCGGCGTGCGCGACTGGGAGGGACGTGCCGACGCCTGGCTCGAGCGCCTCGGGCTCATGGGGCTCGTCGATGCGTCCGCGGGCAGTCTCTCCGTCGGCCAGCAGCGCCTGCTCGAGCTTGCGATGAACCTCGTGATCGAGCCCACCCTGCTCCTGCTCGACGAGCCGCTCGCCGGTGTACATCCGGTCGTCCGCCGCCAGATCGCCGAGACCATCCGCGAGCTCCGCGGCCGGGGCCGCACGTTCCTCATCATCGAGCACCACATGCCATTCGTCATGAGCCTCTGCGACAAGATCGTGGTCATGGATCATGGCGAGAAGATCGCCGAGGGACCGCCCGCGGCCATCCGCGCCGACGAGCGGGTCATCGCAGCGCTCCTGGGCCAGGGCCGCGCGCGCGACGACGCGTGATGCTGCGCGTGGCCGACGTCCGCTCCGGCTACGGCAAGCTCGAGATCCTCCAGTCCGTCTCGCTGGCGGTGGGCGAGGGCGAGATCGTGGGCCTCATCGGCCCCAACGGCGCGGGCAAGTCGACCCTGCTCAAGACCGCGTTCGGCTATCTGGCGCCGTTCGCGGGTGAGGTCGCCCTCGAGGGACGGCCTCTGGTCGGGCTCCGGCCCGATCAAGTCGTGCGCCTCGGCGTCGGCTACGTCGCGCAGGCGGGGGGGCTGTTCGCGGACATGACCGTGCACGAGAACCTCGTGCTCGGCGGCTACGCGCTGCGCTCGTCCCGCGAGGCGCGCGCGGCCGTGGACGAGCTCTACGCGCGCTTCCCGCTCTTCGCGGCCCGCCGGCGGCAGCCCGCGGGCAGCCTCTCCGGCGGCGAGCAGCGCATCCTCGCCGTCGCCCGCGCGCTCGCCGTGCGCCCGCGACTCCTCCTCCTCGACGAGCCCTCGGCCGCGCTCGCGCCCCGCTTCATCGCCGACGTGTACGACACCATCCGTGCGCTGAACGGCGGGGGCATCGCCATGCTCATCGTCGAGCAAAACGTGGAGGCGATTCTCGCCGTGGCTCACCGCGTGTTCGTGCTCGACCTCGGCCGGAACGCCTTCGACGGCACGCCGGCCGAGCTGCGCGCGAGCGACCGCATCCGCCGTCTGTATCTCGGCGAGGACGAAGGGTAGGGCGGTGCTCGAGTCGCTGGCCGAGTTCGCCATCCAGGGGATCGTGCTGGGCGGGCTCTACGCGCTCTTCGCCGTGGGCCTCACGCTGATCTTCGGCGTCCTCGACGTCATCAACGTTGCCCACGGCGAGTTCTTCGCCATCGGCGGCTACCTGGCGTTCGCCGCCATCGTGGTCCTCCACTGGCCCGGCGCCGCCGGCGTGGCGGGCGCGGCCGTCGGAACCTTCCTGCTCGGGCTCGGCGTCTATCCGCTCCTCCTGGCGCCGCTGAAGCGCCGTCTCGGCGCGCGCCCGCGCGGTCCGCTCTACCTGGTGCTGACGCTCGGACTGTCGACGTTTCTCCAGTCGAGCCTCCTCGCCGCCGCCGGTGGGGACTACCTGCGCGTGCCGCCGTACGCGGGCGGGGTGCTGGACCTGTCATTCACGGCCGTGAGCCATCAGCGTCTGCTCGTGCTCGTCGTGTCGATCGTGCTTCTCGGCGGGCTGTTCCTCTTCCTGCGCTTCCACCGTGAAGGGCTCGCGGTCCGCGCGGTGGCGCAGAACCCCGACGCCGCGCAGGCGATGGGGATCAATCTCCCGCGCGTGTTCGCGCTGACGCTTGCCCTGGGGGTGGGGCTGGCCGGCGCGGGCGGAGCGCTCATGGCGCCGCTGTTCAACGTCTATCCCACCGTCGGCTTCCCGCTCACCATCAAGGCGTTCGCCATCACGATCCTCGGGGGCATGGGCAACCTCGCGGGCGCGCTCGTCGCGAGCTTCCTCATCAGCCTCGCCGAGGCGTTCTCGGTGATGCTCATCCCCTCCGAGTGGCAGAACGCCATCGCCTTCGCCGTGATGATCGTCATGCTGCTCCTGCGGCCCTCGGGCCTGCTCGGCGGTGGGGGCCGGCGATGATCGCACGGGTGCGCGTGATCGCGGTGCCGGCGGCGCTGGTCGTCGCGGCGCTCCTGCCCGCGCTGATCCCCCATCCGTTCGTCCTCACGCTCGCGACGCAAGCGATGGTGTGGGCGTTGCTCGCCGCGAGCTGGGACCTGCTGAGCGGCTACACGGGCCAGGTCTCGTTCGGGCACGCCGGCTTCTTCGCCCTCGGCGCCTATGCCGCCGCCACGGCCACCAAGCACGCCGATCTCTCGCCCTGGCTCGGTCTCGTCTTCGCCGCGCTGGTCGCGGCGCTCGTCGGAGGCCTGGCAGGATTTCCGGCGTTGCGGCTGCGCGGTCACTACCTGGCGCTGGTCACCCTCGGCCTGGCGGAGATCGTGCGCCTCGTCGCCCAGAACTGGCTCGAGCTCACCGGAGGCCCGTTCGGCATCCACGACTACCGCACGTTCCCCGGGTTGCCCGCAGCGCCCCTGGCGCATCGCCAGGCGCGCTACGTGATCGTGGTCGCCATCGTCGCGGCCTCCGTCGTCGCGATGCGCGCGCTGTGCGAGCGCACGCCGGCGGGCAAGGCGTTCCGCGCGATCCGCGAGGACGAGGTCCTTGCGGAGATGCTGGGCATCCGCACCACCGTCTACAAGCTGCTCGCGTTCGTGGTGAGCTCGGCCTTCGCCGGGCTCGCGGGAGCGCTGTATGCCTACGACGTGCAGCTCGTGAGTCCGTCGGTCGCTTCGGCGGCGACGACGTCCTTCGTGATCGGCATGGCGGTCTTCGGCGGACTCGGCACCGTCTGGGGCCCCGTCCTCGGGGCCCTCCTGCTCTTCGGTCTCAGCGAGGGCTTGCGCTTCATCGGCGTGGTCTACAATCTCATCGCGGTCGGGCTCGTGATCATGATCTTCGTGGTGTTCGTCCCGCGCGGGCTCGCCGGAGGCAGGCGAACGGCATGACGTACCGGCTCGGCGTGGACGTGGGCGGGACCTTCACCGATCTCGTGCTGGTCGACGCCACCGGCGCGGGGCGAACGCGCAAGCTGCTCTCCACCACCGGCAACTACGCCGACGCCATCATCGCGGGCGCGCGGGCGCTGCTCCTCGACGCCGGGGCGCCGGCCGCCGACGTGCGCGAGATCATCCACGGTACGACCGTGGCCACCAACGCCATCCTCGAGCGCCGGGGCGCGCGCACGGGTCTCATCACGACCGAGGGCTTTCGCGATCTCCTGGAGATCGGCCGGCTCCGCCTCGCCCGGCTCTACGACCTGAATTTCGAGCGCCCGGCGCCCCTCGTGCCGCGGCGATGGCGTCGAGAGGTGCGTGAGCGGATGAACCACCGCGGCGAGGTGGTGACGCCGCTGGATCGCGAGAGCGTCGTGGAGGCCGTCGATCGTCTGCTGGCCGAGGGCGTGGAATCCATCGCCGTCTGTCTCCTCCACGCGTGGGCGAACGGCGAGCACGAGCGGGCGATCGGCGCCATCGTCCGGGAGCGCGCGCCCGGCGTGGGCGTGACGCTGTCGTCGGAGATCCTTCCCGAGATGCGCGAGTTCGAGCGCACGAGCACGGCCGTCACGAATGCGTACGTGATGCCCGTGTTGGACCGTTACCTCGGACGGCTCGAGCACGAGATTCGCGCCCTCGGGACCCGCGCCCCCGTGCTCGTGATGCAGTCCAACGGCGGGGTGATGACGGCGGAGAGCGGGCGCCGGCGTCCCGTGCACGTGATCGAGTCCGGCCCGGCCGCGGGCGTCATCGCGACGGCGGCGCTGGCGCGCCGCGTCGGCGCCCCCAACGCCATCAGCATCGACATGGGCGGCACGACGGCCAAGGCCTCGGTGATCGAGGCCGGCGCGATCACGCGGGCGGGAGAGTTCGAGATCGGCGGCGTCGTGTCGCAGGGGAGCCGGCTCAACAAGGGCTCGGGCTTCCTGCTCCGCGTGCCCGCCATCGACATCGCCGAGGTCGGCGCGGGCGGCGGCAGCATCGTGACGATCGACGACGCCGGCGCGATCCATGTGGGTCCTCGCAGCGCCGGCGCCACGCCGGGCCCGGTCTGCTACGACGCCGGCGGCACCGACGTCACCCTCACGGACGCCAACGTGTGCCTCGGCTATCTCCATCCCGAGCGCTTGCCGAGCGGGCTCAGGCTGAACCCGGAGAAGTCGCGGCGCGCCGTGGCGGACCAGGTCGCGTCGCGGCTCGGGCTCTCGCTCGAGGACGCCGCGTACGGCGTCTATCTCCTGGGGTGCGCGGGCATGGCGCGCGCCGTGCGGGCGGTGACGATCGAGCGCGGCCGCGATCCGCGCGATTTCGTCCTCGTCGCCTTCGGCGGGAACGGCCCGCTCTTCGCCGCCGAGATGGCGCGCTCGCTGGAGATCGGCACGATCGTCGTCCCTCCGGCGCCCGGCGTGTTCAGCGCCGTCGGCCTGCTCGAGGCCGAGGTGGAGCACCATCTCGTGCGCACGTTCTTGAGAACCTTGCAGGCGACCCCTCCGGCGGAGATCGCGGCGGCGGTGGCGGCGCTGGAGCGCGAGGCGGAGGGCCTGCTGCGCGACGAGGGCTACGCCGCCCGGCCCGAGATCACGCGCTCGGCGGACTGCAAGTACCAGGGGCAGTCCTTCGAGCTGACGGTGCCGCTCCCCGGGCGGCTCGACGGGTCGACGGCGCGCGAGCTGGCGGAGACCTTCGGGCGCGAGCACGAGCGGACGTACGGCCATCGGGCGGACGCCGATCCCATCCAGCTCGTCAATCTTCGCGTCACGGCGCGGATGCCGCGACAGGGTGGCGCCGCGGCGGTCCGGGCGGGCGCCGGCCGCGCCGGCGCCGGCGGTGAGCGCCTCGCGTACTTCGGGGCTGCGCACGGTGCCCTCCGCACCCCGGTGCTCGCGCGCGGCGACCTCGGCGCCGTGTGGCGGCCCGGCCCGCTGCTCGTGGACGAGTACGACGCGACCACGCTCGTTCCGCCGGGCTGCGCCGCGCGGCGTGACGAGCACGACGACATCGTCATTCGGACGGGAGGGTAGCGCCATGCCCCCGCGTGACGTCGGTGATCCCATCCTCCTCGAGCTCATCAAGAATGCGCTCGACGCCATCGTGGACGAGATGGCCATCGCGCTCGTGCGAACCGCCTACTCGAACAATTTGAAGAACGCGATGGACATGTCGTGCGCCCTGTGCGACGCGGAGGGCCGCCTCATCGCCCAGGGCCTCACGCTGCCGCTCCACCTCGGCTCCATCCCCGACGCGATGGCCCAGGTGCGCCGCAAGTTCGTCGGCCGGATCGAGCCCGGCGACGTCTTCATTCTCAACGACCCGTTCGAGGGCGGCACGCACCTGCCGGACTTCTACATCTTCAAGCCGATCTTCCTCGACGGCGGGCTGGTGGGGTGGTCGGCGAGCATCGGCCACCAGCTCGACGTCGGCGGCAAGACGCCGGGCGGCAACGGCTGCGACGCGACGGAGATCTTCCAGGAGGGGCTTCGCATCCCGCCGTTGAAGCTCTATGACGCCGGGAGGCCGGTCGACGCGATCTTCGACTTGATCGACCGCAACGTGCGGGTGCCGCGGCAGGTGCTGGGCGACGTGCGCTCGCAGGTCGCCGCGTGCCTCACGGGCGAGCGGGGCTATCTCGGCTTGATCGCGCGTTACGGGGTGGAGCGCCTGGCCGCGTGTACCACGGCGCTCCTCGATCAGGCCGAGCGCCTCGCGCGCCACGCGATCAGCGCGATGCCGGACGGGGCCTACACGTTCACGGACTGGATCGACGACGACGGCATCGACCCGGATCCGATCCCGATCACCGTGACCATCACCGTGGCCGGCGACCGCATGGTGGCGGACTTCACCGGCTCGGCGCCGCAGGTGAAGGGCGCCATCAATTCACCGCTGCCGTTCACGAAGTCCGCCGTGTACGCGTGCGTGCGCCACCTCATCGGAGGCGAGCCGCCGAACAACGAGGGCTACTTCCGTCCCATCGAGGTGATCGCGCCCGCGGGCACCGTAGTGAATCCCGTGCCGCCCGCCGCGGTGGCCGCCCGCGGACTCACCGGCTTCCGCATGGCCAACACGATGTTCGGGGCCCTCGCCCAGATCGCGCCGGATCGTGTCTTCGCCTGCGAGATGGGCGGCGACACGGGCGTGAGCTTCGGGGGCTACGACGCCGAGCGGCGGCCGTTCGTCTTCCTGGAGTTCCTGTTCGGGTCGTGGGGCGGGCGGCCGACCCGCGACGGCGTCGACGCGTGCAGCAGCGCGGTCGTCAACTTCTCCAACAATCCCATCGAGGTCATCGAGTCGGAGTACCCGATCCTCATCGAGCGTTACGGCTACGTGCCCGACTCGGGGGGGCCGGGCACGTTCCGGGGTGGCCTCGCGCTCGTGCGGCAATATCGGTTCCTGGCGCGGGAGGCGACGTTACAGCTCCGCACCGACCGCCGCTCGCACCTGCCGTACGGGCTCGCGGGCGGGCACCCGGGAACGCCGTCGGCGAACCTGCTGAACCCGGGCACCCCCGACGAGCGCGTGCTGCCGGCGAAGTGCACGATCAGCGTGCAGCACGGCGACGTGTTCCGGCACGTGCTGGGCGGCGCCGGGGGGTGGGGCGACCCGCGCGCGCGCGACCCCGAACTGGTGCGGCGCGACGTGATGGAGGAAAAGATCACGCCGGAATACGCGCTCCGCCACTACGGCGTGACGATCACCCCGCAGCCGTGAGACTCCTCTCGCGCGAAGTGGTACCGTGCACCAGCAACTCTCGGAGAAGCTGACGGCTCTCCGGCCGCACGGCGTCGACGACGTTGTCAAGCAACTCCGCGGGCTGGGAAAGCGACGATCCTCAACCCGGGGCATCATGGATCAAACGCATCGTCGTCGCTAGACTTTTTGGGGGGGGTGAAACCGGAGCTTGCAGTGATCTCCGCCGGCGCTGGCAATCAGTATGGGCACCCGACGAAGCCGGTCTTGCAGCGGCTCGGCGTGGTGAACGCCAAGATCTATCGAACAGACCACGATGGGAGTGTAGTGGTTCGAGCGGACGGTAACGCCTATAAGATCGAGACGGATAAGTAGGGCCGCCGTCAGTCAGCATGCGTCGCACACTCTTAGGAATGAAGCCCACGGCCGCTGATACTTATGGCTTGCACAGTTGCAGGTCCTGTGTGATAAGGCTGCTGCCATCCAGGCGTCCAAGGAAGGCAACCGTTCCTGACCCAGAGGGTAGGGACTGGTGTCGAATCAGCTTCGTCGAAAGCCTCCTAAGGCCGTCGTTCTGGCAGTTGGGCCTGAAATCGCTCGGCTCCGTCTTGCCGACGCTCACCGCGAGACTGCTCGTTCAGATTCCGTTTCCCGGCTCGATCCGTCCACTGGATCGTCTAGGGCTCAGCAAGTACGCCTCTGTGTTTCTCGATAACGGAGTCGACCTCGGTAGCCTGCGAAGTCTCTCCGAAGGGGACTTGCGGGAGCTGGGCCTGCCACTCGGCGCCCGAAGGGAGGGCGCAAGCCGATGAGCCTGAACATCCGCACCTGGCTGGAAGCGGGCGGCTTCGGCCAGTATGCCGATTTGTTCGAAGCCAACGAGATCGATGGCGAAGCGCTTCGCGCGCTGACCGGCGAGCACCTGAAGGAGCTCGGCATTCCGCTCAGTCGCCGGGCGAAGCTCCTCAAGGCGATCGCGGGGCTGTCCCCGGGTTCTTCTCCGAGCCCAGCCGCCGGACCCGGTAGATCGCCCGGAGTTAGAACCGCCGGCACGGCGCCCGATGCCACGGCCACGCCGGAACGCCGGCACCTAACGGTCATGTTCGTGGACCTCGTAGGCTCGACCGCGCTTTCGAACCGGCTCGATCCGGAAGACCTGCGCAACGTGATCCGCAAATACCAGGATGCGGTCGTCGGCGCAGTGACGCGCTACGACGGCCACGTCGCCCAGTACCTGGGCGATGGCATGCTCGCGCATTTCGGCTTTCCGCTGGCGCACGAGGACGACGCGGAGCGCGGCGTGCGCGCGGCGCTTGCGACCGTTGGCGCCCTCACCGCCATGGGATCGCTGGGTGTCGAAAATCTCTCGGTGCGAATCGGCATCGCGACGGGCATCGTCGTCGCCGGCGACCTGCTCGGTGAAGGCGCCGCCCGTGAGCATGCGGTGGTGGGCGAGACCCCCAATCTTGCGGCGCGGCTTCAAGGCATCGCAGCACCTGGGGAAGTGGTCGTCAGCGCGAACACGCATCACTTGGTCGAGCACCTCTTCGAGTTCCGGGATCTCGGCCCGCAGCATCTCAAGGGCTTCGCCGCGCCGGTCTCGGCCTACGCGATCACTGGCGAACGCTCGTCGGGAAGCCGCTTCGAGGCGCGTCGCGGGGAACTGCTCGCGGCGATGGTCGGCCGAGACAACGAACTGACGCTCCTGATCGAGAACTGGCGCGGTGTGCAGTCGGGTCAAGGACGGTTGACACTCATCACGGGCGACGCCGGCATCGGCAAGTCGCGCATCATCCGTGCGCTGCAGGACGCCCTCGCGGCCGAGCGGCCTGCGCGCCTGGACTACCAGTGCTCGCCGTACCACTCGGACAGCGCGCTGTTTCCTGTCATTCAGCATCTTGCCCGCGCCGCCCGTTTCGAACCGGCGGACACGCCAGACAGACGGCTCGACCGGCTGGAGGCGCTGCTCAAGGAGTTCGGCGCCCGCAGCGTGCGTGACATGGCGCTGATCGCCGCGCTGCTCGGCATCGACGGAGTTCAGCGCTACGGGCCGCTCACGCTCACGCCACAGCAGCAGCGCCTGGGCACGTTCGAGGCGCTGACGGGCCTGCTGGGCGACGTTGCGCGCATCCGGCCGCTGCTCTGGACGATCGAGGACGTGCAGTGGATTGATCCGACGACGCTGGAACTCATCGACCTGTGTCTCGAGCGGATCGCGAACCTGCCCGTGTTGATCCTCGCGAGCGCGCGGCCGGATTTCCACGACGCCTTCGGCAGCCGGCCGAACCTGACCCGGCTGCCGCTCTTCCGCCTGGGGCGGACCCAGATTGCTGCGATGGTGAGAGGCGTGACGCGCGGCAAGGCCTTGCCCGAAGAGTTGCTGAACGAAATCGCGGCCAAATCGGACGGAGTCCCGCTGTTCATCGAGGAGCTGACCAAGACCCTGCTGGAGTCGGGTGTCCTGCACGAGACGCAGGATGCGTTTGTCGTCGATGACCCGCTGCCGAACCTCGCGATTCCCGCGTCGTTACACGACAGCCTGATGGCCCGGCTCGACCGGTTACGGCCGGTCAAGGAGGTGGCCCAGACCGCAGCCTGCATCGGCCGCGAATTCAGCCACCGATTGCTCACGGCGATCATGCCGCCGCCGGACAATGCGCCGGACCAAGCCCTCGCCCGCCTGGTCGAGGCGGAGCTGATCTTCAGCCGGGGAACCCCGCAGGAAGGACAATACGCTTTCAAGCACGCGCTGGTGCGCGATGCCGCGTACGAAAGCCTGCTCAAGGCCAAGCGCCAGCAGATCCACGAACGGCTGGTGAATGCCCTGGAAGCGTTGCCCGACACGCCGCCGGAGATCCTGGCGTTCCATGCGATGCAGGCGGGCCTCAACGAAAAAGCCATCGCCAGCTGGCAGAAGGCCGGTGCGCAGGCGATCGCGCGTCCCGCCTACAAGGAGGCCCTCGCCCACTTGAGCCAGGCGTTGCGCCTGGCCGAGCAGATGGGAGAGACCCGGGCGTGGCTCGAGCGCCGCCTACTGATCCTGCTGGCGCTCGGCCAGGCGTCGATTCCGTTGCGCGGATACAGTCACTCGCAGACGGTCGCCGCGTTCACGCGCGCCCAGGAGCTGGTTGGCGCGATGAGCGACGCGCCGCACCGCTTTTCCGTGTTCTATGCGGTGTGGGTCGCGCTGTATATCCGCGGGGAGCATGACAGGGCGCTCGAAGCCGCGGGCAGCATGGTGCGGGAGGCGGAACGCGACAGCAGCACCTCGCACATGATCACCGCGCTCCGGTCGCTCGCCATGTCCCAGGTGATCACGGGCGCGCCGGCGCTCGCGATCCAGTCCTTCGACCGTGCGCTGGCGCTGTCAGGTTCCCTGCGGCAGCGTTCGCGCGAAGAGCGGATTGCGCTCGCGGACCGGTTCTCCACCGAGCCAGACATTGCGACCGGGTTTCACCTGGGGCTCGCCCTTTGGTGTCTCGGCCGTATCGACGCGGCGCGAAGTGTCGTTGCCGAAGCGCTCGCCTCGGCGCGCGTCCTAGGACATGTGCACACCCTCTGCCACGCGCTCGCATATTCGTCGGTCATCGCTGCCTTCAATCGCAGCGTGGACGAGGCGCTTGCTCTGAGCGCCGAGACCATCGACTTTGCCAGCCGGCATCAGCTCGAAATGTGGAAGGGCTACGGTTCGATCATCCACGCTCACGCCTTGTCGCTGAACGGGGACGCGGAGGGATCGATTCGCGTGATGGAAGACGGATTCGCCTGGCTGGCGAGAACTCAGACCGGCCATTCGGTTCCTGTTCACTACGCGGTTCACGCCCGCGCGCTGGCTTCGCTCGGCCGCTTCGACGAAGCGGGGCGCTACGCGGCGATGGTGCGGACGGAGCTGACGTCGGGATCAGAACGGTACTACTGGCCGGAGTGCCAGCGGCTGCTCGGCGATTACCTTCGCCTGTGCCCTGGCGGCAAACCGGCCGAGGCCGAGGCGGCCTATCTCAGTGCCCTGTCGCTCGCCCGCGAGCAGCACGCGAAGACCTGGGAGTTTTACGCCGCGATCAGCCTGGCGCGGTTGTGGGCGGAGCAGGGCAAGTCCGGGCAAGCCGCCGACCTGCTCGGGACGTGCTGCGATGGACTGACCGAAGGACGGAGCCTGCCGGCCTGGAAGGAAGCCGAAACGCTGCGCGAACAGCTTCGGTCACAGGGGAGTTCGAGATGAATGCGTCACCACCGTGCAGCAGCTTCGACATCGACGATATGCAATGGCGCTGGCCGGGCAGCGCGGTCATCAAGCGGCTGCTCGATCGGCCTCAGTGGTGGATGGGCTTCCTGCGAAGATACTGGCCGATTCCCCACGTCCCGTTCACCCGGTGGGCCATGGTGACGCGCTTCGAGCACGTGCGGGAAGTGCTCGCCCAGGAACAGGTGTTTCAGGTGCCGTTCGACCGCCGGATGATGGAACTGATGGAGGGGCCGAAGTTCGTGCTGGCGATGCAGGACAGCCCCGAATACGGGCGCCAGCGCCTGCAGATCATGCAGGCGTTCAGGCTCGAGGACGTCGCTGCGACTATCGCGCCCCGCTCCGCCGAGCTGGCCGAGCAGATCGTCGCGGGGTGCAGCGGCCGGATCGATGCGATCGAAGATCTGCTGACGCGCGTCCCGACCCTGCTCTGTCGAGACTATTACGGCATCGATGTTCCAGACCCGAAGCTCTTCGCGCAATGGACGATCGCGGTGAGCACGTATGTGTTCGGGCCCCCATCGGACAAACCCGGCCCCAAGGTGGCCACAGCGCGCGCGGCGGCGAACGGCATGCGCCCGCTCATCGACCAAGCGATCCGCAATGCGAAACAGGGAGTGAACCCCTCCCCCACCATCGTCGCCCGCCTGGTCGCGATGCAGAAGCAAAGCGCCGGAGATCCCAGCGACGACATGATTCGCGCCGAACTGTTCGGCATGCTGGCCGGCTTCGTGCCTACCAATACGATCGCATCGGGCAACGTGCTCGAGATGCTGCTGCGCCGACCAGAATTCATGGCGAGCGCCCAAGAGGCGGCGCGCACCGACGACGACGAACTGCTCTGGCGGTGCCTGTTCGAGACGATGCGCTTCAAACCCATCAATCCGGGCCCGTTCCGTGAATGCGCGAAGGACTACACGATCGCCGATGGTAGTTCCAAGGCGAAACGGATCCGGGCCGGCACCCGGCTGCTGGTGAGTACGCAGTCGGCCATGTTCGACGAGCGCAGGGTCGTCGAACCGAAGAAATTCCGTCCGGATCGCCGGAACCACGAGTACATGCTATTCGGCTACGGGCTGCACTGGTGCATCGGGGCGTTTCTTGCGGGAGCGCAGATCACGCAGACCCTCAAGCCGTTGTTGAAAAAACGCGGGCTCCGCCGCGCCCCGGGTCGGGACGGCCAGATGCAGACGATCGGCCTGATGCCCGCACACCTGAGCGTCGAATTCGACCCCTAGTCGAGGAAGAAACACCATGGCCCATGCGTTCGTAACCGTCGTTGTTCCGTTCGATGACAGCCGGTCGGTGGCCGTCAATGCGCACCTGGACGCGCTGGGCAATCTTGCACGGCCGCCGCTCTCCGAGACGCTGAACGCGAGCGCGTTCGTGCACTTCATGAGCCTCACCGTCGTGCGCGATTCATCCGGCGGATCGGCGTACCTCGTGCTCGAGGCTTCCGCCGACGGCTATCCTGGCGGCGTCCTCAACCGGCTGGCGCGAGAGATCGGCCCCGAGCTGTGCCGTGTTCTCGCCTTGGCCGGCGTTCACGTCCCTGAGTCGCAACTGGGCGAGTTCCTCGTGCGACACGACCGCCAGGTCGGCCAGGGGTGGTTCGCGGTCTCGGGCGTGGTGTTCACCGGCACGCC
>Ga0066694_10000242_pt1 | contig 14908 bp, 10 predicted proteins | sample GraSoiAngelo_143_FD_66670 | JGI IMG/M metagenome (GOLD analysis project Ga0066694, IMG submission 66670) | Grasslands soil microbial communities from the Angelo Coastal Reserve, California, USA - 14_1009_02_30cm | ecosystem: Environmental > Terrestrial > Soil > Grasslands | place: USA... | reverse complement strand
GTCCTGCCGGACGTGTGGCGTCAGAGCATCGAGCCAGGCGACACGCTCATCCTGGCGTCCGGCGGCCTCATCGAAGGACTCGGCGCCGAGGCGCTGAAGAACGCGGCGATCACGCTGCATCCCCGTGCCGCCGCCGAGCACATCAACAACCGTGCGGTCGCCGACGGTGTGGTCGGCAGCGTCGCCGCGCTCTTCATCGAGGTCACCGCCGCGACCGGGGCGGCGGGCCGAGTGCTCCCAGAGCCGGCGCGGACGGAGCCCCCAGAGGTATTGATCGCGGACGGCATTCGCTCGCGGTTCGAGTCGGTATGGCGGCGCCGTCCTCACGTCGCGCAGGCGATCGGCGCGGCGACCGCGCCCGCAGCGAAAGCCATGGGGAAGACCGTGGCCGTCGGCTTCGAGCTCATGCCGCGGCGCGCGCCACCGCTTCCGAGCCGCCCGGATACCGCGCGCTCACGTTCGCGACGCCAGCGCCGCGCCGCGTCGCTCCTTGCGGTCTTGCTCCTCCTCGTGGCCGGTGGCATCGGTGTGGTCGCCTACCGGGACTATTCGGCGAACCAGGTCAAGAACGATTACGCGCTGGCCATCATCACCATCGGCAGCGACATCTCGGCCGCGCAGCGCGCCGCCGATCGCAAGCCTCCCGACAACCAGCTGGCCCGACAAAAGATCGACCACGCGCGTCTCTTGCTCGAGGAGGCCGCGCGCTCGACTGCCGCAAATCAGACGGAGGTCGCGTCGCTTCGCGACCAGATCGGGACGCTGGACGATCTCATCACCGGGGTGATCGTCGATCTCGCGCGGGTGACCGGTCCCGACGGCCACCCGATCGCGGCGGCCGCCAAACCGACGGCGCTCGTCGGTACCGTGAACGGGCTCTACGCGGCCGACCCGGTCGCCGGTCGCCTCTGGAAGATCTTCGGCGATCCAACGCAGGTCGCACCGGTCCTCACGATGGGGACGCTGGGTGTCGGCGCGCCCCGCCTCGTCGGCAACCTGAACGAGGTGGTGTATTCGCTCGACGACCAGAAGCGCGTGTGGCGGGTCGAGGGCCCCGGCGTCGCCGACGTCACGCCGGACGACTCGTCGACGTGGAAGAGCGCCGACGCGTTCGCCGTTTTCGTCACGAACCTCTACGTGCTCGACGCCACGAGCGGCCAGGTATGGAAGCACGAGTCATTCCCGGGCACGGGTTTCCTGCGCGCCCAGCCATACCTGACCGACCCAATACCCGCCGGTCTTGGTCGATCGATCGCGGTCGACCAGGACATCTGGATCGTGACGACGCAGGGCGACATCCTGAGGTTCCGTCGCCTCACGACGTCCTTCACGGCTTCACGGGTTGACTTCGTGCCGCGGTGGACCGGGCCGGCTGTAAAGCCCACCGCGATCCAGGCCATCGACGTGCAGCGCGCCATCTACCTACTCGATGCCCCGAACAAGGTCGTCGTGCAGGTGAACCGTGACGGCGGAGAGATGGCGCGCTTCCCGCTCCCGCAAAATCTTCCCGAACCGAGCGCCTTCTACGTATCCGAAGGTTCGCGGACGATCTTCACGATCCACGGATCGAAGGTGGTGGCGACGGAGCTCCGCGCGTGATTCCGCTTCGCGACCAGAACCCGACGACGAAGCGGCCGATCGTCAACCGCCTTTTGGTCGCGGTGAACATCCTCGTCTGGATCTACGTCCTCACTCTGGTCCGGCAGCCGGGCGCGGTCTCCGCCTTCTACGACCGTTACTCGTTCGACTGGACGCAGTTTGCGAGCCAGATCGCGCGCGGTCAGATCACGTTCGACGCATTCGCGCCGCTCATTACTCACATGTTCGTTCACGGTGGCTGGCTCCACGTGATCGGGAACATGGTGTATCTCTGGATCTTTGGGGATAACGTGGAGGATCGTCTCGGGAGCGGCACGTATTTCGTCTTCTACATGCTTTGCGGGATCGTGGCCGCGATCGGCCAGGGGCTCGTGCAGCCGGAGCCGATGGTCGGCGCGTCCGGAGCCATCGCCGGGGTCCTCGGCGCATACGTCGTGATGTTCCCCGCGGCGCGGGTCTCGACGCTCGTGTTCCTCGGCATCTTCATCACGATCCTGCAGCTGCCCGCTCTCATCGTCATCGGCTTCTTCATCGTGCTTCAGGTGATCGATGCCCTAGCCGAGCTGCGGCTCACGGCGCACCAAGCAACCGAGAACATCGCGTACTTCGCGCACCTCTTCGGGTTCGTCGCCGGAATACTGCTACTCCTCCTACTCAGGCAGCGTCGAGAGCAGGGTCGATTCCGTTTCGGCTAGCGCACGCACGGCCGGTACGAGGCCTGCGCGGCGCTTCGACCGGGTAGGCTTGTGACGATGCTCGTGCCGTGTTCGGTCGAGTCGGTGCGCGTTCACGTGCTCACCAATCAACACGTCGTTCTCCTGCAGGCCGAAGGCGTGCGCCGTCTTTTGCCGATCTGGATCGGACCGGACCAGGCCTACAGCATCGCCACGCGGATCGCCGGGATCACCAGCGAGCGTCCGCTCACCCACGACCTCATCGTCGACATGCTCACGAAGATCGGCGCCGAGATCACTCGTGTGGTGGTAAAGGACCTGGTCGCCGACGAGGCCGGCGGCGGTGTCTTCCACGGAAGCGTGTTCCTCCAGATCGCCGACCGCGAGATCGAGGTCGACTGCCGCCCGTCCGACGCCATCGCTCTGGCGGTCCGCTGCTCCGCGCGCATCCTCGTAAGCGAGACGGTCCTCGATCGATCGGCCATCACCGCCGAGTCAAGCGACGACAACGAGCTCTCGGTGTTCAAGGAGTTCATCGAGTCGTTGCCAGACGACCCGCAGCAGAACTCCTGAGGGCGTGATCGAGCCCGCGATCTGGCCCCTCGGTACCGTCGTCGGCCGCGACGGACACGTCCGCATCCGGACGCACGATCTTGCGGCGCTCGCCGACCGTTACGGCACGCCGCTCTACGTCTACGACGCCGAGACGATCCGGTCGAGCTTGCGGGAGTACGTCGACGCTTTCTTTCGCCACCGACCGGTCCGAGTGGCGTACTCCGTCAAGGCCTGCGCGCTGATCGGGGTCGGTGGGGTCATCGCACGTGAGGGCATCGACGCAAGCGTCGCGTCCTTGGGAGAGCTTCAGGCGGCGCGGCGGGCCGGGTTCCCGCTATCGCGGATGGAGCTGCACGGCAACGCGAAACCGGACGACGAGGTCGCCGGCGCCCTCGAGGCGCGGGTCGGGCGGTTCGTCGTCGATGGCGCCCACGACATCGAGCGGCTCGCGCGGCTGACGCATGGCCGGCGCCGGCCGCAGGCGGTGTGGCTGCGCGTCGCGCCTGGAATCGAGGTGGACACGCATCCGCACCTCGTCACCGGAACGATCGATAGCAAGTTCGGCGCGCCGATCAGCACCGGCGAAGCCCTCGCCCAGGCGCGCGAGATCGCGCGCACGAAGGGCCTCACCCTCGTCGGCATCCACGCGCACCTCGGCGCCCAGGTCCGCGACGCGCGGCCCTACGGTGAGCTCGCGCGCGCTCTCGTGGCCTTCGCGAACGAGGTGCGCGCGGACACCGGCGCGCCTATCACCGAACTGGGAATGGGAGGGGGCGTCGCGGTCCGTCTTCGCGCCAGCGAGGAGGCACCCGAGCTCGATGATTACGCGCGGGCCGTGACGCAACCGGTGCGGAAGGATCGCGCGCTTCGGGGCGCGACGATCTACGTCGAGCCCGGCCGCGGGCTCGTCGGACGGGCTGCCGTCGCGCTGTATCGCGTCGTCGGGACCAAACGCGTGCCGGACGTGCGGACGTTCGTCGCCGTCGATGGCGGGATGGGTGACAACATCCGCCCCGCGCTCTACGGTGCCGAGTACAGCGCCGTGCTGGCCGCGCGCGCGGGCGAGAAGGCGGCCGAAGAGGTCGCCGTCGCCGGCCGGTACTGCGAGTCCGGTGACCTGCTCATTCGCTCGGTGCGTCTGCCGACGGCACGATCGGGGGACATCCTCGCGATCCCGGCCGCGGGTGCGTACAGCGTCGCGATGTCGTCGAACTACAACCAGACCCCGCGGCCCGCGGTGGTCCTTCTCGATGAGGGCCAGGCGCGCGTGATCCGCGAACGTGAGACCCTCGCGGACATCTGGCGTCTCGAGCGCCGCTAGCCGGCGGGACTGAGCCAGAGCCGGATGCGTAGCCGAATGAGGTCACGGATCGCGCGGACGATCACCCGCGGTGACGCGCCCTTAGGCTCGTGGGCCGTGCGCGGGAAGTGCCGCACGCCGACTTGACGCACGCGGACCCCCGCCCGGCGCATGGTGATGAGCAGCTCTGGCGAAAAGAACGCGCCCTCTGAGTGAACCCGTTCGAGCGGCACCCGCTCGAACACCTCTCGTCGAAACAGCTTGAACGCGCAGTCGACGTCGCGCCAGCCACCGCCGAAGAGGAGCCGGATGAGGCGGTTGTAGACCCAGGCGACGAAGAGCCGTCGCGCCGGGTCGGCCCGCTTTTTCCGGAAGCCCACGACGGCGTCCACCCCGTCGCTCGCCGCGACGAGCAGCCCCAGGTCTTCGAGCGCGAACTGTCGGTCGCCGTCGGTGAAGAAGATCCAGTTCTTGGTGGCGGCGCGCAGGCCCGAGCGGACTGCGCCCCCGTAGCCGCGGCGGGTGCCGTGATGGATCACCCGGACGTGTGGATCCTTCGTGGCCAGCTCGTCGGCGATCCCGCCGGTGCGGTCGGTGCTCCCGTCGTCGACGACGGTGATCTCGATGTCGTCGGCGAAACGTGGCAAGACGGCGACGGCCTCTTCCACGATCGGCGCCACGTTGTCCTCTTCGTTCAGTGCGGGGAAGAAGAAGGAGAGGCCGTCGAGCCGTGCGGGCACTGACGGCCAAGGTTAGCGTGTTCATAGCGAATGACCGTGTCGGACCGAACAGCCGCGATATGGATCGGTGTGGTCGCGGCGGCTGTCTATGCGGGCGCCGGCATCGGGCTCGCCACCGACTACGACTATTACGGCCGGCTCGCGGACGCGTTCCTCCACGGCCGCTGGTGGCTTACCGAGGCGCCGTCCTGGCTGAACGAGCTCCTCCCCTGCGGCGACGGTCGTTACTGCGTCGTCTATCCGCCGCTCCCCGCGATCCTCTCGCTTCCGCTCGCGCCGTTCTTTCCCACGGCCGTCGCGCAGGTCGTCGCGTCGCGGATCGCCGGTGGCGCGTCCGCCGGAGTCCTCTACTACGGGCTGCGCGCGTACGGAACGCCGCGAACGTACGCGCTCGCGGGCGCGCTCCTCTCGGCGTTCGGAACGACGCTTCTCTTCTCGAGTGTCGACGGCCGCGCCTGGTTCGCGGCGCACTCGGCGTCGATGCTCTTCTTAGCCCTGGCCTTCGCCGTCGCGGCGCGCGGCGGCAGCGCGGTCGCGGTGGGCGCGTTGGTCGGCATCTCCGCGCTCGCCCGTCTGCCGGTCGCGCTCGCCGCCCCGGCCCTCGCGCTGCTGTGCGCGCGCCGGGCCGGAACGGGCTACAGGCGCTCCCTCGGCGGGGTCATCGCCGGCGGCGTGCCCCTCGCCCTTCTCTATGTCGGTTACAACCTCTTGCGGTGGGGGACGCCGCTCGATGACGGCTACGCGCAGCTCACCCAGGGCGACGTTTTCTTCAACCACGGGCTCTTCTCGCCGCTCTACCTGCTACGGCACCTCAAAGCGATCTTCCTCGAGCCGCCAGACTTTGTTCCCGGAACGCCATTCTTTCTCCGTCCGCACTTCATCGGGATGAGTCTGTTTCTGACCACGCCGGCGTTCGTTTGGATCTTCCTCGCGCTTCGCGAGATCCGCCGTGACATCGTCGTTGCCGCGACCGCGCTGGCGGCGCTCCTTGCGCTTCTGCCCGATCTCTTCCACGGCACCGTCGGATTCCAGCAGTTCGGGTACCGCTTCAGCATCGACGCGCAGCCGTTCCTCATCGCGCTCGCGCTCGCCGGCGACGGCCTGTTCCGCGGGATCTGGCGGCGCCGGCCGACGATCATCTTTATCCTCGCGATCGTTCTTTCGCTCGCTGTAAACATCTATGCAACGATCGCGATCACGCGCTTCGAGTACTGGCAATGAACGACGACCAGGGGCGCGGCGAGCGCCGCGCGCAGCTCGTTGTGGCGGGGGCCATCGCCCTAGGTGTCGTGATCCGCCTTCTCGCGGTGCGCGCCCAGGGTTTCCCGACCGACGTGGGCACGTTCGAAGCGTGGGCCGAGCGGCTCGCGGAGATCGGTCCCGGTCGCTTCTACGAGCCCGGCTATTTCAGCGATTACCCGCCCGCCTTCCTGTACGTGTTGTGGCTCCTCGGTGCGCTCTTCGACGGCGAGCTCCTTCGGCTTGCGGTCAAAGCGATCAGCATCCCCGCCGACATCGGGATCGCTGTCCTAGCCGCGCGCGTGCTCTGGCGCACGGCCGGGCGCACCTCCGCGATCGCCGCCGCTGCGATCTGGTCACTCCAGCCGGGTGCGATCTTCGCGGGACCGTACTGGGGCCAGGTCGATGCGGTGGGGACCCTACCGCTCTTCGGCTCCATCGTCGCCGCCGGGTCGCGGCGATGGTGGCTCGCCGGCGCCCTCGGGACCCTTGCCGCGCTTGTGAAGCCCCAGTTCGGCATCGGGCTCCTCGTGATCGTCGCGGCAGCGGCATTCGAGTTCGTTCGCGAAGCGCGGTGGCGCCCCCTCGGAGCGACGCTCGGCGCCGCCGCCGGGACCGCCTACGTGCTCTCGGTCCCGTTCTGGGGCCTCGACCCCACGCGCATCGTGGCCGAGCTCGTTCAGCTGGTCCGCAGCGCGTCGGAGACCTACCCCTACACGTCGCTCTACGCGTTCAACCTGTGGTCGGTCTTCTTCGACTTCTGGAAATCGGACACGGATCTCGTGTTCTGGGGCGGAGTCCTGCTCGTGATCGGACTGATCGCGTCGGCGATCCCCCTCTGGTGGCGGCGGGACACGGCAACGCTTCTGGCGTGTGCCGTGCTCGCCGGCCTCGCGTTCTACTTCCTCCCGACACGCGCGCACGAGCGCTACCTCTTCCCGGTCTTCGCGCTCGCGCTCCCGCTCGCCGTCGCGCGCACGCGCGTGTTGGTGCCCTACGTGGTGCTCGCGCTCACCTTCGCGTTGTCGCTCTACTACGCGTTCACGCGGTACGAGCAGTACGTGGATCTGCGCGTTCCGCAGATCATCGAAGCGACCATCTTCAGCCGTCCCGGTCAAATCGGGATCGCGCTCGTGATGATGGGCGTCGCCGCGTACCTGGTCTGGCGTCTCGTGCGTGGCGACGCGCGCCTCGAGAGCGACTATGTCTGGGGCGGCCGCGGCGTACCCACGCCAGGTGAACGACGGTGGGTTCTGCCAGCGGGGCTCAGCCCGGGCCGCCTGCCGACCCGGCGCGACGTGGCCGTCGCAACGCTCGTCGCGCTCGCCGTGCTCGCGACCCGCGGATACCGCCTCGACTGGCCCCGCGAGATGTACTTCGATGAGGTCTACCACGCGCGTACCGCCTTCGAGCTCCTTGCCGAGCGCGAGCCGTACGAGTGGACCCACCCGCACCTCGCGAAGGAGATCATGGCGCTCGGCATCCTCGCCTTCGGGGACGATCGCGTGGTCGGCCACGAGACGAGGCAGCCGCAGGGCCAACCGAGCGCCTTCGTCGTCGGAAATGACGGCACCCGTGTCTCGATCGCCGATGGTTCTGAGGTCGTCGTGCAACCGCGCGGTGGGGCCGCGGCGAGCCGCGCACTGGGCGTCGACGCCAAGGCGCTCGCGATCCAGGGTGACCGGATCAACGCGATGACGAGCGACGCGCTCGTCGTCATCCCACTCGCGGACGTGCCGAGCAACACCCAGCTCCAGAAGATCCAGCTGCCCTTCGCCGGCGCGCGCTCGCTTTCGCTCGCGGGCGATCGTGTCGTCGTCGGCGGTCCGAGCTCGCTCGCGATCTACGCGACCGTCGACGCAACACCGACCGTCATCCCCGTCCCCACGGTCGCGGTCACGACGAAGACGGACGGGAGCGAGCTCTACGTCCTCGACCCGCAGGGCACCGTGCACGTCATCTCATCGGACACGGCGCAAGAAACGCGTGCGCTCACCGGCGGCCGGCCCGGGACCGCCATCGCCTACGCGCAAGGCCCCAACCGGATCTTCGTCGCGCGGGCCGACGCGCCGATGCTCGACGTGTTCGAGCTCGAGACCGGATCGCACGACGCAGTCTCACTCGCGAACGCGCGCACCGGCACGTTCTCGACCGCCGCCACCGCGCTCGCCGTCGTACCGCGCACCGATTTCCTTTACGCGCTCGACGAAGGCCGCGTCGTGGTGGTCGAGACCCACGGGTCGTCCCCCTACGCGTCGATTCCCGTCACGGGATCTTTTCTTGGGGTCGACGGAGAAGGCGACAAGCTCGTCGTCGCCGGCGCCACGGGTGCCGATCTCATCGAGACCGGTCGTCACGCGCTCGCCTGGCGGCTCCCCGGTGTCCTCTTCGCCGCGGTCCTCGCGTTCCTCCTTGTGCTCCTCGCGCGGCGGCTCTTCGCTTCGACGGTCCTCCCGGCGCTCGTCGGCCTCGCGGTGCTCATCGACGGGTCGATGTTCGCCCAGGCGCGGATCGGGATGAACGACATCTACGTTGCCACCCTCATCGTCGCGGGCTGGTATTTCGTGGTCGCGGCACACCGACCGCGACGGTGGGCCACGCTCGACGTGCTCATCGCCGGCGTGCTTTTCGGGCTCGCGCTCGCGGCGAAATGGGCAGGCGCCTACACCCTGGTCGGCTTGCTCGTCGCGTCGATCGCCGTGACCGCGCGTGCCTACGAGCGCGGGCGCCCCGGGACCGGCGGGCCGCTCGACCTCTTCGCGCGCCGCGGCCTCAACGCCGTCATGCTTTTCATCGCGTTCGCCGCCATCCCCGCCGGGATCTACCTCGCGAGCTACGTGCGCTGGTTCGGCGGCCCGACGATCCCGTACGGCTGGAGCCTCGTCGAGTTGACGCAGCAGATGTACTGGTACCACTCGGGCCTGACCGCGCCGCATCCCGCCGGGTCGCCGTGGTGGAGCTGGCCGTTGGTCCTGAAGCCCGTCTACTGGTACTTCGGTGCGTCGACCGGCGGCGACAACGCCTACATCTACGACGCCGGCAACGTCGTGCTCTTCTGGGCCGGCCTTGTCGCATTCGGCTGGTGCGTGGTCGCCGCGGTCCGCGCGCGCTCGGTGGCGCTTGCCTTCGTGGTCCTCGCCGGCCTGGTGCAGTACGTCGCCTGGATCCCGATCGGACGCGTGCTCTTCTTCTACCACTTCTTCACGGTGCTGCCGTTCTATCTGCTGGCGCTTGCTGCGGGGCTCGCATACCTCTGGGAGACGGGCCGAGCCCGTCTGGTGGTGGGTTACCTCGGGCTCGCTGCGGCGGCGTTCGCGTACTTCTACCCGTTCATCTCGGCTCAGCCATTTCCGGGGGCGCAGGCGGGCATGTTCTTCATCCTTCCGACCTGGGCATACGAGTGCACCTTCTATCCCACGTTCGTTTGCAGTCCGACGATCGGCTCATCGTTCTCGGCGACGGCGCTCTTCGGCCGTCTCGCTCTGGCCTTCGCGGTCGCCCTCACCGTCGCGGCGCTCATTTCGTGGAGCAGCTCGCCGGGTTTCACCCGGCTGCTCGCTACCGTGCGATCGGGTACACGCCGTTAGCGAAGACGAGGGCGGCGACGGCTCCGACCACGACGACCGCGATCAGGAGCGCGAGGATGAGGTTCACGAGGTCGTGCCGCAGGTCCGCGACACCGAACGTGCGGCGCGCCGCGTAGAGCACCACGGTGATGTTGTCCTCGCCGCCACGCGATTTCGCGAGATCGATGAGCGCGGTCGCCGCGCGATCGAGGTCCGCGCGTCGCACGGTCGATGCGATCTCCCCGTCGGGGACGTGTCGCGTGAGCCCGTCGGAGCAGAGCAGGAGCCGGTCGCCGGGCCGGAGTGCCTCGAGGAACACGTCGGGCTGCACGCCGCGCGGATCCCCGACGAATCTCGTGATCGAGCTCTGCAACTCGCCGGCGTGATCGGAGGTGACGAGGCGGATATCGCCCCCGCGTAGCAGATAGGCGCGGCTATCGCCGAGGTTTCCGATCACCGCAGAGCTCCCGTCGATCGCCGCCGCCACCAACGTCGATGCCGCGCCCGGCTGGCCGCTCTTGCCGGCGGCCCCGAGGACGGCGTCGTTCGCGCCACGGATCGCGGCTGCGAGCGCCTCCGCTGGTGCCATCGAGCCCGCTTGTGCGCCGAAAAAGCTCTCCGCGAGAGCGTCGATCGCCGCAGCGCTGGCCATCTCTCCGCCGGCCTCGCCGCCCACGCCGTCGGCCACCGCGAGGAGCGTCGTCTTGCCTCCCTCGCGGACGAGATAGCGGTCTTCGTTGTTCTCGCGAACGCGACCCGTGTCGGTACGTGCCGCCGTCTGCGCTCCCAGCCCTAGTCTCCCTTCTTCGTGCAGTCCTTCCCCGCCACGTAAAAGAGCGTCGCCGTCGCGCCGCGAGCGATCGCGGTGTTGGCCGCGGGGTCTTGCCGGATCACGGCGCAGGCCGCGCCGGGCCCCTGGCCGACGTCCCACGCGACCCGCGCGAACCCGGCCGCTTGCAAAATGCCGACCGCATCGCCGAGCCTCTTGCCGACGACGTTCGGGGTCTGTGCTCCAGCAGCGCTCGGTGCCGCCGAAGCGGGACCGCTCGGCTGCGTGCCCCGCGGGAACGACGAGAAGAACAGGAACAGCGCGAAGAGGATGGCGAGGACCGCGAGGATCGCAACGCTGCTGTCAAAGCGCGGGAACATCCAACCGCGGGTGCTCCGCGTCGCGCCGCTTGGCTTGAGCGACGAGGTGGGATCGGTGTCGCGGTCGGCAACATCCGAGAACGCGCGCGCGAACGCGCCCGCGCTCGCGTAGCGGCGGTCCGGCAGCGTCGCGAGCGCGCGTCCGACGATGGCATCGAGCCTGTCGTCGATACCGACGCGCGCGAGCCGAAGCGACGGTGGGGACCCGACCAGCCGCTCTCGTACGAGCTCCTCGCTCGTCGCGCCATCGAACGCCGGTCTTCCGGTGAGGAGCTCGTACGCGACGAGACCGAGGCCGTACACGTCGGTCCGCGCGGTGACCGGTCCACCCTCGACGCGCTCCGGCGCGATATACCGCGCGGTGCCCAGCAGCTCCTGCTCGTCGCGATCGCGCGCGGCGCGCGCGATCCCGAAGTCGGTGAGCTTTGCGGCGCCCTCGCGATCGACGATGACGTTCGCGGGCTTCACGTCGCAGTGGATCACGCCCGCCGCGTGCGCCGCGTCAAGGGCCGCGGCGACCTGCCTGATGAGGCGAGCCACCTCGTGCGCGGGCAATGGTCCGCGCTCGGCGACGATCTCGCGAAGGGTCTTGCCCGGCACGAGCTCCATGACCATGAACGCGTCCGCGCCGTCGCGGCCTTCGTCGAACACCATGACGACGTTCGGATGGACGACCGCCGCCGCGCGGCGCGCCTCATCGGCGAAACGCGCGCGGAAGGCATCGTCCGCGTCGGGCCCGAGGAGCTTTATCGCGACATCGCGATCCAGCTTCTCGTCGCGCGCCCGCCACACCTCGCCTGCGCCGCCCTCGTCGATCCTCTCGATGAGTCGATAGCGCTTGGCGAGCAGTCGCGCCGCGGCGGGCGCACGAAGGTCGGCGCTCTTTTCGCTGGCCATCTCATCGCCTGTCCGCAACTTGTGTGCTAACCCACTAGGCGAGCTCGACGAGGGCGCCGAGTGCCGCCTCATACGTACGGTCGCTTCCGAGGATCGAGAGCTCCTCGCCGATGAGCTCGACGATGGCCGGCGATGGAAGCGGCATGGTGCGCTCCCACCGCCGCTCGCCGTCCAGCAGGACGGTGGCGGTCTGATGTCGCGGATCGGGCTGGCGCTTCACGGCGAATTCGGCGAGCTGTCGCGCGGCGGTCGCCTTGATGCGTATACCTGAGACATCCCCCTCGTCGAGCCCGCGCTCGAATCGCGGACGCACGCGCACCATGATCCGCGCACCATCGGGACGCGCGATCGCGAACAGGAGTCCGCCGGCCTCCGACGGCGCGAGCGCCTCGAGCGGTCGCCAGCCGAGACGCGACGCCAGCCATCCCACGAAGAGCAACGCCTGCGAAGGATGTATGTCACGACCGTCCATGTCCACGGCAAAACCGACACTGACGCCGGTGACACCGTCCAGAAAGAGCCGCCAGGCGGGAACGTCGAAGAACGCTGTCGCGATCTCGCGCCACGGTGTGAGCCGCGTCCAATTGAGGTCGGTCAGTCCGAAGCGCCCGCGGGCCTCATCCGAGATGCGTGCGATGACCGGCAACGTCGCTTCGGGACGAGCGAAGTCCGCGGAGTCGACCACGAGGCGGTCCGTGAGCCGCAGCAGATCTCCGAACGAGCGCGAGCCGAGCGGCGGCGTCCCAGTCCACCAGAGGAAGACAGGGAGATCGGGAACGAGAAGCGGGATCACCGCGGAGGCCAGGCGATCGTCGGCGTCCCCCCTCGCGCGGACGAGGATCTGTTCGTAGCAGACGAGCCGCGCGCCGTCCGCGATCGGGAGCCGGCAGTGCATCTCGATGCGCTTCTGGGTGCCGTCTCGTGCACCGCGGTCCGCGAGCACGACGATCGCGCGCGACGGATGACGGAGCGCGAGGTCGGCGATGCTCCGTGCGGCGCGGCGTGCGTGCTCCTCGCGGTCGGCGTACACGATGAGATTCAGAACCGACGCGCGCGCGATCGGTCGCCCGAGCTCGCGCGCATGCGCGCTCTGCGCCCGGCGGAGCCGCGTGAGCTCGCGCTCGAGCGCCGCGACGCCACTCTGGCGCGTTCCCCAGAACGTCGTGTCGATCACTACGCCTTCCGCCATTTTCGTCCATCCCGCTCGATGAGAGCGTCCGCCTCGGTGGGTCCCCACGTCCCGGCTTCGTAAAGGGCCGGCCCCTCGGCCGAGTCGCTCGATGCCCAGCCCTTGATGATGGGGTCAACGAACGCCCATTGCTGGTCAACCTCGTCGTGTCGCGTGAAGAGCGTTGCGTCGCCGCGGAGCGCGTCGAGGATGAGCGTCTCGTACGCGTCCGGAGCGTCGACCATGAAGGAGGCGCCGTAGTCGAAGTCCATGTTCACCGCGCGGATGCGGATCCCCTGCACCGGGACCTTCGCGCCGAACCGCAGCGAGATGCCTTCGTCCGGCTGGATACGCAACACGAGCGCGTTCGGTTCGAGGCCCGCGAGAGCATCGCGGGAGAAGAGCTGGTGCGGCGCGGCGCGGAACTGGATCGCGATCTCGGTCGACTGTTTCGGAAGTCGCTTCCCGGTGCGGACGTAGAACGGGATGCCTTCCCAGCGCCAGTTGTCGACCCAGAGCTTGAGCGCCACGTAGGTATCGGTGCGCGAATCGGCTGCCACGCCAGGCTCCTCGCGGTATCCCGGGACGGGCGTGCCCTCGATGAAGCCGCGCGTGTATTGCCCGCGCACGGCGTTCATCGACAGATCCTCGCCCGCGATCCGCCGCAGCGCGCGCATCACCTTGACCTTCTCGTCGCGGACGGCCTTGTCGTCGAACGCGGCCGGCGGCTCCATCGAGACAAGCGCGAGGAGCTGGAGCAGGTGGTTCTGGACGATGTCGCGCATCGCGCCGGCTTGCTCGTAGTAGCCCGCGCGCTCCTCGACGCCGATCGTCTCGGCGACCGTGATCTGGACGTGGTCGACGTACTGGCGGTTCCAGATCGGCTCGAAGATCCCGTTCGAGAAACGCATGACGAGGATGTTCTGGACCGTCTCCTTTCCGAGGTAGTGATCGATGCGGTAGACCTGCCGCTCGGCAAAGACCGTGTGCACGAGGGCGTTCAGCTCGCGCGCGCTCTGGAGGTCGCGCCCGAAAGGCTTCTCGATGATGACGCGCGACCAGGGGACCGCGTGGTCGTCCCGGAGCGCGCGCCGGGCGAGCCCAGCGGCGCCGATGTTCCGGACGAGGGTGGCGTACTCGGAGGGAGGCGTGGCGAAGTGGAAGATCCGGTTGCCGGGAACACCGCGCTCCTCCTCCACCTTCGAGAGGAGCTGTCCCAGCGCGCGGAAGGCGGCGTGGTCCTCGAAGACCCCGGACTGATAGAAGAGCGCGCCCGCGAAACGTTCCCACTCCGACGGGGAAGCGCCCGCGCTCTCGACCGCGTGCTTCATCTCTTCGCGGAACTGCTCGTTCGTCCATTCCCGCCGCGCGAAGCCGACGATCGCCGTCTGCGGGTGGAGGAGCTTCTGCTTCGAGAGGCGGAAGAGCGCGGGGATGAGCTTCCGGTGCGTCAGGTCTCCGCTCGCGCCGAAGACCACGAAGGTGCAGGGGTCGGCGGCCTTGAGCGTGACGCTCTCCTCGCGAAGGGGATTCGCCCGGATCTCCGGGGCGGTCGCAAGGACGGCCCGCGCGTTCATGCCGTCTTCACCGGATGTCCGCCGAACTTGTGGCGGAGCGCCGCGAGCACTTTGCCCTGGAAGGAATCGCTCTGGCGCGAACGGAACCGGGTGGCGAGCGCCAGCATGAGCGCCGGCGCCGGGACCGCGCGATCGATCGCCTCCATCACGGTCCAGCGCCCCTCTCCGGAATCCTCGACGTATCCGCGCACGTGCTCGAGCTTGGGATCCTCCTGGAATGCGCCGGCGGCGAGCTCGAGGAGCCAGGAGCGCACCACGCTCCCGTGCTGCCAGAGCCCCGAGATCGCGTGGAGGTCCAGCTTGTAGGGGGAGGCGTTCAGGATCTCGAAGCCTTCGGCGTAGGCCTGCATGAGGCCGTACTCGATTCCGTTGTGCACCATCTTCGTGAAATGCCCCGCGCCGCCTTGGCCGACGCGCGCGTATCCGTCCTTGGGCGCCAGGGTA
>Ga0066694_10000236_pt1 | contig 15015 bp, 10 predicted proteins | sample GraSoiAngelo_143_FD_66670 | JGI IMG/M metagenome (GOLD analysis project Ga0066694, IMG submission 66670) | Grasslands soil microbial communities from the Angelo Coastal Reserve, California, USA - 14_1009_02_30cm | ecosystem: Environmental > Terrestrial > Soil > Grasslands | place: USA... | reverse complement strand
TATTTTTAATTAAATAATGATGCAGAAACAGTATATTGTTAGTATCAAGATATATTGAATAGTAGAAAATATAATGCCACAATTGGTTCCTTTCTTTTTTGTAAATGAAGTAATATTTGCTTTTATATTGCTAGTATTAATGATATATATTTTTTCAAAGTATATATTACCTAATAGACTACAATTATTTATAACACGTCTTTTTATAAGTAAATTATAATTGTATATAAAATATATATAATTATAATTAGATAAATAGTGAATATAAATATATTAGATTTTTTCTATATTATTTTACATTGATAATAAAAATAATAATATAATTAATATTTAATATAAAAAAATTTTTTAAATAAGATTATTTTAAAGAAAATAAAGTCTAAATTAATAAAGTATAATTAAAGGCTACTAGTATTTATTATTATTAATAATAATATATAATATACATTTATTAAAATTGTATATTTTTGTAAAGTAAATTATTTTTAATGTTATGTATCTTTATATTATACTAATTACTAGAATTAAATAATTAAGATATTATAAATATAATATTGTATTATACCAAATAATTATAAAAATATAATAAATAATAAAAAATGCGTATTTTAAAAAGTCATCCTTTGTTAAAAATGGTTAATTCTTATGTTATAGATTCACCACAACCATCTAATTTGAGTTATTTATGAAATTTTGGTTCTTTATTAGCCTTTTGTTTAGTTATACAAATAGTTACAGGTGTAACTTTAGCTATGCATTATAACCCAAATGTATTAGAAGCATTTAATTCAGTTGAACATATTATGCGTGATGTAAATAATGGATGATTAATTCGTTATTTACATTCTAATACTGCTTCAGCTTTTTTCTTTTTGGTTTATTTACATATAGGTAGAGGTCTATATTATGGATCATATAGATCTCCTAGAACTTTAGTTTGAACTATAGGTACAATTATATTTATATTAATGATGGCTACAGCTTTTTTAGGTTACGTTTTACCTTATGGACAAATGTCATTATGAGGTGCCACAGTTATAACTAATCTTATGAGTGCTATACCTTGAGTTGGACAAGATATAGTTGAATTTATTTGAGGAGGATTTAGTGTTAACAATGCTACATTGAATAGATTTTTTTCTTTACATTATGTATTACCTTTTGTATTAGCTGCACTAGCTTTAATGCATTTAATAGCATTACATGATAGTGCAGGTTCAGGTAATCCTTTAGGTGTATCTGGTAATTATGATAGATTGCCTTTTGCTCCTTATTATATTTTTAAAGATTTAATTACTATTTTTATTTTTATTTTAGTTTTATCTATTTTCGTTTTTTATATGCCTAATTTATTAGGAGATAGTGAAAATTATGTTATGGCTAATCCAATGCAAACACCTCCAGCTATAGTACCTGAATGATACTTATTACCTTTTTATGCTATATTAAGATCTATACCTAATAAATTATTAGGTGTTATTGCTATGTTTTCTGCTCTTTTAATATTATTAATTATGCCTTTTACTGATATGTCTAGATCAAGAGGTATACAATTTAGACCTTTAAGTAAAATAGTTTTCTTTATTTTTGTAGCTAATTTCTTAATATTAATGTTATTAGGAGCTAAACATGTTGAATCACCATTTATAGAATTAGGGCAAATATCAACAGTACTATATTTTTTATATTTTTTAATTATAGTACCTTTAGTTAGCTTACTTGAAAATAGCTTAGTTGAATTATCTAATTATAGTAATAGTTTAGTTAAATTACCTAAACACTATACTAAATTAGTATAGTTATATAATAAATAAATTAAAAACATATATTATAATTTTATAATAACTAATAGTTATTATAAAATTAATTTTAATACTATACTTTTAAAAAGGATATGTAGCAGTTGATATTGCATTTTGATTGCAAATATTAAATATGAAGTTTGATTCTTCCATATCTTATGTATAAGTATTAATTATATAATAATATATATATATATATATAATATAATCCTTTTCATTTAATTAAAACATATACAATATTTTCTTAAATGTTAATAATTATTATAATTTTATAATTAATATATATTATATATATAAATTAACATATTAATATTTTTTATTAAAAAATATTCTTTAAATAAAGAATCTTCATTAATGTTAGTAGATAAATTTGCAATAGTAGCCAGTCCTTTAGACCAATTTGAAGTTAGAGATTTATTATGTTTAAATGCACCTATATTAGGTAATATAAATTTGGCTATAACTAATATAGGTCTTTATTTAACAATAGGAGCTTTAATAGCATTATTATTAAATTTAATAGCTACAAATTATAATAAAGTTGTTTCAAATTGTTGATCTATAAGTCAAGAGTCAATGTATGCTACAATACATAGTATTGTAATAAATCAAATAAATACAAGCAAAGGACAAATATATTTTCCTTTTATATACACTTTATTTATTTTTATTTTAGTAAATAATTTAATAGGAATGGTTCCATATAGCTTTGCTTCAACTTCTCATTTTATATTAACATTTTCAATTAGTTTTACAGTAGTTTTAGGTGCAACAATTTTAGGTTTTCAAAAACATGGTTTAGAATTTTTTTCTTTATTCGTACCAGCGGGTTGTCCTTTAGGTTTATTACCTTTGTTAGTTTTAATAGAATTTATTTCATATTTATCTAGAAATGTATCGCTTGGTCTAAGATTAGGAGCTAATATTTTATCAGGTCATATGTTATTAAATATTCTAAGTGGATTTACATATAATATAATGACATCTGGTTTCATATTTTTCTTTTTAGGTTTAATACCTTTAGCTTTTATTATTGCATTTTCAGGTTTAGAATTGGCCATAGCATTTATTCAAGCACAAGTATTTGTAGTATTAACTTCTTCCTATATTAAAGATGCTATGGATTTACATTAAATTTTACAATACTAATTAATAAGATAATTAATCTTATTAGTATAAAATTATATGTTTTTATTAATATAAATAATAAGTACCAGATTTAATTATAGTATTATTTTAAATAAATAAAAAAATTGTGATATATATTGCATTAATTATAAGAGTTATCTTATTTTAAGTATCTTTTTAATAAAAGACTATAGGAAAGTCCGAGACTTAATAAACAAATGTATATATATATATATAAAGGTTAAAACCTTAGTTAACAATAGAAAATATAAATCATATTATTTATAAATAAATAAAATAATATGTATAATTATTTTGTCTAGTATAATATGATTGCGAACTTATATACTCATTTTGAAGTCTTTATTTAGATAAATATGCAATAACATAAATCGGCTTATATGTATCCAATTTATACATATATAATTAAATATATATATATATATATATATATATTTTAATAAAAATAATAATTTTATTTGTTTATTTATACATTAAAATAAACATAAAACATATTAGGAATGGTTGGTTATTAATCATTAACTTTTTTTTTATTCTTTTAAAGTAAATAAAAAGAATAAAAACAAAATAAAGTTGAGTTTGATGATGGCTCTGAATGAACGCTGTCCAAATGCTTGACACATGCTAATCGAACGTCTAATTTTACTATTAAATATAATTAGAAGTGGTGTACAGGTGAGTATATAATATTTTGGCTACCTTAAAGTAGGGGGAAAAATCCCTTATATAAAAGAAAGGAAATTAAATTCCGCTTTAAGATGTTAATAAATATTTCGGGTAAGTAGTAGTTAAGGTAATGACTTAACTAGCTTAAAAGTCCGTAGTCGAGACCGAGAGGTCGATCGACCACATTGGGTCTGAAAAAAGCCCAATACGTATAGTACAGCAGTGAGGAATATTGGTCAATAGCCTAACGGCTGAACCATTAATTTGGAAGAATGTATAGCATTAGCTAGTTATATTAGCTTATAGTTAATATAGCATCGATTATATCGAATAAAATTCTAGATAAAAAAATGATTATGACAATTTTTTATCTTTAAGTCTTGACCAAATCACGTGCCAGCAGTCGCGGTAAGACGTGGAAGACTAGTGTTATTCATCTTTAATAGGTTTAAAGGGTACTTAGACGGTATTTCTAGCCAAAAAGGTACGGATTTACTAGAGTTTTATGTGAGAAGGTGAGTATTTAAGGTGTAGAGATGAAATTTTTTAATACTTTAAGGACTGGTAACGGCGAAAGCAACCTTCTATGTAATAACTGACGTTGAGGGACGAAGGCCTGGGTAGCAAGCAGGATTAGATACCCTAGTAGTCCAGGCAGAAAATTATGAATGCCATAAACTAGATTAATTTTTAGTATATAAATAAAAGTGTAAGCATTCCACCTCAAGAGTAATGTGGCAACGCAGGAACTGAAATCATTAGACCGTTTCTGAAACCAGTAGTGAAGTATGTTATTTAATTCGATGACCCACGAAAAACCTTACCACAATTTGAATATTAATTTATTTAATACAAGCGTTGCATGGCTGTCTTCAGTTAATGTCGTGAGATTTTGGTTAGTTCCATTAAATTAACGTAAACCCTTGCTTTATTTATATATTTTTATATAAAGTAGTTCACCGCTATATTGGAAATGATAAAAGGGACTAAGACAAGTCAACATGACCTTAATATTGTGGGCTATAGACGTGCCACATATGCTTATACAAAAAGATGCAAAAATGTGAATTTTAGCTAATCTCTTAAAATAAGATATAATATGGATTGTAGTCTGTAATTCGACTACATGAAAAAGGAATTACTAGTAATCGTGAATCACCATGTCACGGTGGATTTAATCTCAGATAGGTACTAACTACTCGTCAGGCGCTGAAAAGAGTATGTGCAATAAGTTTGGTTAAGTATTAATATATAATATAGGCAATTAGGTTTATATATGTTAATATTTAATTTTCGTATGCGTGACTCTAATTAGTGTTAAGTCGAAATACGGTTCGTGTAGTGGAAGTTGCACGGGATTAATAAAAATTAACAATACCCCATATATATATAAGGAAGGTTCCGTGTGTTGGTTAACGGGTTGAGCTGTAAACTCAATAACATTAAGTTACCGAAGGTTCAATTCCTTTTCTTCCTATTTAATTATATGTTTTTTTGGGGGTAAATTATATATATATATAAACTTAAAGTTTTTATAATATATAAATTAATGCGTTAGCTTATGGGTTATAGCATTGTTATATAATATATATACAAAGAATGCAAGTTCGAGTCTTGTACGCATCTATATAATTATAAATATAATTTAATTTACTTTTTTAATAAGAAAAAGGGATAGTTATTTTTTAGTTTAATGTTCTCAGTTTAATATTTTAAAACTAATAGCTAATATAAATGTAATACATATATATATATATATATATATATATGAGAGAGAGATATAATAGTAATATAATGAATAGTCTTTTTGTTTTAAATGAAACTTATACTAATGGTTATAGAGTCGAAATTTTAGATTTTCTTTCATTACTTGCTATATTATGTGGTGTATTTGTTATTATTAGTAAAAATCCTATAGTATCTATTCTATTTTTAATAGGTTTATTTTTAAGTATATCAATTTATTTAATAATGCTAGGTTTAAATTTTATAGGTATATCTTATTTATTAGTCTATGTAGGAGCTGTGTCAATATTGTTCCTTTTTATATTAATGTTAATAAATATTAGGGTTTCTGAATTATTAAGTTCTACTAGTAATACTATACCTTTAGCTATTATAATAGCTATATCTTTTTATACACCTATGTATGAAATATTACCTTATAGTATAGCATCATATACTAGTTATACTGAAAATTTAAATACATCATTTAATGATATTTTATTAAATAATACAAATTATTTTAATCAGGTTTTTAAATTTTTAAATGACAAAGATGAAATAGCATTTGTAACATCTAAATTATGAGATGGTAATTTGGCAGAAACTACACATATATCTAGTCTAGGTAATATAATGTATACTAATTATTCTATTTGATTAATTATAACTTCTATAATATTATTATTAGCTATGGTAGGTGCTATTGTTATAACAATAAAACAAAAAAATTAAAATTTAGTTTGATAAAAGTTATTATTTAATTAATGTAAAAGGTAAAATAATAATTATTTAAAGGGAATTAGTTCAATGGTAGAACAATCGTTTTACACACGAAAGGTTAAGAGTTCAAATCTCTTATTCCCTATTAAGTCTTATATGGTTATATATCATATTAAGCATAATGTATTAAAAATTAAGAAATAAATATAAATAAAAGAAAAGCAAAAAAAATAATAAAAATTTTAATTCTCTATATGCTTTATATGTTTCATAAAAAATTTACTCACTATATTATAAACATAAATATAAACATTAAATTTTTTTTATTAAAAATAAAAATATTTTAGATATTATATATTTAAAAATAAAAATAATAAATAAAAATTATAAAAATGACAAATTTAACCCGAAGTAATTTTCAAGCTCATCCTTTTCATTTAGTATCTCCATCATTTTGACCTATATTTACTAGTATTGCTTTATTAACTTTAACTACTACATTTGTTTTAATGGTACATAACTTTAATAATGCAGAGTACTTATTAATATTAGCTGTAATATTAGTAATTAGTTCTATGTCACTGTGATTTCGTGATGTAATATCAGAGGGTACTTATTTAGGAGATCACACTTTATCTGTACAAAGAGGTATAAATATGGGTGTAGGTTTATTTATAGTATCTGAATGTCTTTTTTTTTTAGCTATATTTTGAGCTTTTTTTCATAGTGCACTATCTCCTAATATTGAATTAGGTGCTCAGTGACCTCCTATGGGTATAGAATCAATTAATCCTTTTGAATTACCATTATTAAATACAGTAATATTATTATCGTCTGGTGTTACAGTTACTTATGCTCACCATTCTTTAATACAAGGTAATAGAAGTGGAGCCTTATATGGTTTAGTATTTACAATTATATTAGCTATTATATTTACTGCATTACAAGCTATTGAATATACAGTTTCTTCTTTTACTATATCTGATGGAACATTTGGATCTTGTTTTTATTTTGGTACTGGTTTTCATGGATTACATGTAATTATAGGTACAGCTTTTCTTGCTGTAGGATTATGACGTGTATTAGCTTATCACTCTACTGATAATCATCATCTAGGTTTAGAATCAGCTATACTTTATTGACATTTTGTTGATGTTGTATGACTATTTCTTTTTATATCTATATATTATTGAGGTTCTTAATTATTCAGTTTTAATATAATATACTATATTAATAAATATTATTGTTAATATAATATATTACTTATATTAGCTAAATTTAAATTCTTACTATCTAAGATTAATATTTAAATTCTTACTATCTAAGATTAATATTTAAATTAAAAAAAAGTCTATACTTTATTATTATAGTAATAATAAAAATAATAATAATATTAATAATACAATATATTATTTAAAAAAAATATAGATATCACTGTCCTATATTTATATGATAGGTTCCCATCATATTAAATATATAACTGAAACAAATAATAGTGAAATTTCAAAAGAAAAATCAGATAGGTCCATAATAAAAGGATCTATATCATTATGAACAGAAAGATGATTTTTATCATCAAATGCAAAAGATATAGGTGTTTTATATATAATATTTGCTTTATTCTCAGGATTAGTAGGTACAGCTTATTCTGTTTTAATAAGATTAGAGTTGTCAGCACCAGGAGTACAATATATAGCGGATAGTCAATTATATAATAGTATTATAACAGCACACGCTATTGTTATGATATTTTTTATGGTTATGCCAGCTCTTATAGGTGGATTTGGTAATTTTTTATTACCATTATTAGTAGGTGGTCCAGATATGGCATTCCCTAGACTTAATAATATAAGTTATTGATTATTACCACCTAGTTTGTTATTATTTATATTTTCTAGTCTTATAGAAAATGGAGCTGGAACAGGTTGAACTCTTTATCCTCCATTAGCTGGAATACAAAGTCATAGTGGACCTAGTGTAGATTTAGCTATTTTTGGTTTACACTTAGCAGGTGTAAGTAGTCTATTAGGAGCAATGAACTTCATAACAACCATACTAAATATGAGAAGTCCTGGTATTAAATTACATAAATTAGCTTTATTTGGATGAGCTGTTGTAGTTACAGCAGTTTTATTATTATTATCTTTACCTGTACTGGCTGGTGCAATTACAATGGTTTTAACAGATAGAAATTTTAATACATCATTTTTTGAAGCAGCAGGTGGTGGTGATCCTATATTATTCCAACATCTTTTTTGATTTTTTGGACATCCTGAGGTATATATTTTAATTATACCAGGTTTTGGTATAATTAGTACTACTATTTCAGCTAATTCTAATAAAAATGTATTTGGATATTTAGGTATGGTTTATGCTATGATGTCTATTGGTGTTTTAGGTTTTGTTGTTTGAAGTCATCATATGTATACTGTTGGTTTAGATATAGATACAAGAGCTTATTTTACAGCTGCTACTTTAATTATTGCAGTTCCTACTGGTATTAAAATATTTAGTTGATTAGCTACATGTTATGGTGGATCACTTCAATTAACACCATCTATGTTATTTGCTTTAGGATTTATATTTATGTTTACTATAGGAGGATTAAGTGGTGTTGTTTTAGCTAATGCTTCTCTTGATATTGCTTTCCATGATACTTACTATGTTGTAGCTCATTTTCATTATGTTTTATCTATGGGTGCAGTATTTGCATTATTTAGTGCATGATATTTTTGAATACCTAAAATATTAGGATTAGATTACAACGTATGATTAGGTAAAGTTCATTTCTGAATTTTATTTGTTGGTGTTAATCTTACTTTCTTCCCACAACATTTCTTAGGTTTACAAGGAATGCCTAGAAGAATTAGTGATTATCCTGATGCTTTTGCAGGATGAAACACAGTAAGTAGTCTTGGTTCTATTGTATCAGTTGTAGCGACTTGACTATTTTTATATATACTTTATGTACAATTAATAGAAGGTAAAGTTACATCAAGATATCCTTGATTAATACCACAATTCTTTAGTGATTCATTACAAACTCTCTTAAATAGAGTTTATAATTCTTTAGAATGATGTTTATCTAGTCCACCTAAACCTCATGCATTTGTAAGTTTACCTTTACAAAGTAATTTTTTTAACACAATTAAAGATAAAATATTTAATAAAAATAATATTATTACTATTTTAACAACTTCTTTATTAATCTTTTTCTTTAGATATGCCTTACTTTCTTTAGATTATGCTCCTAATATTTCATTTATTCTAATTTATTTCTTTAAAGGTATTAAAACTATAATTAACTCTTTAAGTAGTGATTTTAATATATTTATGCTTTTAGATGATAAAATGAGTGGTGAAAACTTACTTAATAAAAGTAATAATGGTAAAGAACTAAAAAATCTTCATGTACATTCTATGGAATCATCTAATCATCCTAATGATGATAAAGGTAAAGGTCTTGATAAAGGTAAAGGAGTTGATAAAGGTAATGATAAAGATAGTGATAAAAGTAGTGACAAAAGTAGTGATAAAAGTAGTATAAGAGATAGTTATAGTTCAGCAAGCTCATTTGAAGTAATGAGAAGAGATATTAGTTCATTTTCTTTTACTACTTCTGAAGCTGAAGAAATACAATATAGACAACTAGAAGATAGAGATAAATCTGAAAATTTTAGTCTTTTAGTAAATAGTTACTCTGCACCTGATCTAGGATCAAATAGAGAGGTATCAAATCAACAATTAACTACAAGCAAATCGGATGATCTTTCTTCAAAAACTACAAAAGATAACACTAAAAAATAGTTATTTAACTATTTAAGTTATTTTAATAGTTAATTATTAATTAACTATTAAAGTTATTTGAAAAATTTATAATCTTATTAGCTTAATGGTAGAGCAGGATACTTCTAATATCTAGACCCAAGTTCGAGTCTTGGATAAGAATTTGTTAAAATAATAGTGTAATATAATATATATATATTATAAAATAAACATAAAACATATTAGGAATGGTTGATTTTTAATATATAGATATGTATTAAAGAATAAAATAAATATTATTATTTAATACTTTTAATATTTAAGCCTTTATAGCTCAACGGTAGAGCGAAATACTGTTAATATTTTTATAGATGTTCGATTCATCTTAAGGGCTCTAATTAGATTAATATTTATTATTACTAAACTACTTATAATAAACGCGTTAGCTTAAGGGTTATAGCATTGTGCTACGGACACAAAGAATACAAGTTCGATTCTTGTACGCGTCTAAGTAGTTATAAATATAATTTAATTTACTTTTTTAATAAGAAAAGGGGAAAGTTATTTTTTTTAGTTTAATATTCTTAGTTTAATATTTTTAAATTAATAGCTACTACTAAATATATATATATATATTAAAATAATAATAATAATAATAAATCAATGAAAAAATTTAGATTAAAAAATTTAAGAGCGTTAAAAATAAAGATTTTTAATTTCAATAGGTTAATAGTTTTGTTAATATCAGGTATAATTATTTTTTGTATTAGATATTACCTTAATTCTTTCGGTTATGTTACAGATATTTCACTTATATTTATTTTTTTATGCGTATTATTAAAATCAATTATACAAGCTATAGTAGAATATATACGTGAACCTAACTTAATTCTTAAAAATGACAAATCAAATGATAAAAGATTAAAAGATCTTGATACTCATACTATGATTTCATCTAATATTAATAATAATGATTCTTCTAGTCTTAATAAATATTTTAATGCTAATATTTATACTGATGCTGATATTAATTATTTAAATAGTAAATATAATAGTTATAACAATAAATTTTCAAGTGAAAAAATTGAAAGTTATTCATCACATATTGAAGATATACATATACCTATATCTTCAGGTAAATTAAATTATGCTATAAACTTAGATCAAGTGGATCAATTTTTCAAAAATTTGGCTATACAAGAAGAAGATAGACATTTAAATAGATTAAAAGAATTAAAACAAAATACATCAATAACAGAATTATTACAACAATTATTATATGATGAAGAAGTGGTTTTTAAAAATAGAATGGATCTTATTGAACAAGATAGATTGATTCATATTGAATCTTTAAGAATTAATGGTCTTAGATATACTAATAAATACGAATATATAAATAATAATTCTAATGTTATTAGTTCTGATAATAAAAATAATAATGTAAAAAATTAATATATATTAATAGATAAGAGTGGTATTAGGTATATATATATATATTTTACATTGCATTAATATTTGGCTTTAAATAAAAATAAAAATTAACAAATAAATAAATCTTTTAAATTAGTTATAGGTTTCCTATCTACAATATATTATGATTATAAAATAAATGATACAAGCTGCAAAAATTATAGGTACAGGTTTAGCTACAACAGGTTTAATAGGAGCTGGTGTAGGTATAGGTGTAGTTTTCGGTGCTTTAATTTTAGGTGTTGCAAGAAACCCTTCATTAAGAGGACAACTATTTTCATACGCTATTTTAGGTTTCGCTTTTGCAGAAGCTACAGGATTATTTGCTTTAATGATGGCTTTCTTATTACTATATGTTGCTTAATATTTTTTAATTTATTATACTTTATATGTATAAACTAAAGGTATATTTTATATACATTATATTTTTTACTATTATCTTTAATAATATCATGTTGTATAAAAGTAATAATAACAAGTAATATTTTAATATTAAATTTAGTACTATAAAATATTGCTATATAATTAATAGTATTAAAAACATTAATTAAATTTTAATTTTTAGAAAATAATTTATAACATCCTATTTTAATATATTATATCCTATTTTTATCTTTATACTATACAATTTTATTATATTTAATAAAATATAATAGTATCTAATGTATTTAATTTAGCTTTATTTTTGTTTTTTTAGAAAAATAGATGTTTAAATCACTTATTTTGTTATATATACCCACATTTATTTCAATTATAGAGGTTATATTAGTAATTGTGCCTATTTTATTAACTGTAGCTTTTGTAACTATAGCTGAAAGAAAGACAATGGCTAGTATGCAAAGAAGAATAGGACCTAATATTGTCGGATACTATGGTCTTTTACAAGCATTTGCTGATGCTTTAAAACTTATTTTAAAAGAATATGTATCTCCAACACAAGCTAATTTAATTTTATTTTTTCTTGGTCCAATAATAACTTTAATTTTTTCATTATTAGGTTATGCAGTAATACCATATGGACCAGGTTTAGCTATAACTGATTTTAATATAGGTATACTTTATATGTTAGCAGTATCTTCATTATCTACTTATGGTATATTATTAGCAGGTTGGTCTGCTAATTCTAAATATGCTTTTTTAGGTTCACTTAGAAGTACAGCTCAATTGATTAGTTATGAGTTAATTTTAAGTTCTGCTATACTAATAGTTATTTTATTAACTGGTAGTTTAAGTTTAACTGTAAATATTGAATCACAAAGAGCTATTTGATTCTTAATTCCATTATTTCCAATATTTATTATTTTTTTTTTAGGATCTGTAGCTGAAACTAATAGAGCTCCTTTTGATTTAGCAGAAGCTGAATCTGAACTTGTTAGTGGTTTTATGACAGAACATGCTGCAGTTATTTTTGTATTTTTCTTTTTAGCCGAATATGCTAGTATAATTTTAATTTGTATTTTGACTAGTATATTATATCTAGGTGGTTACCTTATGGATTTAAAATTTTTAGTTTATATATTACAGTATATTGATTTTTATTTTTATATTGATATTACTAGTAATAATAATAATAATTTTTTATTTAATCCGTTAACAGAAGGAATACTATATGGTTTAATTCTGGGTGTAAAAACTTGTATTATGGTTTTCGTTTTTATATGAGTTAGAGCTTCTTTCCCTAGAATACGTTTTGATCAATTAATGTCATATTGTTGAATTATATTATTGCCTTTAGTAATAGCTTTTATTATATTAATACCTTGTATAATATATAGCTGTGATATATTGCCTACTAATATAGTATTGTTTTAATAATTAACTATAAATTAATATATAATAATACTATATTATATATATGTATATATATATATATATAAATACTTTAACCATGTATATTTATATGGTGTTACAAAATAATTAAAATATATTATTATTATAACCTATTTAATGTAGATTATTTTAGTGATAGAAAGATAAGGGAAATATATTATAAATAAAAATGGGTGTGGGATATTTATATATATAAATATATAAATATGTATTTATATACATAACTACATATTATGTTACTTTTATCTTTATTATTAATACCTATATTAGGTATATTTGTTATTTCTATAAGTACGTTTTATGACTACTTATCTAATTGAAAAATTAAACAAATTAAGTTTATTGCTTTAACTACATCTATAATAAATTTATTTGTTTCTTTAATAATATTTATATTGTTTGATTTTAGCTCAAACCAATTTCAATTTGTACAAGAATATCACCAAATAAATTCTTTTGATATTTATTTAGGTCTAGATGGTTTATCTATATATTTTGTATTATTAACAACTATAATTATACCTATTTCATTATTATCTAATTGAAGTTCAATAACTGAAAATATTAGATCGTATGTAATAATAATTTTATTATTAGAAACTTTATTATTAGCTGTTTTTTTAGTGTTAGATATATTATTGTTTTATATATTTTTTGAAAGTATATTACCACCTTTATTTATACTAATAGGATTATTTGGTTCTAGTAATAGAGTAAGAGCTAGTTTTTACTTATTTTTATATACATTATTAGGATCTTTATTTTTATTATTATCTATTCTTACAATATCTTCCATAATGGGAACTACGGATTTTGATGCTTTATATAAAACTAATTTTAATTACTATACACAATTATTTTTATTTTATGGTATATTCATAGCTTTTGCTGTTAAAACTCCAACTATTTTTTTAAATACTTGACTTTTAAAAGCTCATGTTGAATCACCATTAGGTGGTAGTATTATTTTAGCTGCCATAGTTTTAAAATTAAGTTTATATGGTATACTTAGATTAATTTTACCTTTATTACCTAAAGCTTCTTTAGATTATACTTACATAGTATATCTTATAGGTATTATAACTATAATATATGCTAGTCTTAGTACTTTAAGAACTATTGATGTTAAAGAGCTTATTGCATATTCTTCTGTATGTCATGCTGCTGTATATCTTTTAGGTGTATTTAGTAATACTATTCAAGGTATAGAAGGTGGTATTATTTTAGGTTTAGCTCATGGTTTTGTATCTTCTGGTTTATTTATTTGTGCTGGAGGTATTTTATATGATAGATCATCTACTAGATTAATTACTTTTTATAGAGGTATAACTCAAATTATGCCTTTATTTTCTATTTTATTTTTCATTTTATCTTTAGGAAATTGTGGTGTTCCTCTTACTTTAAATTTCGTAGGTGAATTTATGTCTTTATATGGTATATTTGAAAGATTACCTTTATTAGGTGTTATTGCTAGTAGTTCAATTGTATTTTCTGCTGGATATACAATATTTATGTTTAATCGTATAGCATTTGGAGGATCATTGTCTAAATGATTTCAAGTTAGTATACCTGATTTAAATAAACGTGAATTTTTCATTTTATTAACATTAACTATATTTGTAGTTATGTTAGGTATATATCCAGTTCCTATATTAGACGGATTACATTATTCAGTAACATCTCTTATATATTATGGATCATAGTATTACTATATTATAAAAATAAAATCTATTTATTATATTGTAATATTATATGTAATAATAACCCTATTTTGATAGAAAAGTAATCAAAATATATAAAGATCCATTTATTAAAAAAAAAGTAAAGAGGTAAAAAAGGAATAAAAATTCCTTTTTTAAATGTTTTAATTAAAAATTTTTATTATTAT
>Ga0066694_10000221_pt1 | contig 15155 bp, 10 predicted proteins | sample GraSoiAngelo_143_FD_66670 | JGI IMG/M metagenome (GOLD analysis project Ga0066694, IMG submission 66670) | Grasslands soil microbial communities from the Angelo Coastal Reserve, California, USA - 14_1009_02_30cm | ecosystem: Environmental > Terrestrial > Soil > Grasslands | place: USA... | reverse complement strand
AGTCACGACAGGCTTCCTCCGATCGGAAGCGCCTTTCGAAGTCCGCCAGCGTGCGCGGATAGTCTTCCATGGCCTGCTACACTACCTGTTGTGGTTACCTGAGTCAAATGGATACCCCCTCTTGTATGAATGTCAAAAGAAAGGGCTTACAAAATTTGCATTTCGTAACTGATTGAATCTAAAGGACGCGATTTTGGTTGTTTCGGACAGGCAAGTTGAAATAGGCGGATCGAAAAGAAAAGCGGGAGCAGGCTCCCGCACTCGAAACGCAGTCTCTTACGAAACAGAGTTTACCACAAAATTATGAAAAGTCAAGGGAAACTTTCGATAGTGTCAACCTCATTAGAAATGTTCCCTTTCTTAACTCGATAGAAGTGTTCCCTTGGTGGGATCGGAAGGTTTGGCGCAGGAGTTAGCGGCGCAGGAATTCTTCGAGCAGAAGGCGGGAGAGACGGCGAGTGTTGTGGCGAAGGACGCCGTGTTCCTCGAGGAGATTGTCCAGAATGACTCGGAAGCCGAGCTCCTGGAGGGCGGGGAGATCGACGGCCACCGGTTCCGCGCCCTGCGCGCGATAGCGGCGGGCCACGTCAGGCGACACGGGCTGGCGATTAGCAACGACGAAATCGATGACACGCTGCGGGACGTGCTTCTGGATGGCGCGAAGATGATCGGCGAGCGCGTAGCCGGCGGTTTCGCCGGGCTGGGTCATCAGATTGGCGACGTAGACGCGAGGAGCCTTGGACTTGGCGATGGCGCTGGCAATTTCCGGGATCATCAGATTCGGAAGAATGCTGGTGTAGAGCGAGCCCGGACCGAGCAGGATCAGATCAGCTTCCTTGATGGCTTCGACGGCCCTGGGGAGCGGACGCACGCGGCGCGAGGAAAGCTTGAGCCTCTTGATGGGCGCGCGGCTGGCGGTGATGCGCGTTTCGCCATGGACGGTGCGGCCGTTTTCGAGCGTGGCGACGAGATGAACGTTCGAAAGCGTCGAGGGAAAAATTCTGCCGCGAATGGCCAACACTTTGCTGCTGACGCGAATCGCTTCCGTAAAATCGCCGGTGACGTGAGTAAGGGCCGCTAGAAAAAGGTTGCCGAAATTGTGGCCGATGAGGCCGTGACCGGCATGAAAACGATATTGAAACAGCCGGCCGAGAAGGGCTTCATCCTTCGAGAGAGCTACCATGCAGTTGCGGATATCGCCGGGCGGGAGGATGCGGTTCTCGCGGCGCAAGCGGCCGGAGCTGCCGCCGTCATCGGTGACGGTAACAATGGCAGCGAGATCGGCGATGGGCCGTTCGGCGGTGGCACGGTCGTCAGTGCGGCGAATCACGTGTTCCTTGAGGCCACGAAGCAGCGTGGAAAGCCCGGTGCCGCCTCCCAGGGCGACGACGCGGAGGCCGGGGGAAAGAGTTTGCGATTTGGAGGCACGCTTTTTCATGATGATATTTGGGATCGGAGAAGCGGCTTCATTTCACGGAAAAGAATTTAACACAGAGGATGCGGCGTACGCAGAAACACGGAAAGGAAAAAACCGGCCAAGCTAAAGCCCGTCCCACTAGCTGGCGAGGCCGTCTTTTTCAGGATAAAGCAGCTCGGTGAAACGCGGGTCTTCCTGGAGGAACGCAAAATCTTCGTCGTTGCGGGCGTGGTAGCGGTTTTCCGGGCGCAAGTGAATTGCCACCTTCAGATTGGCAAGCGCGGAATCGGCTTCACCGGTGAGGCAATCGAGCGCGGCCAGCGCGTAATGAATGTGGTCCGCCTTGGGCGCGGCCTTGCGGGCTTTGTCGAGACTTTCGCGCGCATCGTCCCACCGACCAATGTTCATCATCGCAACGCCGCGCTGATAGTGCTCTTCGGCGGTGCGCGGATTCTGTTCGTGCGAAGGCTTCATGCGCTGCTCGGCGATTTTCACGTGCATGCGCGCGCGATCCGCGAGTTCCTTGCTGGGGCCTTCCAGAACTTTTTCAAGTTCCTGCTTGGCGCGCGCGAATTTCTGCTGATGGAAGAGCGAGAGAGCCTCATCGTAAAGTTTGAGCTGCGCCTGGACGAGCGGATCGACCAGCTCCACGCCACCACGTTGCGCTGGTGGGGGCGGACCTAAAGGCTTCTTTTTCTGTAGCTTAGATTGATTATGGGCCGCCCTTTTGGACCGGCTCGACGAGCCTGAATGAGACTTGTGCGTTTTTGCCATTGGGCGAATGCTAGCAGAGCAGGATTCTCGCGTCAAATCATGTGAACGGAGGCACTTGGGGGCCCATCAGGCGTTACCGAACGGAGGCATGCCCCAAAATAGGGCGTGGAGTTCAGCGCGGAATCGCGGAAACTATATGCAGTTCGTGCGGTGACACGCGGGCGGGAAAAGTGGCCTGCTTGCGCCGCGTATGCTATAAGTTTGTGGCCAATTCTGGTTAACGATAAAGTGCCTTTCATCAATTTTCCTGCGCGCGAAATCAACTGCAAGCTGGTGTACTACGGTCCAGGTCTGGGCGGAAAAACCGCCAACCTGCAGTGGATCTACGACCACACCGGGCAGAATCAGAAGGGGAAAATGGTATCTCTGGCGACGGAGACGGACCGCACGCTGTTCTTCGACTTCCTGCCTTTGGATTTAGGGACGGTGCGCGGGTTCAAGACGCGCTTTCATCTATATACCGTGCCTGGGCAGGTGTTCTATGAGGCTAGCCGCAAGCTGATCCTGAAAGGCGCGGACGGCGTCGTCTTTGTGGCGGATTCGCAGGAAGAACGGCTGGACGCGAATTTCGAAACGATGGAAAACCTGCAAGAGCATCTGAAAGAACACAACCTGAATTTCGCGACAATTCCTTACGTGCTGATGCTGAACAAGCGTGACTTGCCGAATGCCCTGTCCGTTGCGGACCTGACGAAGCATTTGCAGAAAAAAGGCGAGCCGGTTTTGGAAGGCGTGGCGATTCAGGGAGTGGGTGTGTTCGAAACGCTGAAGGAAGTTGCGAAGCTCGTCCTCGCCGAATTGAAAAAGGGCGGGTAGTCTACTTCTCGCAAGTCTATTTTCCAAATCATCCAAAATTAGCAGCGTGAATTTCTACGCAGAAGGATTTCTGCGTTTACGCGAAATTGGCGAGGGCGGCGGATTCAGATTCGAACGTGGGGATGGCTTCGATGAGCCGCGTTACGGTGAGCGCGTCGCGCACGCGGCCGGGGCCACAGACGAGACGCAGGACACCGCCTTCGCGCGCCAGCTTGATGGAGATGCGCACCAGCGTGGAAATGCCGGAGCTGTCGATCTGCGGGATGCCGTTCAGGACAACGACCACTCTCTTCGCGCCACCCTTAACCACGGATTCGAGAGCGTCGTGGAGCTGCTCCGCAGGCTCGCCGATAGTGAGCCTGCCGTGAACTTCGAGTACAGGAACCCCAGCGGATTCGCGGACGTTGATTTCCATGGGCAGCCGGTCAGTCATGGCGGTGCGTCAGTCTATCCTGAATTAAGGCGGCGTTGGTGATTCGCCAGGCCGGACGGCATTATACGCTGGAGGGTAAGTTGCACAAAGCGAACCGTTCCACGAGTTTACAGGCCAAATCGGCCGAGCCTGCGGAAGGCGGCGTATCAGAAAAACAAATCCACGCAATGAAAATTTCAAACTGTGGCGAAAAGCGCGCACGCGTATAATGCTGTGCGACAAAGTAGCGGGTCCCCGGTAGTAGAATCCAGAGCCAGCGGAGCAGACACATCTATGAAGTGCGTAGGATGGAAGTGTAGTTTCAGCCTTCTCCTGGTGCTTGGAGCCATCCTGTTCACTGCAATTCCCCTCTCCGCGCAACAACCGCCCCCCTCTTTAGCCGCTCCTCCAACAATGATGGCCTCCCTCGCCGCTCCGGAAACCGCCAAAACTGTTTCCGAAAAACTGGCGCAACTGGATAAAGATGTGAAAGCGGCGCAGTCCTCCGCGGACAACGCCTGGATGCTGGTCAGCGCCGCGCTGGTTTTGATGATGACGGGGCCAGGGCTGGCGCTGTTCTACGGCGGTCTGGTGCGGCGGAAAAACACTCTGGCGATCATGATGCAGAGCTTCGCGCTGATGGCGTTGATCACCGTGATGTGGGCGCTGGTCGGATACAGCCTGTGCTTCGGCGGCGACGGACATTTTATCGGCAGCTTCGAGCACGCCTTCCTGCGCGGCGTAGGCGCGGACCCAAATCCCGATTATTCCGGAACGATTCCGCAACTGACTTTCATGGTCTACCAGCTGATGTTCGCCATCATCACGCCTGCTTTGATCACCGGCGCGACAGCGGAACGGATGAAGTTCAGCGGCACAGTCCTGTTCCTTACGCTATGGTTCCTTGTTGTCTATGCTCCACTTGCGCACATGGTGTGGGGAAAAGGCGGGCTGCTAAACGCGTCGCTTGGAGGAAAATTTCCAACGCTGGATTTTGCGGGCGGCACGGTCGTGCACATTTCTTCCGGCGTTTCCGCACTGGTTTGCGCCCTGTATCTCGGCAAGCGCACCGGATATCCCAAGCAGCCGATGCCGCCGCATAGTCTGGTTCTGAGTTTCATCGGCGCCTGCTTGCTGTGGGTGGGATGGTTCGGATTCAACGCGGGCAGCGCGCTGGCGTCAAATTCATTGGCCAGCAGCGCGTTTGTAGCGACGCACTTCGGGGCGGCGGCGGCGGCGCTGAGTTGGAGCGCGGCGGAATGGATCAAGAACGGCCGCGCCAGCGCATTGGGCGCGATTTCCGGCGCGGTGGCGGGACTCGTGGCGATTACTCCGGCAGCCGGATTTGTCAGCCCGATGCCGGCGCTGGCCATCGGCATTATCGCCGGTGCGGTGTGCTATTGGATGGTAACGAAGGTGAAGGCCCTCTTCGGATATGATGACGCGCTGGATGCTTTCGGGGTGCACGGCGCCGGCGGAACGATCGGAGCTTTGCTCACCGGAGTCTTCGCTCAACAGGTGATCAACCCCATCTTTGGAGCGGACAAACCGGTCGGCGGTTTGGACGGGCATTGGAGCCAGGTCGGCAACCAACTTGTCGGCGTTGTGATTGCCTGGGGCTTTGCACTAGTGGGAACGCTGGTGCTCCTTAAGATCGTGGATTTGATCACCGGAGTGCGCGTGCCGGAAGAGCACGAAATCGAGGGCTTGGACATTACGCAACATGGCGAAGAGGCTTATAACCTTGAGTCGTAGGCAAGGCTGGCAAGGGAGCGTCAGGCAGGGGGCGGAGCGGAAACACCCATGATGAAAATCGAGGCAATCATTCAGCCCTCGCGGTTCGAATCGGTGAAAGATGCGCTGCGCGAAATCGGCATCGAAGGGATGACCGTGACGGAAGTGCGCGGCCACGGCCGGCAAAAGGGACACACCGAAGTGTATCGCGGACGCGAATACACCGTGGACCTGCTTCCCAAAATAAAACTGGAAATGGTGCTGCCGGACGCGCTGGTAAACCGCGCCGTGGACACAATTCTGAAGACCGCCAAGACAGGAAAGATTGGTGACGGTAAGATATTCCTATCGAGGGTTGAGGAAGCGATCCGGATTCGCAACGAGGAGCGTGGTGAAAACGCGCTCTAGCCATTCACTCTTGGCCGCCCAGCAGCCGATTTACTGACCGCAGGACGCTCAACGTGACTACCGGTGCACGCCCCAGTCCTACTCCGGGCATCCCACCCGAAAAGAACATGCATGGTTCCCCAACGCCCTTGTCCGTGCTCGGCCCGCAGGCCGAGGCTGAACGGCAACGCATCCGTCAACAATTTGAGGTCGGGACCAGTGCGCGAGAAACGTTGCGCGCGTTGTGCGAACTGGCGGACCACAACGTCCAGCAAATTTTTGGAGAACTGCTGCGCGTCCACAACCGCAATGCGCAAGGACTTTGCCTGCTGGCGCTGGGCGGCTACGGGCGGCGGATGCTCTTCCCTTACTCCGATCTCGACATTCTATTTTTGCTGGGCAACGAAAGAGTGGAGCAGGAATTGCGGCCGCTCATCTCCGAATTCTCGCGCACGTTATGGGACATCGGATTCCGTGTCAGTTCGGCAGGGCGCACTCTGGAAGAGTGCAAGCGCATCGAAGAGGACAACGCGGAGTTTCATCTGGCTTTGCTGGATCGCCGGTTCCTGGCCGGAGACGCAGCGCTCTTTGAAAAGCTCGACGCGAAAGTTTTGCCCGCGTCGGAAAAGCAGGCACGTCCTTTCCTGCTGGCGCAAATCCACCGGCTGACCAGGGAACGATTGACCCGCTACGGAAATACGATTTTTCACCTCGAGCCCAACGTGAAGGAATCGCCGGGCGGCATGCGGGATTATCAGGCGACCATTTGGCTGCGTCAGATCGTGGAGGAAAAGAGGGGGATTCGAAACGTCACCGCCGCGGAGGAAGAACTTTCCGCAGCGGCCGTTGATTTTCTCAGTGCCATCCGATGTTTCCTGCATTACAGCAACGCCCGGAACGATAACACGCTCACTTATGAGCTGCAGGCGGCAGCAGCAGAACGCGCTCTCGGCGTAGGTGACGGCGTGGCCCGAGCACCCGCGGAATGGATGCGCCAATATTTTCGGCACGCTCGCACGCTGAACCGGCAACTTCTGCGCTACCTTGAGCAAAAAGCCCCTGTGCCGCTATCGTTGCGACAGCGCCTGTTCAATGCGGCGCGCTCCGCCAAGAGCGAGCCGGCAGGCGGCAGATATTCTTCCGTGCGAGACGGGCTGCTGGAGGTTGTGGACCTGCCATCGTTGTCGGACCGCGCAATCACTTATTCCCTTTTCGCGGAAGCGGCCCGCACCGGAACTCCACTGAGCCGCGAGGCGGAGCGCAGCATAGGCTACATCCTCACCCATCCGGAACTCCCCCCGAAGAACACGCAGATTTCCTGGCCCACTCTGCGCGAAATCCTGGGCTCGGATTATCCGGGAGTGGCTTTGCGCTCGATGCAGCGGCTGGGGCTGCTGACGGAAGTCCTGCCGGAATTCGCGATGATCGACTCGTTGGTGGTGCGCGATTTTTATCATCGCTACACCGTCGATGAACACTCTCTGCGCACCATCGAGCACCTTCAGGAATTGGCGGCGCCACCGGATGAGCGTGGAGCGCATTTCGTGCCGCTCTGGAAGACCGCTGAGCGGCGGGATTTGCTGATCCTGACGCTGCTCTTGCACGACGTGGGAAAAGGGATGCCGGTGGAGAATCACGTCACCGGCAGCCTCGCCGCGCTCGACAGCGCCGCCAAGAGATTGCAACTTTCGCCGGAAGAAAAGGAAGAAGTCCACTTCCTGATCGAACACCACTTGGACATGTCCGCCACGGTGCAACGGAGAGATATCTTCGATCCCGCCACGGTTTCCGCGTTTGCGCAGTCCGTCACCACGCTGGAGCGCTTGCAAAGATTGTGCCTGCTGACCTATGCGGACATTCACTCCGTCAACCCCGAAGCGCTAACACCATGGAAAGCAGAAATGTTGTGGCAGCTCTTTGTGGCCACTTCTAATCATTTCAGCCGCACACTGGATCGCGACCGCTTGCACGCCCCGGATGAAGGCTCGCTCCTCCAGCGCGTTAAAGCCAAAGCGGGTGACGCCACAATCGAGGAGATCGAGCGGTTCCTGGAAGGATTCCCGCGCCGGTATCTGGCCGTGCATTCCGCGGCGGAGATTGCGGGGCACTTCGAGCTTTATCGCAAGCTGGGCACCGACCCCGTGCAAACGGAGCTCCTCGCCACGCGCCACGGGTTCTCTCTAACATTGCTTACCGCGGACCGCCCGGCGCTCTTCGCAACGATTTCGGGCGTGCTGGCTGGTTGGGGCATGAACATCAACAAGGCGGATGCTTTCGCCAATGCCGCCGGCGTCATCCTGGATACTTTCCACTTTGCGGACTTGCCCCACACACTGGAGCTGAACCCCAGCGAGAGCGAGCGCTTCCGCAGGAGTCTCCACGATGTCGTGAACGGAAAGGCGCCGCTGGAGCCGCTATTGAAGAGCCGCGTGAGCGCCAGCCGCGCGCGTGCGCCGAAAGTCTCCGTGGAAACGCGCATCAACTTCGACGATGCCTCATCGGCGCACAGCACGCTAATGGAGATCGTTACGCAGGACCATCCGGGATTGCTCCATGAGATCGGCTCGGCGTTGGCGCGCCTAGGATGCAACATCGAAGTCGCGCTGATCGACACGGAAGGTCACAAGGCTATCGATGTCTTCTACCTCACCGGGCAAGGCAAGAAGATCACCACGCAGAAGCAGGAGCTCCTTCGCGAAGTTCTCCAGGGAACTTTGGTCTAGCCCACCTCAAAACTGGCTTACTCCGCCATGCACGCAGTTGGCCCGGAGCCTTGTCGCCGCGGCGGCTACGGGTTCTTTGCCTTACGTTCCCCGGATTTTGCTCTGAAGTCTAACGCGACGGTCTTCATTTGGGGCGCTTTCGAACTGCCCTCAACAAAAGAAATGCGAAGTTTCACCGATCCATCCGACATCTTGACCAGTTCAGCGCCCTCAGCGGCCGTCAGTTGTTTCCCTCCCCAAACGGAAAGTTCATACGTGCGTCCCACTTTTCCTTCCAGTTTGAGAAAAGCCAAGTTATGCGGACCGGTCCAAGTCTCCGAGAGAATCCGGATACCTTCGCTGGCACTGCCTAGCTCAGGCAGCTCAGATGAGTAGCTCACTCCAAAATCATTTCGCAGCCGTATCCGCAGAGTGCTCGACCCGCCGTTCACACCCAAATGCACCAGTACATGTTGATCGCTTCCGCTCGCTTCAACCTTGAATGGGACGGCCCGCCCATTCAATTCCGCCCCGAGTATTTCGGCTCGCAGACTCACGGCGGGCTCGAAATCCATCGTGCAATCGGCGGATCCCTTGCGCCCAATCTCCAGCGTAATCGCATCCGCAGTTTTCTTGTAACGCAGGTCCAAAGTGTCCGTACCCTCGGCTATCCCGCGAATCGAAAACGCAGTCCAGTCCGCCGGAACATGCGGAGCGAATGACAGCGTGCGCTTGGCCGCGTCCGCGTGCAATCCAAACATTCCTCGCAGCAGCGGGCTCACCACCATCGCCGCCGACCAAATCTGGTGCGGCGAGCTCGTCGAGAGCGGCTGGTAATAATCACCGGAAAGCACTTCCGTAACGTGCCCCAGCGAACCATCGAGCGCCAGCAGCGCATTGGCCCGCAGATTGGCATACGCCGGAAACGTCTGGTGATACCGATACTCCGCAACCGACGCCCATCCCGTGAACAGCGGCCACACCGAACCGTAATGGTAGCCTCCGCCGCTGAATTTCGGCGAATTCGCTGAAATAATCCGCATGCCCCAGTCCGTCTGGTGGTCAAGCCCGGCCAGTTGCTGGATCATCGACGTCGCATCTGCTTCGCTGGGCAGGCCAAACCACATCGGCACCGTCGCGAGCACGCTTGGCTCATCCACTTTTTGGTCGTTCTTGTCCAGCGCAAAGGCAAACCGTTTTTCGGGTGCGATCCCGAAACTTTCATTGACCAGCGCGCGCTGCTTCTCAAAATCCCTCTCCAATGTTTTGCTCAATTCCTCTTGACCCGTCGCGCGCGCCAGATTCGCAAGCGCTCGCAGCGCCTCCGCCCCCAGCCCGCTCTGGTAATACTCCGTCTTCACCGGCAGCAGCGGCCCGCCCTCCACCCAGCCGTGCCCGACTCCAAGATTTTGCGGTAGCCCTCGTGCGTCATACGTCGATTTCAGAAACTCATAAGCCTTCCGCAGGCTCTCCCACTTTTCCTTTGCAAAGGCGGCGTCCCCACTCTCCACGACGTAATCATTCATCGCGATGATGTATAGCGGCGTGGCATCGGCGGAAGCGTAAGGATAGGGATAGCCTTTGAACCAATCCACGAAATTCGCGCCCTGCGAAATTTCGTGCGGAATCTTGCCGTCTTCCCGCTGATATTTGCTGATGAACTCGAGCGCCGCGCGCGAATTGGAAAAATCTCCGGAAGCATTCAGCGCGAAAGAAGTCCAAAACGAATCGCGCCCGAAAAACCACGCAAATCCCGGCCGCTGGCTCTCGCCTGAAGTGCGGTATCCCGCCACGAGTCCTGTGCCCAGGTAAGGATTGTTGACCATGCCTTGCAACACGCTCACTCGCGACCAATCGTAAGCTTCCTGGATCTGCGCATCGGGAAGTTCCACGCTCACCGTTTCTTCCAGATAGCCGCGGTAGTATTCCGCGGATTCCTTCCAGAGTGCTGCGCAATCGGTAGTCAGATGCGCATACGTTTTCTCCGCCGCCGCCCGTCCTTCCAGCGACCCCGCAATAACGATCAACTTTCTGTCCTTGCCTCTCGCCGTGGGTCCCAGCCGGAACGAACTCTCTTGCGACTCCGAATAATTTGTTTGGAATTCCGCGTGCGGCTCCGTGGCCGTCGGCGAGCCTACCAGCGCCGAGAATTTTCTCTGTTCTTCGCCAAAATAAAACGCATGCTGTGCGGCCGTCCAGTCCAAGTAAGTCGCTCCCAGTGCCGCCGGCCATTCCAACTGAAAGTCGCGGTGAAAAACCGCCTCAATGTCCAATGGCTGTTCCGTTTCCACGTCGAGCAGGATCACGGCGCCCTGTTCGCGCACGGGAACGAAAAATGTCTCGCGCACGCTGAACGTATCTCCCGCGTACAGAATCGTGGCGGACTCCGGCCGCACCGTAACCGTCCTCGCCAGCGCCTCGGCCGCCAGGACTCGCCCTTCGGCATGAAATTTCAGGTGAAACTCGCGGAAAATCTTCAGCGGGTACACCCACGCTTCCATGCTGCCGGATTCATTTCCCAGCAGCCCCGCACGTGTCCCCGTGATTGGCAGAAATTCCCACGGGCGCACAGCCCGCGAGAGTTCCAGTTCGCGCGTCTTCTGATGCGTTTGCTGGCTCCAGCCTGTGGGTACTCCGATTCCCAAAATCATTGTCGCCACAAAACACACGCCAAACAATCTCAGCCACATCCCATGAAATTGTCTTTGAAAATAAACACGCGTTCCCGCTGTGGTGTGCATTCTGGCGGCCCCCGCTGCGTGGTGTGCTTGCATTGCCTCGTTGGCCTTACTATAAAGGAAAGCGCCGGATTCTAGCACGGCGCTCGCAAGGAAAGGTATCGCTACTTTTGTCTTTCACACGCCGCGCGTTTCTCCAATCCCTCAGCCGTTCCGCGATCGTGCTTCCGCTGGAGAAAGTGCTCGCACTGGCGCTCCCGAAAAATTGGCTGCCGCGATCCTTTTCTCAAAGCGCCGCTTCTCCACAAGCGGGCGCCGCCCCCCACAACGATCTTGGCGTTTCCTTTCTCAACGTCGCGCGCGAATCCGGCCTCAACGCCAAAACCATTTTTGGCGGCGAGCACAAAAATAAGTATCTTCTCGAAACTACCGGCTGCGGCGTCGCCTTCTACGATTACGACAACGATGGTTGGTTGGATATTTTTCTTGTCAACGGCTGGCGCCTCGAAGGTTTCCCCGCTGGCCAGGAACCCACCAATCATCTTTTCAAAAACAATCGCGACGGCACTTTCACCGACGTCACCGCCAAAGCTGGCCTGCTTCATTCCGGCTGGGGACAAGGCGTCTGCGTCGGCGATTACGATAACGACGGCTTCGACGATCTCTTCGTCACCTACTTCGGGAAAAACGTCCTCTACCACAACAACGCCAACGGCACCTTCACCGACGTCAGCGAAAAAGCTGGCGTCGCCGGCACCGGCAAGCGCTGGAACACCGGCTGCGCTTTCGTCGACTACGATCGCGACGGCCGCCTCGATCTCTTCGTCGCCAACTACATCGATCTCGATCTAAAGACCGCGCCCGTTCCCGAATCCGGCCCCTGCCTCTACAAAGGCGTCATGGTTGCCTGTGGCCCGCCGGGACTCAACGGTGGAAAAAACATTCTCTATCACAACAATGGTGACGGAACATTCTCCGACGTCAGCGAAAAATCCGGCATTCTGAAAGCGAACGGCACTTTTGGCCTCGGCGTCCTCACCGCCGATCTCGACAACGACGGCTGGCCGGACATTTACGTCGCCAACGATTCCACCGCCAGCGTGCTCTATCAAAACAAGAAAAACGGCACGTTCACCGACGTAGCCATCGAAGCCGGCTGCGCGCTCAGCGCCGACGGCAAGCCACAAGCCGGCATGGGCATTTCCGCCGCCGATTACGATCTCGACGGCAATCTCGATCTCGTCAAAACAAATTTCGCCGGCGACACGCCTTCGCTCTACCACAATCTCGGCGGCGCGAATTTCGAGGACACCACTTATCAGGGCGGCCTCGGTAAACATACCCAATACCTCGGCTGGGGCTGCGGCTTTTTCGACATGGACAACGACGGCTGGCCCGACATTCTTATTTGCAACGGCCACGTCTATCCCGAAGTCGAGCAGCTCAAGACCGAAGCCGGTTATCCGCAGCGCAAGCTGCTCTACAAGAATCTCCGCAACGGGCGCTTCGACGACGTTTCCAACGATGCCGGGCCCGGAATCTCCGCGCCTGTCGCCGCGCGCGGCTGCGCTTTTGGCGACTTCGACAATGACGGCGACCTCGACGTCGTCGTCAACACCGTCAACGATTTTCCTCAGCTCCTGCGCTGCGATTCACGCACCGCGAATAATTGGATCAAAATCAAAACCATCGGCACAAAATCCAATCGCAGCGGCATCGGCGCGCGAATCAGGTGCGTCACGCATCTATCGGGCGACAAGAAGCTGTATCCGCAAATCGACGAAGTCCGCAGCGGCGGTGGCTATTTTTCCCAGAACGATCTACGCGTCCACTTCGGCATCGGCAAAGCCGAATCCATCGAGCTTCTCGAAATCCGCTGGCCCAGCGGCCTCGTCGAAACGCTCAAAGACATCAAGCCCAACCAGGTCATCTTCGTCAAAGAGGGTGAAGGCATCGTCCGCACGCAGCAATTCGATCCTCCCAAGTCCCCCAAGCCTCCAAAGTGAGTTCGCATGATCATCAATCGCAGAAACAGCGCGTCCCGTCATTTCGAGCGAAGCGCGCTTTTTGCGCTCCGGTCGGTTTTGCGGAGCGAGAAATCTCTCTTCGCCTTGTCCTCGCTGATTTTGATCGCTTCCGCGTGGACTCTCGCCCTCCCCGCCTCCACCGCCGACCTCCCCTTCGGTCCCTGGACCCGCGCTGCCAACGAACCCATCCTTTCGCCGCAGGGCACAACCTGGGAATCCGCCGGCACCTTCAATCCCGCCGTTGTTCTTCACAACGGCAAATTCGTCATGCTCTACCGCGCCCAGGGCGCCTCCGGCACTTCCCGCCTCGGCTACGCCGAAAGCACCGACGGCCTCCACTTCACTCGCCGCCCCGAGCCGGTGCTCTCCCCCGAAGCCCCGTACGAAAAAGACGGCGGCGTCGAAGATCCCCGCCTCCAGAAATTCGGCGACACTTGGTACCTCACCTACACCGGCTACAACAAAAAAGACGCCCAGCTTTGCCTCGCCACCTCGCGCGATCTCATCCACTGGGACCGCAAAGGCGTGATCCTTCCCGCCTACCAAGGAAACTGGAACAAAGGTTGGACCAAGTCCGGCGCCATCGTCCCCGAAAAAATCGACGGCAAGTATTGGATGTACTGGCTCGGCACCGCCCCCAGCGAGATCGGCGAAACGTACAAGACCGACCAGATGGGCCTCTCGTATTCCACCGATCTCCTCCACTGGACAGAAGCTACCACCACTCCCGTCCTCCCGCGCCGCCCCGGAATGTTTGACTCCCGCGTCGTCGAGCCTGGTCCTCCGCCCATCCTCACTGAGCGCGGCATCGTCCTCGTTTACAACGGCGCCGACGACCAACTCGTCTATCGCGCCGCCGTCGCCGTCTTCGACCGCCGCGACCCGCGCAGACTCCTCTCCCGCTCCGACGCTCCCCTCTTCGCCCCCGAAAAACCATGGGAAAAAGTCGGCCAAGTCCCAAACGTAGTCTTCGTCGAGGGAATGGTTTTAGCTAAAGGGAAAGACGAAGGCACGGTTTTAGCTCCAGGAAAGGACGAAGGCATGGCGCACAACGCCAATCGCTGGCTCTTCTACTACGGCGCCGCCGACAAATTCATCGGCGCCGCCGCAGCCGTCGCCCCTGTCAGCAAACGCTAAGCACCGTCATTTCGAGCGGAGCAAGCCGGCTTTTTCTTCCCGCTTTGCTCCTGCAAAGCGGCCGGCTTGCGTAGGGAGAAATCTCTCTTCCTCTTTCGGTTCGCAGTGGCGTCTTTTCTTCTCCGTGCGGTTTGACGCTCACGTAGGTTACTGCCAACTTATGATAGATTCGGAGACACCGGTGTCGCCGCTTCTCATCACTTACCCAACCTGGAAGGAAATGTTCGGTGAGGGGCCGTCATGCTAATCAAGCGGACATATCATGTGCTAACGACACCACTTCCAGATTTTAATTGACAAGTACGGTACTTCGTGGTAAAATCTTGTGTGATAGTCAGACGCCACCCTCGCCGAAGCCCTCCAATTTCAACGTTCCTCTCTGCCCCTAACCCATTCGCCCCTAAGTTTTTTCCTCTCACAGTCTTATCCGACCCCCACCTGCTAAACCCTGCCGTGTCAAAGAAATGATGGGGGGAAGGGGTCGAGGCAGTCAAGCGCCCATGTGCCAACCCCTTTAAAATCAACACTTCCACGACAGTCCGCAGGTGTTGCAAACAAAAGACTTACCCACGGGTTAAGTCCTCTGGATGCAACACTTACAAAAAACGCGAGGGGGGTGGGGGTCGTTATGGTTAACCAGAAATCGACCTCGCGAACCTGTAGCTCCCCCCTTTAGGGGTGAGATTTCTGTCTGTCGACCGGTGTGCCGGAGCCTTCCTTCAGCGTGTGGATGGCGTCGGCGGGCAAGTTTTCAAAGCGTTCCACCAAGCCGCTGGGCCAGCGCACCTGCAGCGAATCGATCTTGGCGGCGGATCCGAGGCCAAAGTGAACGCGCATATCATTGCTCGACATATAACTGGAACCGCTGCGCACTTCGTCGACAAAAGTGCGCGTGCCGGCCTTCACGGTGATCTTCGCGCCAATGCCGTCGCGATTCGATTTCGTTACGCCCGATCCGGAAGAAAACGACGTTCCAATCGTCCGAAACGCAATCCAATGATTCCCGTTGCGAACGTCGTTCACCAGCAGCATCGGCGGCGCGTTCATGTTGCTGATCACCGCGGACATGCG
>Ga0066694_10000217_pt1 | contig 15194 bp, 7 predicted proteins | sample GraSoiAngelo_143_FD_66670 | JGI IMG/M metagenome (GOLD analysis project Ga0066694, IMG submission 66670) | Grasslands soil microbial communities from the Angelo Coastal Reserve, California, USA - 14_1009_02_30cm | ecosystem: Environmental > Terrestrial > Soil > Grasslands | place: USA... | reverse complement strand
GACGGCTTCGCGACCTGGGTCGTTCACTTCGGATCGTGCGCCACGCTCAACATCGAGCAGGTGCGGATCTCGCGCTTCATCGCCGCCACCCGGGTGTCGATGGTCGTGGGCTACCGCAAGGACGTGGACTGGATCGACTCGGCCGCCATCGACCTGCTGCTCTTCGACCGGCTGCAGGAGTACAAGAGCATGCACCGGTTCTGGGAGCACTTCCGAGGTCGCTACCGGGACCTCATCTCGCTCACCGGGCTGCGCGCCTTCCTGCGTTGATATGGAAAAACCGGCGTCAAGACGGCAGTTCAGCCGAGCGCCACGTGTGTAATGGCCGGTCCTTCCATGTCAGGCCGGTCCTTCGGTCCCTTTAATTGGCCGGAGGTATCGGCGATCCGGGCTGGGGAGCCAGAGGCGCCGCGTTAACCCAGTAGTTCTTCTCTGTGGTAAATCCCGTTTGCGCTGCGCCCGCCGGCAGCGGCTCCCAGCCGCGTTCCCTGGTTCCTCGGACAGCTTTTTTCAGTACGCCTGTTTCGGACGTCAAGTAAGCGCGAATTTCAGTCTTGGCCCACCAGGCGAAAATGACCTGGTGTCGTCCGTCTGTCTCGAGGAGGGTCACCGCCATCAGCCGGCCACTGTCATCACCAGCATTAGTCTCCCGCTGATATACGCTGATGCCGTCGCCAACTCCGGGGTTCATGCCGAGCGCGGAGGCCATCGCACCGTGGAGGTACGAAGCGCTCCCTTTGTGGAAGGCGGCGCGTACAGCCGCGGCCAGCGGCTGGGCCGAACCGTTTTGCGCACGCGAGACTTCCGCGCTTACGAAAACAGGAGACAGAATCGAACCGAGCATCAGTAAACCGAAGACGCCAGTGAGTGACTTCATGCTCGCCCCCTTTGCGGCCGAGATGTTTCACCGGATGCCGCGGCCCGGGCTCCCGGCGCTCGGGAACCGAGAACCGGCGGACTGCGACATCCGGCGAATCAAGACCGAACCGGGACTGCGGCAAGTCCTGTGCCTCGTCTCAACTGCCCAGAATCATTAGGCGCGAAGACAGCACCTCTTCGCATTCGTAATCTGGGCCGACACCCTCCTGACCCGAATCAATCAGCCGGCAGTCGCTGCTCGAGCGGGAACCGTGGGCTCCCGGGGCGCTATTGCGGGGAGACCGCCCGCGGGCACCAGCCTCTGGAACGGCGACCGGTAATTTCGAGATGGGGGCATCAACGTTCTCGGCACAAACGCGGAAGGTTGTGGCGTCAGGCCCTGCGGTGGCGCCTCGACGGAGGCAACTGCTGCCTCACGTACATCCGAACTGTCCGCTGCCACGGCGACGGCTGCCCGAGGTCGCAAGGGGTCACGGAGACGAATATCCACACGATTGCCGTATCGCTCTATGACGACACGGTCGGCGTCAATGGCCCGTACGATGCCACCCGCGACTGGATCCCCGATCTGATAGCCGGCCACGCGCTTCGTTGCCGGATCTTGGAGGTACGCGACGGGATTGTTGGCGGTGCCGAGGACCACACCGTGGAGGCTGGGGTTCGGCAGCGTGACGGCGGCATCTGCTTGCGTCACCGGCAATTCCGTCCGACTCGGGCTGAAGAGATTCCGATGCGCAATGATCGGTGCGGAGATGACCGTGGGCGACAGACTCGCCTCCACCGGTGCGGAGGCCGGCGGTTGGCCAGCCCGGGATGGTACATGCTCCGGGAACGGCCGCTGCACCTCCCAAACTATGTAAGCGGTAAGGAATACCGACAGCGCGGCCAGCATCGAGTTCACGACGAGTAAGCGCCCCGGTATCCAACGGATACGGCGTCGGCTCAGCATAGATCGCCCCTTAATTTTTCGGCTCCGAACACGCTTTCAAGCGCGTCGGGCCTGAGTCCCACGTGCTTCGCGCGGCGAATGGGTGCAAGACGTCTGCCGCACCCGGAAGTCGGCTTGATATCAGGCGCTCCACCGCGGTTGCGCTGCCCGGTGCCGCTCGAGTGTCGACGTTCCGTCAGGCTTTCCGACTGCCGAGATCCGAGGGCGAGCCGGGCGATTGAAAAGCTCTGCAACCACTCCGACGCCAGATCTACGGCCCCTAACGAGAAGGTGTCGGTCGAAGAGACAGTCCAGAATCCCGCCAAAAAGTATCGGCAGACTTTTCACTAACTTTCGACATAGGCACACAAGTTGCGAGAGCCGTCGTCCGCAGTACCAAACTGATTTTTAGGGGGCGTTATGAAGAGGGTTTTCTCGGGTCACCGGCTCCGGAAGTTATCTCGCGCTTGGGCGCCTTTGGCGCTCGCGCTTGCAGTTCTCGCTACGTTCCTTCCCGTCGCGACGGCGTGGTCGCAGACGTCGGGCGGAACAGGCTTCGAGATCATTGGCAGGATCCAGAGTTTGACGTTGAACAATCCCGCTGACGTGCTCTCCGGCGGCACGGTCGTCGTGAACAACATCACCGTCGTCATCCCGCGCAATACGATCATCACCATGCCGGGGACGTTCCTCAGCCTGGGCGAACTCTTCAATGGCGCGACGCAGTCCGGCCTCGCTACGAGCGACTCGCTGCCGCCGCAGACCCCCTACGAGATCACCGTCATCGGGAACATCGTGAACGGAACGTACATCGCCGGCCTGGTGCAAATTGCCCAGTCCTTCGGGCAGGCCCTGGCGGGCACGATTACCGCGATCGACTATGCGACCGGAGACCTGTGGGTGTCCGGGACCACAGGCAGGCCGATGCGCTGGAGAATCCAGCTCAATGATCCCGTCGGGCGTTTCGGTCGCATGATCTCGGCTGACGCCCGTTTCACCGCCGACACGGATAATCCGACGATTCACGCGCAGACCGGCTACCCGATGTGCGTGCCGCGGACGAACCCCGCGACACAGGATGACCCGGAGTGCCCGAAGGGCAATCGGCCGCTCGATCCTGTCACGGGTGCCCCGCTCAAGAAGTTCACGATGGCGGCTCCTGGAACCCCGGGCGCGCTGACCAACCCGATGAAGCAAGCGCCCTTGATGGTTGGTGACTTCATTACCTACTCCGGCATTCAGGGGACCGATGCGCGGGGTGCCTATCTTTCCGTCAGCCACATCAACGCGTGGGTCGGGATCTCGACCGCGCCCGGGACGCTGCCGGCCTATGTCACCCAAGAGGTTTCGCAGATCGGCGTTGGGTCCGGCCCGGTATTTCCCGGTATCGCGGCCGACTTCAAGCTCGGGATCCTGATCGAGGGAGTCACCACGGATCCCACTCGGCCGGTCGATGTGTATGCGGTCGACGTCGACGCCTGCTCGGGTCGTGAAACGCTGCGGCTCCTGGGTACCGGGTTCCCGGCTCCTATCCCCCAGCGCTACAAGTTCGAACCGGTCGTGGGCAACTTCTTGCCCGTGATGCGAGAGATCCTCGTCAAGATGCGCCAAGGAACGATGCCCGCGGCGAATGGCCTGATCGCGGGGCAGTACCGCGCGCCCCTTGGCACCTATCTCCTCCCGGGCACGCTGTCGCCCGGCTTGCCTCTGATTCCGAACAACTTCGGCGATTTCCCGTTCCTCGCCAAAGGCTCCGGCCCCTTCCATGGTGCCGGACCCGTTGTCGGCCAGCTTTCTCCCTGGCCTGGCGCGCCGGCGCCTGCGCCGAGCAGCTGCCAGTAAGTCGTTCCCAGGAGCCGCGGGAGGCCAGGACATCGCGTCCTGGCCTCTCGCCCGGCTTCCGACAGCTGGGCGGGGGTGCCTCGTCGGACGACGTTGGCAGACCGGCGTGACGGTCCGGCTATTCGTGTGCCCAATGCTGATGAGGTTCGCTCAATGCGAGACCAAGCGCCGTCCACATATCCGGCTCTCTGGAGTGCTCGGCCCGCCACCTCCATGGCCCTTACGCCAACTGCATCGGCACCCTACCGTGATCAAAGCGATGACGGACTCGAACGAGCTTGTCCATTGGCGCGGCCGTCACGCCGATTATCCGGTCAAGCAGGTAGAGCTTGAAATGGGAACACAAACTTCCCTATGCCGCGTTGGCGGCCCTCCTCGTGAAGCGGCGTAAGGCCGACCTCGCCCCCGTACAACTCGCTGCCGGACTCTCCTGTTGGGGGGATCGGGCTCATCGTTCGACCTGAGCCTCGTGAGCGACGCGCAGAGCTGGCGAGCGACATCCTCCATCGGAGTGACGTGCTGTACCCGTGGGTCGGTCAAGGTGATCCCGTGGTGGTCGACGCCTGGTGGGTGCAGGAGGCGGCGTGGTGAGCGCTGCACAGGCCCGACGACTAGGGGCAGGGCAGGCCATGGGTGACGTGGAGCCGGCTGAAATGACGTCTGGCTGCGTCTCCGGTCGTCACTGCAGGGCCGCCGATCATATGATCGGCGGCCCCGCCGCGACTTCTTGCTAACGCCGCTCTCGGGTTAGCGGCAGGACGTATCGCCGCCGGTGGCGGGGAGGTCCGGCCCGCCGTCGGGAACCGTGAGCGAGGGATGGTCGAATGGCGCCTCGTCCTTGGCGGTCCGGCAGTCAGTCAGCCCGTTCGCCAGGAACTCGACGAGCGCGGCTTTGTCCGCGGCCGAGAGGCCCAGCGGCCGGATGCGACGCGCCTTCTCCGTGTTGGGGAAGTCGCCGCCGCGGCTGTAAAAGTCAACGACGTCGGCCAGCGTCGCCTTACCGCCGGTGTGGAAGTACGGCGCCGTCAGTCCGACGTTCCGCAGCGCCGGCGTTTTGAAGGCGCCATGGTCCATGATAGAACCGCTCACCGAGAACGGTGCCACGTTGGCGCCGCCCGTCCCGGCTCGACCAAGGTCCTCGATCGTTGGACGGACGCCGATGTTGTGGAAGCCCTGGTCTCCGCCGTCCTCGTTGATCAGACCGAAGACACTGGCGAAGGTGACCGACGCGTCCGTCAACTCCGGTCCGGCATGGCACTTGGTGCATCCGCCCTTGCCACGGAAGACGCTGAGTCCCTTCTTCTGCAAGTCCGTCATGGCCTTCGAGTTTCCGGCCAACAACCGATCCAGAGGCGTCTGATCGGGTATGAGGGTGGATTCGTAGGCCTGAACGGCCTGACCGAACACGCGAGAGAACTGAGCCTTCGTGGCGAGTGTGGGACCGAAGGCGGCCGCGATCATCTCGCCGTACCCGCAGGCGTGCCCATCCGTGCCGCACTTCAGGCCCTTCGCCGGCCAAGCCGACATCGCTCCCAAAGCGCTGTCCTGCTGATGCACGAACTGGTGCTGGAGCGCCTTGCGCGCCATGAGCTTGTCGTAGAGATTGCCGAACGTCCGGCCATTGCAGGACACCTCGGGGAATTTGTTGGCGGGACCCACCCCCTGCGAGGCGAGTGCGCTGTTTCCGATTCCGACCGCGGAAAATGCCGCGCTGGTCTTCTGAGCCGCCGTGTTGTTCGCGGTCTGGCCGAACGGACTGGCGCCGTTGAAGTTGTCATTTCCCCGCCCGTCCCAGAACATCTGGCGGAAGAACGCGACGCCATTGACCGTGGTCGGCGCATTGCGGGTGGTCACCTGCGGCGCGACTCCGAAGAGATTGAGCGCACCGGTTGTGCAGATGTCGGCCGCGTTGTCCGGATTTGGATCGATATTCTTGAAGGTGCCCTGGGCCACGGTCAGTCCCATCGAGCCGTGGACGTCGTCGGCAGTCCCAAAGAGTTTATCGAGGCCCGGGTTGATCGCGGGGCGGTTGTCCGCGCCGCCGTGAAAGTGACACGTAGCGCACGCGGTCTGGCCGTCGCCACCCAGTTGAATGTCCCAGAACAATGCCTTGCCCAGACGGACGGCCGCCGCCTGGTCGACGATGTCACCGCCGATCGGCATCGGAACGGCAACGCTCGAGAGCGGCCCTAGCTCCACGTCGTTACCCTCGCCCGTGGCGACACGGGCGCTCGCTGACAACAGGCCGACCGCGCCGATCGCCGTGATCAGAGCGAAGCTTGCTACGCGAAGCCTGCGAAACCAAGACAATGTGCTTCCTGTCTGCATCGAAGCATCTCCATACCTATAGGTGTCATACATGCACAGCAACCCCGAGCACGTCAGCTCTCCGATGCCGTCGACGACGCGCGTCTGCGCGAACTGGTCACGCCAAACGAGACGCGGAGCCCGGAGGCACGAACTTATCCGGGTCCGTCCCTGGAAATCGCGCGGCACCACCAACTCTTTTAGGCGATCGATCGCCGCTCAGGTGATCGATCACCGGCGATCGCCCCACGTTTGCCGGGGCCTGACCGTTGATCGAGGTATTGGCAGGTTTTGGGCCAGGTTTGTAAATACGAAGGAATACTGCACCGGATGGTGAGTCTTGGAAATAAAGGCAGGCCTATCAACACTCCCGAAGGGCATACGTTGACGAGGAAGATCTTGATTTTGAAGGTCGCGAGGCCTGTGAGCAAGACCCGACGCCGATCAATATGTCAGCGAGGTAGCTCGAGCGGCGTCTGAGGTGCGGTAGCTGAACGGCCGGTGCCCCCCATCTTCGTTCGTGAGGGGAGATCGTACCCGGTCTCATCCCACGGATCGTAAACGGTCCCGCACTCTCCAAAGTCGACGTCCACCCACCACAATGCGCGCAATGGTCCGATGACGACGCGTCGACGCGCCACCGCCCGCGGACGTCAGGCAGACGGTGGTCGGCCCGAGATTGGTAATGGTTGGTTCGGAACATCGATTTGCCATCGGCGGCACCGACGGCGGCCGTGCCGATGAGGAGCGCCGCCGGCGGAAGGAGCGAGCGCCGCGCCGCGGAGGAATCCCGCGGCGCGGCGCTTATCTGAAGCTTACTTCATGGCGTTACGGTCACGATAAAGGCCGGCGAGGTGCTGCCGGTGAAGTTAGCGTCTCCGTTGTAGACCGCCGTGATCGAGTGTGAACCCACGGTCTGGAGCCGTCTCGTAACGAGGCTGGCCTGACCCGCGGCGTTCAGAGGGGCGGTTGCAAGCAGCGTAGTCCCGTCGAAGAACGACACGCTCCCGGTCGGCGTCCCTACCGCAGGCACTGGGCTCACCGTTGCCGTGAACGTGATGAAGCTCGCCGACTTGATTGTGGACGCAGACGACGTGAGGCTGGTCGTGGTCCCTGCCGTGTTGGCATTGTTGACGAGCTGGGTCACTGTCGGCGAAGTGCTGGGTGCGAAGCTAGCAGTCCCGTTGTAGACGGCGACAAGCGAATGATTTCCGGCTGCCAGCGTGGAGATGCTGAGCGAGGCGCTTCCATTGACGAGCGTCACAGTGCCGAGTGTAGCGGCGCCATCCCTGAACGTCACCGTTCCGGTCGGCACGCCGGCCCCCGACGTCACAGTCGAGCTCAGCGTCACCGTCTGGCCGACCGTCGAGGGGTTAGGAGTGGAAGTCAGGCTGGTAGAGGTCGCCGCGGCGGCCGCGGCGTTCACGATCTGGGTCACCGTCGCCGAGGTGCTGGCTGCGAAGCTTGCATCACCGCTGTAGACGGCAGTGAGCGAATGGCTGCCCGCGGCCAGCGTGGAGATGCTGAGCGAGGCGCTTCCATTCACCAGCGTCACGACGCCGAGTGAGGTTGCCCCGTCCCTGAACGTCACGGTTCCGGTCGGTACCCCGGTGGCCGGGGCCACCGCGCTGACCGTAGAGCTCAAGGTCACCGTCTGGCCGACCGTCGAGGGGTTCGGTGAAGAGGTCAGGCTCGTGCTGGAGTTTCCGGCGTTCACCGTCTGTGTGCGGACGGCAGACGTGCTGGCCGCGAACGTCGCGTTCCCGTTGAACGCTGCGGTCAGGGAGTGGCTACCAACTGCCAGGGTCGTCACATTGAGCGAGGCGCTGCCGTTGACCAGCGTCACCGTGCCCAGCGCAGTGGCGCCGTCCCTGAACGTCACGGTGCCGGTCGGTACCCCCGCGCCTGACGTGACCGTCGCACTCAGCGTCACGGTCTGGCCGAGCGAGGACGGGTTGGGAGTGCTGTTGATGGTCGTGGAAGTGGCCGCCGCCGCGGGAGCATTGACCACCTGGTTCACCACTGGAGACGTGCTGGTCGCAAAGGTCGCGCTGCCGCTGTAGACGGCGGTCAGCGAATGACTTCCGAGGGCCAACGTAGAGATCGTGAGCGAGGCGCTGCCGTTAACCAACGTCACCGTGCCCAGTGAGTTGGCGCCGTCCCGGAACGTCACCGTCCCGGTCGGGACACCCGACGCCGGCGGGACCGGGCTTACCGTCGCCGTCAACGTGACGGCTTGCCCCGTGGTGGAGGGGTTGGGAGTCGAGGTCAGGCTCGTGCTCGTGTTCAGGAGGTTCACGGCCTGGTTCACCACTGGAGAGGTGCTGCCCAGGAAGCTCGGGCTGCCACCGTAGACCGCAGTGAGCGAATGATTTCCGGTCGCCAGGGTGGATATCGTGAGCGACGCGCTCCCGTTGACGAGCGTCACCACGGCCAGGGCGGTGTTACCGTCTCTGAAGGTGACGGTGCCCGTCGGCACGCCAGCAGCCGGCGAAACAGCAGACACCGTTGCCGTCAACGTCACGGCCTGCCCGACGTTCGACGGGTTCGGGGTCGAGATCAGGGTCGTGCTCGTGTTCCCCTGGTTCACGGTCTGGGTCACGGTTGCAGACGTACTGGCCTGGAAGTTCCCGCCGCCGCTATAGGCTGCGGTCAGAGGATGACTCCCGACGGCCAGCGTCGAGATGGTGAGCGAAGCGGTGCCGTTGACCAGCGTCGCCGTGCCCAGCGAGGTCGTGCCGTCGTTGAACGTGACCGTTCCAGTCGGGGTTCCGACAGCCGGTGGAACGGGGCTGACGGTTGCGGTTAGCGTCACCGTCTGTCCGATCACCGACGGGTTGGGAGTCGAGCTCAGGCTCGTTGTCGTCGGTGAGTTGACGACCTGGGTCACCGTCGGTGAGGTGCTGCCGAGGAAATTCGGGCTTGCGTTGTAGACCGCGGTGAGCGAATGAGATCCGACCGCCAGGGTGGAGATCGTGAGCGAGGCGCTCCCGTTGACGAGCGTCACCGTGCCCAATGCCGCTGCGCCGTCGCGGAACGTCACGGTGCCAGTCGGCACGCCCACGGCCGGCGCTACTGCAGTCACCGTCGTGCTGAGCGTCACCGTCTGCCCGGCCAGCGAGGGATTCGGCGTGGACGTCAGCGTCGTGGTGGTCTGACCCGGGTTCACCGTCTGGGTCCGCACCGCCGAGGTGCTGACCGCGAACTCGAGGCTTCCGCCATACGACGCCGTGAGCGAATGACTCCCAGCAGTCAGTGTGGAGGTGACGAGCGACGCGCTGCCATTGACGAGCGCCACCGTGCCCAGCGTGGTCGCGCCGTCCTTGAACGTCACGGAGCCAGTCGGAACCAGCGGATCCGTGAGCACCGGGGCCACTGTCGCCGTCAGCGTCACGGCCTGACCGAAGACCGAGGGGTTCGGGGTGGAATTGAGCGTTGTCGAGGTCGCCGGCCGGACGTAGATCTTGCCGATGACGTTGGTGAAGAGATTGGTCTCGACCACATTGACGCCGGACCCGCCGACGTTGGGGCCCTGGATGCGGAAGAAATTGGTGTTGGAGGGACTCCCGGTGATGGTGTGAGTCAGCAGGCCATCGCCGATGAACCCGGCCGTCGGCGCTGGGGGCGTGGCCGGGTCCCACGTGAGGAACGGCCCAGCGTTGGTCGTGGGAAGGACGCTGGTGAAGTTACAGGGAAGCGGAGTGCCCAGGGGACATCCCTGGTCGACGGTGAAATTGATCGTCCCTGTCGCCGTAGCAACAAACGACTGGGCCCCGAACGGACCGGTCACGACGTACGTCGCGCCGGGAACGAGGCCGTTGGGAAGGACCCTGACGCGGTAGCGCGCGAACACGATCTGTGTGCCCGCACCATCCGCGGCCGTACCCGTGGCCCCGCCGAAGCCCGCCTGGGTGCTCATCACCAGGAGCGCCCGGCCTCCGACATTGCCAATGTTGTTGATGGTGGCTGTCGTGCGCCAGTAGAAGAATTCGTCGGGGAAGTTATTGGGAAACGAGATCGGCTGCCCGGGATTGGGAAATGTTCCCACGATCGCGCACGGATCTGCAGGGTTCGCCGCGTCGAGGCATTGTCCGAGCTGCAGGCCGTTCTTGTCCAGATACCACCTGGGATAACCATTGGCCGGGTCGATGGCTCCGACCGCGGCCAGGCCCTGCGCGTTCTGGGCGAAGGCCCCGACGGCGGCAAAGATCACGCATGCGACGACTGCCAGAGAAATGCACCACTTCAATTTCGAAGCTCCAGGCTTCATCCGCTTATCTCCATGTTGTGAGAGTTGTCATGACTTGAAAATAGGAATCCGCTAAAAGCTGCCGTCGATCAGGGTGGTCGTCTCTTCGACGTCCGTCACCCAGATGCGACCGATCTCGCACACCTCAGCCAATCCGGCCGGAAGCGGCGATCTCAGCGTTAGCGTCCCAGTTCCGAGGGCTATGGTGATCGTGCCCGCTGGGTCGCCGCCGTTGGCGAAGACCAGGAGCTGCGTCCCATCTGGAACGTCGACGGCCACCTGCACCACGAATGTCTGTTGCGAGCCCTGGTCAATTGATCGAATGTACGCAAACCCGACAGCGGCGACCGCCTCCCCGTCGGGAGTAGCGGGCAGGCTCGTCCTGTCCGTGCAGTCCGCTGCCGCCGCGTCATTCGGGAGCGCAAAAGCCGCCAGGCTCGCCGCCAAAAGCCATATAAAGAGTCCTTTCACTGTTATCGACCTCCTATCGATCGATTCGGAACATAATTAACGAGCATTGATTGACGCCCCTGGTTGTGTGGCCGTCCGTGCTTGGGGCAAGTCCTGTGCCTGTTCTGAAACCCCTTGGAAACCTTGAGACACTGGACCGCGCGTGTTCGCGCCGAAACCCAAACCGACGGCAACGAGGGGGGCTAGGACGTTCGTCCTAGCCCCCCGCCGGAAAGTTACAGGGCTCAACTGCTCGTTGCTATGCGGCGGAAGCCTGCGCGGTGCGGCGAAGCCGCCGGCGCAATCTCGCGATTCCCGTGAGGCCCACACCGGTGCCAAGAAGCAGGAGCGTTGCAGGCTCCGGCGTAGCTGCATCCGGCGGCGCGACGTTGGTCGTGAGCGCCGCTCCGTTGAAGAAGAGGTCGGTGGCGTCGCGGAACTGGTGGAGGCCGCCGTTGTCCAAATTGCTGAAGGAGAACAGTGCGTTGATCTGCTGGTTGGGGCCCAGACTACCGAGGGAGTAGAGCAGGGCGAGCGCGACGTCATCCGGGCCCGCGCCGATGTGGTCGGTGTTGTCCAGCGTGCCCGCGAGAATGTTGCCGAGGAGACTTCCGAACGGAGTGTCGATTTGGAACCCCGTAGCGGAGCCGAGGTTCGTCCCGAGACCAGCACTGTCCAGGTTGTTGTCCGTCCCGCCGGGAGTCGTCACGATGTCAGCATCGAGCAGCGCGATGAGGTTCGCGGGGGCGAAGGTGGTAGCGGTCGGGTTGGTGACGGTGATGCTGACCGTGCCCAGGTTGCTTGCGTTGAGATTGTTCGTGACCGAGACGCCGAAGCCCTGAGTGATGAAGTCCGAAAACGGACCCCCGCTCAGATTGTTCGGTCCGATGATGATGTCCTGCTGCAGCGCCGAAGTCCCGTTGATCGCGGTGTTGACCGCCGGAGACCACAGGAACAGGCTGAACTGATTGATGTCGATCGATAACGCCGAAGCGGCGCGCGGCTGTACGACAAGCATCAGCGCAAAGCTGAGCCAGGCGAGAAGCAGCGCCCCTGATTCCATACGCGACGTGCAAAGCCGTCGAAACATATGGCTGCCCTCCTACCAGTTGATTTAGTACTTCTGGTAGAGAGGTATTGGCAACTATTGTGCCTAGCCCGAAAGGTAGAGAAATACGCGAGTTTCTGCGGAGCCGCGCTGGCCTCCGTAACATCCGGCGACACTGACAAGTTTTCTTACGATTGGTTCCGGTGTGGGATCCTGCCCGCTCGCCGATATGCCATCGGATACTCCTCGCCGGTCAGGAGCACTGCGCGGGCTTACCGGTGACCGGGCTGAGGTATCGCGTCTGCGGTTGCCGGATTTTTGCGTCCGATGCGACCGTAAAACTCGAGATTTTCGGCCACCGAGCGAGCGCCGGGTCGGACACTCGCCAGGATTCAACCCCCTGTCGAGGAGGACACATGCCGGAGGCCGACGATGACACAGGTTCGAGTCTGAATCCGACGGTTGCTGACCGGGTGATCGTTCGTTGAAGCAGAGCTGATCGCCGTGCGTTCGTCCGAGCCGATGGTTTCGGAACGAGGCGGCTGCAAACATTCGCGACACCGGGCAAACCTGCCGCGCAGTAAGAAGACCCGTCGGTGCGGGGGCTCGAAAGAATCAACACGACTTGACGGTGGAGGAGGGCGCGGAGACCGTGGGAGGATGTCGACAAACAAAGAGCCGCGGCGAGGGCCTTCCTCGCCGCGGCGGATTACGGTGACGTGTTACGCGGCCTGCTTCTACTTCACGACCGGCGGCGGCGTGAGACCACTGCCCTCGCCAACCTTGCCACCGATCACCTGAGCCCGGATGAAGCTCATGACCTTGGCCTGATCGCTGGACGAAAGAGCCTTGAACGCCTGCGCCGAAGCGACGGCCTCGGAGTAGCCATTGTGGTCCTGGATCGCCAGCCCGTACTGCACAGCCGACGAGCCGCCAGGATTGTTGAAGGACATCGTGAGCGTCGCACAACCGCCCGCGGGAACGGAGTTGATCAGCCATCCGGCACCCTGGCGGAACCCGCCGTCCGGATCCGCTGTCGTAGCATTTGCGGCAGTCAAGCCGGCCGTCATCTGACCGGTGAGCACCACGTGGATCGGAAGCGAAGGACTGCTGGTCGGAAGACCGCAGATGCTGACCGGTTGTGACGTCATCGCCAGCCCGTTGACCATCTTCGTGGTCCCCCGGCCCTTGGTGACGGTCGCCGTCGGAATCGAGACACCCTCGTGCGCGAGAATCGTATCCATCAGCTGGGTGCCGACCCAGCGACCATCGCGACCCCACGGGAACACGGCGCCGGCGTCCCAGAGTTCCGCGGTTTTCATCGTGTCACGCGACGGGATGCCGTTCTTCATGAGCGAACCCATCTTGTGCAACTTGAAGTCACCGTAGATGCGGAGGCCGGGATCGCCGACGTTCTGGGCGAGCCCGTCAGCAACGTCATCGGGATCGGCGGTATGGTAATCGACCTGAATCGGGATCACGCCTGGGGTTTCTGGATTGGTCAGATTGAGCGTGGTGCCGTTGAGGAACGGCCGGAAGACCGTGTGACACGAGGCGCAGCGAGCTCCGCCAGTGGCCATCGTCTTGCGGAAGATCGAGCGTCCCTCATAGGCGTCCAGAGGGCTCAGGCCCAGGTGGGTGAACATCTCGTCGTCGTCGGCTTGCCTCGGCACGGGCAGGTTCGCCATGAACGCGACGAGCGCCGTGACTTCGCCAGGCGAGAGCTCGTTTCGGACACCATCAGCATCGAGGTCGCACGCGATGGCTTGAGCCATCGACACCGAGGTTGCGCTCGCTGGAACGCAGCCTGCGGCCTTGGCGGCGGCCAGCTGGGCCGCCTGGGTGATGAACTCCGGCGCCTGAACGCCCAGGTGATTGTTCGCAGCCCCGAAGGTCACCGCGCGCAGCGAGGCGATGGAGCCGACGGTGCCATGAGCGAACGTGGAGCACCCGTTCCCGGTCGACGTGACCGGTAGCGGAGGTGCAATGCTGGCGCAGGAGACGGCGCCGGCGTTGATGAGTTGCTGGCGGAGCAGTTCCGCACCACCGCCACCCCACGTCGAGGGCGGATTGAGGTTACCGGCCCGGTCCGTCGTTGCACGAAGCGTGTAGAGACCGCGCCCGGCCGCGCCAATGGCGGGCTGGGAGTGGCACGCGGCACAACTCGTGGTGTTTCGCTGGGTCCCGCCGTCTTCCGGCCGCCACACCATCTCGAAGAGCGCGCGACCGACGAGGGCGAGACGCTCCTGGTATGCCGTGACGCCGAACGGCGCCCACATCGGATCGAGGAGGCCAGCGTTGATGAGGTTCATGATGTTGTTCTCGAGTGGTTCTGGAAGCTGATCCAGCGTCGCCAGCGCGCTGTCGAGATCCGCCTGGCTGATGCGAATGCGACCGGCGCTCCCGGGAACGCTATTCGGACCCGAGGAGTCGGTCTGGAACGGATCGTTGAAGATCAAAGGAACAACGTTACCCTTCCCGTTTGGATCGATGATCGGGAACCGAGCGGCCAGCGGGAAGAACAGCGAGTTGGGATTCTCTTCGAGCGGAAGCCCGTTCAATACCAACACCGGGGGATTGATCTCCGTGATCATGAACGTCCGCGCGGTGGTGAACTGAGCCTCCGGAAAGCCAATCGGCGTGCGGATGTTCGGATCGAACGCACCGCCGGGCCCCTGGTGCAGCAGCCTGTCGAGCAGGGCGAACGCATCTTCGAAGGGGAACGCCACGCCGTTGATCGACACGACCGGGCAATTCATCCGGATGCCTGTCGACGAAACCGGAAACTTCTGCACGCCATTGTCGACGATCTGCTTGGCCGACGTGATCGTCGAGATATCGAATCCAGTCGGCACCGTCACGGCCCACACCTCCCAGATGGAGCTGTAGAACGAGTCGCCGGGCGACTTTGCGGTAATGATTCGCGGAGTGTCCGCACTCGGCAGAATGTTGCCATTCGCATCTTTGAAGATGAAGAGGACCTGGGGATTGAAACCGCCGTCCTCGACGTCGTACGGGACGAAATGCACGATCTGGCTCTCGAAGAACGCCTCGCGCACTGTTGGCTCGTTGGCGACCGGGCCACCGGGCACGGGATCGAGGGTCGTACCGTCGGGGACGATGGGGCAGTTCAGGAAGATGTTCGTCTGGACGTCCGCGATTGAATAGGGCGATGTCGCCACCTTGAAGGCCGAATCGATCCTCGTCTCCAGGTTGTTCGGGTCATACGACGGGTCGACGAGCAGCGCGTGCAGCTCCCAGACCGCGGTGAACTTGCGCGCGACCAGTTCGTTGGTCGTCAGCGGAAAGGGCACCGCTTCGATGACAGGCGGCTGATTGATCTTCTGGCCGGTCGCCGCGTTGTAGAGGACGTACATGTCGGCGTGCTTGTCCCCATCCGACATGTTCTGTCCGTTCACGCGCGGCGGAAAGCGCATGAAGAGAACGTTGGAGTCGATGACCCCTTGCCGCGACCCCAGGACCGCGATGTT
>Ga0066694_10000187_pt1 | contig 15587 bp, 20 predicted proteins | sample GraSoiAngelo_143_FD_66670 | JGI IMG/M metagenome (GOLD analysis project Ga0066694, IMG submission 66670) | Grasslands soil microbial communities from the Angelo Coastal Reserve, California, USA - 14_1009_02_30cm | ecosystem: Environmental > Terrestrial > Soil > Grasslands | place: USA... | reverse complement strand
ACCGAGATATACCCGGGAACCAAAGGCCTCTTGGGATAGTGAGAGGCCAAGCCTTGCAGGCAACAATCATAGTCGCCGGCGTACCCGGGGTCGGGAAGACAACAATCCTCCAAGAGCTAGAGGCTGTGGCCACGGAAAGGAAGGTCCCGCTCAAGATCGTCAACTTTGGAAACGTCATGAACGAACTCTTCAAAAACCGCGGGGTAGAGATTCACAGGGACCACATGCGCAAGGAGGACATTTCCCTCCAAGCTAAGATACAGGAAGAAGCCGCCCGAATGATTTCAAAGACCCCAGGAAACTCCACCCTAGTCGTCGACACTCACATGTTCGTCAGAACCAACGACGGCATATGGCCGGGGACCCCACGAAAGGTGCTCGAAGCCTTAGATCCCAGTATGATCATATTGATAGAAGCGGATCCGGAAGAGGTCGCTCGAAGAAGAGCTGCCGACACCACGCGTTACCGTGACAGTCAGAACCTGGAAGATGCCAAGGCGGATCTGCAATGGTCGAGGAATATGGCGAGCGCAATAGCTGTCCTTGCTGGGGTTCCGATTCAGATATTGCAGAACCAAACTGGCCAGCAGCGACAATCGGCTGAGGAACTCCTAAAGATTATCGAGAAGCGTAGCTAGCTTGAGCTTCATAGACGATATCATCCACTTCCTCGGCGGTCCCGTTCAGAACCTCTGCAACCCAAACCATATCTCACCAGCTCCATCCTGTGCACCCCTCTCAGCTTTCATTGTTCTTTCAGCCGCCCTTATTCTCTCCCTTATTGCGATGCTAGCTAACCGGTTCCTGGTGAACTACAAGATGGTCGCAAGCTACAGACGAGAATATATGAACTGGATGAACGCCGTAAGAAAAGCCCGCAAAGACGGAGACGAAAAGCAGCTGGACAAACTGATGAAGCGGCAATCGGCGGTCATGAAAATGAGCTCTAGAGCTACACTTGAGCAGCTGAAAACGTATCCGATCACGATCGTCCCGTTCTATCTGATTTACGCAGTGCTAGGCTACGCCCTATCATCAACTCCATACACGGCCTACGCCCCCTTCTTGTTTCCCTTCGCCACAATCATCGGCACTGGAGTCGCGGCCGGATTGCCTCTCTTCTTCTGGTACCTCGTCTGCTCATTTACGATAAGCATTCCGCTCTCGAGAATCTTCGGTGTCTCAGCAGCATTCTCGATGGCACCGACAACGGGAGACACGAAATGACCAACCCGCATCAGAGGACTCACGGCCGAAGAAGGTTGCCTGTGAGGTTACCCTCAGGGAGGAGAACTCTGCATTTTGAGCCAAGAGCCCCAGCGAAGGCACAGTGTTCGCGCTGTGGAAAGGAGCTACATGGGGTCCCAACCTCTAAGCCTTTGAGATATTCGAGGAGCGCTCGCGCTCCATCAAGGCCGTATGGAGGGGTATTGTGCCCGAACTGTCTCTCGACGCAGGTTCGAGCCCTCGTCCGTTCTTCCAGCGTTTCAACATGATCATTACCGTCAGTGGGCCGCACGGCACAGGCAAGTCAACGTATGCAGCCCAACTGGCCGATGCCTTACGCATCCGGCATGTTTCCGCGGGCGCGGTGTTTCGACGAATCGCGAAGGAAAAGAAGATCTCTCTCGAGGAATTAGGAGAGAAGGCTCTGGAAGATCCTTCCATTGACAAACTGGTTGATCAGCGAACTATAGCTGAAGCGGACAAGGGTAATGTTGTCATTGACGGTCAACTCGCAGGCTGGATTCTGAAAGACAGGTCGGATTTACGGATCTACCTCACCGCTCCCGAAGACATCCGTTTGGAACGAATTGCCAAGCGGGACAAAGTAGGCCTCCGAGAGGCTCGAGCGCAGACGGAACAGAGAGAATCTGTCCAGCGAGAAAGGTATCTCAGACACTACGGGTTTCAGGTTGAGGATCGCTCCATCTATCATCTCATCCTTGATACGAGTCTCGGCTCGATTGAGGACACAGCCAAGGTTCTCGTTTCAGCGGCCGCGATGGTTAGAAGAGCAAAGAAATCCCAGCGAAAATCGACGAAACCTTAAATGAGGATTTCGACCGCGAGAGCCTAGGAAGATTGTCCCGATGCCCACCATCGAAGTCGGACGCGTCTGCGTGAAAGTCAACGGTCGGGAAACGGGACAGAAATGCGTCATTGTTGACGTGATTGACAAGAACTTCGTCCTGGTTACAGGACCACAGAAGATCTCTGGCGTTCGCCGTCGAAGAACAAATGTGAAACACCTCGAACCTACAGAAGACTCCATCGATATCAAGAAAGGAGCATCGGATGAGGATGTGGCAAAGGCCATCGGCAAGGGAAAGAAGGCCGAAGCCTTCAAAGAAGCCGTTCTTCCAAAACAAGTTCTCGTAACAGCCTGACGAGTTCCATGCTGGAACTCATCTCCTATCTGCAAACATCCGTTCTTCAGTTGAGATTCTTTAAGAGATGCCGGATTCCACTGTTGAAGTGGAGATGATGAGTGTCTCAGCGGGCTCCCTGGGAAGAGCAGAGAAAGCTACTGGTCAAGCTTGAAGAGGAAACCGACCCAGCCCTAGGATGTCCGCCGACGAAGAGGCCTCTCGATCAGCATCTTCGTTTTGGACTCATCAACCTGGACAAGCCCTCCGGGCCGTCCAGCCACGAGGTTGTAGCTTGGGTCAAACGAATGTTGCGGCTGAAGCATGCCGGCCATGGCGGAACTCTAGAGACCTTCACCAGGTTGGAGCAATCCGATGGTCACAGGCGTGCTTCCTCTAGCTCTTGAAGACGCAACAAAGACAATCCAGGCCTTCCTACTTACCGGCAAAGAATACGTCTGCCTAATGGCGCTCCACGCTGACGTGGAAGAGAAGAAAATCCAGGCAGTGCTCGAAGAGTTCGTCGGGGACATTCTTCAGAGACCTCCTGTTAGAGCTGCTGTTAGGAGAGATGTGAGAAAAAGGAGGATCTACTACATTCGAGACGTTGAGATGGATGGACGCGAAATTCTGTTCAGGGTCGGATGTCAGGCAGGAACATACATTCGGAAACTAGTCTATGACGTTGGCGAGGTGCTTGGAGTTGGCGCGCATATGCGTGAGCTTCGACGGACCCGGGCGGGAAGCTTTACCGAAGAGGAATCATTCTCATTGTACGACCTGATGCAACTGTCAGAGGCTAACCCTAAGGAGAGAGACATGCTAACGAGACGAATGGTGAAACCAATGGAGTCAGCCTTCCAGTATGTCCCACATGTCTACATCCGTGATTCTACGGTCAGCTCAATCTGCCACGGAGCAGAACTGGCAGTCCCCGGAATAGTCCGGCTCAGTGAAGGTATTGTCCCAAAGATGCCGATCGCATTGTTCACTTTGAAGGACGAGCTCGTCGCCTTGTCAAAGGCACTCATGTCGAGCGAACAGATGATGAAGGAGGATCACGGCCTGGCCGCGAAAACTGTGAGAGTCATAATGCCCGCTGAGACCTATCCCCGTTTATGGAAAACGAAGACCGTCACAGTCAAAGCTCAGAGTTGACTTCTCAATGACCGAGAATCAAGTCTCTTTCGTCTGCAACTGTGGAGAGGAGATCGTGATGGAAGTGAAGGCTGAGGAGGAGTACAATGTTGCCTGTTCCAAATGTGGCCAGGAGTACCGTTTCTTTGGTCAAAGTGTCTTGAGATGGAAGTCAGACTAGTTAGGATAATTGGATGAGTGCTGCTGCGGTTGCTAGCCATAGGGGAATCGTGACTAGTGCCCAGATGGCTCGGTTCCAGGTCAGGACTTTCTGCCCGTCGAGTATGAAGAAGGGTATCATGTTGAAGGCTCCCAGCCAGAGATTGATGAATATAGCCCATGGGAGAAAATTGTGGCTATTAATGATTATTCCGTTGATTCCGATTACCGGAAGCGTGAAGTAGGCAAGCGCGAAGACTCCGGCCGCAGCAACGTTGACTAAGGGTCCCACGAGCGAAATGATGCCGTTGGTTTTTTTGTCCATCGCGTCACCAATGTAGCTGGATCGGGATGCGATGTAGACCGCGCCTGGGGCTGCGAAGACAAAAGTGCCCTGCGATACGGCCGCAAAAACGAGAGTCATAATTGCTCCTATAGTCCACAGTCTGAACTCGGCCCAGGCGCCGTATCTCTGCGCTGTGAACTTGTGCGCTAACTCATGGCCGAGGAAACCCGTACCGATAACAATCATGCTGAGGAGAAACACCTCGAGAAGGGCTATCGGAGTGGCAAACCACGCGAACATGTATCTCGTCGAGAAGCTTACTGCAAGGACGATCCAGGCCGTGCTGAGCGCTACCAGCTCGCGCCTCGGCATCAAGTTCATCCTTGGAGATTGAATGAGTTTTAGAGTCGTTCCGGTACGGCGCCGCTCTAGTACGATGGGCTGTCTGGGGGCGCGGGCCTGCTGGATGTTGGGGCATTCGTGATTTTCAGGGAGGCGATGGAGGACGCAGTGGGTGCGGCCGCAGTATCGGCAGACGTAGGGGATGAATTCCTCTGCTCCGCATACTGCACAGCGTTCCAAGATTGCCTCGTGTTATGGGGTGTTAGTCACTTAAAATCGTGCCTCCAAAGGAGTCTGTTGTAGTTACGAGCGGTTCGAAATCTGGGTAACGCCAGGCTTAGAATTGTTATTCCTCACGTAAATAATTCAAGGGTGGCGTCCCCCGGGCGCGAGCACTGCCATTCGCCCGTTAAGGGTTGTTGGCTGGCTCGCTCCCATCGCCACTCTCGTCAATCTTCTCAAGAAACATGCCCAGGCTTCTTCCTTTGGGGCGATTCTTGTGCGAGTTTCGCATACTGGATTCCTTGAGTTAGCGTCTCGCGCGCTTTCCAAAAGGGAAAATAGTCGGTGAAACGTTGCCCAGTTTAGCCGGGATTCCGGAGCCTGGTACCGGGCAGTCTGCCTAGCACGCGGGCCCATGTCTGGAATAGGCTCTCCTGTCAGCCTGTGCCCCTTCGGGGCGCGTGGGTTCAAATCCCACTCCCGGCGCCATTCTGATTTCCATACTGAAAGTGTGAAGGAGTTTTTTTATTTTCAGATACCCCCGGGGGGGTCGAGAAATAGTTAGTAGAAAAAAGAAAGATAAGATCTGGCAAGGAAGGTTCTAGAGCTGGAGGATGAAGAAGAAGGGAAAAACTCGGCGGTGAAGGCCGGATCTGCGTCGCGAGACTCGCGCGCATACCTTTTTTTTCTTCGACGCGCCTGCTGACGGGGTCTTAACAGGGTCTCATCGTCACGCCTTATCGCGCAAAACTGTTGTCCAGTCGATCTTGCCACTGTTAAGGATCCTCAGTTGATTTCTAGCCGTTCTCCTGGGGACTATCAGGGCGTTCACGCTAGTCTGCGTTCATGGGGACATGGATAGAGGTGGCTGTTCGGCGGGTTTCGAGCTAAGAAATTAATTGCAGGGTCAGCGCCTGGAATCTCTTGTGCGACCCCGCAATCTTGGATTCTCGGATCCGGGGCTGTTTTTCAAACTTGAAGAATTAGACGGGCGTTGTTATGGGGAAGGGTCCTTTGTGGCGGAACAGGTTTGGGCCGAACCGCGCTGAGACCCGATTCCTACTTACAGGGTCGTCGGATCTAATACTGGACCATCTAGATCCAGCTTACTGCTTCAGGCTGGGGCGGGATCGTATTACGATCTCTCTCGCAGCTTCCACCTGTCGCGGGTATTCCTTTCCTCGCCCGGAGAGTTTCTTGTCAGCCTTGTGAGCGTCCAGCTTGGCGACGACGTAGTCGACAGCCTTGTGAATATCGAACTGTTTGCAGCTGAAGACGTCGACGAAGGCTGTGTTTCTGTCAGGGAAGGTGTGAATACTAATGTGGCTTTCAGCGATTATGACGAATCCGCTGACTCCCCATTCAGAAGGATTATCGCCGGGGCGATAGATGAAAGTGTAAGGCGGGGTGATCTTGTGCATCCCGATAACGTCGGGAAGCTCATCTAAGAGATCATAGATGTGGGAGAGGTCGGAGAGCTTCCGACGATCACACTCCGACAAATCAAGCGTAAGATGTGGTCCAAACATTTCTGGAAGATTTTCTAGTCCGAATTTTCCGGATGATAATAATCAACGGTCAACGCGTATTTAAGAATTGTTTGCGCGCAGATCGATCGCAACAGTAATTTTTTCGAGCAAGAAATTTTTCAGTGAACGGAGAAAATTCTCTCTCCACGAACTTTTTCACCGAAAAAACGATCATCCGGTCGCTTGCGAGCAATAAATCGTAGATAAAAATTCCGCAGACAACTCCAGAATCCCACAACGAAATATCCGCTGAGGTTGGAATGAGACAAACACACAAAGTTGTAGCAAAGTTGGTGCCGCCAGGGCTCCTCGGCGTCTCGTGTACAACAAATTTGCTCGTCACTCAGACAATTTTGATGTGCGAGTCGTCGATCGCTCCAACGATTCTTGGACTCTGAACTCGTGGAGCGGCTTGAACTTCTGACCAATGTTTGCTCGCTTCGACCTTGAAACCAACTGTGGACGACGGGGATAACTCATCGACTTAGGGTCTCATTCTCTAACACGCGGGTTTGAGGGCAACCAGCAAGGTGAAGAGGGATCTTCAAAGTGGAAACGTTAAATTACGCGATAGGACGGGCCGATTGCTAGTCTCATAGTGAAATTATGTCCCGAGAGTTTAGGCTCATTCTCCGCTTCATGGGAACCGACATAGACGGGACCAAGAAAGTAGCCTATGGTCTCGGCAAGATACGAGGCGTAGGACCCAATCTAGCCTTTGCAGTCGTCAAAGCGGCAAAGATCAACCCGGAAGCCCGTATGGGAGCCCTCTCAGACGGTGAATTGTCGAGGGTGGAAGACGTCATCAAAGACCCTCTGAAACACGGCATACCTCCTCGAATGGTCAATCGACGTAAGGATATCGAAACCGGTCGAGACATGCACCTCGTTGGGGCTGATCTGGCTCTCAAGATCAAATCTGACATTGACTTAATGAAGGATATCCAGAGCTGGAAAGGAATCCGACACTCTCTGGGACTAAAGGTCCGGGGCCAGAGAACGAGGACCACGGGTAGGTCAGGGAAGGCGGTTGGTGTGAAGAAGAAGGTTCTCATGGAAGCAGCGAGAGCGGCCGGAAAGAAGGAGAAGGAAGAGGAGAAAAAGTAGACTAGGGTAATGCCATGGGAGACCCGCGAAAACCAAGAAAAGCGTACCAGACCCCTCGCCACCCATGGCGAAAAGACCAACTCGAAGAAGAACTCCACCTAGTAGGAGAATACGGCTTACGAAACAAGAGAGAACTACGCGGTCACGAGACCGAGCTGTCGCAGATCAGAGGAATCGCCAGAACATTACTCGGAGCGGAGGAAGAGGAACGGGGTCCGCTTGAACGCCAATACCTGACTCGGCTGGCAAGACTCGGGATTCTTCCGGAATCAGCAACTGTCGACAATATTCTTGATCTGAACGTTAAAGATCTAATGGAACGCAGACTACAAACAATAGTGCACCGAACGGGTCTCGCGAAGTCTATCCACCAGGCTCGCCAGTTCGTTATTCATGGTCACATCAGTGTCGCCGGCGACATTGTCTCCGTGCCAAGTTATGTTGTTCAGCGCGAACAAGAGTCAAGAATAGCCTTCCACGCCCGCAGTCCCTTGAGCAATGCTCAACACCCTGCCAGAGCAGCTCCCACAGGTAAGAGAGTGTCCCGGATCATAGAGGAAGTAGCCGCACCCACTGCTCCAATTCTTCCAGAAGTCTCGCCTGAAGTTAAGGAAGAAGTTCTTGCCGAACAACCTCTCGTAATTCCTGAAGTCGAGGAAGAAGAAGCGCCCGCGGAGCAGGGAGAAGAGAAAGAGACGCAACCTGCTTAAACCCCCTTCTTCGGTAAGAAACACACCCGATACCAATGGTCGTCTCAACCGCCATTCTCCTAATCGTAGGAGGAATCTGCGCCGCTGCACCCTTGTTCAAAAGAGTCTCGAAAGGCTTAGAGAAAGGTCTGGTCATTCTGGGCCTTGCGGTAGGAGTCGCAATAATTATTGTTGCGATAGACTTGGCGCTTGGACTGGGCATCCTATCCGGCATTTTCGGAATAGGATTAACGCCAGCTTCTTCGTCGAATCCGTACCTGAAGTACTACCTGGTTGTCATGGCTGTTCTAGGAATTCTCCTCTTCTCACGCCCGCTTCGCAACGTACGCTGGGCGTCTTTGATAGCACTTGGAATCGGTATTCTCGCAGCCGCCTATCTTCACGTAGCGTTCTCTGTCTCCAGCACGGTTGTCTTGGGTGTAGTTTTCATAGTTACCATCCTAATCGTCTACACACTCCTTAGATTTGTCGAGGATATCCTTGAGTTCATTGGAACAGTACTTGCCTTTCCACCCGTCGCGATCGCAATCGGGCTCGTAAGCATCTATTTTGGAATCATAACCTTCGCTTCCTGATCGAGTAATCTCACAGATCCCTCACTGGGGCTCCGAACGAGTCTCTAGCAGTTCTTCGCGACCGAAACCAAAGTATAGAAACGGCATCAAACAGTTTCAATCTGGTCCGTCATTCTGCGTTAACGATCGTGTTTTCAGCCAAGCAAATGTTGAAAACTCAGATAACGCCATAGGTTTTCGTGAACAGCTTTAAATAAAGTCCGGCGGGTCGGGGCTGGACACTTCGCGTTGGAAGTATGATAACTAGATGGACATAAAGCTCCTCACCAAGGAACAGGATACTATCCGTTTTGTCCTGTCCGATGTTTCGCCAGCATTCGCCAACGCGCTCCGACGCATAATCCTCGCCGAGGTCCCGGTGATGGCGATTGAAGACGTCATGATTCTCGAGAACAGCTCGGTAATGTATGATGAGATTCTGGCCCACCGCCTAGGGCTCATCCCGATCACAACCGATCAGAGTTACAATCTTCCCGAGGAATGCACCTGCAAGAGCGAACTAGGTTGCGAAAAGTGTAGAGCATCGCTCTCTCTAGAGGTCGAGGCCTCGGACCCTGTTGAGGTTGTCTACACCTCTAATCTGAAACCAGAGAACCCCGAAGTGAAACCCGTGTCCGACAAGGTGCCGATCGTCAAGCTCGCCCAGGGCCAGAGAATCAAGCTTGAAGCATACGCGCGGCTTGGAAGAGGAAGAGACCATGCAAAGTGGCAACCAGCATCAGCATGCACTTACAGCTACGACCCGAAAGCCAAGACCTTCAATTTTCTAGTCGAATCAACCGGGACCCTGCCGCCGGAGAAGCTGGTTCTAGACGCCGCTCGGCTCATCAGCGCGAAAACCTTGGGGTTCGAAGAAGGGCTCGGAGGAATTTCTGAAAAGTGAAAAAGCAAGTAGCTGTCTCGCAGCCCGAGGAGATTGTTGACGCTTCCAATCTCATCCTGGGAAGAATGGCCAGTTACGTGGCCAAGAAGGCTCTTGACGGAAAGAGCATGGTGGTCATCAACGCAGAACGCGCAGTCATTTCCGGAACCAAAGAGCGAGTCGTCGCTAGAGCTAAGCTGAAACTAAAGACTCGAACGCTCGGAAACTTGGAAAAAAGCCCGACCCATCCGCGCAAGCCTGACGGTTACGTCCGAAGAGTCATACGGGGAATGCTACCTTGGAAAAAAACAGGAGGCAAAGACGCCTTCCATAGAGTCAAGGTCTACATCGGGACCCCTAGCGAATATCAGGATCGTCCCGCGACTAGAGTCGCTGACGCTGACGCTTCAAGACTGAGAGTTCCTTACATCACCATCGCCCAGTTATCCGGTGAGATCGGAGGTTATCCACAGTGAGCGAGAAGAAGAAACTCTCACTTGAAACAGGCAAGAGAAAAACCGCAATCGCGAGAGCAGTAATGAGGCCTGGGAAGGGACGCATTTACATCAATGATCAATCGCTCGATCACATGTATCCGGAAGTTGCGAGAATGAAGATTGAGGAGCCGTTGTTGATCGCTGGGGATAGGTCGAAGGCTGTCGATATCAGAGTCAGCATTGAGGGTGGCGGAGTGATGGCTCAGGCAGAAGCTGCACGCATAGCAATTGCCCGGGCGTTGGCAGGCTGGACGAAGGGTACTGAGTTGAGAAAGACCTTCCTCGCCTACGATAGAGTCATGATAGCTGGAGACCAGAGAGTCACAGAACCCAAAAAGTTCGGCGGACCAAGCGCACGGCGAAGAAAACAAAAATCGTACAGGTGATGGTTGACCTATGATAATTCCAGTAAGATGCTTCACCTGTGGGAAGCAGATAGCTGACAAGTGGGAAACCTTCAATCAGAGGGTCAGAGCCGGCGATAAGCCTCAGAAGGTCCTTGACGAACTGGGAGTCAGGCGATATTGCTGTAGACGGATGCTCATAACTCATGTCGAGTTAATCGACGAGTTCCTGAAATATCCGCAAGTGACCGCGAAGAGACGGGCAGAACTCGCTTAGGGTCTTGGTCGCATGGAGAGCCAAGACTTTGAGGACAGGGAAGCAATCCCTCGAGCGGAGAACCTTCTCCTCTCGCTGGAAGAGCTCTTGGCCGCCGGTCTCCACATTGGAACCCGGATCAAGACGGTGGATATGGAAAAGTACATTTTCCGAGTCAGACCCGACGGGCTCTTCATACTAAACATCGGAGAGACGAACGAAAAAATCCGAGTGGCCGCCAAGTTCATGGCGCGCTTCGAACCGGGCCGAGTACTGGCCGTATCATCAAGACTCTACGGCAAGACTCCGATAGACAGATTTGCCGAGCTCACGAAGGCCATGCCGATTGTCGGTCGATTTATGCCCGGCCTCATATCCAACCCCCTACAGCCAAAGCACGCCGAACCACAAGTCGTCCTAGTAACGGACCCGAGGGCGGACTGGCAAGCCATCAAAGAAGCAACAGCCGTTGGCATACCAGTCATCGCACTCTGTGACACAGACAATGTATTCTCGGGAGTTGACCTAGTAATTCCGGTAAACAACAAGGGACGAAGAGCCTTAGCGGTAGTCTACTGGCTACTCACACGCCAAGTCCTCAGAGAAAGAGGAGAAATCCCACAGGATGGGACAATCCCGTTGACGATAGACGATTTCGAGACGAAGCTCGCCGCCATGCCCCTGGGACGAGCTTCAGGTGGCGAGGCGTGAAGAAGCGCCCCCCAGCTCAAGCAGGCACATTCTACCCGGACACTGAAGGAGCCTTAAGAACCCAGATCCAACAGTCGTTCCTCCATCCCTTGGGACCAGGAGCCATACCAACAATTCCCGGAACCCGAAACCAGAACCTTCTCGGATTGATCGTTCCACATGCTGGCTACAGTTACTCTGGACCCGTCGCGGCACACAGCTACTACCACCAGGCGTCGGCTGGAATCTTCGAGTCCATAATCATCCTCGGACCCAACCATACAGGGCTTGGAAGCGGAGTCTCGACAATGACTGAGGGCGAATGGAGCACCCCTCTAGGAGACGTGCCCATAGACACGGATCTCGCTCAAGAAATCGTCGACAGCTCCGATCTAGTAGATGTCGAAGACGAGGCTCACAGAAACGAGCACTCCATCGAAGTTCAGCTGCCATTCTTGCAATTCATCTATCCGAGAAGATTCAAGTTCGTTCCCATCTGCATGATGCTCCAAGACCTTCAGACCAGCATCGAAGTCGGCGAGGCTATAGCAAAAGCGGCGGAGAATCATCGGGCCATCGTCCTAGCTTCCTCGGACTGGACCCATTACGAACCACAAGAGCAAGCTCAATCCAAGGACAAGCAAGCGATCGAAGAAGCGCTGCAAATGAACGAGAAAAAATTCCAGGAAATAATCGAGGAACGCTCCGTCTCGGCTTGCGGATACGGTCCAGTTATCGCGATGATCCACGCGGCAAAGCTCCGCGGAGCGAAAAGTGGGAATCTACTCTCCTATCAGACTAGTGGAGACGTCACCGGGGACAAGAGCGCAGTGGTAGGCTATGCCGCAGCTTCATTTGAGAAGTGAAGAATCCTCGCGGCCGACCGACGTTTCCCGCGCAATTTCACGGGCCCCAGGCAAGATAATCCTAGCCGGAGAACACTTCGTAGTCCTCGGCGCGCCCGCGGTAGCCATGGCCATCAACCTGTACTCTGAGGTCAAGGTAACACCCAAAAATAGTCCAGGAGTAGATGTCGATGCGGACATTCCGCTTCGATTTCTCGCTGGGAAGAATCGAAACTCGGGGGTTTCTGATCCTCGACAGCTTCTACGCCCTCTTCAACTCGCTGCTGAAGCCACCCTGAAACAAGTTGTCGCCAAGGACCGCGGACTGCGGGTGAATGTGGAGTGTGAGATTCCTGTCGCGGCGGGCCTCGGCTCGTCAGCATCGACAACCGTGGCAATAATTTCGGCCGTAGCGAGGTCGAGGGGAATCGAACTGAGCAGGAAGAAGATCTTCAAGCTCGCCTTCATACCGGAAAACTTCCTTCATGGCAAACCCTCGGGAGTAGACCAGGCTGCCTGTATCTATGGGGGCTTGATACGGTTCAATCGTCCGTCAAATGTGAGGACGGTTCGACTGGAGAAAGAGCCTGCAATCGTCGTCTGTGACACTGGCATTCACCACGCAACTGGGACGCTTGTAGGAGGTGTTGTTCGGAAATCTCGCAGAGAGAAGAAAGACTTTCGGGATTACATTGCGAAAGTTCGCGACATTTCCAACGGAGTCGTCAATGCGCTAAGAGAGGGCGACGACGTAGAGCTTGGCGTACTCATGTACCAGAATCACGATCTTCTTCGAAAGATCGGCGTTTCCCATCCCAAACTCGACCACTTGGTAGAAGTAGCAAGGCGCGCAGGTGGTTTGGGAGCGAAACTTACCGGGGCTGGAGGAGGAGGCTGCATGATAGTCCTCTGCCGGAGTACTAGGGATCGAGATAGAATGTCTCGCGTTCTCAGAAGAGAGGGCGGGACGCCATACAAGGTTTCAATGGATGCCACTGGCGTCGAATCACAGTCTGCCTGAGAGGGGTTCTTGAATTGCGATGGGAAAAATTCAAAGCGTAGCACTACAGCCAAAGCAGACACGCCAGAACTCGAAGAGCGCCTCGAGTCAACACTTGGAATTACTGTATCATGTTACAAAGGAAGATTCTGTCCTAGGCTCTGTAGAGAGATCGACGGCTCATCGAGACCAGATTCTGCATAGGTCTGGCATGATCTTCGTCATTCGTTCCGATGGCAGGATAATGCTTCAGCATCGGAGCTCCAGCAAAACGATATTCCCAAACTGCTGGGATTCTTCAAGCTCCTTCCATGTCACGTTCGGAGAAAGCTACGAACAAGCAGCAAGACGTGAACTCAGAGAAGAGACAGGGATGTCCGCACCGCTCACCTACCTTGGCAAGTTCTCGTACCATATCCCGCCCGAGAACGAGATCGTTGCAGTATTCTCCTGTAGTAGTGATGATCCTATCAAGATTGATCCATCGGAATCCTCTGGCGCGTCATTCCACACAAAAGACGAAGTTAATGCGATTGCTTCATCCGAGAAGGCAGCGCCATGGTTTACAAGAGGCTGGAATGTACTAACGGACGGTCGAGTCTGAAAGCGGGAGCGCTCGGCTGTCGACTTCGGACTATAGCATGTCGACCGTAACAGTGATTCGGTGGGGTTGATGTTCGGGTCCTCAGCTGTTGAGCGATCAGATTTGCTAGTATGGGTTGAAGGCCACGAGTCCGTTCGAGCTTGCGTCCCAGTAGCCAGCGAACACCCATGTTGGAACTCCGCCACTGGGTGTGATGACCTTCCAGATCTCGTAGATCGAAGCCACTCGGTCGCCGCTTGGTTCAAGCTGGGTCCAGCCAGTAACCCCATAGTAGTTGTCTGCGACCGTAAGCATCGCAGCTTGTATGCGAGTCCCATTATACGACCCTACTTGTAGAGTCGCAAGGGCGGCGAGCCAGACATCATCGTACGCGCCAGTACAGTAGAAATCGCATGTGGCTCCCGGATATGTGCTGGCAAAGGTCAGGTAGAGTCGTTCGGTCTTGGTGTTGTTGAGGAAGCCATAGATTGTTGAGGGCAATCTAATGCTGGATATGATTGGTCCCGAAGTAACATTATCGGATAAGAAAGTGTCTTGTGCCTCGCCATCTGTGCCGGTCCAAACAGAGGTCGGCCCGCCTCCTGTGCCGGGAAGCTTACCAGTAAGAAGAGCTCTGATTGAAGTAGACGAACTCTGACTTATCTCAGATACTATAGCCCCAAACTCTTCAAATGAGACCGCATCAATTCCGACTCTGTTTGGGCTCGTCGCGTTCAACGCCTGGAATTCAACGGACAACTGCTGAATCACATTGGCAAAAGCTGTAGCCGAAGCATCATAACGAATGACGCAGACGCTGTCCGAGGAAATGCATCCAGCATAATCGACTATGCCGCCGAAATCGACAGCCGTCGCGTTCGCCAAATTGTCGCCATAGCTGTCATGCCTCTGGAGAATAACCACCTTCGTTGCTCCTTCGGCTTTCAGCATAGCTGCATCGGCTTGACCCTGCCACCTGTCGTTGGGGGCAGTTCGGAATAGGTAGTCATTCGGAATCGTGAGAGCAACAGAAGTTGAGGAGGGGCTAATGAGAACAATGTGGTTAGCATTTGCGAACGAAAGTATGGATTGGATAGCGCCGCTGTTCAACGGACCGACGACAACCTGGACTCCTGCCGCCGCAAAGGCCTGCAGCTCGGAGAGTGCCCTTGAGCTATCTAGAGAATAGTCGCTGACCGACGCTGCGAATTTCAGATTGCAACCGGCCGAGGAGAGAAAAGAGTTGATGTCAGCTATCGCCAGTGCTGAACCGTCCTTGGCCCTCACGCCTTGTGTTGCAAGTGCGCTTGAAAGGTCGAGAAGTTCACCGATGGTGACGGTCTGCCCTGAGAGGCATAAGCTACCCTTTTGTTGAAGCTGAATCTGAAGTTGAGAGATTTGAGTCTGAAGCTGGGTAATTTCGGTTTGGTCTAGTGCCAGTTGTGCGCTGAGCGCGCTAAGTTGAGTGCTGAATGATGATTCTAATGATTGGACCTTACTGATCTCGTTGGCAAGTTGCGTCTCCAGTGACTGGAGTTGTGAGGTTGCATTTGCTAGTTGAGTTTCGAGTGATTGAATCTGAAGAGAACTTTGGTTAAGTTGAGAGTTGATCGTTTGAAGGCGGGAAATCTGGTTTGTGAGATTTGCGATCTCGGCCTTGAGGGCTGCAATTTGGTCGCTAAGTGAGCTGGCATTGTTGTTGAGATTTGAGACTTGGTTGTTGAGAGATGAAGCTCGTGCCTGATAATAGTAGGCAACTCCTCCGAGGGACCCACCGGCGGCTGTCAATAGGAGAATAATCAATGCCTTCATGGGGACGATGTAAGACATGACGTCTCCATGGTGGTGCGGACCCATAATTGAACATTGCTCATGGCGATCATAGTGGGGGGGCGGAAGGAGTAGCGGATTTGACTATTTCCACAGGGAGATGAGGATGGGAGGAGATCTCGAAAGGTTGATGTGTTAAAAGTAGGAAACCAGGGGCCCTAAACTTCGGAGATATTCTAGGTCTCTTCTAATCCGGTGAGAGGAACCGAGAAAGGTTTTATCGCCTCGAAAAAGTGAATTGAAG
>Ga0066694_10000131_pt1 | contig 17138 bp, 13 predicted proteins | sample GraSoiAngelo_143_FD_66670 | JGI IMG/M metagenome (GOLD analysis project Ga0066694, IMG submission 66670) | Grasslands soil microbial communities from the Angelo Coastal Reserve, California, USA - 14_1009_02_30cm | ecosystem: Environmental > Terrestrial > Soil > Grasslands | place: USA... | reverse complement strand
CACTACGTCGTTGATCGAGCACATTTTGCGCAGCGCCGGATTTTCCACGATTCTTGCGGGCAACATCGGCACGCCATTGATCTCTTGCGTCGACAAAGCCAGCGACAAAAGCGTCACCGTTGCGGAGCTGAGCAGTTTTCAGTTGGAGCTGATTGAAACGCTTCGTCCAAACATCAGCGTATTCCTGAATCTCACGCCCGATCATCTGGACCGCCATCACACTCTAGAAAGCTACGGCGCTGCCAAAGCGCGAATCTTTGAGAACCAGACGGAAGCAGATAGCGCCGTCTTGAACGCTGACGATCCGGGCAGGACTCCGTATGCGCTGACAAAACCGCAAGTGTATTGGTTCAGCCGAAGGCAGCGCGTCGTGCAAGGCGCTTTCGTGAAGGAAAACGAAATCTTGTTTCGCCGCGACGGAGTGGAGGAGCCAGTCCTCCAACTCACCGATATTCCGCTGGCTGGGGCGCACAACGTGGAAAACGTGCTCGCGGCAGTGGCTGCGACGCGTCTCGCGGGCGCAGAACCTGCCGCCATCGCCAAGGGCGTGCGGTCGTTTGCGGGGGTTGAACACCGCCTCGAGTTCGTCGCGGAAATTGGCGGAGTGCGTTTTTATAACGATTCGAAAGCCACCAACGTGGATGCCACACTGAAAGCGCTCGACGCTTTTCCGGGCCGCATCCTGATCATTTTGGGCGGCAAGGACAAAGGCAGCGACTACACGTTGCTGCAGGCGCCGCTGCGAGAGAAAGCCATTCTCGCGCTTTTGATTGGCGCCGCAGCCGGCAAAATCGAGAAGCAAATTGCCGGTAGCGTAGCCATCGAACAGGCCGGAACGATCGAACGAGCCGTCGAAACCGCCGCACACGCCGCACGCGCGGGAGACATCGTTTTGCTGGCGCCAGCCTGCGCCAGTTTCGACCAGTTTCAAAACTATGAGCACCGCGGCCGCGTTTTCAAGGAGCTTGTGCAGCAGCTCGAGCGACAGGCTACGAGCACGACTTTGGGAGGGCGGTGAACCAACGTGCCGAGACGGCCGGACAGTGACAGATGGCTCTTTGGCGTCACGCTCGCGCTCTGTCTGTTTGGCGCGGTGATGATCCTGAGTGCTTCTGCCGTGACGGCGGAGCAGTTGTACGGGCACTCGTACATCTTTCTGCTGCGGCAAGCGGCGTGGCTTTTGATTGGGCTTCTAGGAATGTTCGTCTTGATGCGCACGGACTATCACAAGCTCCGCCAGCCCGCTGTGATCTATCCGGTGGTTTGCGTTGTTTTGCTGATGCTGGTCGGCGCGTTCTTTTTGGATCGGTCCCACGCCACGCATCGCTGGATCCGTTTTGGCCCAATAGGAATCCAGCCTTCGGAGCTCGCCAAGCTAGCCGTGATTCTTTATCTGGCATGGTTTTTGGACCAAAAGCGACGCGGCAAGGAAGCGATGGAGTTCTGCAAAGAAGATTTTCTTCACACCATTCTGCCCGCGTTTGCGCCCGTCCTTGTTTGCGTTGCATTGATCCTGGGGCAGCCAGACCTGGGCACCTCAGTGGATATCCTGCTCTTTGCCACGACGATTCTGTTTGTCGCGGGACTTTCCTGGAAGTGGATTGCTACAGGATCTGCCGTAGCTCTGCCCGCGCTCTATCTGCTTATTACGCTGGCTCCATATCGAATGGCGCGGTTGCTCTCGTTCTGGGATCCCGGCTCCGACCCGCAAGGTGCGGGCTTCCAGTTGAGGCAATCCTTGATCGCGGTGGGTTCCGGTGGACTCACCGGCGTCGGCTTGATGGAAAGCAAGCAAAAGCTCTTCTACCTGCCCGAAGCGCATACCGATTTCATCTACGCCGTGATTTGCGAAGAACTAGGTTTCATCGGCGCGGTGATCGTGATCGCGCTGTTTGTCGTGTACGGCAGGCGCGGCATTCGGGCAGCCTTCGCAGCGCCGGACGCGTTCGGCCGTTTGCTCGCGCTGGGCATTACCACCATGGTCTTGTGGCAGGCGCTGATCAATTTCTCCGTGGTCTTGGGAATGGTGCCGACCAAAGGAATTCCGCTGCCATTCATCAGCTATGGCGGGTCGAGTTTGCTGGTGATGCTGCTGGGCACGGGCGTGTTGCTCAACATTTCGCAGCAGGCCACGGAATCTTGAGGATCGGGCGCGTCAAGTGAAATTGCTGATTGCAGGCGGCGGCACAGGCGGACACGTTTTCCCGGCGCTGGCCATTGCCCGCGAGTGGCTGTCCAGAGGGAAAGAAAGAGAAGTCGTGCTCGTAGGAACCGAACGCGGAATTGAGATGAAGCTCGTGCCGCAGGCAGGCCTGCTGCTGGAAACGCTGCGTGTTGCGGGACTAAAGGGTAAGGGCGGAGCGATCCTGTTCAAGAATCTGACGATGCTCGTTCCCGCCATGTTTGACGCCAGGCGTGTGTTGCGCAAGCACAAGCCGGTTGCCGCGTTTGGAGTGGGCGGCTACGCGGCGGGGCCCATGTTATTGGCCACCTGGCTCGGGGGCGTGCCGAATATCATCTTTGAGCCCAACGCGGAGCCAGGCCTCACGAACAAATTGCTGGCGCGTCTTTCGAAGCGCATTGCCACCGGCTATGAAATTTCTGCACAGGCGTGGGGAGAAAAGGCGGTGGTTACGGGATGCCCGGTGCGTTCGGAATTCTTTTCGATTGCGGCGCGCAAGCCCGGAAATCCCTTGCGCCTGCTCGTTACGGGCGGCAGCCAGGGCGCTCTGCCGATCAACCGTGTGTTTGTGGATTCCATGGACCGCCTGGCCACGCGAAAAAACGAGCTGCGCATCGTGCATCAAACCGGCGAGCGTGACTATGACGCGGTGCGTACCGCTTATGCGCGGCGCGAAATCCTGGCGGAGGTGGTGCCCTTTCTGACGAACATGCCTGAGCGCTTCGGCTGGGCCGACGTCATCGTTTGCCGCGCTGGAGCGATTACCGCCGCGGAAGTCGCGGCCGCGGGCCGCGCCGCCATTTTCATTCCCTTTGGAAGAGCGACGGACAGCCATCAATTGCGCAACGCGCAGGAAATGGTGCGAGCTAGCGCGGGGCGGCTGATTACCGAGCCCGAGTTGACGCCAGAAAAACTGACCGCCGAAATTTTCTCGCTTCTCGAGCAGCCCCAGGAAATCGAAAAGCTTTCTTCGAACGCGCGCGCATTGGCCCGCCCTCAAGCCACGCGAGAAATCGTCAACTTGATTGAAGAGGCCGCAAACGTGCAAGGCAAAGCAGCGAGGGCAAATCCATGATGGTCTCGTTTCGCAATTTTCAACGCATTCATTTGGTGGGCATCGGCGGCATCGGCATGAGCGGCATCGCCGAGGTTCTTCTTACGCTGGGCTACTCCGTTTCCGGGTCGGACGTAAAACTGTCGAACATCACCGAACGGCTGCAGAAATTGGGCGCGACTATTTACGAGGGCCACCAAGCCTCGAACGCCGGTGGCGCGCACGTCGTCGTGACTTCCTCCGCCGTGAAACCAGACAATCCTGAAGTCATCGAAGCCCACAACATGAAAACTCCGGTGATCCCGCGCGCGGAGATGCTCGCGGAATTGATGCGCCTGAAATACGGCATTGCCGTTGCCGGCGCGCATGGCAAGACCACCACGACTTCCATGGTTGCCTCGGTGCTTGCCGCGGCCCACCTCGACCCCACGTTCGTGATCGGTGGGCGAGTCAATCAAGCGGGCACTACCGCGCGTTTGGGCAAAGGCGAATACTTTGTCGTGGAGGCGGACGAGAGTGACCGCAGCTTCCTCATGCTCGCGCCTGTCGTCGCAGTGGTGACCACCATCGACCGCGAACATCTCGATCAGTACAGCTCGCTCGAGGATATCCAGGATGCTTTCATCCAGTTTGTGAACCGTGTGCCGTTTTATGGCGCGGCGATTCTGTGTGTGGACGAACCCAACGTGCAAGCCGTCATTCCCAGCGTGAAGCGTCCCATCATTACTTACGGAACGTCGAGCCAGGCCGATCTGGTGATCAGTGAAATAAAGCTGGATGGTTTGGAGAGCGAATTCCGGTTGACCTATAAAGGCGATGATCTTGGCCTCTTTCGCTTGTCGCATCCTCCGGGGATGCACAACGTACGCAATGCTGCCGCTTCCGCGGCCGTGGCCTTGTATCTCAATGTCGCCGCCGACCTGATTCGCGAGGGCCTCGCAAAATTCGCCGGTGTTGGCCGCCGCTTCGACATTAAGGGCGTGGTGAACGACATTACCGTCATCGACGACTACGGCCATCACCCGGCCGAAATCCGCGCGACGCTTGACGCCGCCCGCGGCTGCAAGTTCAACCGGCTGCTGGTCCTTTTCCAGCCGCATCGCTATACGCGGACGCAGCACCTTTGGGATGAATTCTGCCGCGCGTTCAACCAAGCCGATGTTCTCGTCTTAACCGATATTTACGCCGCAAGCGAGGCGCCCAAACCAGGTGTGACCAGCGAAGCGCTTGCCAATGCCATTCGTGGCGCCGGACATAAAAATGTTCACTACTCCCGTTCGCTTCAGGAGGGCATTGAGCTTTTGCTCAAGCAAGCGCGCCCGGGCGACGCGATTTTGACCATTGGCGCGGGCAGCGTCAGCCGCGCAAGCAACGAATTAACCACTCTTCTAGGAGCGGAGCATCCGGCGCAACATGCGCATTAGCGATCCCAACTTGATTGGACGTTTGACGGAGCTTCGTGTCGAACTGCGCCAGGGAGCAAAGCTGTCGGAACTGACTTCTCTGGGCATCGGCGGCACAACGGACCTGCTCCGCATCACAAAGCATGAAACTATTCCGGATTTGCTCCAGCTATTGGACGCAAACCACATTCCCAACAAATTTCTCGGCGGGGGTTCGAACTTGCTGGTGGGAGACGGCGAGCTGCTCTGGGTTGTCTTGCAACTCGTGCCGCCCGAGTCTGACGTCGTTCTGGAAGGCAATTTCGCTCATGTGGATGCCGCCGCGGACCTTGGCCGCACCGTCACCTTCTGCGCCAAGCGTGACCTGGGGGGTATGGAAGGCTTAATCGGAGTCCCGGGAACCGTGGGCGGGGCGCTGCGGATGAATGCCGGCGCCTACGGGATGCAGATCGGTAGCTACGTCCGCGAAGTGAAGCTCTACCGGGCCGCCACCCGGCAAATCGAAACCCTGCGGGGGCATCAAATTTCCTTCGAATATCGCCACACTTCTTTTGCGCCTGATGATATGATGCTCGCAGTGATATTGGAACTACCCTCCAAAACGTACAACGAAATTCTAAAAGGCATTCGTATCTGCAACGAAAAACGGCGCTCCAGTCAGCCGCTTGGGCAAAAAAGTGCCGGTTGCATCTTCAAAAACCCTCCTGGGGCCTCCGCGGGCCGCATGATTGATGAGCTGGGGCTCAAAGGTCTCTCCGTCGGCGATGTGCGAGTCAGCGACCGTCATGCCAACTTTTTTGTGAATGCGGGTCACGCCTCCGCCAAAGATATGTTGGCGCTGATCGCCGATGTGCGTGAGCGCGTCCAGAAAGCTTACGGCGTGGCATTGGAGAATGAGGTGGTCGTTTGGAACGCCTGAAGCCCATGCAAAGGAACGCCACCGCTGCCGCTGACGCCAGCGAGCGTTACCGGCCGGAGCTGATTTCCGACGATGAACCGCGCTACCTTCGCCGGCAGAAGCCCGTCGAAATCCGCCGCAAGAAGCTGAGCGGGCGCGGCTGGACCTTCTACCGCCGGATCCTGGTTTTCACAGCCACGGGTGCTGTCGTTACGGTCGCGGCGTTTTACGGGACTCGATTCCTTCTTTATTCGCCGTCGATGCTGTTGCTGAAGCCTGAGCAGATCGAACTGACTGGCAATCACGTGGTCGCGCGCGAGGCCATACTGAAGCAATTCGCACAGGACCGCAACCACAGTGTTTTGCAAATTCCGCTCGATACCCGCCGGAGCCAGCTTGAGCAAATCCCTTGGGTGGAATCTGCGAGCGTGCAGCGCATTCTTCCCAACCGGATTCGCATCGAGCTCTCAGAGCGGACGCCCATCGCCTTTGCCCGCAATGCAAATGAGCTGGCGCTGATTGACGCTCACGGGGTGATTCTCGACCGGCCTCGCGATGCGGATTTGCAATTTCCGATCGTAAGCGGAGTCTCCGAAGACGTGCAGCGCGATCAGCGCGAGAAGCGTATGCAGTTGTATCAGGAATTCATGAAGGATATCGAATTGGTCCGCGGGGGATCATCCCAAAACGTCAGCGAAGTGGACCTGTCTATTCTCAAGGATTTACGCGTGGTCATGACCGGCCTTGCGAGCGCAACCGATGCTCAGGCAGTGACGGTTCATTTCGGCTCGAGCGATTTCTCCGGCAAGTACAAGATGCTCGTGGACAATTTTTCGCAGTGGCAGGCCCATACCGGGCGCGTGCAGTCCATCGATTTGCAGTACACGCGGCAAGTGGTCGTGAATCCCGACACCAGCGCGGGCACGGTGGCCGCGAAAGTAAAATAGATTCATCGCAGGAGCGGCGGCTTGGCGAAGAAAGACAAATACCTGGTTGGGCTTGATATTGGCAGCACTAAAACCTCTGTCCTGATCGCGGAAATCGATGGTGAGTTCGTAAAGTTTCTGGCGCTCGGCGCGGCCGAATCCAAAGGTCTGCGCAAGGGACTGATTGTGAATCTGGATTCCACGGTGAGTTCGATCCGGCGCGCCGTTGAAGAGGCCGAAGGCGTGGCCAACGTGCCCGTGGAAGAAGCGCTCATCGGCGTGGCCGGAAACCACGTGCGCGGCGTAAACAGCCGCGGTGGCATCACCCTGGGGCAGCGCCCGCGCGACATCGAGCGCGAAGACGTGCGCCGCGCCGTGGATGCCGCGCGCAACATCTCTCTTCCGGAAGACCGCGAAGTACTGCACGTCCTCCCGCACGAATTCATCGTCGATGCGCAGGATAGTATCCGCGACCCCATCGGAATGGTCGGCCAGCGCCTTGTCGCCAACGTCTACGTGGTGACCTCCTCCGTTGCGGCGTCGCAGAATCTCGTCACCGCGGCGAACAAGTCGGGAATCCTCATCAGCGACACCGTTCTCGAACCGCTTGCTTCGGCCGAAGCTTGCCTTACGCAGGACGAGCGCGACCTCGGTTGCTGCCTGCTGGACATCGGTGGTGGCACGACTGAAGTGATCGCTTATGGCGGCGGCGTGGTTCGTCACATCGGCGTTGTTCCCATTGGCGGCGACCACTTCACGAATGATCTTGCCGTGGGCTTGCGCACGCCCATTCCCGAAGCCGAACGCATCAAGCGCCGCCACGGCTGGGCGGCCTCGTCATTCATCAAAGACAACGGTGCGATTGAAATCGCCAGCGTCGGCGATCGGCCGCCTCGCACCATTTTCCCGCACATGCTCACGGACATCATCGAGCCGCGTGCAATGGAATTACTTTCGCTGATTCGCGACGACCTTCAGCGCGCTGGCCTCGACGGCCAGATTCCCGCGGGATTTGTTCTCGCTGGCGGTGGCGCGCGTTTGCGCGGCCTCGATGACCTCATCGAGCAATCCTTCCGTTTGCCGGTGCGCATCGCGGAGCCAAAGGGTTTGGCGGACCTGCCGGAACAGGTGGCTCAACCGGAGTACGCCACAGTGGTTGGACTGGTGTTGACTGGCGCGAAGGCGCGCCGGTCCGGTCAGAATCGCTCAGGGACCCTGGTATCCAAATTGAAATCCATGTTCGCAGGCGCCTCGTGACCCTGCCCGCTTGGCGCGGCGAACTTGGAGGAGGTCAATAGAATATGAACGCAAGAGACGCGGGAATTCGCATGAGTTTCAGCGAGGAACTGCAGCCGGCGAAAATCAAAGTCATCGGCGTGGGCGGTGGCGGGTGCAACGCGGTGAATCGCATGATTCGCGCGAAGCTGGAGGGCGTGGAATTCATCGCCGCGAACACCGATTTGCAGGCCCTGAAGCTCTCGCAGGCACCGGCAAAGCTGCAGCTTGGCGCGAAGCTCACCAAAGGCCTGGGCGCGGGCGCTAATCCTGAGGTAGGCCGCAAAGCCGCGCTCGAAGACACCGACAAAATCATTGAAGCGCTGGAAGGCTCGGACATGATTTTCATCACGACCGGCCTTGGCGGAGGCACGGGCAGCGGCGCCGCGCCCGTTGTCGCTTCGCTCGCCAGCGAATTGGGCGCTCTAAGCGTCGCCGTCGTTACAAAACCGTTTGCGTTCGAAGGAAAGCGCCGCATGATGCAGGCCGAGCAGGCGCTCGAGGAATTGATTGGCGCTGTTGACACGGTCATCGTGATTCCCAACGAGCGACTGATGGACACCGTCGAGCGCGGCACCAGCTTTTTTGATGCTTTCCGTATCGCCGACGACATTCTTCGCCAGGCGGTTCAGGGCATTTCTGACATCATCACCGTTCCCGGCATCATCAATCGCGACTTCGCCGACGTGAAAGCCATCATGCACGGCCAGGGTTATGCCGTCATGGGCACCGCTGTCGCTACGGGCACGAATCGCGCCGTTGATGCCGCGAACCGCGCCATTGCCAGCCCGCTCCTCGAAGACAATTCCATTCAAGGCGCGCAGGGCATTCTCATCAATATTTCCGGAAGTTCCAGCCTCTCGCTCCACGAGGTTCACGAAGCGTCGAGCGTCATCCAAAAAGCTGCGCATGAAAACGCCAACATCATTTTTGGAGCGGTGCAGGATGACACCATGAAGGACTCCGTCAAGATCACCGTGATTGCCGCGGGCTTCAAGGAAGCCAACAAGAAAAATGTCCAGCAGAAGCAGTCTTTCCTGCCAAAGACGTGGAAGGCCGGGCGCGAAATCATGGAGCCTCCCATGCAGCAGCCCGCCAACGTCGTGCATCAGGTCCAGCAGAATGTGCGCGAAGTCAGCCCGGAAGTTCCAGCCGACGATTTGGACGTGCCAACGTTCCTGCGGCGCCAGGCGCAAAAGGCCTGAAGCGCTCAATTCAGTTCGGCGCGGGGAATCAAGAGTTGCGCCCTTCGCTTTTCGGGGAGTGCGGGGGACATCTAAGGAAGCTGCGCTACTTGTCCCGCCAATTTTCGTACCTCTGCCTCAAACCTTCTGTAGTCTCCGCTGGAATAAGGAAGCTCGGAGCTTAGACCGGAGTGGAATTCGTGTGCGTGAGTGCGTCGCGCCACATCGTTAAAGTTCGAAGCGCTAATGCCGCCGCCCGGAAGTATGGTGACGCGGTCGCGCGAAAGGTGAATCAGCCCCGCAAGAACTGCGGCGCCTTCGGGAGCGCCCGATGCGCCTCCCGAAGTGAGAATCCGCGTTGCGCCCGTTCGAATCACGGCTTCGAGCGTTTCGCGCAAATCGGCGCATTCATCGAACGCGCGGTGAAAAGTTACGGGCAACGGTCCCGCCAGGCTAACCAATTCCTGCGTGCGCTCGACATCCACTCGGTAGCCCTTGCCTAGGATTCCCAACACTACTCCATCCATTCCGGATTCTTTTGCATCCGCAATAGCGCGTTTCATGTCCTCAAATTCCGAGCCAGAATAAACGAAGTCTCCCGCGCGCGGCCGAACCATGGAAAAAATAGGGATGCGAACTTTCTTACGTACGCCGCACAACACTTCTTGGGTGGGTGTCAGCCCGCCAACAGAGAGGTCGGCGCACAGCTCAATTCTGTCTGCGCCTCCGCGTTCCGCGGCCAAGGCTTTGTCCAGCCCGTCCACGCTGATTTCCAGCAGGTATCTTCCAGCCATCCCTAAAGTCCACGCGAAGAATTCAAGTGTATGAGCGTACCTTGGGCCCAATTCCAGAAAATGCCGAGCGCTGCCGCGATGTTCCATCCCCAGAGGAACAGACGCATCTCCTTCGGGCGATACGCACGATTTTGCCACAGCAATGTTGCATCCAGCACAAACCAAACGGCGCCAAGCGCCAGGAATGCTGTAACCATCCAATCCCGAAAATAAAACCGCACCAGGATTGCCTCGACACAAAGAAACGCGGCGATCAGGAATTTCGCACGCACGCGGCCGATCATGGTCGCCGTTGTTCGCCGGCCGCTCAATCGATCCGGCTCAATGTCCATCACTTCGCCGAACACATGCGAATGCATCGCAAACAGTGCGCCAAACAAAAACGTCTCCCACGGAAGTTGGGACACGTTGTTCAGCCAACTGCTCAACACAAACACCAACAGGTAGCTCGCCTGGATGAGTACGTCGAAGGGTGGGTGGCCTTTCCATCCGAAGCGCGGCGCGTTGTAAAGCCCCACCGCTAAAAGCAGAATGGCGTACCACCACAGGATTCGTGGACCCACAAGCCAATAAAACGCGGCCAGGAAGGGAAGTTGCGCGGCAACGATTTGCCATCTCAAGGCGGCAAGCTGCTCACGTCCGCCACGCGAGCCAAACATATAGGTCCCTTTTCGCGGGTTCAGTTGATCGGCCTCCGCGTCAGCCAGGTCGTTCACTCCATAGAGCAGCAATCCTAGCGGAAATAATACAAAGATCAGCCCCAGCCAGAGTCGCCCGGAATGGATAAAGTCCGTGTGGCCAAGCGGCAGAAGATAGAACAGCGCAGTCGTGCTCCAAAGCCCGGGCCGCGACACTTGAACAAGAAATCTCGCGTCCGACCGCAGTCCTTGCCGCCCCGTCAAAGTGCTGACCGTCGCACTGGCATCCGTCATTTGCCCCGAACTCTCCGGCCCGCGCGAGAAGAGAAGATGCTCTCCCGGGCCGCGGCTGTGATAGGCTTAGCCACCGAAGACGCCAGATTGTACCCGGATTTTTGTCCGCGGTTGGTCCGCATTTGAAAAACTTCCGTAAGGAGACCGCCATGAAACCTCGCCTCGCTCACGTTCTTCTCCCGGTAATTCTCCTGATTGGATTCCTGGTGGCGTGCCAGAAGCCTTACCACCAAGCGGATGAGCGCTACATTTTCGTGGCCTCCAGCACCAGCTTGCCGTACTGGCAGGAAGCAGCGGCGGGCCTGGAAGATTCGGCTAAACAGTTGGGCGTTAAGGCAGAGCTCACGGGACCGGCTAATTTTTCACCAAATGAGGAAGTGACCGCTTTTCAGCAAGCTGTCGCGCAAAAGCCTGCTGGGATTCTGCTTTCTGCATCCAATCCCGATCTGTTCAGGGCGCCAATTAACGCTGCCATCCAGCAGAGAATCCCGGTAATTTGTGTGGATGCAGATGTCCCCGGCTCCAACCGCGTTACGTTCGTTGGCACGGATAACTTTCGTGCCGGCCAGGAAAGCGGGAAGCGCATGGCGGACCTTCTTTCCGGCAAAGGAAACGTGGTGATCATCAGCATCCCAAGCCAGTTCAATCTCGACGAGCGGGTTCGGGGTGTGAATGACACGCTGAAGAAATATCCCGGAATCAAAGTCACTAAGACCATCGATGACAAGGGCGATTCCCGCAACGCTTACGATGCCATTACCGCTCTCCTGCAAGGCAAAGATAAGCCCGACGGGATCATTGGACTCGAGGCCTCAGGAGGCGCCGGCGCTGCCGATGCGCTTCACCGCGTGGACCTCACCGGCAAGATTCCTATTGTTGCGTTTGACAAGGATCCGGGGACGCTCGATTGGATTGAGCGCGGTGCGATTACCGCCACGGTCGTGCAGAAGCCCTATGTAATGAGCTTTTACGGTCTGAAATTTGTGGACGATCTGCACCACAACGCCGTTCACGAGTTCAAGGACTGGAGAACCGCGCCCACTGCCCCAATCCCGGCCTGGGTAGACACGGGAACGGCGATTGTGGACAAGAATAATCTCGCTACCTTCCGCGAGAGCCTTGCTTCTCACAGCAAGCCGCCGATCTGAGATCTAGGAGGAGGCAGTCAGCGAAGCCCGAGCGTATTTCGAGCTGGCAGCGTCCAGGATTACGCCAGCCCCATCGAAGCAAAGGCAGTAATCGCAGCGCATCCCAGCGCAACGCCCAACACGATTCCTGCAAGAACGTCGCTGAGGAAATGCATCCCCAGCACGATCCGGGAAACCGCAATGTTTAGGGCGAGGAACACGAGCGCGAATTCCAGCGAGGGATAAAAGTAACTGATGACCAGCGCGATGGAGCAAGCTGTCATGGTGTGGCCCGACGGAAAGGAAAACTGATCGGGAGGCAGTACTTTCGACCAGCAATGGGGTTCGATCTGACAAGGTCGTGGCCGCTGGCTCAAATGCTTCAATGCCTTGAACAAGAAAACTCCTGCTAACGCTGCCGCCCCCGCTGCGCAGACGGCAGCAAATCGTCGCGGGCCGCCCAAGCCCAGCAGCAAGAAGCCCAGTGCGTACCAAATCCAGCCGTTCCCTAGGCGCGTCACCGTGATTGTCCAGATGCGAATCCACCGCGGCGCGCGCCACCGGTTCACCCGGTGCATCAACCGGTGATCGCGGCGCTCGATGTATCTCCACAAGCTGCGTGCCACTGCCATCCTCTTACCTCATTCGAATGGTCGAATGTAAACCGTCTGTCTCAACTTGCCCAATTGGCCTCGAGACGCGGATCGATGTCCCACAGCTTCCGTTTTCTCTTTCCGCCGTTTTCCATTGCCGCGGTCCATTTCCGGCAAAAGCGGACTTCGTTTAGCCAGTGCCCTCCGGAAAAGGCCGGCACCAGCAGTGCCAGCGGCGAGAGCATTGTCGTCCAGGGCTTGTCAGCAAACATCGATCCGATGATGCTGAAAACGTCCGCCGTGAGCCTGCCGTAGCTCCCGTGCTCTCCAGCCACGCGGCCCCATCCTGCTCGCAATCCTGCGAAAAACTCGTCGGCCGTCCTCGCCCCCGGCACTTCCGTGTAGGTAAGCCCCACTCCGGAAAGCGCATGCGCATCGCTGCCGGCGATGGCAATTTTGCCAAGACTCGCGGCCAGCTGCGCCGCGCCTTCATTACTTTTCCGCCACATCTGTCCGTTGCGCGCCTCGTAAGCCGGAACATAGGACTCGAACCACGCAAAGTCTTCCGCTTCGCGGCGGCCCGTCAATCCCGAAAAGACGTGGTTGACGCTGAAGAGCAGCTTCCGCTCCGTGAGATACATCAGAAGAGCGACAAAATCGTTGGCGCGGCGCTGAATATCCGTGTGGTCGCGCTCGGTCAGGTTGTAAACGCCCATATGCATTTCTGTGCCGCTGGGCATTCGAACGGTAACCTCTTCGCTCAGAAAGAAATCCGGGCGGGACCGCAAGGCTTGTGCACCGTCAATCGAGTCGTGGTCCGTGATCGTGATGGCCGACATGCCTCTTCGCTTCAGAAGGTCGTAAACTTCAAGGGGTTCGCTGTAGCACTCCTGGCACAAGTGCTTCAGCCCCGGAGCGTTGAACATTCCGGAAGCTTTCGTGTGAACATGAAGGTCGCAGCGCATGCCCTAATTGTCGGTTTTGAATATGAACAACCTGTGAAGAGGCGGCAAAATCTAGGTGAATGCGCCCATGGAACTTATTGAGCACAAGCGAGTTACAGAATTATCCACATGGCATGGAGTGTGCTCTACTGCGCTGCTGGACTCCTATGGCACAATCTCCCCAATGAAGAAAATCCTGATCGTCTACCATGACGCGGGGGGAGGACATCGAAACGCTGCCGTTGCTTTGCAGACCGTTATTTCCCAGGAGTCGCGCGATTGGCGGGTCGAACTCGTACAGTTCCAGGATCTTACCGACCAACTTGACGTTCTGCGCAAGTTGACGGGGATTCGCATTCAGCAGCAATACAACATTCTTTTGCAAAACGGCTGGACTCTCGGCAGCACTTATCTTCTGCGCCTGCTGCAAGGGGCCATTCGGCTTTTTCACAAACCTCTGGTGAACTTGCTCGAAAACCATTGGCGCGAAAATCGAGCGGACCTTCTTGTGTCCGTCATTCCTCATTTCAATCGCCAGATTTGCGAAAGCTGGACACGCGTCTATCCAGGGCGGCCCTTCGTGACCATCATCACGGATCTCGCTGATTTTCCGCCGCGTTTTTGGATTGAACCGGTCAAAGACCAGTATGTCGTTGCCGGAACGGAAAAAGCCGCGGAGCAGGCGCGCGCGATGGGCCATGATTCCGCGCATGTTTTTCAAACGTCGGGGATGATCGTGCGGCCGGACTTTTATGCGGCGGACGATTCCGAGCCCGGGGAATTGCGCAAGAGAATGGGCTTGCAGGCTGATCGGACTACGGCCATGGTCCTCTTCGGCGGACACGGCTCGAAGGTGATGCTAGACATCACCGAGCGTCTGGATGCGGAAGATCTACCCCTGCAGTTGATTCTGATTTGTGGGCGCAACGAAGCACTCGCCACCAGGCTGCGATCACGGCAGTGGAAGATGCCTGTGCACATCATTGGATTTACAAAAGAAGTGCACCAGTTGATGCGCGCCGCCGATTTTCTGATTGGCAAGCCTGGCCCCGGAAGCATCGCGGAGGGCATGATTCGCAAGCTCCCTGTACTGATCGAATGCAACGCATGGACGCTTCCCCAGGAGCGCTACAACGCGGACTGGGTGAAAGAGAAAAACGTCGGCATCGTCCTGAAAAGCTTCAAAGATCTCGTAAGCGGGGTGAAGCACATGCTCGATCCTGCAACGCTCGCGGAGTTTCGCGGGAACGTGGCGGCCCACAACAACCGTGCCATCTTCGAAATCCCCGAGATTCTCGCCACGCTTCTCGGTGAAAGCAATCCGACGACTCGTCCTGCGATTCCTACTCCCTCCGCAAACGTCTCCCGCTGATTCCCTGACCAGTCAGCGGACTGCGTCTGGAAAAAGTCGACCCTCAACAATTTTGGGGAACAGCTGAGAGGAGTGGGCAAGAACTTGATACTTTGAGTTTAGAACCTAAGACTACTTCCGAAGCTCCGCGCGTTCCGCGCGTCCGGGATGCGGGAATCTTGGCCCGGCGTGGGAGTCGCGGGTCGGCGTGCTCATGTGAGGTTTCGCGCACCTCGTCGCCCACCAACGATAGGCATATTTCTTGGACTCGCACATCTTCACGCAGCCGCCGCGCAGTTTCGATTCCGCACAATGGCAGTAGCAACCGCCTGTTGCTAGACGCCGCAGCAGCGAAGGCGTATCGGCCAGCAGCGGCAGGGAGCAAGCGAACAAGCAAATAGCCGCGCGGAGCAGCCGGGCAGGAAGTCGGCGGCCCCCGAGTGTTCCATTGCGGAAGCTTTGCATGCCCCATTTTGCTCCAGGTTCCGAAGAAAAACCGATAGCGCGGAATGTTCGGGAGTTCTGTTACTGGGGTTCTGGAACCGGACTCGGTCTCCGCGCTGACTCTACCGGCGAGCGGGCCCAGGCCAGTGCGACCAAGGAAGGGGTTCCGATTTGAATTCTGAGTCCACTTTTGGTGCCCCACTTTCCGCAGCTAGCCTAACCATAACATAAAGAACAGCTTAGGCAATTCCTCGCCGGTGCGCAGAGTTGCTCGCAGCCGTGCATTCTCTGCCTCCGTTGGCGTGTTTCGTTAACGAAGCTGTATAGAGCGACAAGCGAGGGGAACGGGGCTTGCTTGTCACTCTTTGCAGGTCGTTCCCACCTGCCTCTAAGAGGGAAGCAAGGATGGATGACCCCAGGCGCTGGCGTGAAAACGACGCCAGCCCCCGACCCCAAGCGGGGGCCCCATTTCTTGCTCAATCCTTCCCCTGCCCCTGAGACCTTAGGGAACTGAAACCAACGGCAATTCGATAAAGCTCGCTTGCCCGGCCGCATGGTAAATCCGCTGCGTCGCCTTCCGATAATCTCCCGGCTTGGCCCAGAAAATATTTGGCACAAACGTCTGTGGGTTCCGGTCGTAAAGGGGGAACCAGCTCGACTGGATCTGCACCATGATGCGGTGCCCGGCCAGAAACACATGATTGGCGGTGGGTAACGCAAAGCGATACAGCAGTGGCTTGTCCGGTGTCAGCGCCTTTGGCGTTTCCAGACTTTCGCGATAGCGTCCTCGAAAAATGTCCGCGGAAACCATCAATTGATAGCCGCCCATCTGCGGCTGTCCGGCCACCTCGTCGGGATAAACATCAATCAATTTCACCACCCAGTCGGAATCGGTGCCGCTGGTGGATGCGACCACGTTGGCGATGGGCTGTCCGCTGATTTTCACTGGTTCGCGCAATTCGTCCGAAACAAATGCCAGGACATCCGGCCGCCCAGAAGCTTCGCGCTGATCGTCCACAAGCCACTCTGACCACGTCATACCATTGCGGTACCCAACGGGCTGGTTGGGACGCGCGCGGAAGGGCACTGGCTTTGCTGGGTCGGAGATGTACTCATCAAACGGCGCATCGTTTGCCTTCGGCGCGGCAAAGCTCAACCGCAGCCACGCAGAGAAATAAAGCGGCGTTGCGTGGATCGCGCACCCATGCGCGCAACCGGCAGGCCACGCGGGCAAGCTCCGCCACTTGTTTGTGCCTGTCTCAAATGCGTTCACCGGCGCGACATCGGCTTTCGGCGCACCATCCTTCAAATATTGCGCGAGAAATGGCCCAAGAATTTCTTTTCGAAAATACAGCCCGGTGTCGCTGCTGAATTTCAATGCGCCCAGCGAACTGGCGTCTTCGATTTCCTGGCCGTGATGCCAAGGTCCCATCACCAAAAACACCTTGTCGTTGTTCGTGTCTTTCGGCTTGATGGCTTTGTACACCGCAATCGCGCCGTAAATGTCCTCCTGATCCCACAGGCTGTGGACCAGCATCGTCGGCACTTTCAACGGCTGCGCGCCAAGGATTTTATCCATCGCTTGCTGTTGCCAAAACGCGTCGTAGCTCGGATGCTCCAGAATTTTGCGCCAGAAGCCGACTTGTTCGACGCCGTGCTGGCGGCCAAGTTCTCCCGCCGAGCCTCCCTGCATGTATTCGTCGTAATCGTCAAAGTGGCTGATCCACCATTTCGCCTTGTTATCCCGCGTGGCTTCCTGCTCGTAGATGTACGGCAGGTTCTGCTGACGAAAGGCGCCGTTGTGGAACCAGTCATCGCCCATCCAGCCATCCACCATCGGATTCATCGGGACGGACACTTTCAGCGCAGGATGCGGATTTACCAGCGCCATCAAGGGCAGGAAACCATCATAGGAAATTCCGAGAATGCCGACCTTGCCGTTGCTCTCCGGGATATTTTTCACCAGCCAATCGATCGTGTCGTAGGTGTCAGTCGAATGGTCCACCGGCGTGGGATTCAGCGGGCCATGCA
>Ga0066694_10000125_pt1 | contig 17236 bp, 17 predicted proteins | sample GraSoiAngelo_143_FD_66670 | JGI IMG/M metagenome (GOLD analysis project Ga0066694, IMG submission 66670) | Grasslands soil microbial communities from the Angelo Coastal Reserve, California, USA - 14_1009_02_30cm | ecosystem: Environmental > Terrestrial > Soil > Grasslands | place: USA... | reverse complement strand
CTGGCGCTCGCTCGCACCCATGACCCGCGCGATCTCCTGGTAGGCCGGCTCCACCGCGCGCAGCCCGGAGAACGTCCCGTAGAACGTCAAAAAGAACGTCAGCGTGCTGGCCAGCACGATCTTCGACAGCTCGCCGATCCCGAACCAGATGATGAAGAGCGGGGCCAAAGCCACCCGCGGGATGCCGTTGGCGGCCACGATGAACGGATCGAGCACCCTGGCGACGAACTCGAGCCGCGACAGCGCCACGCCCACGGCGATGCCTGCCACACTTCCGAGCACGAACCCGAGAAACGTCTCGCGCAGCGTGACGAGCAGGTGGCCGAAGAGCGTCCCCTCCCTCACCCACTCGATCAGGTGACGCGCGATGCGCAGCGGGCTCGAGAACCAGAACGGATCGATGACGCGTCCGGCCGCGGCCTCCCACAGCACCAGGACGGCGAGCCCGAAGCCCAGCCGCCACGCGAGCAGCCGGAGCCTCACGCGGGCGCTCTCCTGACCTCGGCCTCGAGATCGTCCCACAGCGTGTCGTAGGTCTGGCGAAAGCGCTCGTCGTCGTGGAGGTGAAAGACGTCGCGCGGGCGCTCGAGCGGTACCGGGCAGATGCGCTTGACCGTGCCGGGCCGCGCCGTCATCACCACGACGCGGTCGGCGAGCGCGACCGCCTCGCCCAGGTCGTGAGTGATGAAGACGATCGTCTTGCGCGCTCCATCCCACAGCTTGAGGAGTTGATCCTGCAAGAGCAGTCGCGTCTGGGCGTCGAGCGGGCCGAACGGCTCGTCCATCAGGATGACCTCGGGGTCGTACACGAGCGTGCGGATGATGTTCGCGCGCTGGCGCATCCCCCCCGACAGCTCGTATGGATAGTGATCCTCGAAGCCGGCGAGGCCCACGCGCTCGATGAGGGCGGCCGCGCGGGCGCGCCGCTCGCCCCTCGCGACGCCACGGATCTCCAGCGGGAACTCCACGTTCTCGCGCAGGGTCCGCCACGGATAGAGGTTGTCGGCCTGGGTCACGTAGCCGATCTCGGTGTTGACGCCCGTCAAGCGCGCGCCCTTGTAGAGCACGCTGCCCCGCGACGGCGCGAGCAGCCCGCACACGATGTTGAGCAGCGTCGACTTGCCGCAGCCGCTAGGGCCGACGACGGTCAGGAACTCGCCGGCGGTCACGTCGAGGCTCACGCCCGCCATCGCCTGGATCGTCTTGCCGCGCGTGATGAAGTCGCGCGAGACATCACTCAGCGAGAGCATTGTCATGGCGCGCCTCCGCTGGTATAGAAACGCCGGGACAGCGACAAATCAATGATCTCTTCGCGGCGGCTCATCTGGACGGCGGCCCTGCTCGTCTTCGCGGCGTGCCGCGTGCTGCCGCCCGCCGCCGGCCTCGATCGGGCCGGACAGACCGTCCTCGGCATCGCCGCCGCGATGGCGCTCCTGTGGGCGCTCGACGCCGCGCCGCTCGGCGTGACGTCGCTGCTCGCGCTCGTCCTGCTCGGCACGGTGCCCGGCTTGCGGCCCACGCAGGTCTTCGGCGGCTTCGCGTTTCCCGTCGTCTTCTTCCTGATCGGCGGCGTGGCCATCGCCATCGCGGTCGAGCGCACGGGCCTCGCCGCACGCGTCGCACGCCAGCTCTTGGCCGGAGCGCGCGGCCGACCGGGAAGACTCTACGCCCAACTCCTGGTCAGCCTCCCGGCCATGGCGGTGTTCCTGCCGTCGGCGATCACTCGCAATGCGATCCTCATCCCCGCCTATCGCGAGTCACTCGACGCGATGGGCTTGAGGCCGACCGACGGGCGGGCCCGCGCGGTCATGCTCACGCTGGGCGTCCTGAACCCGCTCGCCTCCTCGGCGCTGCTCACCGGCGGCATCGCGTCGATGACGGCCGCCTCGCTGCTCGGCGGCTTCTCGTGGCTGCGCTGGTTCGTGCTGATGGCGGTGCCGTACTACGCGTTGCTCACGCTCGGCGCGATCGCGCTGTGGCTGACCTCACGCGCGGCGGGCCTCGAGCACCGTCCCGTCGCCGAGCGCGCGGTCCACACGCCGCTCACCGGCCCCGAGCGTCGCACGCTGGTGGTTCTCCTGCTCACGACCACGCTCTGGCTCACCGATGCCTGGCACGGCTTGAACCCGTCGATTCCTGCGTTGCTGGCGGCGCTCCTGCTCGTCGCGCCGGGCATCGGCGTCTTCGGGTGGAAAGACCTCGAGGCGCGCCTGTCGTGGGAGCTCATCCTGACGGTGGGAGCATCGCTGTCGCTGGCCAGCGCGCTGACCTCGACCACCGCAGCGCCGTGGCTCGGAAGTCTCCTCACCGGCACGGTGACGGAGCTTCAAACGAGTCCCCTCGCCCTCGTGGGCGCGCTGATCGTCATCGTCACGGTGGTGCACCTCGGCATCACCAACCTGGCGGCGTGCCTGGCGCTGTTGCTCCCGATCGTCACCACGACGACGGCGGCGGCCGGACTGAATCCACTGGCGATCGGCCTCATCGTCACCGTGGTCGTGGACGCCGTCATCCTCTATCCCGTCCAGACGGCGACGAATCTCATCGCGTACCAGACGGGCTACTTCACGACAGCCGACGTTCGCCGCTTCGGCTTCGTGATGCTGGGGCTCACGCTGGTGGTGATCCTCGGCGTCGCCATCCCCTACTGGAAGCTGATCGGCCTTCCGCTCGTCGCGACTCGCTGAGCGCGACGAGCGCGGCGAGCCTCATCCCGTCCAGCCCGGCGGCTCGATCGGGATCCACGGCCGCGACAGGTTCAAATCGTCGACGATGGCGTTGGCGGCGTTGTAGGCGGGCGCACCGTTGACGCCGCCACCGTGGCTCGACGAGCCGCACAGGTACAGTCCCTCGATGGGCGTGCGGTTTCCGGCCAGGAGCGGATGCGGCCGATTGATCCCGAGCTGAGAGGGAACGTACGCGCCCATTCGGACCGCGCCGCGGATCATCGTGCGAGTGCGCCGCTCGACGTCGAGCGGCGTGAAAAGGTACGAAGCGAGGACGTTGTCGTCCGTCAGGTTCGGCGCGTACTGGCGCCACACGTCGAGGAGCTGCGCCGTGTACTCCTTCCGCCGGCGGTCCCAGCCCTCGGGGCCGTCGGGCAGCGCGTAGGGCGCGAACGGCCACCAGAACGCCGAGTGCTTGCCGGCCGGCGCGTAGCCCGGATCGAAGCGCGTGTTGCAGGCCCCGTTGCCCATCAGGTGATCGGGCAGCTCGTTGCGCCGGCACTGGTCGAAGCAGCGGATCACCTGCTCGGTGTCGTCCCAGCCCATGAACAGGTTGAACGCGCGGTCGATGTCGGGATCGAACTTCGCCGAGCTGTAGAATGGCGGCTCGCTCAACGCGAGATGGATCGTGAGCAGGCTGTGGCTGCCCCAGTACCAGGCGTTGAGCTTGGTCCGGACCTCGTCGGGAAACGCGGACTCGCCGACCAGCTTCATCGTCGCCGGCGCGTCGATCGCGCTGGCCACGAAGCGCCGCGCCGCGAAGCGCCGGCCGTCGGCCAGCTCGACACCGACGGCGCGGCCGCCCTTCACCCGGATCTCACGCACCTCGGCGTCGGTCTCGACGTGCCCACCACGCGCCTCGATCAGGCGGGCGAGCGCCTGCGGCAGCGCCGAGGAGCCACCGACGGGCAGGGCCAGCCGTGTGATGTTGGCCATGGTGGAGGCGAAGAGCAGGCCGGTGCCCGGCTCGTTCTCCGCCGTCGTCACGTGCATGAAGAGCTTGAGGAAGCTCTTCACGCGATGATCCTCGAAGTGGCGATCCACCGCGTCGAAGAGGGAGAGCGGCGCGTGGCTGAGCAGATCGGCGCCTTGCGGGCCGGTCAGCCGCGCGCGCAGCTCGGCCGGGGCCAGCGGCGCGTTGTAGAGCAGCGACGTGAAGAGCGGCCGCATCGACTCCGTCCACGTCGCATGCAGGTGGCGGTAGGCCTCGGCGTCGTGGCGCGAGAAGCGGGCGAGCGAGGCGCACGTCCGCTCCACGTCCTTGTGGATGACGATGCAGGTGCCGTCGCGGAACGTCGCCCCCTGCTGGACGGGCGGCTCGACGTAGGAAAAGCCGAAGCGCCACAGCTCCAGGTCACGCAGGAACGGCGCGTTCTCGAGCCCGATGTAGAAGTTCGAGTGCAGGTTGAAGCGAAAGCCCGGGATGATCGGCTCGTCGGTCGTGCAGCCGCCGCCGATCCACGGGTTGCGTTCGAGGACGAGCGGCCGCTGCCCGGCCAGCACCATGTACGCGGCCAGCGTGAGGCCGTTGTGGCCGCCGCCGATCACGATGCCGTCGAACACCCCCGTCGTCATCGCTCGATCCCGAGGTGGCGGGCCATCAGGTCCGGTTGCGCGTCCAGCTCGGCCGGAGTGCCCGCGCACGTCACGCGGCCGGTCGCGATCACGTACACGTAATCTGCCACCTCCATGGCCAGGCCGACGTTCTGCTCGACGAGCAGGATCGAATGGCCCTGGCTGCGGAGCCGCCGCATGATCGCGCCGAGCTGCTGCACGATGACCGGCGCGAGCCCTTCCGACGGCTCGTCCATCAAGATGAGATCGGGATTCGCCATCAGCGCGCGACCGATGGCCAGCATCTGCTGCTCGCCCCCCGACAGATTGCGGGCGCGCTGACCGAGGCGGTCACCGATCTGCGGGAATTCTCTCACCACCTCGCTCAAGCTCCATCGTTCTGCGCGACCCCGGCCGCCCGGTCCGGTCCGGCCACTGAGCCCGGCCAGCGTGCTCTGAGGCATCTGGAGGTTCTCGCGCACGGTGAGCGAGGGAAACGTCCGCCGGCCCTGGGGTACCAGCGCAATGCCGAGCTGAGCGATCCGGTACGGAGGCAGCCCGACGACGTCGCTGCCGCGGAACGTGATGCGGCCACGGCGAGGCGGCGTGAGCCCCGCGACCGAGCGGATGAGCGTCGTCTTGCCCATCCCGTTGCGGCCGAGCAAAGCGACGATCGTCCCCGAGGCGACACGAAGCGACAGTCCCTGCAGCACGTAAGAATCGCCGTAGTAGGTGTGAATGTCCTCGATGGCGAGCAGATCCGCGGGGCGGGAATCAGCGGCGGCCAAGGTAGACCTCTCTGACCTCGGCGTTGCCTTGAATGACCTCGGGCGGCCCATCGAGCATGACCTTGCCCCGGTGCAACACGGTCACCTCGTCGGCCAGGCCCATCACCACGCTCATGTCGTGCTCGATCAGGATGACCGTCACGGCGCGTGGGATGTCGGCGATCAGCTCCGACACGCGCTGGCGCTCGGCCGGAGCAAGGCCGGCCGTTGGCTCGTCGAGCAGCAACACGCGCGGGCGGCTGGCCATCGCGAGCGCCAGCTCGAGCTGGCGCCGCTCGCCATAGGAGAGCGCGCGAACGACGACGTCGCGCCTGTGTGCGAGGCCGACCTTGTCCAGCTCGCCGAGCGCCTGCTCGCGCGTGTCGCTCAATCGATCGACGGAGCGGTGCACCATCCACTTGAGCCGGCTCGTGCCGTGCACGGCGAGCGCGACGTTCTCGAGCACGGTGAGCCCGAGGAAGACGTTGCTGATCTGGTAGGTCCGGCCGACGCCGAGACGGGCTCGCCGGTACTCGGGCATCCGCGTGACGTCGGCGCCGAAGAGCAGGATGCGGCCACTCGTCGGCCGGAGCACACCGGTCAGGCAGTTGAAGAACGTCGTCTTGCCCGCGCCGTTCGGACCGATGATGGCTCGGCGCTGGCCGGCCGGCACGCGCAGCGAAGCGCCGTCGACGGCGTGGACGCCGCCGAACGAGCGCGACAGCGCGACGGTCTCGATCGCCGGCGTCAGGGCCGCGTCTCCTCCGACGCGAGCTGGCTCGCCATCTCGAGCCGCCGACCCTGCCGGAACCGCTCGGTGACACCGAGCAGGCCGTGAGGCGCCCACAGCACGGTGGCGATGAACACGAGGCCCATCGCCGTCATCCACCACGCGACGAAGTACGCGCTGCCATAGCTCCGGATCAGGATGATGACGGCCGCGCCGAGAAACGGGCCGAGCACGGTGCCGGAGCCGCCGAGGATGACCATCAGGACGGCCTCGGCCGAGACGAGGAAGCCGGCCGCTGCCGGCGACACGAAGCGGTTCCAGTAGATATAAAGGACGCCGGCGAGCCCGGCCAGGGCGCCCGACAGCACGAACGCGGCGAGCTTGTGGGCGCCCACTCGATAGCCGAGAGCGCGCATGCGGCTCTCGCTCTCGCGGATGCCCCGCAGCGTCAGCCCGAAGGGCGAGCTGATCAGTTTCCGGTATCCGAGCGCGCAGGCCACGATCGTGGCCAGCACCAGGTAGTAGTAGTCGTCGAGCCGCTGGAACCGGAAGCCCGCGATCACGGGCGCCGGGACGTTGCTGACGCCGTTCTCACCACCCGTGAACGACGTCCATCGCATCGCCGCGCCCCACACGACGTTGCCGAGGGCGAGCGTGAGCAGGATGAAGTACACGTCGCCCGTACGAACGGCGAGGCCGAACACGACGGCGAGCAGCGTGGCAGCGACGAGTCCGCCCAGGACCGAGAGCACGAACCCCTGGCCGTGGCGGACCTCGAGGATCGCGGTGGCGTAGGCGCCCACCGCGAAGAACGCCGCGTGGCCCATCGGCAGGAGCCCGACGTGGCCGATCAAGAGATCCGCGCTGAGCGCGAAGAGGCCGAAGACCAGGATCTGGATGAGCAGGCTCGTCCAGAAGGTGTCGAGCATACGCGGCGCCAGCAGCGCCACCACCGCGACGAGGACCCACGCGCTCGGTGCAGCCGCGCGCCGCCAGCTCAAGAGATTCCGCTTCATCGTCGCGGGCGCAGCGTAGCACGCGCGCAGGTACTCTCCTGGCAGGTTCGTTACGCGGCGGTGGACCCTCCCGAAGAAAACTGTCTCTTGTTGAACGCTTCAACACAGTCCGGGTGCATGCTCTCGACCGCCGTGGCGTAGCGCGGCTGGTCTGCGTCGATCGTCTTGCCGCAGACGCAGCAGATCGGCTCGCGTCGGGCCGAGTCCCTCGACGTGCGGCGCTCGCTCTCCTCGAGGAGGCTGTATCCCGTCTCGATCAGTCTGCGAGACTCGGCGATCTGCGCCTGACACGAGAGGATCTGCCAACACCATTCGTGAAACGAGTCGCCGTCCAGGGAGACGTGCGCCTCGTCGGCTATCGGTTGGCTGCAACGCGCGCACTTGGGAACGTCAGCGGGCATGCGGGGAACGGGCTTCATGGGCAGACCCTCACAGACTTCATCGAAGGCCTGTCACCGGGGTCCCGACGCCAGGTGCGTCAACCCTGGGGGCCGGGGTGGCGGCACGCAACTATAACACTCCTTCGAGGCCCACGGCTCGGAGCCACCGCTCGGCCGGTGTGCACCGGGAAGCGCCTGCCGGGGTTTACGAGGTGAGCGCGGCTCTACGACGTGGACGCACTCTGCCGAGTTCGGTGTCGGCGCGAAGCAGCGGAAGTATCGCGAGCTGAACGGCGCATGGGCACCGAGAAGCTGGGTGCTAAGGGGGAGTGGGCGCTGTGAGCGCCTGCTACTCCCCCTCTTCTGGCACCGCGCCCCGGCAAAAGTCGGGGCCTGAGGGAGATTCCGAGGCGCCGCCGAGAGCTGCTACAACGCTCTCGACGGCGTCTCCGTCATCGGGTGGCGTTCCCTCCATGCGCTACCGTCTACATCCGGATGCTGCCGGCGTCAAGCCGCCGCGCGCCACGAGCCTGTGCCTCCGCCGACGCCGAACCGGACAACCGCGTCACGCCTCACGACCGAACAGGCCGGTGGGGCGCACGAGCAGCAGGATGGCCATCGGGCCGAAGATCATGAAGTAGGAGAACTCGGGAAGGAGCCACCGGCCGTACGCATCGACGAGGCCGACGATCACGCTGCCGGCCATAGCGCCGCCCAGGCTCCCGAGGCCGCCGACGATGACGACCACGAGCGCGTAGGCGAGGATCTCCCACTCGGCGCCGGGATAGAGCGTGAGGAACGCGCCGCCGGCCACACCCGAGAGGCCGGCGAGAAACGCGGCGAGGCCGAACACCAGCGCGAACAACCGGTCGATGTTGACGCCGACCGCGTTCACCATCTCGCGGTCGTCCACGCCGGCGCGGATGATGGCGCCGAGCTGCGTGCGGTGGTAGAGCAGGCCGAGCGCCAGCGCGATCACGGCGCCGAAGACGATCAGCAGGAAGCGGTAGCGCGGATAGACGAGCCCTCCGGGCAGATCGATGGGGCCGCGCGCGAACTCGGGCTGGGGGATGCGCAGCGGGTTGCCTCCCCAGGTCAACAGGCACACGTCGGCGATGACGTAGGCGACGCCGACGGTGAGCAGCACCTGGCCGAGCACGTTGTCGCGGGTGCGCCGGATCAGGAACCGGTCGGTCGCCCAGCTCACGATGACGATGCCGACCCCGCCCGCGAGCAGGCCGAGCCAGAAATTTCCGGTGAGGCGAAGCACCGAGAGGCCGAGATACCCGCCGAGCAGGTAGAAGCCGCCGTGGGCGAGGTTCACCAACCGCACGAGACCGAACGTGAGCGTGAAGCCGCTCGCCAGCAGGAACAGCAGCGCGCCCATGGACAGGCCGTTGAGCGCCTGGAGGATCCAGGGCGTCATCAACGGCGCGCGCGGATGGCGGCGAAGACCCGGGCCGGCGTAACCGGCAGCGCGGTGAGAGAGACGTCGAGATCTCGGAGGGCGTCGCAGACGGCGTTGGCGATGGCGCCGCTCAGCCCGGGATTGCCGCACTCGCCGAGGCCGCGCAGTCCGAGCGGATTCGTGTGCGCCGGCACCTCCTGATAGAAGGACTCGACGGGGGGCATGTGATCGGCCGCCGGCAGCGCGTAATCCATCAGCGATCCCGTCAGGAGCTGGCCCTCGGCGTCGTACTGGAGGCTCTCCAGCAGCGTGTTGCCGATGCCGAAGGCGACGCCACCGGTGAGCTGGCCGTCGATCAGGGCCGGGTTCACGGCGCGCCCGACGTCGGCGCCGACCACGATCCGGCGCAGGGTCACCAGGCCGGTCTCAATATCCACGTCAGCGACGACCGCCACCGCGCAGCCGGCGTACGTGACCTTCGGGACGTTGAACGACGCGCCCACGGCGAGCCGGCGCTCGGCGGCGAGCGCACCCAGCGTGACCTCACGGCCGCGCGCGGTCAGCACGCCGGCGCCGTACTTGATCTCGTCCTCGGCAACGGCGAGCCGCGTCGCCGCACGACGACGCGCTTCGGACAGCAGCTTGGCCGCCGCCATGTGGGCGGCGTTGCCGGCCGTGACGGTGCCGCGCGAGCCGTACGTGCCGACGCCGCTCTCGACGGCGGCGGTGTCGGCGTGCCGCACGTCGAAGCGCCCGGCGGGAAGACCAAGCGCGTCGCCGACGATCTGGGCCAGCACGGTCTCGAGGCCCGGGCCCATCGAGGCGGCGCCGGTGTCCACGGTGATGCGGCCATTGGCGTGGGCCTCGAGCTGGGCGGTCTCGAACGGCCCGAGCCCGGTCTTCTCGACGTAGACCGCGAGCCCGATTCCGCGGCGCACGCCCTGGGCGGCGAGCCGCTGTTGCTCAGCGCGCGCTCCCGCGTAGTCGAGGCGCGTCAGCAGCGTGTCGAGCAGCCCGGGGAAATCGCCGGAGTCGTACACGGTGTTGACGCCGAACGACACGGTGCCGATGTCGTACGGCATCTCGTCGGCGCGGATCAGGTTGCGCTTTCTGATCTCGGCGGCGTCGATGCCGAGGCGGACCGCCGCCGCGTCGAGCAACCGCTCGCGTACGAAGTTGCACTCCGGGCGGCCGGGCGAGCGCAGCGTGCCCACCGGCGTCTTGTTGGTCACGACGCTCCAGAGATCGCACGAATAGTTCGGGACGCGATACGGCCCGGGCAGGAGCGCGGCGCCGAATTCCGCGGGCACGAGCCCGGCCGTGCGCACGTAAGCGCCGATGTCGGCGTGGATGATGCTGCGGATGGCCACGATGCGCCCGTCGCGATCGAAGCCGATCTCGACGGCGTTGGTCAGCTCGCGGGCGTGGTTCGTCGCCAGCAAGCTCTCGCTCCGGTCCTCGATGAAGCGCACGGGCCGGCCGAGCTGGAGGGCCGCCAGCGGAATCAGGATGTCCTCGGGATAGAGCTCTCCGCGCACACCGAATCCGCCGCCGACGTCGACTTCCGTCAGGCGGAGCCCGCCCATGGGCAGCTCGAAGATCGGCGCCAGGATGGAGCGGTTGATGTGAATGCACTTGGTCGATCCGAGCAGGTGCAGCTCGCCGCCGGTGACCGCCGGCGGCACCGCCACCAGGCCCCGCGTCTCGAGCGCGCACGCGGTTTGCCGCGGATACGTGAAGCGCTCGCGGATCACGAGCGGCGCCTCACCGATGGCGCGGTCCGCGTCGCCGACGCGCATGCGAATCACCGCGACGTTGTTCGAATCGGTGTTGGCAAACAGCCGGGGCGCGCCGGGCGTCAGCGCCGCCTCCACTGTCGCGCACACGGGCAGCGGTTCGTACGCCACATCGATCAGAGCGAGAGCGTCGACCGCGACGTAGCGGTCCTCGGCGATCACGAGCGCGATCGGCTCGCCGGCGTAGCGCACGACGCCGCGCGCGATGGCCGGCTGTAAATAGCGGGCGGTACCGTCGGGGGCCGCAACGCGATGCGGGATCACCGCCTTGTCGGGAACGTCCGCCGCGGTGAGAACGGCGCGAACACCGGGCAGCGCGAGCGCACGACGGGCGTCGATCCGGCCGACACGCGCGTGGGCGTGGCGTGAGCGGAGCACGGCCGCCTCCAGCATCCCGGGCACGCGGACGTCGGCCACGAAGCGGCCGGCCCCGGAGGCGAGGCGCTCGCCTCCGACGCGCGGCTCGGCGGATCCGATCATCGGATCAGCGCTGGTAGGGGCCCCGCGCCATGTACTCCTGGGGCGACCACGTCCAGAACTGCGAGACGTTCTCGTAGGTCTTGATGGGCACGTTGACCTTCACCTCGCCCAGCGTCGGGTGCTTCATCTTCACGACCTTGGAGATGTAGACGTTCTGGACGGGGTTGTCGTACTCGTCGAGGCGAATCGGCCCGCGCGGCGCCGTGAACTTCGCCTTCCTCACCGCGGCGAGGAACGCCTCGCGGTCCTCGACCTTCCCCTGGATCGACTCGGCGGCGACCTTCGCCCACAGCGCGCTGGTGTACGTCGCCTCGGCGAAGTAGGCCGGAATGTACTTGTAGCGCTTCACGAAGGCGTCGATGAACGCCTTCATCTCCGGCGTCTCCAGTCCTTCCGCATAGTGGAGCGAGTGACCGATGAGCCCGACCGCGCGCTCGCTCGCCTCGGAGAGCACGTCGGCGAGCAGCCAGTAGTTGCCGTGGATCTTGTATTTGCGGTCGTATCCGAAGTCGTACCACTGCTCGAGCAGACGCAACCGATCGGTGCCCACCACCGTCGGCAGCACGCAGTCGGTGTCCTGGGGAATACCGCCCAGGATCGGGCCATAATCCGTCGTGCCGATCGGCGACCAGAAGATCTTCGCGACCTTCCCGCCTGCCTGCTTGAACGTCGCCACGGCGCCCAGCGTGTTCTCGTGGCCGAACGTGTAGTCCTGGCCGATGAACGTCGCGTTGCGGCAGCCGAGATCGGTGTAGGCGTACGCGCCGAACGGGTGCGAGGTCTGGCTGGCCGAGAACCCGGTCCGGATCACCGAGGGCACGCGCTTCCACTTCGTCAGCTCGTCGGCGCCGGCGATGGAGACGAGCACGGGCACGCCCGTCTCACGGCTCACCTGGGCAACGGCGGGGCCTTCGTGGCCGCACAGCGGGCCGATGATGAAGTGCACCTTCTCGGCGTGCACGAGCCTGCGGGCGTGCGTGATCGCGTTGTCAGGGTTGCAACCGGTGTCGGCCACCAGCACCTTCACGGGCCGGCCCGCCATCTTGTACCCTTGCTGCTCCCAGAAGAGCTCGTGACCCCGCACGGAGTCGACGCCGGACTTCGCAATCGGCCCCGTGAGTGGCGCGAGCAGGCCGATGCGGATCTCGGACGGCGCTTGAGAGAATCCGCGCTCGGCACCCGACACCAGCACGGCGAGGATCGTGAGCGCTACCACGACGGCCGATCGGAAGGTCATCGCGCGCCTCCTGGGCGTAGAATGCGGCAGACGTTATCAGCGCGCTCGAAGGCAAGTCAACCACCGAGGAGACGGCATGGCGCGGCTCGAGCTGGGGCGAACCGAGAAGCACAACCGCTGGAACCGCGACCTGCCGCCGCGGGCCCAGGCCGCCGACGGTGACGTGATCGTGTTCCACACGACGAGCGCCGACGACGACCAGATCGATCCCGAGCGTCCCACGTTCGTCGGCTACGACCGGACGCGCGTGCATCCCCTCACCGGGCCGGTGTACGTGCGCGACGCCGAGCCGGGCGACGTCCTGGACGTCGAAGTGCTGGACGTCGAGACGGGCGAGTGGGGCTGGCAGATGCTCACCCGGCACCTCGCCTATCTCCGCGACTTCGTCGAGAAGGAGACGATCATCATCTCGCGCATCGACCGGGCGCGCGGCGTGGCCCGCTATCCGTCGGGCGCGGAAGTTCCGCTGGCGCCGATGCCGGGGATCATCGGCGTGGCGCCGGCCGCGCACGGCGAGTTCCGCACGATTCCGCCCGGGCCCCACGCCGGCAACATCGACGTGCGCGAAGTCCGGCCCGGCGTCTCGCTGCGCATCCCGGTCTTCGTTCCGGGCGCGCTCCTTTCCGTCGGTGACGTCCACGCCGCTCAGGGTGACGGCGAGGTCTGCCTGAACGGCATCGAGACACGCGGCCGCGTGGAGACGCGCATTCATCTCCGGAAGCGGCAGGTGCAGGATCGTCCGCATCTCAAGACACCGACGCACTACGGCCTGCTCGGCACCGGCACGACCGTCGACGAGGCGTGCCGGGACGCGTTGAGCGCGGCCGTCGTCTGGCTGGCCACGGCCGCCGGCATCTCACGCGAAGAGGCCTACGCGCTCTGCAGCGCGACCGCGGATCTCCGCATCAACCAGCTCGTGAACGGCGACGCGCTGGGCACGCGGCTGATGGTCCCCCGCTCGCTGCTCCAGTCGCTCGGCGTGGAGGTATAGCGATGTACGAGGTCTACGCGCTCAAGTACGGCGAGCGGGACACCACCACCTGTCAGTTCTTCCATCGAGAAGCCACCCACGACAAGCTCACGCTGCACTATTTCGTGTGGCTCATCCTCGGCGGCCCCAAGCCGATCCTGGTCGACACCGGCTTCAAGGAGGACGACGCGCGGGCGCGCGGGATCCGCAATTACGTGAGCCCGGCCACGGTGGTCGAGCGGGTGGGCGTCAAGGCCTACGAGATCCCGACGGCGCTCATCACGCACCTGCACTACGACCACTGGGCCGGCCACAGCCTCTTTCCCGGCGCCGAGTTCTGGGTTCAGCAGGACGAGGTCTCGTTCTGGACGGGGCCGTGGGCGCGCTACGCCGCGTTCAGCCAGTCGGCCAACGTGCCGACGCTGGCCGATCTCGTCATGCTGAACTACGCCAACCGCATGCGCATCGTCAACGGGGATCGCGAGATCGCGCCCGGTATCCGGGTCTATCGCGTCGGCGGTCACACGGCGGGGCTCCAGATCGTCACGGTGGAGACGTCGCGCGGGACGGTCGTGCTGACGTCCGACGCCTCGCACTTTTACCGGAACGTCGAGACCCGTCAGCCGGTTCAGATCATAACGAGCCTGCCCGAGATGCTGGGCGCCTTCGAGACGATCGACCGGCTGGCCGGCACCGGACGGCTGATCGTGGCCGGTCACGATCCTCTGGTCGCCGACCGGTTCAAGCCCATGGAAGCGGGCGTCATCAAGATCGCATAGGAGATTCGACATGAGCGTGAGGCTGATTGGGTGGGCCATGCTCGTTTTCGCCTGGACGAGCGTCGTCGAGGCCGCCGAGATCAAGGTGCTCAGCGCGGGCGCCGTGAAGGCGGTCATCGTCAACATGGGCGACCAGTTCGAGAAGGAATCGGGGCACAAGCTCAGCGTGAGCTTCGGAACCGTCGGTGTCACGCGCCAGAAGCTGGCTGCCGAGCCGGCCGACGTCGTGATCATGACCGACGTCGCGATCGACGAGGCGATCCGCCAGGGATCGGTGGTGGCGGGGACGCGCAACGACATCGCGCGAGCCGGCGTCGGCGTCGGCGTGAAGGAAGGCGCGCCCAAGCCCGATATCTCGACGCCCGAGGCCTTCAAGCAGACGCTGCTGGCGGCGAAGTCGCTCGTCTACGTCGATCCGGCGCAGGGCGCGACGAGCGGCATCCACTTCGCGTCGGTGCTCCAGCGGCTCGGCATCGCCGACGCCGTGAGGAGCAAGACGATCCTGTGGCCGGGCGGCTACGCGGCGGAAGCCGTCGTCAAGGGCCAGGCCGAGATCGTCGTGCACCAGATCAGCGAGATCCTTCCCGTCAAGGGCGTGACGCTGGTCGGCCCGCTGCCCGGGGACCTCCAGAAGATCACGGTCTACTCGGCCGGCATCGCGCAGAAGAGCGAGCAGCCCGACGCCGCGCGCGCGTTCATCAGCTACCTGGTCAGCGGGCCGGTCAAGGCAAAGTTCGCCCAGGCCGGCCTCGACTACCGCGAGTGACGACCATGGCGACCGCACAGACCACCGGCTCCACGCGCTTTCCCGAGCTCAAGCCCGAGCAGATGACCGAGACCCAGAAGCGGGTCTACGAGGGCATCGTAGGTGGTCCGCGCGGCGCGCGCGGTGGCGACGTTCGGCGACGGCGGCGTGATGGATCTCGTCGGCGTGAGTGGGTACGACACGCTGGTCTCGATGGTGCTGAACGTGGCCGAGGTCCAGTTGCCGGTGGGGGTGGCATCACCGTGGTGAGGTGACGTCAGCACCGCCGTCTCTACAGGAATTCCTACACCCTCTTCCTGTTCCTCCTACAACCCTGCGCGCCGGATTCTGGTTGTCCACAAGTACCCGTCGTGGACAATCGCCGCCCAATAGGCTCGGGCCGGGCAGCGTCGCAACGATTGGAGATGGAGGGAAGCGATGCGGAACGTCTTCGATCGCGGGAGACTACTGAGGCGCGTGCCGATCGCCGTGCTGGCGGGGCTGATCGCCGTCGGACCCGGCGGCACTGTCGGTCACACCGCCAAGGGCCCGACCGCCAGCCCGCGTCCCGCGGATGACGTGCGACGGCTCGGCCCCCGCGTGGAGCCCGAGCAGCGCTGGCTGGTGGCGGCCGACTTCACGTTCACCGTCGCGCCGAGCCTCCATTCGTTGCGTGACTACCGCGGCGAGCGCATGGTCCTTCTCGTCCAGTACACCCTGCCCGAGTCCCGGCCGAGGCTCAGAGATCTGGCTCTCGGCGGCGATGCGCTCGACCTCCAGGATCTCGAGATCATCTTCGCCCCGACCGACGCCGATCCCGGCGCGATTCGTCGCCTCGGGCCCGAGCCTCGCCTGCTGTTCCCGGTTATCACCGGTGGCGCAGCGGACATCGTGCAGGCCTACCAGATGTTCGCGCGCGGGAAGCCCCACGCCGAGTTCCTCCTCGACTTTCAGGGCTACGTTCGCGCGTGATGGACGCTCGAGAGCGGCCACCCGGCCGATCTCCGAGCTCCAGGCCGAGGTCCTCAGGCTCCGAGACGAAAAAGCGTACCCACCAGCGGCGGAGCACGTGCATTGATGCACGCCTGGCCCACGGTCGTTCTCTCCGGGTCGGCGACGAGGTCGAGTTCACCGTGCGCGGACGCCCCCCGCGCGTCGCGATCACCGCGCGGGAGAAGATCTCGCCGGACGAGTCGCCGCGGACGCGCTTAGGCGCCGTCGAACACCTTGCGGGCGATGCGACCCGCGGTCATGGCGGCCGGCCAGCCCGCGTAGAACGCCAGGTGCGTGATCACCTCGCCGATCTCGTCGCGGGTGACGCCGTTGCCGAGCGCGCGCTCGAGATGACCGGGGAGCTGGTCGCTGCGCCCGAGCGCGAGCAGCGTGGCGACGGTGATGAGGCTGCGGTCGCGCTTGCTGAGGCCGGGGCGCTCCCAGACGTCACCGTAGAGCACTTTTTCGCTCAGCTCGATGAGCTTCGGAGCGACGGTGCGGACCTCGTTGCGGGCGGACGTGCTCGTCGATGGACTCTTCATCTGTGTCATTTGCGGATCCCCATCCTGGTGGCGAGTGGCAGGTATTTTTTCAGCTCGTCCTGCTGGAACTGCCAGAACGCGTGGGGGTCCTTCGACGCCTCCTCGAGTAGCGCCGTCCACTTCTGGACGACGGCGGCCGGCAGCTTCGGCGGGCCGGCGAGGCCTTGCCAGCCGACGACGTCGAGATCCGGGAAGCCCGCTTCCTTCGCCGTCGGAACCTCGGCGAGCCCCGGCAGCCGGGTCGGATGGACCACGGCCAGCCCGCGGATCTTCCTGCCCTGGATCAGGCCCGCCGATTCGCTCCACTGCTGGCCGGCGAAGTCGACGTGGCCACCGGCCAGCGCGGTGACCGTCGGGGCGCCGCCGGTGAACACGACGCGGTTCGTCTCCGCAATCGGAACGCCGGCGGAGTACAGGAACTGGGACACGGAGAACGACGCGATCCCGGCGACGCCGGCGATGCCGTAGCGGAAGGTCTTGGGATCGGCCTTGGCGGCCGCCGCCACGTCCTTCAGGCTCTTCCACGGCGAGTCTTCCTTGACGGTGTACACGACGGGATCGAGCGTGAGCAGCGCGATCGGCGTCTTGCCCTCCATCTTGAACGGCACGTCGCTTTCGACCGCGAACAGCATCGCCGAGCTCGAGTGTGGGTCGAGCAGCAGCGTGTAGCCGTCCGGCCGCGCGCCGATCGCGCGTAGCGTGCCCGTGATGCCCGAGGCGCCCGGCATGTTGACGACGTTCACCGGCTGCCCCCACTTCTTCGACGCATAGGCGGCAACCAGCCGAGCGGCCACGTCGGCAGCGCCACCGGGCGCGTAAGCCACGATGATCTCCACCGGGCGCGTCGGGTACGCCGGCTGCGCCTCGACAGGAGCCGTCAGTGCCGAGCCGACGATCACTATCAGGCTCAGCAGCAACGTCAGGGCGATTCGCCACATCGCGGTCACCTCCGGCGCCGGGACAGCAGCGTCCACACGGTCAGCGCGATCCCGAGGCCGATGAAGAGTATCGCAATTGGACGGGTCGCGAAGATCGACGCGCTGCCGTGCGCCATGTTCAGCGACTGCCGCAGCGCGCTCTCGAGCATCGGGGTGAGGATCAGCGCCAGCACCA
>Ga0066694_10000049_pt1 | contig 21229 bp, 20 predicted proteins | sample GraSoiAngelo_143_FD_66670 | JGI IMG/M metagenome (GOLD analysis project Ga0066694, IMG submission 66670) | Grasslands soil microbial communities from the Angelo Coastal Reserve, California, USA - 14_1009_02_30cm | ecosystem: Environmental > Terrestrial > Soil > Grasslands | place: USA... | reverse complement strand
CAGCAGCGTGATCGCCGCGATCGTCACCGCCGTGAGTCTCCGCATCGATGTCCCCTCTCTGGCCATCCTCGTCCTCCGCTCGCGCATCCTCCGGCCGGGACACTCTACACGAACCGGCCCGGCGCGCTCCCGACTTGATCGAGCCGCGTTCTGCGGTACGATCGCGGCGTTCTCGGGAGGCCTGCATGGTCCAAGCACGATGGCGCTGCTGACGCCGTTGACGCGCGACGAGGTCGCCCCAGACCTCGTGTCGCTGTGGGACGAGTGCGAGCGCGTCTATCCCGACTTTCGTCACCTGTGGGCGACGATGGCCCATTCGCCAATCGTCTTCCGTCACGTGTGGGGCCAGCTCCTCGACCTCAAGCGCGAGAGCCCGGTCGACGCGCGACACTTCGAGATCGCGATCCTCGTCGTCTCGCACGTCACGCGCTGCGACTACTGTGTGAGTCACCACACTCCGCGGGCGCTCGGGACCGGGCTGACCACGGCGCAGGTGGAGTACCTCGCGACGGTCGGCGGCGCCAGCGTGGACGCGAACGGGACGGTCGGTCAGCATCCGGGATTCGATGGCGACGAGAGCCTCGTCATCGATCTCGCCCGCTTCATCCTCTGGGCCGGGATGCGAGCGCCGGCGGCGGGAGTGGCGCCGCGCGTCGTCCACGACCTGCGCCGGCGGCTCTTCGACCGGCTCGCCGCGCGCTTCTCGCCGCGCCAGATCGAGGAATTGATCTGGCGCACGACCCAGTGCGTGGCGTTCAACTGGCACAACGACCTGCTGGAGCTGGACCCCGAGCCCGAGGTCACGCTCGTCACGAGGGACGCAAACCATGGATGAGCAGATCGTCGAGACCGCGACCGGGCTCGGCTACGTGGAGCTCGTCGAGGGCACCGGCGCGCGGCCGAAGCCCGGCGACTCGGTGAAGGTGCACTACACGGGCTGGCTCAAGAGCGGCCAGAAGTTCGATTCGTCGCACGACCGCGGCGAGCCGCTCGTGTTTCCGATCGGGCGCGGCCGCGTCATCAAGGGCTGGGACGAAGGCGTCGGCTCGATGCGCGTGGGCGGCAAGCGCAAGCTCATCATCCCCGCGCATCTCGGCTACGGCGATCGCGGGGCGGGCGGCGTGATCCCTCCGGGCGCCACCCTCATCTTCGAAGTGGAGCTGGTCGGGATCGACGCGAAGTGACCCGCCTCCTCGACGGCATCCGCGTGATCGATGCGGCCAACTTCATCGCCGGGCCCGTGTCGACGACCGTGATGGCCGACTTCGGCGCCGACGTCATCAAGATCGAGCCGCCGACCGGCGACGTCTATCGCGTTCGTGGCGTCGGCTATCCGTCCAGCCCGTACAACTTCCCGTGGATCGTCGACAACCGGAGCAAGCGGAGCGTGGCCATCGATCTCCGAAGCGAGGACGGGCAGCGCGTGCTCAACCGTCTGGTGCAAAGCGCCGACGTCTTCGTGACCAACCTGCCGTTCGACGCGCGGCATCGCCTGCGCGTGCGCTACGAGGACCTTGCTCCGCTCAACGCTCGGCTGATCTACGCCTCGCTCACGGCGTACGGCGAGACCGGTGACGAGGCGGGACGGCCCGGCTTCGACAGCACCGCGCTCTGGGCTCGGACCGGCCTCATGGATCTCGTCCGTCCTTCGCCCGAGTCGCCACCGGCGCGCGCGCTGCCCGGCATGGGCGATCACCCCACGGGCATGTCGCTCTTCGGCGCGATCATGGCGGCGCTCTACCAGCGCGAGCGGACGGGACGGGGTGGGATGGTCTCGACGTCGCTCATGGCCAACGGCCTCTGGTGGAACGCGATCCAGGTTCAGGGCATCCTGTGCGGCGCGCGCACGCCGACGCGGCCGGCGCGCGAGGACGCGGCCAGCGCGCTCGCCAACCTGTACCGATGCCGCGACGGGCGCTGGTTCCTGATGACGATCACCGGCGCCGAGCTGCACTGGGACGCGTTCGCCCGCTGTATCGAGCGCGCCGACCTCATCACCGACCCGCGCTTCGCGACCGTCGCGACCCGCCGGACCAACGTGCGCGCGCTCGTCGCGATCCTCGACGAGGTCTTCGCGACGAAGGACTGGGCGGAGTGGCGGCGGATCCTCGAGACGAGCGGCATCGTCTTCGGCGTCGTGGCGACGCTCGACGACATCCTGACCGACGAGCAGATGGTGAAGAGCGGCGCGCTCGTGCCCATCGACGACCCGCGCGCGGGGGCCGCGCTCACGGTGAGCAGCCCGATCGCGATCGAGGGCCAGGAGAAGGTGCCGCCGACGCTCGCGCCCGCCATCGGCCAGCACACGGTTGAAGTGTTGCGCGCCGCCGGCTTCGAGGAGGCGGAGATCGAGCGCCTGCTTCGCGCCGGCGTCATTGCCCAGGAGGCCTCATGAAACGCAGCGAGCACCGCTTCCTCACCACGCACGTCGGCAGCCTTCCCCGTCCTCCGGCGCTCCGCGACCTGCTCGTGCAGCAGGACCGCGGCGAGGCCGTCGATCCCGCCGCGCTGGCGCGCGAGGCCGAGGCGGCCGTGTCTCACGTCGTGCGCAAGCAGCTCGAGGCCGGCGTGGACGTCGGCAACGACGGCGAGCAGCCACGCGTCGGCTTCTCGACCTATCCCGCCAGGCGCATGAAGGGCTTCGGCGGCGCGAGCAAGCGGCGCATGTCACGCGACATGGCCGACCACCCGGACTACCTGGCGCGCCTGTCGCGCGCGCGCTCCGGCGCCGCCCGCATCAACGACGCCCCCCAGGCGATCGCCGAGGTGGCCTACACCGACCTCAGCGAAGCCGTGGCCGAGTGCGAGCTGTTCCAGCGCGGCGCGGGCGGGGGCAAGGGGTTCGCCGAGCCGTTCATGACGGCGGCGTCGCCGGGCGTCATCGCGACGATCATGCTCGACAACTATTACGGCTCGCACGAGCGCTACGTGCGCGCGCTCGCTCGCGAGATGCGCAAGGAGTACGAGCTGATCGTCAGTCGCGGCTTCGTGCTCCAGCTCGACTGTCCGGATCTGGCCATGGAGCGCGCCCGCTTCTTCCAGGACGAGCCGCTCGATCGCTTCCTGGCCGCCGTCGCCCTCCACGTCGACGCCATCAACGACGCGGTGAAGAACATCCCGGCCGATCGCGTGCGCCTGCACCTCTGCTGGGGAAACTACGACGGACCTCACACCTACGACGTCCCGCTCGAGCCACTCCTGCCGATCATCTATCGCGCCGACGTGGGCGCGCTGTCGCTCCCGCTGGCCAGCCCGCGGCACCAGCACGAGCTGAAGGCGTTCCGGCTCCACCCGCTCCCGTCGGGGATGCTGTTCGTGCCCGGCGTCGTCGATTCCACGACCAACGTCGTCGAGCATCCCGAGGTCGTGGCCGATCGGATCGCCGCGGCCGTCGAGGCCGTGGGCGACAAGACGCGCGTGCTCGCCGGCGTCGACTGCGGTTTCGGGACGTTCGCCGGTTCCCAGCTCGTCGAGGAGAGCATCGTGTGGACCAAGCTCCGCGCCCTGCGCGAAGGCGCCGACCTCGCCACCAAGCGGTTCTGGAGCTGAGAGGTCGCGCTCAGCCGAGGAGATGGCCGACGGCGACCGTCAGGTCGGCGAACGCGATGGGCGTGACCGATTGTCCGCGGACAAGGATCTGGACGTTGCGATAGACCTCGATCCGCGAGGTCGTGAGATCGACGAGCCAGACCTCGCCGATGCCGGCGCGCGCGTAGAGCGGAATCCTCACGCGGCGATGATGTCGCCGGCAAGGAGCTCGACCCGCTCGTCCTCGGCGAGGATCCCGGCCTCGCCCATCCGGTGATACTCGTGGACGCTGAACCGGCGGCGAGCGAACGCCTCCGTCATGGTGGCCTCCTGAGACCATTCTACGAAGCTCACCGCCGCCCGTCACCGTCCCAATGGCGATACATCGGGGGCGTGGTGGCTGTGTTAGTCTCGCCAGAGTTTGCGTCGTGAGAGAGGAGCCGGAATGAGCCAGGGACGGTGGCGGATCGTGACGGTGGCGTTCGTGTCGCTGATCGTGCTCGCCGGTGGATTCGTCGACACGGCCGGCGCCCAGTCGAAGCCGGAGGGCGAGATGCGGTGGGCCCTCTACGTCACGCTCTCCCCCGTGTGGTTCGACCCGAGCGAGGTGATCGGTCAGCTCACGCCCTTCTGGATCCTCTACGGCCTCCACGACGCGCTGGTGAAGCCGATGCCCGGCAACATGCAGGCGCCCTGCCTGGCCGAGTCGTGGACGGTGAGCGCCGATCAGCGCGTCTACGATTTCAAGCTGCGCGGTGGACTGAAGTTCCACAACGGCGAGCCGTTCACCGCCGAGGACGTGAAGTTCAGCTTCCACCGCGCCAAGGGCGCCAAGCTCCTCCGCGAGAAAGTCAAAGACGTCGAGATCGTCAGTCCGACGCGCGTGCGCTTCCACCTGCACGAGCCCTGGCCCGACTTCATGAACTACTACGGCGGGCTGGTGTCGGGGGCGGGGTGGATCGTGCCCAAGAAGTACGTCGAGAAGGTCGGCGACGACGGCTTCAAGAAGGCGCCGGTCGGCCTCGGGCCCTACAAGTTCGTGAGCCACACGCCCGGCATCGAGCTGGTGATGGAAGCGTTCGAGGGCTACTGGCGCAAGATGCCCTCGGTGAAGCGCGTGGTCTTCAAGAGCGTGCCGGAATCGACCACGCGGATGGCGATGCTCAAGCGCGGCGAGGTGGACATCGCCTACCTGCTCGACGTCCCGCAGGCCGAGCAGGTGAAGCGCGATCCGAACCTCAAGCTCGCGTTCTCGGGCGGCATCGCCATCTTCTTCCTCGATTTTCTCGATCAGTGGGACCCGAAATCGCCGTGGCACGACAAACGTGTACGGCAGGCCGCCAGCTATGCGATCGACCGCAAAGCGCTGAGCGAAGTCGAAACGCTCGGCGCCTCGCGGCCGGCCGGGAACTTCGTGCCGCGCCGCTTCGAGTTCGCGCTGCCGTTGGAGCCCGATCCGTACGATCCGGCCAAGGCCAGGCAGCTCCTGGCCGAGGCCGGGTACCCGAACGGATTCGACGCCGGCGAGCTGCACCAGCTCCCGCCGTATTTCTCGCTGGGCGAGGCGATCGTCAACTACATGCAGACGGTGGGGATCCGGCTCAAGATGCGGCCGATGGAGCGCGCCGCCTACTTCTCGGCGCTGGCGACCAAGAAGCTGAAGGGCGTCTGCGTGTGCACCAGCGCGTTCTACGGCAACGCCGCCTCGCGCATGTCCGAGGTCATCCCGAGCGACGGCTCCTACGCCTACGGCGGCTATCCCGATATCGACGCGCTCTACAAGCAGCAGGCGCTCGAGACCGACCGCCGCAAGCGGGAGGCCGCGCTCCACCAGATCCAGCGGCTCGTCCACGAGCGCGTGAGGCTCGCGCCGATCTACGAGTACATCTGGCCGAGCGGCATCGGGCCGCGAGTGGCCGAGCCGGCGCTGCTGCTGATCGATCCGTATCCGTGGTCGGCGCCGCTCGAAGACGTGCGGCTGAAGGCACGGTGAGGGCGACATGAGCGATCCCATGACGACCGAGAAGTTCGCCGTCGGGCAGTCGGTGCGTCGCCGCGAGGACCCGCGCCTGATCCAGGGCGATGGCCGCTACTCCGACGACGTGAATCTTCCCCGTCAGGCGTACGCGGTGATCGTCCGCTCGCCGCACGCTCACGCCCGTATCCGGGCCATCGACGGCTCGGCGGCGCTGAAGGCCGATGGCGTCATCGCCGTGCTCACCGGCAACGAGCTGGCTGCCGACGGCGTCGGCAACCTGCCGACCGACACGACCCGCAAGCGGCGTGACGGCTCGGCGGCGTTCGCCACGCCGCGGCCCGCGCTGGCTCGCGGGCGCGCGCGTCACGTCGGAGATCCGGTCGCTCTCGTCGTGGCGGACACGGCTGTGCAGGCGGCTGATGCGGCCGAGCAGGTGATCGTCGATTACGAGCCGCTGCCCGTGGTGACGGGCGCCAGGGAAGCGCTCCGGGCCGGCGCCCCGGCCGTCTGGGACGAGGCACCCGACAACGTCGCGTTCGTGTGGGAGGCCGGCAACCGCGACGCCGTTGCTCGCGCGTTCGAGGGCGCGGCGCACGTCACGAAGCTCGACTTCGTCGTCACGCGCGTGGCCGCCGCACCGCTCGAGCCGCGGGCCGCCGTCGGCGAGTACGACCGGCGCACGGGCCGGTACACGCTCCACACGGGGACTCAGCACCCGCACGGGACGCGCACGCTCCTCGCCGACCAGGTGTTCCGCGTGCCCCAGAGCCACCTGCGCGTGGTGACCGGAGAGGTCGGCGGCAGCTTCGGGATGCGCAGTGGCATCTATCCCGAGCTGGTGCTCGTGCTGTGGGCGGCGAAGCGACTCGGCCGGCCGGTGAAGTGGACGTCGAGCCGGCGTGAGGGCCTGATCACCGACGAGGCCGGCCGCGACAACGTCTCGACCGCCGAGCTGGCGCTCGACCCCGACGGGAAGTTCCTGGCGTTGCGCGTCGCCATCGGGCTCAACATCGGCGCCTATCTCACGCCGCGCAGCGCGGGGCCGGGCACGAACAACGTCGGCGGCGTCGCCGGCGTGTACACGACGCCTGCCATCCACGTGCAGACGACCGGTATCTTCACCAACACGACGGTGACCGGGCCGTATCGCGGCGCCGGCCGGCCGGAAGCGACCTACGCGATCGAGCGGGTGATCGACCTGGCGGCGCGCGAGCTGTCGATCGATCCTGTCGAGCTGCGGCGCCGCAACATGATTCCGGCCTCCGCGATGCCGTTCAAGACGGGGCTCGTCTTCACCTACGACTGTGGCGACTTCGCCCGCGGCTTCGAGATGGCGCTGAAGCTCGCCGACCACGCGGCCTTCAAGTCACGCCGGGATGCGGCGCGGGCGCGCGGCAAGCTGCGCGGCCTCGGAATCGCCAACCCGATCGAGGTCGCCGGCGGCCCCTACACGGCGCTGAACCCGGACACGGCCGAGGTCCGCGTGAATCCCGACGGCTCGGTGACGGTCTTCACCGGTTCGACGTCGATGGGCCAGGGCAACGAGACGGCCTTCGCTCAGATCGTGAGCGATCGGCTCGGCGTGCCGCCCGAGCGCATCCAGGTCCTGTGGGGCGACAGTGACGCTTTGAGCGCGGGCCGGGGTAACGGTGGCTCGGGAGCGCTGAGCGTCGGCGGATCGGCGGTGACGCGCGCGACGGAGAAGGTGATCGAGCGTGGCCGGCGCATCGCCGCGCATCTGATGGAAGCGGCGCACCAGGACGTCGTCTGGCGCGACGCACGCTTCACCGTGGCCGGCACCGACCGCGGCGTGACGCTGGCCGCCGTCGCACGCGCGGCCTATGTGCCCAAGCAGCTCCCGCCGGGCCTCGAGCCCGGGCTGAGCGAGACGGCGTCGTTCGCGCCGCCGGCGGTGACGTTCCCGAACGGCACGCAGGTCTGCGAGGTGGAGATCGACGTCGAAACCGGCGAGGTTCGTGTCGTGCGCCACACCGTCGTCGACGACGTCGGGCGGATGGTCAACCCGATGCTCGTGAAGGGCCAGATCCACGGCGGGATCGTGCAGGGCCTCGGCCAGGGACTCTTCGAGGTGCTCGCCTACGACGACGAGACGGGCCAGCTCCTGACCGGCTCGTTCATGGACTACGCGATGCCGCGGGCCGACGACGTGCCATCGTTCGAGGTGGACTCTCACGAAGTCCCGACGCAGACCAACCCGCTCGGCGCCAAGGGCGTGGGCGAGGCGGGCACGGTCGGCGCGCTGCCCGCGCTGATGAACGCGATCAACGACGCGCTGGCGCCCCTCGGTGTCCGCCACCTCGACATGCCGGTCACACCCGCCCGCGTCTGGCGCGCGATCCGCGACGCCCGCGCGAGCGGCTGAGGCTCAGGGCCGCGCGTGGATCACCGCCCGGGCGAACAGCTCGAGCGAGCGGCACACCTGGGCGTGCGAGAGGTTACCGAAGCTGCACACGAGCAGGAGCGTGTCGACTCCAATCGCTTCCAGGCGCTCCACCTGCGCCGCGATCTGCTCGGGTGACCCGATCAGCATCCCACCGATCGCCGCCAGCTCGTCGTAGGTCCGTCCGCCCCATATCCGCGCCGTCAGCTCCTTGAAGCGCTCGTCCGAATAGCGCGTCGGCAGGGGAGGCGACGCGAGCGACGAGAGATACCAGAACCCCTGGAGCGCCAGCGCGCCTTCGGCGCGAGCGACCTCTGAGGTCTCGGCCACGTAGGTCTCGCGGCACAGCAGGAGTCGTGGACGGTAGGCGCCGTGCCCGGGCGGCTCGGCGCGAGCTGCGACGGCGGCGCGATACTCCTCCACACAGCGAGCGACCACGTCCGTCGGCGTGAAGTGCATCGCGACGGGCCAGCCGCGTGCTCCGACCCTGGCCGCCGACGCGGGACGGCTCGCCACCATGTGCAGCGGCGGGTGAGGCCGCTGGAATGGGCGCGGCCTCAGGCTCAGCTCGGGGAAGCGCCAGAAGCGGCCCTCGTGAGTGCAGGCCTCCTCCGTCCACGCCTTCAGCACGATCTCGATCGCCTCGTCGGTCATCGCCGTCGCATCGTCGAACTGGAGCCCGAGCTTGGCGAACTCACCCGGCCGCACGCCCTTGCCGATGCCGAAGTCGAAGCGCCCCCGGGCCAGGTTGTCGAGCATGGCCGCCTCGGCGGCCAGGCGCAGCGGATGGTGGAAGGGCATGACGTTGACGTAGTTCCCGAAGCGCATGCGGCTCGTGCGAGCCAGCGCCGTGGCGATGATGAGATTCGGGCTCGGCAGGATCGAGTAATCGGTGAAGTGGTGCTCGGCGAGCCAGCATTCGCCGAAGCCCAGGCGCTCGGCGAGCACGATCTCGTCGAGCATCTCCGCGTAGGCCTGGTCGTGGGCCACGCCGCGGCCCTGGCAGTAGTAGAAGAGCCCGAAGTCCACGCGCGGCGGGTCAGCTCACCATCGCGAAGGTCCGCTCGATGTTCGCGAGCAGGCCCGCGCGCCAGGGCCGGTACTCACCGTATCTCGAGAACGGCTTCTCGTACGTCGGCGCCAGCTTCGCGGTGACGCGCGGCTTGACCTCGTCGAGCGTGGCGCCGGCGGCGACCTCGTGGCGCACGGCCTCGACCATGTCGTGGACGTAGCTCCGGAACGTGCGGAGCCAGTCGCGGCCCGCGACCTCGCCGTGGCCCATGATGATGTGCGTGAAGTCGAGCTGGGCCAGGCGGTCGAGCGTGCCCGCCCAGTCCTCGGGATAGCCGTCGCCCATGTACGGCGTCCAGCCGATCATCGCGTCCCCGGTGATCACGATCTTCTCCTTCGGCAGGTAGACGAACACGTCGCCCTCGGTGTGGGCGCGGCCCAGGTGGAGGAGATGGATCTCGCGATCGCGACGATAGAGCTTCATCGTCTGCTCGAAGGCGATGGTCGGCAGCGCCGGCTCGAGCGCGCGCACCTCCGCGAGATAGGCCTTCGCCAGGCGCACGTCGGTCGCGAGCCGTTGTCGCTCGGCCGGCGCGCTGGCGGCGGCGAGGTCGGCCTCGAGCCTGGCGATCTCGGCGGGAACCTGCCGGCGATGATCGTCGATGCGCTTGAGGCCCTTCTGCCGCATCGCCTCGCGCGTGATCTGGTTGGTGACGATCTCCGCACCCGGATACGCCTTGGGGTACACCTCGTTGCCGTGCCAGTGGTCCCAGTGGAAGTGCGTGTTGATCACGTAGCGCACCCGCTTCGGTGTGATCGCGCGGATCCGGTCGACGATCACCCGGGCCGCCGAGGGCTTGGAGTGCGTGTCGACGATGACGACGCCGTCGTCGCTCTCGATGATCGCGGTGTTGCAGTTGACCTTGTAGGCGGGGGCGGCCACCGCGGCGTACACGCCGTCGGCGACCTTCGTGACGTCGAAGCGCGCGTCTCCGCTGTCCGGGCCTTCGTGGGCGCAACAATCGGTCATGGCTGGAGAGGATTGCGGCAAAGATGGTGATTGTCAACGCGTGCTATCCTTCGCCGCGGAAGGAGAGCCCCATGGCCAACAAGAAGGGAACCGGACTGTTGATGGTGTGGGTCGACGTTCCGGCCGACAAGGAGAAGGAGTTCAACCGCTGGTACAACGACGAGCACCTGGCCGAGCGGCTGGCGATTCCGGGCTTCCTCGCGGGCGCTCGCTACGAGGCGGTCAAGGGCAGCCCCAAGCACCTCGCCTACTACGAGCTGGAGAGCCCGGCGGCGCTGGAGAGCGCCGCGTACAAGAAGGTCATCGCCAATCCGACCGAGTGGACGAAGCGCTTCGGGCCTCAGGCCATCGGCACCACGTACATCCGCAACGTGTACACGATGATCCATCCGAAGTCGCTGACGCCGGCCATCACGGGCAGCCCGATGGCGCCGGCGCTCCAGATCGGGCGCATGGACGTGCCGCGCGAGGTCGATGACGAGTGGAACACGTGGTACAGCACGATCTACGTGCCGAACTACGAGAAGGTGCCCGGCGTCATCCGCGGCCGGCGCTATCGCGCGGTGACGGGCACGCCCCAGTACCTGACGCTCTACGAGTTCGAGCATCCCAAGGTCTCGGAGAGCGCGGCCTGGAACACCCAGCGGGACGCGGTGCCCGTGTCCACGCGCATGCGCTCGCACATGACCCACGCTCAGGGCTCGCCCGGCGTCTACGTCAAAACGTTCGAGCGATGAAAGTCACCGGCGTCGAGACCTGCGTCCTCACCGTCCCGACCCAGAAGCCGATCGCGCTGGAGTTCGCCCACCACAAGCTCGTCATCGCGCAGATCGCGACCGACGAGGGCATCACCGGCCTCGGCTACAGCCTGGCCTTCGGCGGTGGGGGTGCGGAGGCGATCAAGGTCTACCTCGACACGCGCCTGGCCCCGCTGGTCATCGGCCAGGACCCGCTCTTCGTCGAGCGCCTCTGGGAGCGCATGTTCCGCGGCGATCGCGGGATCAAGCGTCAGGGTGTGGCCGCCTACGCGATCTCGGCGCTCGACATCGGGCTCTGGGACATCGCCGGCAAGGCGGCCCGCCTTCCTTTATATAAGCTCTGGGGGGCGGTGACCGACCGGGTCACCGCGTACGGGAGTGGCGGGTGGCCGGCCTACGGGATCGACGACCTGATCGGTGAGGCGCAGCGCTACGCCAAGCTCGGCTGCCGCTACTACAAGATGAAGATCCACCACCCGGATCCGCGCGAGAACCGCAAGCGCGTAGAGGCGGTTCGGCGCGCGCTCGGCGACGACGTGCGGATGATGGTGGACGCGAACCAGAAGCTCGACGTCCTCGGCGCGCGGCGCCAGGCCGCGATGCTGGAAGACTTCGATCTGGTGTGGTTCGAGGAGCCCGTGCTCGCCGACGACCTCGCCGCGTGCGCCGAGGTCGCCCAGTCGATCCGGATCCCGGTGGCGACGGGCGAGAACAACTACACGCGCTTCGAGTTCCGCGACCTGCTCGAGCGACGGGCCGCGCGCTACCTGATGCCCGACGTCTGCCGCGCCAACGGTTTCAGCGAGACGCTGAAGATCGGCCACCTGGCGGCCGCCCACCAGGTCGCCGTGTCGCCGCACGTGGTGCACGAGCTCTCACTTCACATCGTCGGCGCGCTCTCGAACGGCTTCCTGGTCGAGCTCATCGACTGGACGCCGCCGGATCTCTTCGAGGGATTGCCGCCGTGTGAGGATGGTCACTTCCGAATCCCGGACCGTCCGGGCCACGGCGTTGCGCTCGCCCGCGGCGCGATCGAGAAATATCGGACTGGTTGAAACGCCCTTTCCCACGGGGCTTCGGTGGCGAATCGATCGGGCCCGAGCACCATCTTCACGCCGTCTTGCCACTGCACCAGGAGGTTTTGTTGGCGATCTGATACCCACGGTCGTCGACGGCGTAACCGCCGAAGATCGTCGTGGTCGTGCGGGGGTCGGCGTCGTGATCATTGCGCGATCGTCGCCAGGGAAAGGCTTCCTACGACTCTCCACTCCCGATGCGAGGATCAGACTTGTAGGCAGAGTAGCGGGCGCTGGACCGCAGCCTCCGGGACTTCCTGCGCTTCTGTAACGTCGACCGGCCGCATTATGGTTATCGACTCCGCGGCCGCACACCAGCCGCCGTCTTCCACGGCGCCGTGGCGGCGGCTCGGTAACAGCATGCGCCACTCTAAGACGGCGACAGTGTCAACACCAACCCGAGTCTGGACGTGCTGGCCGACGATCTGACGGGGCGGGGACACGTCACGCGCGTCGTCGGCAATCGGCCTCCGATATACGCGATCGTGCCGCTCGACGACAACGAGACGCCGGCGCGCCGACCCGGCCAAATTGCTCAGCGCAGGTCGGCGCGACTCGATTCACCTCAATCGACCGTTACATCCCGTAACGAGGGCGCACCCTAGGCCGCCACTCTCTCACTCATCCTCTTCGCCACCTTGCTCTCGACAGCGTGCCGAATCATACGCCGCGTCCGTTCGACAAACGCGAGCTTGTCCGCCAGACAGCTCTCGAGCAGCACGGCGACACCATGGTGGCCAGTGATATCGGCTGCCGCGACCAGCGCTACGTACTCTGCGATGCGAAGATGGGTCAGGTGGATGACCTTTGCCAGGACGAACAGTTGCTTTGCAACTGGGTTTTGTATCTCGGCCAGCTCCTTGCGAAAATCCTCCACGAGAATGTCATGGAGGCGGGAGGTGACCTTCACGGGCTGTTCGCCGATGAGCTTGAAGCACTGGTCGAGCGTGGCAAGGACTTTCTCTGAGACGAAAGCCCGAGCTTCGAGGGCCTCTTTCACGTCCCGATCCTCGGCCATCTTGCCAATTTCCTGATAGACCTTTGTACTGCGCTCTGCGCCGTGCCGGAGGCCGCTAAGCAACTGGACGAACAGTTCCTTCGGATTTTGAACTGACATTGAGCTCTCCTGCGTGTAATTCTGGTTAACTTCCGGGGGTTGTGACTCCCTCGACCGGTGGATTGTGTCGAGTTCTTCCCGCTGCTCTCCTTTCCTCTGGCCGATGTCAACGCCGATCACAGTCGACACCCCGAGCCTAACGGTGGCGACGGAGATGTTGCGGACGGTGCTCCTCGACTTCTGAAGGCAGATTACCGGTGAAGGCAGATTACCGAGCCCGGACTGGTCCGGGTAGAGTCCCTTTCGGGACTGGTGATACCTGCCATCCATCCAGCCGATCCACACCCGCTGCGTGGACGAGATGCGTCAGCTCTGCTACGGAATGAACGTGCAACCTGCTCATGATGCTCGTGCGGTGCCGCTTGACCGAGCGCTCATCGATGCCGAGGTCGCGGGCGATTTGCTTGTTCAACTGGCCACTAAGGACGTGGGAGAGCACCTCGCAGTCGCGTGGTGTGAGTGTGGCGAAGCGCGCGCGCAACTCGCGCAAGCGGGTCCGCTCGGTATGTTCGTGGGCCTCGCGAGCCAGAGCGCGTTTCACGGCGTCCAGCAACTCAGCCTCCGAGGCTGGCTTGCAGAGAAAGTCCTCCGCACCTCGGCGCATCGCGCGAACGGCGCTCGGGATGTCGCCGTTGCCCGTGAGGAAGATCACGGGTATTGCGTTACCGGCCTTGACCAGTGCTTCTTGCAACTCCACTCCGTCCACGTCCGACAAATCCGCGATGAGGCATCCATGGGTCTCGGCGGAAAGGCACGAGAGAAACCCCGTCGCTGACTGGAACGTCTTGACCGCGAAGCCGGACGCGCGCAGCAACCTCGACACGGCCGCGAGAAACGAAGGATCGTCGTCCACGACATGAATCACTGCGACGGCCGAGCTCATGTAGTGCCGGCCGTGTCGGGGGGAGAGAGTGTCAGTCGACAGGCCGCGCCGCGGAACTGCTCCATCGGCATGGCGACCAACGTCGCGGCGAGAATTTCCTCGCGCTCCGGAGGTGTCGACATCCTTCAAGCATGGCGGACTTTCTTTGACTGCCACGGCTCACACATAACCGACTCTCGGCCGCAAGGTCCATAGGACCTTGGTGACAGCGAAGTAGGCCCTTCGGGGTCTGGAAGAAGTAGTCGGGATTCCCAAACACTGTGAAGCTCGGCGTACGCGCCGGGCTTGCGGTGAAGGAGTGCCTGGTGCCCGTGCTGGTTTCTGCGAATTGCCGGGCCGCTCACTCAACTCCGGCGAGGTGGAGCTCGTGGGCGCGGTGACAGCTGACGAAGTGGCCACGTGAGATTTCCTGCCAGGCCGGCGTTTCCGCCCGGCACACAGCGGTCGCGTACGGGCAGCGCGGGTGAAAATAGCAACCGCTGGGCGGTGCGGCGGGATTCGCCACCTCGCCCTGCAGCACGATGCGCCGGGACCGCACGCGCGGGTCGGGCTCGGGCACGGCGGACAGCAGCGCGGCCGTGTACGGATGCTTCGGTCGCTCGAAGATCTCGGTGGTCTCGGCCAGCTCCACGATGCGTCCGACGTACATCACGGCCACGCGGTTGCTGATGTGGCGCACCACGCTCAGGTCGTGGGCGACGAAGAGATAGGTCAGCTGGAAGTCGGCCTGCAGATCGACCAGCAGATTCAGGATCTGCGCCTGCACCGAGACGTCCAGGGCCGAGACCGGCTCGTCGGCCACGACGAGCCGCGGATGCAGGGCCAGCGCGCGCGCGATGCCGATGCGCTGGCGCTCGCCGCCGCTGAAGGCGTGGGGGAACCGGCGCATGTATTCCGGGCGCAGCCCCACCCGCTTCAGCAGATCGGCCACGCGCTCCTCACGCTCGCGCCGGCTGGCCATGCCGTGCACCAGCAACGGCTCGCCCACCAGGTCGAGCAGCGTCATGCGCGGGTTCAACGAGGTGAACGGATCCTGGAAGATCATCTGCATCTGCCGGCGGAGCGCGCGCAGCTGCTTGGGCGGCAGCTGCCCCAGCTCCACCACCGAGCCGTCCGCCAGCCGCATGTGGATCTGCCCCTGCGTCGGCTCGATGGCGCGCAGCACGCAGCGCGCCGTGGTGGTCTTGCCACAGCCGCTCTCGCCCACCAGGCCGAGCGTCTCGCCCTCGTCGATGTGGAAGTCGATGCCGTCGACGGCGCGCACGTGGCCGACCGTGCGCTTGAGGAAGCCCTTCTTGATGGGAAAGAGCTTCTGCAGCCCGCTGACGCGCAGGAGAGGCGGTTGCGCCGCGCTCATGCGTCAGCCCTCATTCGTAGAGGAAGCAGCTGACCGCGTGTCGATCGCCCACCGACCGGAGGACCGGCGCCTGTCGATCACAGCGGCCGGCCATGAACTCCGCGCAGCGGGGATGGAAGGGACAGCCGCTCGGCCGATCGTAGGGATGCGGCACGGCGCCCGCGATCGGCGTCAGCCGCTCGCGCGCCCGCGCGCGAATGCGTGGGATCGAGCGCAGCAACGCCCGTGTGTAGGGATGCCGCGGCTCGTGGAAGATCGCGTCGACCGGCCCTTGCTCGACCACGCGCCCCAGGTACATCACCACCACGTCGGTGGCCATCTCGGCGACCACGCCGAGGTCGTGGGTGATGAGCATGATGGCCATGCCGTCTTCCTGCTGCAGCTGGCGCATCAGCTCGAGGATCTGCGTCTGGGTGGTGACGTCGAGCGCAGTGGTGGGCTCATCCGCGATCAGCAGGGTCGGCTGGCACGACAGCGCCATGGCGATCATCGCGCGCTGCCGCAGCCCGCCGCTCAGCTGGTTGGCCAGCTGATCCACCCGCTGCTCGGGCGTGGACACGCCGACGCGTCGCAAGATCTCGATCGTCTTGTCGCGCGCCTCGCGCCGCCCGACCGGCTGGTGCAACCGGATCGCCTCGATGATCTGATTCCCGACGCTGTGCACCGGGCTGAACGACGACATCGGCTCCTGGAAGATCAGCGCGATCTCCGCCCCGCGGATCGCCCGCATCTCCGCGCTATTCGGCTCGAGCTTGGCCAGATCCACCACGTCGGCCCCCGCGCCGTTGCTGGCCGAGCGCCGGAAGTGGATCTCGCCTTCGACGATGCGCCCCGGCCGATCGACGATCCTCAAGATCGACCGCGCCGTGATGCTCTTGCCACACCCGCTCTCGCCCACCACCCCCAGCGTCACGCCCGGATAAAGGTCGAAGCTGACGCCGTCCACCGCGCGCACGGTGCCTTCGTCCTGCGTGAAGTACGTCTTGAGATTTCTCACCGACAGCAGCGGGGCGGCGGCCGTCGGCGCGGTCATCGCATCCGGGTCCTAGCGCCCGTAGGGATCGGCGGCGTCGCGCAGCCCGTCGCCGAGGAAGTTGAAGGCCATGACCGCCACGATCACCGGCACCGCCGGCAGCATCAGCCACGGTGAGATGGCGACCGTCTGCACGTTCTGCGCCTGCTGCAGCAGCACGCCCCAGCTGATCGCCGGCGGGCGCAGACCCAGGCCGAGGAAGCTGAGCGCGGTCTCGCTGATGATCATCGCGGGCAGCGCCAGCGTGGTGGCCGCGATGATGTGGCTCATGAACGAGGGCACCATGTGCACGAAGATGGTTCGCATCTGGGTGCAGCCCACCAGCCGCGCGGAAACGACGAAGTCCTCCTCGCGCATGGCCAGGAAACGCCCGCGCACGACCCGCGCGAGCTCAGTCCAGCCCAGCAGCGAGATGATGATGGTGATGGCGAAGTACACCTGCAGGATGGTCCACTCGCGCGGCATGGCGGCGGCGAGGCCCATCCACAGCGGAATCGTCGGGATCGACCTCAATATCTCGATGACGCGCTGGATGATGGTGTCGGCGGCGCCGCCGTAGAAGCCGGAGAGGCCGCCCAGCACCACGCCCAGCGCGAGGCTCACCGTCACGCCGAAGAGCCCGATGGTGAGCGAGATGCGCGTGCCGTACATCAGCCGTGACCACAGATCGCGTCCCTGCACGTCGGTGCCGAGCAGGAAGATCGTCTTGCTCGCGTCCGCGCCCGGGTCCACGCCGATCAGGTGGCGCGTGGTCGGGATCAGTCCGAAGAATCGATACTCGAACCCTTCGGCGAAGAAGCGAATCCGCACGCGCTGCTCCGGATCCGAACGATAGACGCGCTTGAAGCTCTGCGGATCGCGCACGCCCTTGAACCCGTGGACGTAAGGCGCGAAGCGCCAGCCGTCGAACAAGTAGACGCGCTGCGGCGGCATCAGGGAGCGCTGGGCCTCGGAGGCGTTGGGATCGGCGTACGCGAGGAAGTCGGCGCCAAGTACGACCGCGTAGAAGCCGATGACCACGAGCGCGCTCACGACCGCGACCTTGTGCTTGCGGAAGCGCCACCACATGAGCTGCCACTGCGACGCCACGAAGACCCGCTGCTCGTCCGAGGCGGCGACGGCGCCAGGCTCGCGCATCGGAGCGCGGGCAGGATCGACGAGCGTCGCCATCACGTTTCCTCGAGGCGGATGCGCGGGTCGACCCACACGAGCAGGATGTCGGAGATCAGCGTGCCGATCACCGTCATCACGCCGAGCAGCAACACGATCGTGCCGGCGAGGAACATGTCCTGCGCGATGAGCGCCTTGAGGAGGAGCGGCCCCACCGTCGGCAAGCCGAGCACGAGCGACACGATGATGCTGCCCGACACGATGTAGGGCAGCGTGTAACCGATCGTGCTCGCGAACGGGTTGAGCGCCACGCGGACCGGATATTTCAGGATCACGCGCAGCTCGGACAGGCCCTTGGAGCGCGCGGTCACCACGTACGGCTTGCGCAGCTCGTCGAGCAGGTTCGCGCGCATGATGCGGATCTGCTGCGCGGTGCCCGCGAGGCCGAGGATGAGCGCGGGCACCGGCAGGTGCTTGGCGAGGTCCCAGACCTTGGCCAGGCCCCACGGCGCGTCCTGGAAGTCCGGCGTGAACAACCCGCCGATGTTCGCGTTGAAGAACACGAAGCCGAAATAGAGGATGACGAGCGCGAGCAAAAAGTTCGGGACCGCGAGCCCGATGAAGCCGATGAAGGTCGCCACGTAGTCACCGGGAGAGTATTGCCGGACCGCCGAGTAGATGCCGATGGGCAGCGCGAGCACCCACGTGAGGAGCAGCGACGCGAGCGCCACCACGATGGTGAGCCACAGGCGGTCGCCGATCACCTCGGTGACCGGGCGACGCCACTCCATCGACATGCCGAAGTTGCCGACCACCATGAGCTTCATCCACTTCAGATACTGCACGTAGATCGGCTGGCCGAGGCCGTACTGAATGCGGAGATTCTGCGCTTCCTCGTCCGAGACCACGCTGCCCATCGACGCCATCTGCGCGATGTACGACGTCACGTAATCACCGGGCGGGAGCTGGATGATCGCGAACGACAGGACGGAGATCGCCCAGACGGTGAAGACGGCGAGCAGGGCGCGACGGCCGATGTAGGCGAGCACCGTCGCGCCCTTCCCTCTACCTCAGTTTTTCCAGTAGAACGTCGCGGGTCGCGAGACGCCCGGCGTCTTGCCGTCCGGGCTGTTGTACATGCGCGCCGGGATATTGCCCATGTTGTTCTTGACGACGCGGACACCCATCGCCGCCGGGCCCTGGCCGACCACGCCGATGATGTAGACCTCCTCGGCGGCGATCTTCCAGACTTCCTTGCCGAGCGCGATCCGCTCCTTTTCGGGCACGCCGAACGCCTTCTTCCACTTCTCCATCATCTCCTTCATCCGGGGCTCGGGCTCCTTGCCCTGAGTGCCCCCGGACTGGAACCACTTCGCGTAGAGCGGGCCCGACGACGCGACGGCGTCCACCTCGAAGGGGAACACGTGAAGCGGGAAGGTGAAGAGGTGCTCGCTGCCGTCGTTGTTCCACGCGCCGAGCTGCTGCTCGTTCGCGGCCGTGCGCTTGAGCGCGAGGCTGCGCTCCACTTCCTGCACCTTCAGGTCGATGCCGATCTTCTTCCACTGCTCGCGGATCATCTCGGAGATCTGCGTGTACTGCACGAACTGGCCGCCGAGCGTCATGATCTCGATGCGCAGCCGGCCCTTGCCGTCGGCACGCAGGCGATAGCCTTCCGCGTCCTTCTTCGCGAGCCCGAGCTTGTCGAGCATCTCGTTGGCCTTCTTCACATCGAGCGTGGCCCACAGCTTCCGGTACTGCGGTCCCGGGTTGTACTTGTTGCTGTCCACCGGCACCACGGAGCCCGGCGTGCCCGTGCCGAGCCAGAACGTTTCGTTGATCTGATCCCGGTCGATGCCGAGCGAGAGCGCGCGCCGGAAGTCGGCGGTGTTGAACCACTTCCCGATCTCCGGATCGGCGTCGTAGTTCAGGTTGAACTTGATGATGAGGTCGCAGTAGTCGCCGGGATCCAGGTGGACCTTGTAGTTGCCCTTCTGCTGGTTCTCGATGAAGACGGGCAGCTTGCCCAGGTCGACGTGCCGCGACGCGTAGTCGTACTCCCCCGCGATCGCGCGCAGGTTCAGCACTTCAAGATTCTCCGCGAGCGTCAGCACGACCTTGTCGATGTAGGGGAGCTGATTGCCTGCCGTATCGACGAAGACGCTGTACGGGTTGCGCTCGAGCGTCCACGTCGGCGTGTTGATCGGCGTCACCGTCTTCCACGGCGACAGCACCGGGAGATCCGGGTTGACCGCCCAGTCGTTCCTGTTGAGGAACAGGCGCACCCAGCTGTCGAACTTCGCGTCCTTGACCTTCTTGTCGAGCTCCTCGGCCTTGACGTACTTCGGAAGGAACTGCTTCAGGTAGTGAGCGGGCGCGAAGCCGCCCATCGCGCGATAGCCCCACATCTGGCCGGCGAGCTCGGTGGAGCCGGCCAGCACGTCGGGGAGCATGAAGTACGGCTCGGGGAACTTGTAGCGCACCGTGTAGGTGTCGACCTTCTCGATCACGCCCTGCTTGCCGTTGATGGCCAGGGTTGCCGACGGCGTCGGCACGAGATCCTTGTTCCGGTAGATGTCCTCGAACCAGAACACGAAATCGTCGGCGGTGAAGGGCTTGCCGTCGCTCCACTTCATGCCCCGGCGCAGGTGCACGAGCCACGTCTTGCCGCCGTCCTGCATCTCGAGACCCTTCGCGAGGTTCGGCACGACCTTGTCGCCCGTGTAGTCCCAGAACATCAGATGATCCGGGCCCGAGCAGCAGCGGAAGCCGTTCCAGAAGTCCGCCGGACCGGTGAAGCCGGCGCGCCACATCCCGCCGTACTTGCCGATCTCCTTCAGCGGCTTGATGACCAGCGGATCCTGGCCGATACGCTCGGCGACCGGTGGCAGTTTGCCCGCCTTGACGAGGGCCGTGAGCTGCGGTGACTCGCTGAAGCTCTTGGGGAACCTGGCGGGGTCGGTGACGACCTCCGGACCTTCCAGCTTGCCGATCAGGGTGCTCTTGCCGGCGCTCTGCGCCAGTGCCCCCGCGGCGATGGCGCCACAGAGGATGGCCGCGACGAGAACCACCGTGAGTCGGGATCGGACCGTGCGGATCTGCACCTTACGGCGACACTTGCTCATGACGCGTCTCCTTGTCTCACGTGGCTCGAACCAGGTGCTCGTGCCTAGCCCGGGGGCTGATTATCGTGACATGCCCGAGGCAAGTCCAGAGTCGATGCCTGACAGGGGCTTCCCGGCTGGTCTGAGACCACGATCAGTCTCGAGGACGCTGGCGCGTTTACTGCCTCACGGGGTGAGGAAGGCGATCGTCTCCGTACTCTTGACGGTGGCCGACGTCCTCCGCAGATAGATCAGGAGACACCTGGCAACGGGCGCCTGTCGACGTCCGCCGTGGCGGTGCTCGTGGCGCTCGGGGGCATAATCCTGCTGCTGTCCCGCGTGGCAGCATCCGTATGAAAGGCGCAGTCGCCTCAATCGGTCGCTGACAAGGGGGGCTCATGGAGTTGCTCTCGCTGGCCGAAGCCTGGCGCTGGATTCAGATCGGCTTTTGTACGGCCGTCGGAGCGAGCGTCATCATTCTCGGGATCCTCGGTGCTCTGCTGGGATCTTCATCGGGCGAACCGGAGGCCCCTCACTGCTCCAGATGCTGTCCTCACCCGGATGACAACGACGTCGACTCGCAATGAGAGAGACATTTCGTTCACACTCTGCCGCAGCCCCTGCTTTCGCTCATTGCTGGGGTCCTCGCGCGAAGCCAGGGAGATCCGGGGACGTCTCGCTGGGAAAATAGCACTCGCGGTTCGAGTCCCTGAGCATCATGCCTGGTCCCTGGGGCGGACGCATCATCCCGTTGACGGCCATTACGGCGGTCGTGGCCAGCGCCATGACGCTGGTCGCGCTCACGCTGCGCCAACCGAACCTCCCGAGCTATGCCCCGACGCCACC
>Ga0066694_10000028_pt1 | contig 23601 bp, 18 predicted proteins | sample GraSoiAngelo_143_FD_66670 | JGI IMG/M metagenome (GOLD analysis project Ga0066694, IMG submission 66670) | Grasslands soil microbial communities from the Angelo Coastal Reserve, California, USA - 14_1009_02_30cm | ecosystem: Environmental > Terrestrial > Soil > Grasslands | place: USA... | reverse complement strand
ATTGTCCTTTGCGCGATAGGCATCTTCGACTTGCCTTAGATTTTCGCGAACTTCGCCCCGCAGTTCCCGGAGAAACGGAGGAGGAAACGTCGCCGATGGCGGATTCTTTGCAGCTTTATCGACGCGGGATCAAGATCCAACGGCTAAGATGACGAAAGCTCAAAACAAATATCATTCATGCTGAGGAAAGGCCTTTATCTTGTAATGTGCACGAGCCCCTTAAGCATGAGCGCCAAGCGTTTAAAATGGGAATGAGCCGGCTCATCGTGATCGCATGTTTCGCGGCTGCGGCGTGGGGTCTTATCCTGGAGGGCAATCTCTCGGCAGCAACGGCAACACCTACGCCTACACCAAGAGCGACGCCGAGGCCTAAGCCTACGCCACGGCCCCGTCCAACACCGGCGCCGCGCCCTACTCCTAGAACCACACCGACCCCAACCCCCACTGTGACGCCGACGGCCACCCCGACAGTGACTCCAACCGCAACACCCACGGCTACTCCGACAGCCACGCCGACTGCTACCCCTACACCTACAGCGACCCCAACCCCAACGCCAACAGCGACGGCGACGCCAACGCCGACACCTGCATTCGCAAGCGACAACTTTAACCGCCCTGATGGCGGATTAGGCGCAAACTGGACTGCCCCGCCGGCAGCCGAGCAGACACTTTCTATCGTCAGTAACCAAGTCGCTGCGAGCGTTGAGGGTTTTCATTGTTATGCGTTCTGGAATGCTAATTCATTCGATGGGGATCAATATTCACAAATCAAGGTCGTTACTGTAGGTGATTGGAATGGGGTTATCCTCAGAGCTAAAGCTGCGGTTGATGAGTTCTACCTGGGAATTGCCCGTGATGGTAATGGCTTTGATATTTACGCCCGGGACGGTTCCGGTTATCATCTATTGGCACATAACTCATCGACGGCTCAGGTTCCCGGAGATTTCCTACGACTAGAAGCGGTTGGTTCAGGCCCGGTTAATCTTACCTTGCGCTACAACGGCATAGCAATGCTGACCTATGCCGATTCGACGTATAATTTCACGGGCGGTAGTCCAGGGATAGGGATGTTCTCGCCAGGCACCAATTTGAGGTTTGACGACTGGGAGGGCGGGAACCTGGGCGCGGACACTCAACCCCCAAGTGCCCCTGGGGATCTTGTGGCGAGGGCATTGGGTGTGAGCCAAGTCAACTTGAGTTGGACCGCGTCAACGGATAACGTGGGAGTGACAGGCTATCTCGTGGAGCGGCAGGATCCTGGAAGCGCGAATTTTGTGCAGGTGGGGAGGAGCACCGGCACAAGCTACAACGACACGGGATTGGCAGCGGGTAGCAACTACAGTTATCGGGTGCGGGCAACGGATGCGGCACAGAACCTGGGTGACTATTCGGCGGTGGCGAGTGTGACGACGCAGGCGGGCGTTGCGGCTACTGATGATTTCAACCACGCGGATGGGGGACTCGGTTTGAACTGGGCGAAGCCGGTGCCGGCATCGGAACAAACTTTGGTGATCGCCAACAACGAGGTGACGCCGGACATCGAAGGCGCGCACTGTTACGCATATTGGATCGGGAACATGTTCAGCCAGGATCAGTATTCCCAGGTACGGATTAGCAATGTCGGGCCATGGAACGGCGTGATTGCCCGAGCCCAGCCCATCATCGACCGATTCTATATGGCCTTTGTATTTGGGCCCAACGACTACCGCCTCTATTTGCGGAAGGACGGGCTTTATTATGACCTGAGCAACGGCAATACGGAGACGTGGGTGGCTGGTGACATCATCCGATTGGAGGCATCAGGGTTGAACCCGGTTCAACTGACGTTGCTCCGAAACGGGAATCCGGTTTTAACTTATACGGACACGACAGAGAACCTAACTGGAGGGAGCCCGGGCATCGGGATCTATTTGCCATCCGGGGATCACCTGGCGATTGACGACTGGGAAGGTGGGAATCTCGGGATGTTCGGGATTCTGCTGCCGGAGACGCAGGAGCCCAGTATGCGCGGGAATCTTGTGGTCACGGCCTTAGGCGTGAGCCAAGTTAAGCTGAGTTGGACCGCGTCAACCGACAATGTCGGTGTGAAAAAGTATGAAGTGCAACGACAGGACCCTGGAAGCACGAGTTTCGTGCGCGTAGGAACGACTACAGGAACGAGCTATGCCGACACGGGATTGGCAGCGGGTAGCAACTACAGTTATCGGGTCTTGGTGAGGGATGCGAGGGGGAGCCAGAAAGAGTATTCGGGTGTGGCGAGCGTGACAACAGCTTCACCAACGATCGGTCCTCGTGCAGCACGATGACGAGGGGGGACGAACCCCCGCGACCAACGGACAAACCATCGCTAACCGTTTGTTTATCTAGTATGTCATACGACGTGCACGAACGAAATCATACTATCAGCAACATGGCCCCGCGGCTGAACGCTCAACCAAGCACTTTGCGGAACCTCGGGACCTGCCGTTTCTGCGGGGCCGGGCTGCGACATACGTTTGTGGACCTCGGCATGTCTCCACCTTGTGAGGCTATTCTCGAACGCGCACAACTGAACCAGATGGAAGCCTTCTATCCGCTGCACGTGTTTGTCTGTGATCAATGCTTCTTGGTGCAGCTACAGGACCACGTGGCGCCGGAAGACATATTCACCGAGTACGCGTACTTCTCTTCCTACTCAGACAGCTGGTTGGCACACGCAAAAGCGTACACGAAGCTGATGATCGAACGTTTCAAGCTAAACGCCCAAAGCCAAATCGTGGAATTGGCCAGCAATGACGGTTATCTGCTTCAGTATTTCGTAGAGGCTGGTATCCCGGTCTTAGGCATTGAGCCAGCCGCGAACGTTGCCAAGGCTGCAATCGCCAAGGGGGTTCCCACACTGGTGAAATTTTTTAGCGCTGAACTGGGTGAAGAACTGGTGCGCGACGGCATGCACGCTGATCTCTTGGTCGGCAACAATGTGCTGGCACAAGTGCCTGATCTTCGGGGCTTCCTAAAGGGCATGAAAACCCTGTTGAAGCCGCAGGGAATAATCACGTTGGAGTTCCCCCATCTGATGCGGTTAATTGAGGAGAATCAGTTCGACACTATTTATCACGAACATTTCTCCTATTTTTCCTTCCTGACTGTGCAGAAGATTCTTGCGGAATTCGGCTTAACTGTCTTCGACGTGGAAGAACTGCGAACGCACGGCGGCTCATTGCGAATTTATGCGCGGCACGAGCAGGAGGATTCTCGGCCGGTGACTCTGCGCACCCAGGAACTTGCAGAACGAGAAGAGAAAGCCGGTTTCACGCGGCTGGAAACGTACTTTTCATTTGCAGAAAAGGTAAAAGAAACCAAGCGCAAGATTTTGGATTTTCTGATTCGCGTGAAGCGGGAAGGGAAATCGGTCGCTGGTTATGGTGCGCCCGGCAAAGGGAATACATTGCTCAATTACTGCGGCATTCGCAGCGACTTTCTCGATTACACGGTCGACCGAAACCCGTACAAGCACGGAAAATTCCTGGCCGGAACACACATTCCGGTATTTGATACCGGCAGAATTCGTGAAACGAAGCCCGATTACGTGCTAATCCTGCCTTGGAACCTGAAAAAGGAAATTAGCGAGCAGTTGTCCTATGTGCGCGAGTGGGGTGGCAAACTGGTGGTGCTGATTCCGGAGGTGGAGATCTATTAGTGCTTTTTCGGGAGACAAAGTTGCCGGGAGCTTTCGTCATCGAGTTACAAAAGCATGAAGATGAGCGGGGTTTCTTTGCGCGCGCATGGTGCCAAACGGAATTCGAAGCGCGCGGCCTGAATCCGCGAACCGTACAGTGCAACATCTCGTTCAACAAGCTGAAGGGCACGCTTCGTGGCATGCATTATCAGATTGCTCCCTGCGCCGAAGCAAAGCTTGTGCGCTGCACACGAGGGGCAATTTGCGACGTGATCATCGACCTCCGCCGTGAATCGCTAACTTACAAGCAGCATGTCTCGGAAATGTTAAGCAGCAACAATTACAAGGCGCTGTTCATTCCGGAAGGATTTGCGCACGGTTTTCAGACGCTTGAGGACGACTGCGAAGTATTCTATCAAATGTCAGAGTTTTATTCATCTGAGCATCAGCGCGGTCTACGCTACAACGATCCCGCATTCAGAATCAATTGGCCGATAGAGGCGACCGTGATTTCCGATCGCGACCGCAACTACGAGGACTTCAGAGAGTAATAATGTCCGCCAGAACCACGGATTTCTCCAGCCTTCGCTTTAAGCTTCATAACTCTTCGCTCGGCGACGAGATCTATTCCCTGATCCGTGAACTTTATCCCATCTGTCGCAGTATTACAGGTGAAGGATTCCGCCAGACGCTTGGCCGCGTACGAAAAGAAATCCCTCTGGAGGTGCATGAAGTTCCCAGCGGAACCCAAGTATTTGATTGGACCGTGCCAAAGGAGTGGAATATCCGCGATGCCTACGTGAAGAACAGCCGCGGGGAACGGATTATCGACTTCAAAAGCCACAACCTGCACGTAGTCAACTACAGCGTTCCCGTGCATCGCAAAATGGCACTGGCTGAATTACGTGTGCATCTTCATACATTGGCTGATCAGCCGGACTGGATTCCTTACCGCACGTCCTACTACAAAGAGAGCTGGGGATTCTGTTTATCTCATAACCAATTGCAAACGCTGCGCGAAGATGAGTACGAAGTGTGCATCGATACCACACTTGAAAGTGGATCCTTGACGTACGGGGAGTGCTACCTTCCGGGCGAGAGCTCGGCGGAAGTTCTGATCTCATGCCATGCCTGTCATCCTTCACTCTGCAATGACAACCTCTCAGGTCTTGCGATCGCGACTTTTCTTGCGAAGTATCTAGGCGAAGCCGAGCTGCGCTACTCGTACCGCTTTCTATTCATACCTGGGACGATCGGGGCAATTACGTGGTTGAGCCAGAATGAAGACCACGTGAACGCTGTACGACATGGCTTGGTCCTGACGTGCGTCGGAGACCAGGGACATATCACTTATAAGAAGAGCCGCCGAGGAGATGCGGAGATCGATCGCGCTATGGCGCACGTGCTCAAAAATTCAGGTTGCAGGTACGACATTGAAAATTTTTCTCCGCATGGCTACGACGAGCGCCAGTATTGCTCGCCGGGATTTAACCTGCCTGTTGGATGCTTTATGCGTACACCGCATGGAAAATTTCCGGAATATCACAGCTCTGCCGACAATCTGGAGTTAATGGATCCGACCAGCCTTGCGCATTCGCTGACGACATGCTTGTCGGTCTTTTACGTTTTGGAAAACAATCGATCGTATTGCAATCAGAACCCAAAATGCGAGCCGCAACTAGGTCGCCGTGGGCTATATCGCGAAATGGGCGGTCGCGACACAAAGCTCCAAGAAACCGCGATGTTATGGGTGCTGAACCTGTCCGATGGACAGCATAATCTGTTGGATATTGCCGAACGATCCGGGTTAGCTTTTGAAACGGTTCATGAGGCGGTCGGCCTGCTGCTGCACCATGGCTTATTGAAAGAAGTTCCGGCGCGATACTGATTCCGGCTTATGACGCATCTAGCTAATCAAGTGGCCGTGGTTACTGGCGCAAATAGTGGAATCGGGAAGGCGATCACTTTGGCCCTGGCTGCGCAAGGCGCGACAGTTTGTCTTGTCGGCCGGAGAATGGAGGCATTGCAGCTAGTCGCCCAGCAAGCCTCGAATGGTTCCGCGAGCTACCAGGCGGATCTCGGGCTTGATTCGGATATCACAGAGCTGGTCGCGAACCTGAAGCAGGACGTTAAGGGCGTCGACATCTTGGTTCACAGCGCCGGAGTGATTCGGTTGTCTTCCTTTGAGTGTGCCAGTCCGGACCAACTGGATTGGCATTACAAAGTGAATGTGCGTGCGCCGTATCTTCTGACTCAGGGCCTGCTGCCGATGATCAGAGCACGACAAGGTCAGATCGTGTTCGTGAACTCAAGCGCTGGCCTTCGCGCCGGCGCGAAGGCCAGCCAGTATGCGTCAACCAAACATGCCTTGAAGGCGCTAGCGGATAGCTTGCGCGAAGAAGTAAACGCAGCCGGCATTCGCGTAATGAGCCTGTTCTTGGGGCGGACCGCCAGTCCAATGCAGGCCATGGTCCATGAAATGGAGCACAGGAAATATAGCCCGGAATTACTAATCCAGCCGGAGGATGTAGCAGCGGTTGTCATTAATGCCCTTACGCTGCCTCGAACTGCTGAAGTTACAGAAGTCAGTATGCGGCCCTGCATGAAGTCGTACTGATCGCAGCGAGAACTAAAAGACATAGACGTGATTCAGGAGAATAGATTATGAAAGTGGTTTTGTTTTGCGGTGGTTTCGGCATGCGCATGCGCGAATATTCCGAAGCTTTGCCTAAACCGATGGTGCCGATTGGATATCGGCCCATCCTTTGGCATGTAATGAAGTATTACGCCCACTATGGACACAAAGACTTTATTTTATGTTTAGGTTACAAGGCTAACATTATCAAAAAGTACTTCCTCGAATACGACGAGTGCGTGTCAAACGACTTCGTTCTCTCCCACGGAGGCAAGAATGTTGAGTTACTGAGTAGCGACATCGATGACTGGAATATCACATTTGTGGATACAGGACTTACCTCGAACGTTGGTCAGCGCCTGAAAGCTGTGCAAAGGCAGCTTGAAGGAGAGGAGATGTTCCTTGCCAACTACACCGATGGCCTTTCGGATGTGCCGCTCCCTGCAGTCATTGAATCTTTCAAGAATAGCGGAAATATCGCTTGCTTCGTGGGTGTGAAGCCGCGGGCTAGCTTCCATCTCATCACTATGGAGAACGGTGGCGCCGTCACGAGCATCGAGCACATCGCGAAGTCCGGGGCGCGGATGAACGGGGGATTCATGGTGTTGCGGCAGGAAATCTTCAGTTACATGAACGACGGGGAGGAGCTCGTAGAGGAACCGTTCCGGCGGCTCATCGACGCTGGCCGACTGATGGTCTATCCACATGACGGCTATTGGGCGTGCATGGATACTTTCAAAGAAAAGCAGGACCTTGAAGACCTGTTCGGTCGAGGCAGTGCGCCTTGGGCAGTGTGGAATCATCAGCACGAAATCAACAAATGATTTCGTGCAATCTCACTCGCGTGAAGCGGGTGCTATTCCTAGGGGCGCACAGCGACGACATCGAGATCGGCTGCGGCGGGACGGTGCTGCGGATGATTGAGCAGTCTAAGAGCATCGAATTCTACTGGCTCGTGCTGTGTTCCAATCCGACACGCGCCGCGGAAGCAAAGCGCAGCGCGAACGCGTTCCTTGGGCGTGCGCGCAAGAAGACTGTCGTGATGAAATCCTTTCGAGATGGATTCCTTCCCTACCTCGGTCCGCCGGTCAAAGAGTGCTTCGAAGAACTCAAGAAAGTCTTCACGCCGGATGTAATCTTCACGCATTGCAGGCACGATCTTCACCAAGACCATCGTCTGGTGTGCGAGTTGACGTGGAATATTTTTCGCGATCACTTCATCCTCGAATACGAGATCCCAAAATACGACGCCGATCTGCGTTCACCGAATTTCTTCGTGCCGTTGAGGGAGACCCATGCACGGAAGAAAGTGAAGAGCCTGATGCGGTACTTTACCACCCAACAGAATAGGCAGTGGTTCTCGGAGGAATTATTTTACGGCCTCATGCGGCTGCGGGCCGTCGAAGCCGCCTCAGCCACCCGTTACGCGGAAGCTTTTTACTGTCGGAAAGTGCTGCTCGGGACAACGAATCAAGCCGCGTAACAGGCGTGCGATAAATTCGCCGTCGTTGAGTTCTACCCATGCATGACTACGTAATCATCGGAGGCGGGATCGTTGGATTGGCGACGGCTATGGCTGTAGGGAAAAAGCATCCCAAGGCGAGGATCCTCGTCCTGGAAAAGGAGCAGGAGGTTGCGCAACACCAAACTGGGCGAAACAGCGGTATCATCCATGCAGGTATTTATTACAAGCCCGGAACTCTGAAAGCGAGGTTCGCCCGGGAAGGCAACCGCTCAATGATCGAGTTTTGCCGCGAGCACCGCATCCAGCATGAAGTCTGCGGAAAGGTGATCGTTGCCACCAGACCGTCCGAACTTCCACTGCTCGAAAGCTTGTTTCAACGCGCCCTCGATCACCGGCTTGGCGCTGCACGCCTCGCGCCCGAACAAGTGCAGGAAATTGAGCCACACGTGCGCTGCCTCGCCGGCGTCAGAGTTCCATCAACGGGAATCGTCAACTACCGGGAGGTTTCTGCGAAATATGTTGAGCTGATTAAATCACAGGGTGGAACAGTCCAAACCGGCATGCGCGTTGACCGCTTGCGCAAGGTGAATGGGATTCAAGTTATCGAAACAGCTCACGGAGAGTTTGAGGCCGGATTCGTTATCAATTGCGCCGGCCTGTTTAGCGATCGCGTGGCTCGCTCTGGCGGTCTCGATCCGGGTGCGAAAATCATCCCGTTCCGTGGCGAGTACTACGAGCTGATGCCCGAAAAGCGGTATCTCGTAAGGACGCTAGTTTACCCAGTGCCCAATCCCGATTTTCCATTCTTAGGTGTTCATTTTACGCGCATGATTGATGGCTCAGTCCACGCCGGGCCCAACGCCGTGCTGGCCTTCAAACGGGAGGGCTATCACAAGACGGACATCAACTGTGCGGATTTGTTTGAGACCATCATGTTCCCGGGTTTTTGGAAGCTCGCGCGGAAGTATTACCGAGAGGGGATGATGGAGATGGTTCGCTCCGTGAGCAAACGCGCGTTCGTGAAGAATCTTCAACAACTCGTCCCTGAAGTAAATGAAGATGACTTGATTCCGACGGATTCCGGAGTCCGGGCGCAAGCGTTGATGCCGGATGGGAAACTGGTGGACGATTTTCTGATAATGAACGGGAAAAACTCTATTCACGTGTGCAACGCGCCCTCGCCGGCAGCGACGGCCTCACTTGAAATCGGACGCTTTATTGCCAATCAACTTCCCGAAATGACGTTGGCTCACCGGCATGGTCGCATTTATCTTGCCAATCAACAGATTTGTAGGGTAAACGACCTTGCATGACACAGGACAGCAGACAGATGTCGAACCATCGACAATTGCCGGGCATTGCCACAGTTTATCGCAAACGTGAGCCGAGCGGGTCCTCTTGCCTGTTCGCTTTTCTGGTTTTTGCCGCGCTTGCATGCGGTGGCTGCCAGAGCCCGTTACCGCCCTTGCCGAATCCGCCCGGTCCTCACACAGCGGTGACGCTCTCGCCCGGAGACGTCCTCAAGCTTTCCTTTGCCGAGGAGAGCGATCTGGATCAAACGCAGAAAATTCGCAGAGACGGAACGATAAGCCTACCATACCTGGGCCAGGTGACGGCAGCCGGCAGGCGGGTCATCGATCTCCAAAGAGAGCTTGTCCGTCGCTACGATCAGTACCTTGAAAACCCTGAGGTGCTAGTCACCTTGGAGAGCGGTCCGGCCACCGTCATCGTGTCAGGATTCGCCGTTTATCCGGGCAAAGTTACGGTTGATCGCCCGACGACTGTGTACCAGGCAATTATGCAAGCGGGCGGAGTGAGTGATTATGGAAGCCTGAGCAATATTCATCTCACTCGCATAATCAACGGAGTGCAGCGCACGGAGACGATTAATCTTCGGCCGAATATTCGTGGCAAGCCTACCAACCCAGAATATGTTCAGGACGGAGACGTGATCTACATCGCGCGCAGCTTGTTTTGACCTGATGTGCCGTTAGGGCGCGACCGCATGATTTTGCCATGTCGAATTCACCGGGCCCCGACCGTAACCGGGTTGATCCACTTGCATTCATGCTGCTGTTCGCCGCTTGCCTACTGGCCCCCGTCGGCAAAATCTTGAGTCAGGAAGCGCTGACATCGGCGTCGGAGGCCGCCGGGCTCGGGTGGCTGCCAGCTGTTCCAGTTCAAATCACTGCCGGCCTGGACATGGGCTACGATGACAATGTGACATTGAGCTCGTCCGGCCAAGGCTCAGTTTTCGCGAGAGAAAACGTTGTTCTCACTTATGCTCGTCCCTCGGAGCGCACACAAGTGAGTTTGATTGGAGTCGGACGCTTTAGCCAGTATTTCGATGTGTCGGGGCAGAACGAGACTACCGGGAACGTCACTTTGTCCCTTACGCATAACTTCTCGAGTCGGCTTTCGTTCTACGCCAGCGTTTACGGCACTTACCAGAACGAACCGAATTTCACATCCAATGTCGGCCCGCAGAACGTGCGCACGCCTTTTTTCGATACGGTCGATCTTTTTGCGCTTACTTACCACTGGCTTTCGCGATTTAGTATGGTAACCAGCTATACGTTCGAGCGCGTTCAATACACTTCCTCGTCGACCGGAAATTCTCAGAACCGTGTTCAGAACACATTTGGCGAAGAGCTTCAATTTAACCTCACCAGTCGCACGGTTCTACTGGGGGAATATCGTTTTGAAGCGATAGATTACGATACGGCCCCTCTCAATTCCACGACTAACTTTGTCCTCGCGGGCATCAATCATAATTTAACAGAGCACTTAATGGTTCACGTGCGCGGCGGTGAATCGTTTCGTTCTCTCGAAAACGACGGGAATATGGCCAGTCCTTACTTTGAAGGCACGCTTGGTTACGTGAGGAGCAATCACTCGCTGAACTGGACGACTAGCTATGGATACGAATCGCCCACTGCGACAGGTACGACGACCACCAAGACATGGCGCACGGGTCTGAACCTGACGTACGATCTAACTTCGCGGCTCAGCTCAACCACTGGCGTTTATTATCATCATGATGAAAATCAAGGCGGCACCGAAACCAGCTCCACAGGGACGCAGGATTCTTTGGATCTCAATCTCGGCCTCCGTTATACAGTCAATAAGCATTTTAGCTTGCACCTGGACTACAACCATACCACGCAGAGTTCGTTAGGATCGACACCAGGTTACACGCGAAATCGCTATTTCGGCGGAGTAACCTACACTTATTGAAAACCGCAGACGAAAAGAACGCGGCTACAAGGAGCTAGCTGGATAAAGGTGGACAATCATTCTCTGACGTCAGCTTAGGAAACATCTTGGAAATACCTTCTTCAATGGATCGAGCCGCTGCTCGCGAAACCAGCATTCCGACACAAGCAGGGCGTATCTCGGGATCGACTCTCACGAAGAATAAAAAGAAGTGGCGGATTTGGGCAGGCATCTGTTTTGCGATTGTGTTGCTGGGGACTTTTGCTCAGCCTCTCCTCGCGCTGATAAACTACGCAGCCAGGAGCGACCTCTATTCATACATTTTATTGATACCGTTTGTTTCTGCTTATCTGCTTTACCTCCGGCGTGATCAATTGCCGAAAAATTACGTTATCGATGTTCCCGTTACGATCGCGTTTTTGGTTACCGGTGTCGCCACTTTGGCATTCGCCTGCTGGTTGGACTTCGCTGGGCAACCGCCAGCAGGTAATGCTCGCATCATACAGTTGACATTATCGTTCCTGTGCTGTCTCGCGGCGGGAGGTTTTTTCTTTTTCGGACGCGACTGGATGCGAGCAGCAGCTTTCCCTCTGTCCTATCTCATTTTCATGGTTCCGATGCCGGATGCAATGGCCGAGGCGCTCGAGAGTGCTTCGAAATATGCCTCGGCGGAGGTGGCGAATGTTCTTTTTCACCTCAGCGGCACGCCTATTCTCCGCGCAGGTCGGGTTTTCCAACTGCCGACCATTACCATCGAAGTCGGACAAGAATGCAGCGGCATTCGATCGAGCTGGGTGCTGTTGATGACCAGTATCCTGGCCGCCAATTTATTCCTGAAGACGTCGTGGCGGCGCATTGTACTTGTCGCATTCATCATTCCGCTCGGGATCTTACGAAATGGCTTCCGCATTCTTGTGATCGGTCTCCTCTGCGTAAATCTAGGTCCGCAGATGATTCATAGTCCAATACACACCCGGGGCGGTCCCGTCTTTTTCGTACTTTCGCTGATTCCGCTTTTTTTACTGTTGTGGTGGCTCCGCAAGAGCGAGATCCGAACTCGCCCAGTGAAATCGCGCTGAGGCGCCGCATCGGGTTGTAGGTTCTGCCTTTCTCCGGCTTCCTGCCTGTTTCGCCCTTGTTTCTCCATTTTTTACGCAAGTTTTCGGGAACTTTGTCCTCCGGTTTCCGGAGAACGCTTCAGAGACCCGACGCTACGGCTCGCGCCCAGAGAGCGTTTCGCTGAACGAATGAGACTTCGATTTGGTGACCGGCCGGAAACTCGTGCCATAGCTTAAACTGCAATGCGATTCATCATGTCAGCTCGGAGCCAATTGTGAGTCCGAACACCGTCTTAGCTTTGGCCGCCGGGATGTTCAGCGCCGCTTTGGTGGCTGCTGCGGCCTGTCGAAAGCAGCGTTCGCTTGCGACCTGGTGTTTCTCAGCTGGAATGCTGATTTTCGCCTTGGAAAGTCTGCTTGGCGCAATAGCGAACGATGCGCTTCCACCCGAGAGAGTGGTCTTTTGGGGAACGCTTTCCTTGGTGGCAAAATCATTTCTGCCTGGCGTTTGGTTAACTTTTAGCCTGACGTATTCCAGGGCAAATTCCCGGGATTTTCTCCTTCGATCGCGCTGGCTTCTTGTGGGAGCTTTTTTGGTTCCGCTGTTATCGCTAGCGGCTATTTACAAACCTTTTTTCTACATTGTCGCTTACAAGCCACCAGTTGACGGATGGGGACTCATGCTTGATGACCCGGCAAAAATTCTAAACGTTCTGGTTCTCTTCTCAACGGTGTTAATTCTTATGAATATCGAGCGGACGTTCCGAGCCGCCGTGGGAACGATGCGCTGGCGGATCAAGTTCCTGGTTCTGGGGCTGGGGGTAATCTTTGGTGCCCGCATCTATACAGGAAGCCAGGCGCTTCTTTTCTCAGACTACAGCCCGGGTCGGCTCACCGTCGAAGCGACTGCGCTTCTTGTCGGTTGCGCGCTGATCGCCGTAGCTTATTTCCGGACTGGATTCAGCGAAATCGATGTCTATCCGTCGCGTGCCGTATTACAGAGCTCGGTCACGGTGTTACTGACGGGGGCATATCTTTTTGTTGTTGGCGTATTGGCTCAAATCGTTGTCCGCTTTGGGGGCGCGGCCAGTTTCCCGATCGCTGCCTTTCTCGTCCTCCTTGGTATAGCTATCCTGGCCGTGTTGCTTCTTTCTGATCGAGCTCGGCAAAGTCTGCAGATCTTTATCAGCCGCCACTTTCAAAGGCCACAGCATGATTTTCGGCAGATTTGGGCGCGATTCACTCGAAGTCTCTCGCTTGCCCTGGATGAGGCCGCGCTCGGTACAATCGCCGCGCGGCTGATTTCAGAGACGTTTGGTGCCTTGTCCGTCTCGACCTGGCTTTTCGATGAACATGGAGAGCGCCTGATCCGAGTGGGCTCAACCTCCGATGCGGAGCAGGCACCGAGCGACGACTCGACCACCTCGATTGCGGGAAGGGAGCTCAATGCAGCCGAGTTAATCAAGCTGTCACGACCCTTTGATCTCGGTAGAGCAAAAGAAAAGTGGGCACGAGACCTCATGGAAAGAAGCATTGGCCAATTCCGTACTGGAGGGAGCCCCATTTGTCTCCCGCTGGTTGGGGGAGAGCACTGCCTCGGAGCGATTGTCCTCGCAGACCGCGTTAGAGGCCTGGGCTATTCAGCAGAAGAGATGGACTTGTTAAAATGCATTGGCGAGCAAGTAGCGGCGAGCCTGCTGAAATTGCGCCTCACAGAAGAGATCATGGAAAGAAAAGAGCTGGAGGCGTTCCAGACGATGTCCGCATTCTTGATTCATGACCTAAAGAATGCGGCCTCAACCCTTGGCCTCATGTTGGAGAATTTGCCGACACACTTCAACAATCCCGCCTTCCGGGAGGACGCATTCCGTGGAATCGGGAGTGCAGCCGGTCGGATCAATGATCTTATCAACCGCATGAACGCCCTGCGCCATGAGTTGCGCATCAAGCCGGCTGAGTTGGATCTCAATCTCGTCGTCGCCGAAGCTCTCGCGACCTTGAATGGGACACTGGACAACAAACTGGTAACAAAATTTGATCAAATCCCAAAGATACTGGCCGATGGACAACAGCTTCAAAGCGTGTTTACGAACCTCCTTCTCAACGCATGCGATGCGGTCGACATGAATGGCCGGATCACGGTGGAGACGACCCGACAGGGTGAATGGATAGCCTTGTCCGTGAGTGACAACGGATGCGGAATGAGTGAGCAGTTTATCAAGCATTCTCTTTTCCGGCCGTTCCGCTCGACGAAGAAAAAAGGATTGGGCATTGGTATGTTTCAATCCAAGACGATTGTCGAAGCCCATCAGGGGAAGATCCACGTAGAAAGCGAACTTGGCGTCGGCACCACTTTCCGAGTCATGCTGCCTCTGAAATGCCAAACAGCATGAAACCGAAACTACTCATTGTGGATGACGATGAAGCCATCCGGGCTCAGATGAAATGGGCACTGGGCGAGCAATACGAAGTCCATTTCGCCGAAGACCGCAAGGCAGCGATTGAAAGCTTTGAAGCTAACTCGCCGGCGGTAACGTTACTTGATCTGGGTCTGCCGCCTCGTCCCAATGAATGTGACGAGGGCTTGGCCGTGCTATCCGACATACTTGCAATCGATAACACGGCGAAGGTCATCATTATTTCCGGACAGAGCGAAAAGCAGAATGCCATTGAGGCGGTCGGTGCAGGGGCTTACGACTTCTTGTGCAAGCCCGTGGACATGGAAGAATTGAGGTTACTCCTTCGTCGATGCATCCATGTGGTGGAACTCGAGAAAGAATACCACGAGTTACAACAAAGCCGGCGCGCTGATGTCTTTGAAGACATGCTCGGCACTAGCCCACAAATGCAGGCGGTCTTTGCGTTCATTCGCAAAGTGGCCGTGACGAATGCTCCAGTGCTTTTGCTCGGAGAAAGCGGTACTGGTAAAGAAATGGCGGCAGCGGCCATTCATCGTCGCAGTACGCGTAAGGATGGCCCTTTTGTCGCAATTAATTGTAATGCTATTCCTGAAAACCTTTTGGAGAGTGAGTTGTTCGGCCATGAGAAGGGCGCCTTTACCGGGGCTCACATCCAGCGCAAAGGGCTATTGGAAACAGCCAGTGGCGGCACCCTGTTTCTGGATGAGATCGGGGAACTTCCACCTGCCATTCAGGTGAAGCTCCTCCGGTTCCTCCAGGAGCAGCGCTTACAGCGAGTGGGCGGGAGACAAGAGCTTCAAGTCGATACCAGGCTGGTGGCTGCGACCAACGCCAATCTAAAAGAATTGATCGACAACGGTAAATTTCGTGAAGATCTGTATTTTCGTCTTGCCGTTGTCACTATCCGCCTGATGCCGCTTCGTGAGCGTGGGGAAGACATCGTGTTCCTAGGTCGCGAGTTCCTACAAACGTATGCTAACCAAAGCGGTCGGACTAAGATGGTCTTCGCGCCTGACGCGTTGCGCGCGATGAGCTGTTATTCATGGCCTGGAAATGTCCGCGAACTCCAAAACCGTGTGAAACGGGGCGTCATTATGGCCAGCGGATCGCGAGTGACTGCAAAAGACCTCGAGTTGGAACGGCATCGGGAAGTGGTGTCTTCGGCTGCAACGACTCTGCGACAAGCACGCGAGCACGTCGAACGGGAAATGGTTGAGCAGGCGCTTAAGAAGAACTCTGGAAAAATCACTTCCGCAGCCGCTGACCTCGGCATTAGTCGACCAACTCTTTACGAACTGATGGAAAAGCTCGGCATTGCCAAGGAACGCGTAAATACAAACGTCAACTAACATCAAAACAATCCTCCATATGCAAACATCGAAAACCTTATTTAGAATCGTTTCGCTCGCTCTTGCGGCTACGTTCATCATCGCGTGCTCAAAGGAAGCCAAGAAGACACGGTTTCTCGCGGAGGCGGACTCTTATTTTAAAGCCAGCAAATACGACAAGGCAAAGGTAAGCTACCTAAACGTGGTGCGTCTAGACCCGCAAAACGCGCTCGCCTTCGAAAGAATTGGAACCATGTGGCTGCAGGATGGATCACCGCTGCGTGCCGCTGCGTTCCTTGCGAAGGCGAACGAGCTGGCTCCAAAGAACGATCAAAATCGGATACGGCTCGCCCGATGTTATCTGGCCATAGGGCGCTTTGCCGATGCAAGCAAACAAGCCCTTAAGGTGTTGGAGCAGACCCCAGACGATGGAGACGCAATTATCGCTTTGACTGAAGCGGCGCGAAGCAAGGAAGACATTCAGGCCGCGGAGCAACAGCTCGAGAAATACCCTAAAAAGGACGACATTTCTTTTCACCTCGCTTCGGCGAATCTGTTTCTCAGTAGTGGCGACTTAGCTGCGGCAGAAAAAGCCCTTCGGCAGGCGCTTTCTATCAATCCTAATTCTTCCGCCGCGCACATGGCACTGGGAGATTTCTATCTGCTCAAGAAAGATCAGAAACAAGCGGCGGAAGAATTCAAGAAAGCCGCCGAGCTTGCGCCCATTCGTTCTATGGAGCGCTTGAAATACGCTGCGTGGATGTCCGCCGCCGGTGATAAGGAAGAAACGAGAAGAATTTCAACTGAGATGACCAGGCAGGCGCCAGATTATCTGCCAGGGTGGACGTTGCTGGCTGAAGTTGCCTTTAAGGACCAGAAATACGACGAGGCCCTCTCACTTCTTGAAAATGTTTTTAGCCGAGACCCGGAATATATCGATGGCCGCAGGCTGGAAAGTCAAGTGATGCTGGCAAAGGGCGACACGAAGAAAGCGGTCGAAGTTTTGGAGCGGTTGGACCAAACCTATCCGGACACTCCTCTGATCAAATACGAATTGGCGCGCGCATATCTTAAGAACAATGGCTTAAACCAGGCAAAGATGGTGTTGGATCAGGCCATCTCAATCAATCCGAACTATGCCGATGCAGTCCTACTCCTTGCCGAGGTCAATCTTCGCTCCGGGCACAGCGAAGCGGTTATTGAACCGATGACGCGTTTGCTGAAGAGAAATCCCGAGCTGAGGCCTGCCGCATTGCTCTTGGCCGCTGCATACGGGTCGCTTGATCGCTTCGACGATGCCGCCGTGGTCATTGGCGAGCAAGCAAGGCTTGCGCCCCTCGACCCCCAGGCGCAGATGGCGCTTGGCCTGACTTTGCGTCAAGCCAAGAGAAATGGCGAAGCTCGCCAGGCTTTTGAAAAAGCCGCCGAGCTCGCGCCAGATAGCTTGTGGCCAGTCGATCAACTCGTGGAAGTGGACTTGCGGGAAAAGCATTTTGATGCTGCGCGGCAGACGATACAGCGTCAGTTTCAAAAGACACCCGATGCGGCAGCCGCCCATTTCTTTGAGGCCAAGATCCTGGCGGCGGAAGAAAAATGGGATTTGGCCGAAGTAGAGCTTCAAAAGACGCTCCAACTCGACCCAAATTTTGCCGGCGCATACGATTTGTTGGTCCAAACTTATCTTGCGACCAACAAACTTCCGCAGGCGCTCAGCGAATTGCAGTCTCAGCTCGCGAAGAATCCTAACGATGCATCAGCACTCATGATACTGGCGCTGTTATACGAGCGAACAAGCGATTTCGCAAAGGCGCGCGATGCTTATGAGCGGCTTCTCTCGATCAACCCTAACTTGGTTACCGCATTGAATAATCTGGCTTGCCTCTATGCCGATCGACTGAGGGATCTCGACAAGGCTTACGACTTGGCACGTAAAGCCCGCGAACTGCAAGGTAACGACCCTGCCATAGCCGACACCTTTGGCTGGATTCTATCCAAACGTAGCGACTATCAGCAAGCTCTGCCGATCCTGCAGGAGAGTGCTGCAAAGCTTCCTGACAGCCCGGAAGTTCAGTTTCACCTGGGCATGACTGCCTACATGATGGGGCAGACAGATTTGGCCAGGGTCGCTCTCCAAAAAGCCGCGAGCGCCGCAAAGGATTTTCCGGGTAAGGAGGAAAGCAAACGTCGTCTAGCTTTGCTCGCGAATGGGACGAATGCCTCCGCTGAATTGTCGATCTCACAACTGGAAGCGATGACAAAAGAGCAGCCTAACGATGTTATCTCCCAAATGCGTTTGGCGGAAGCTTACGAAAAACAACGCGCCTGGGACAAGGCGGCCGCGGCTTTTGAGCAAGCCCTGAAGTTGAATCCCAAATTGGCCGCCGCCACAACCAAGCTTGCGCAACTCTATGCTGGACCGCTTCAGAACAAGGAGAAAGCTCTCGCTTACGCAAAAAAAGCACGCGAGCTTGCACCAAGTGATCCTCAGGTTACCGCTGTTCTCGGAAAGGTTGCTTACCAAACCGGCAATCTCACCTGGTCCTACAGCGTTCTGCAGGAGGCGGCGCGTCTGCGACAGAACGATCCGTCAATCCTGCATGATTTGGCTTGGGCTGCTTATAGGTTGGGAAAAGTGAATGAGGCTCGAGAGGCAATGCAAAGAGCCTTGACTGCTGGTTCTGACTTCCCGGAGGTTGCTGACGCCAGAAAATTTCTAGCATTAACGGCATTGGATGAAAATCCAAAGGGGCTCGTGGCCGCCGAGAACGAGATTCAAAAGGAGTTACAAGCTAATCCTGAGTATCTGCCCGCCCTCATGGCCCAAGCCGCTCTCGAGGAACAGCGTGGCCAGATAAAGCCGGCAGCCGAGATATACACGGGTGTCCTGCGCCGATTGCCGGATTTCGCGCCCGCACAGAAGTGCCTCGCTACGTTGTATGCTCAAGAGCCATCCACAACTGTTGCGGCCTACGATCTGGCCGCGAAAGCGCGCAAGACATTACCAGACGACGCAGAGTTGGCCGAGCTCCTGGGACGATTGAGCTACGAAAAAAAGGAATACCAGCGCGCGATTCAGTTATTACAGGAATGCGCTACGAAGAAAGCACTCAGCGCCGATTCTCTTTTCTATCTGGGAATGTCTCAGCTTCAGACCAGACAAAAAGCCGAAGCGCAAGGAGTGCTTAATCAAGCTTTGGTCGCTGGTCTTCAGGAGCCCCTCGCGACTGAAGCAAAACGCGCGCTTGCCGGTCTCCAGCAGGAGTGAAAACAGTAGCCTTGGTTGATTGTCCGTTTACCTGGAGGGGAGCGGAGTTGGATGTTAGCCAGTCCGCCACAGGACCGATTCGCGGCGGCGAACTTGGCCGACTCGGCCCCGCAGTCGCGGGGCTGCCAGTCCGCCAGTCGGACCGACTCGTCCCCCGTGGCGAGCCTGGCGAATTGGTGCTAGAGCGGGCTGGCAGCCAATAGTGTTCGGCAGCAGATTTGCTCAGACGAAAGCCAGCCCCGTAGAGGCGAAACGTTTATAGCAAATACATTGAAAAATCTCGAAAAGCTCTGTAGGAGCGACATGTGCTGTGCCGCTCCTACGGAGATTGATCCCTGTTTTTGCGCCCCACTGCTATAAACATTCCGCTCCTCTTGGAGCTGAACCCGGCGAAGCATTGCCGTGCCGAACACTATTGGCTGGCAGCCTGACATCCCTGGCGCACGGACTTCACACGAGTCGCAAGCAATTTTATCGGGCAGGATTTTTTATCGCACCGTCAGAAAGTCGCCTTCCCGAATTTGTATGATTCCGGGTTCCTAGTTAACTGATCGTCGGGAACCCATACGGTTTTTATTCCGTGTTATAATCCACCTCCCTCGTGGGTGTTACGTCGCATTCGCATTGGCCAGATGTGGCAGGCCATCGGAATACTTTACGATTTCAGGGTCGGAGTCGGTACAAGTCCAAGACTTTTTGTCGTATTACTAACTCATTAGAATAGAAGCATCTACAACTTGTTTTGAGTCGAGTGATTCTTTTTGGCACGCATGTTGCTTTCTATTCTCGCAAAACCCAAACTTACCTATGAAAAACTTAATTCCTACAAAACTCGCCCTCGTCTGTGCAGCCGTTGGCGCACTGATGTTTACATTTAACAATAACGCCAGTGCCCTCACCATCGGCGACGGCCAGACGCTTGGCTACGTCTTTTACGGCATACCGTCCGGTGATGCGGACAGAACGCAATACGTGAACGACTTGGTTTTCGAATACAACCAGGGCCATCCTGACGGGTTCACGTTTTCCGCTAGCGGACAGGATTACACGCTCGTACATGGCTCCCCGACTTTTGGCGCGACGTTGCCAGGTGCCGTATTTGGTCATGACGGCACCGGTAATACAGGCATAAACCTTGGCGCAATAGGCACATATACATATCTGTTTGCGAAATACGACGGTCCAAACCAGGGATCCGTCGTTTGGTACGTCGGTAACCTGGGTGGACCCATCGACATCCCTGCCGATTGGAATGGCTACGGCCTTTCCGGCTGGACGCTCTTCACAGCGGGGGCACCACCGGGAAGTCTGCCGGATGGCGGCGCCACGGCGATGTTGCTCGGAGCGGCCCTTGGTGCGCTGGGCATGGTGCGGCGCTTCCTGATGAGTTAACCAGTCTAAAAAAGTTTCCCGACACAAGAGTGGCCGTTCCCTTTAGGGACGGTCACTTTTGCTTGTACGCCAAAACGCAATGGCACGTTCTCTCCGCTGTCCTCGAGGAACTCTCATGTGCGGCGGGTTGCTCTCCTAAATCTTCCTCTGCGTTCGGCCAGCTTTACCTCTCACTATTCAAGCGAAGACTGAGTGTAATACGGCCAGACCGTAACTCCGTTGTGCCTAGTGACCATCCCTCCCTCCCGTCCTGGGTTGCGAGTGTGCTCTTCCCAGAATAGATCTTGTTCGGCCAAGTAGCGTAGTCGTTCCTGACAGCGGCAGCACGGAAATATCGCTGGTCGTGCCGCCGGCCGCCTGCGTCTTGCCAGCGGATTTCACAATATTGAGGCTTAGTTGAAAATCGCGCCGCCCGCTAAAGGCGAAGATATCATTTCCAATGCCACGCGGGATGAAGCCAATTTTCATTGGCAGCGAGCTTTTCGCCCTTCTTTCGCACAGGCATTTTCAGCTTGGGAGGCTGAGCTATTGACAGGCCGACTACAAACGTCGGAAATACTTACGTCAGGAATCCCGACGTAATGTCCGTTCCTAGTGGCTGTTATGCGCTTCCGCTTTGAGATGGGAAGTAACCGTCGGAATATCTTACGAGTTTTCGCGCGACGCAGCGGTATCATCGATAAGTTCACGTCATACATAACTATCTACAAATTAGATTGTTGCGACACTTAAAGAATAATTTGTTTCTGTTGGCATAGGGTTTGCTTGGTTCTACTGCGACATGAAAATAAATAGAAGTTCAACAACTAAACTCGCACTGTTCTCCATAGCCCTTTTGGGCACAATGCTTGCGTTCAGCCAAAATGCCAGTGCACTCCCCACTGTCATGCCCGCGACCATTACCACCGATCTGGGGTTCTTTGATCCAGTAACTCTGACTGGTGATTCGCACGTTGTCGGCACTGTAAGTCCTGGCGCGCCCGCCAGTGCCGCCGACGTCGCAGATTATATCAACTTTATGATTACCATGGGCACCAACACTACCCAATCGCATGACTTCGGGGGCGCGGAAGGCATCCAGAACTTTTACCGCACAACCAATACGTTCGGTTCCTTGCCTACGGCCTCAGCAACGGGAGCTGTAAGCGGTACCGGAACGACTATAAATCTTAACACCCTGGGTACATTTACATACCTGTTTGCGAAGTACGACGGCCAAAACGACAATTCCGTTGTTTGGAACATCAGCGGTTTAACTGGGATCCTCACGATTCCTGCTGATGGCCCCCTCGGGTATGGCCTCTCCGGCTGGATCCTCTTTGGCCCAACCGGTGGTCAAGTTCCGGACGGCGGCACCACGGTAATGCTGCTCGGCGCGGCCCTCGGTGCTCTTGGTATGGCACGGCGCGTCCTAAAGATTTAGCTCGATACGGCACTCGAAACGAAATCGATTTCACCGGGCAGGGTAAAACCTGCCCGGTTTTTTTTGCCCAAGCAGGAGCGCCCGCCGGAAAACAAGAATCGGTAGTGGACCGATCCGTTACGATGAGTCCAAAGCGCAGCCGTCGTTTCGGAAACGCGCTATCAGCCTGGCGATGGTGGCTAACGTCGGAGCACGTCACAAACAGCACCAGGGACAGCACTGCGGGCAAGGCTAACGCGAAAATTTCTAACTATTGAGTTTGCACTCCCTTACGTCTTAATCGGAAGACAGTTGTCACATTTGGCACAAGGGCCTTGAATTCTGCTTACGCCTGCAACTCGACACGACTCCAGATCCACCCATGTCGACTGGCTCAAACCCTTTGCCTCGCCAGTACCAGTGGGAAAACCGATTGAGTTGTCGGCCGATATGGCGCGCTGCGATCAGCCTTACGCTGCGAGCACTTTTGCCGTCGAAACTTCCATCTCCACGGAGCGTCCGAGAAAATCGAAAAGGACGCGGATCCGGTCTTTCGCTGGAAGTAAATGAGTAACCACGACTTCGAGTCCTTGAAAGGGTCCATCAGCGATTTGAACCGATTGGCCTATTTTGATGGAGCAATCGAGAGTCACGATCTCTTCCGAACCCACTCTCGATTGGAGCGCAGTTACAATATTTTCAGGCAACGTCGCCAGCCGATCGCCAAAATGAACAATCCCTCGAATTCCATGAGAATTTTCAACGGCGCGATGTTGCGATGAATAGACAAATTTTGCGAACAGATACCCAGGAAACATGGCCTCTACAAACCAGACCGGACCCCTTTGGGTCATCCTTCGGAAACGCAATCGAGGCGAGAAACATTCGACGCCAAACTGACGCCGGAGTGCGGTCGCAGCCAAATGCTCGCGCTTTGGCTGCGTCTTTAAACAAAACCATACTGGTTCAGGGACCAGTGCGAGCGAGGCAGATGACTGGGTCACACTCCGAACTACGGAATTGGCGATTCCAAGTTTCGAAAAATCGTAAGGTTTTCCGTCGCATTCTTGCGATCGTCGCTTCAGGCGAAAGGTAATGTGCCAATCGAAAGTCGCTGAAAGCCCTACAACCGAGCATATTGTGGCACAATCTCGACAAAGGAGCGGGCCTAACGTCGGCCTGGATTCACCGTTTGGTTAGGAATCTGCGAAAAGGAGTCAACCATAATCGTTTCAGCCGGGGAGCCAGAAGCTCGCTGGTTAGATTACCAGGAAGATTATTGGATACGCGGTTGATTCGTAACGTAATTTCCTGCCGCGCAAACACACGTTTCTGAACACCTCGGCGAGTCCTTTTTTGAATGCTGCGCGATAGGGAGTTCGAACTTCTGACCCCTACCGAGCCTTGCCGCCGCTTGATCCAGCCTGCCCGATTGGGATTCTTTATTTCCTGGAAATGGCTTCTCCGAAGGCCGGCAGTTTTCCGAAAAGGAATTGGAAGGGGATCGGGCTGCGCGCAGCCCATGCGTTTTCGTCGTGTTTCGCTTCTGGAAATGCCAGATAAAACAAGTCGGAGCCTGGAGCGTATGCTTTCCAGATTAGTCGGTCTCTCATGCTGCGGGTAGCTTCGTAGTTGTCGCCGGGCCAGCCGCTGTCGAGGTAAATCTGAGTTTTTCTTTTGGGTTCGGTCGACACGCGCTGCAGCAGATCGTCCTTGTAGTAAATGTACTCGAGAGGCAGGCGATCTTGCCAAAAACTTCTGA
>Ga0066694_10000017_pt1 | contig 25327 bp, 28 predicted proteins | sample GraSoiAngelo_143_FD_66670 | JGI IMG/M metagenome (GOLD analysis project Ga0066694, IMG submission 66670) | Grasslands soil microbial communities from the Angelo Coastal Reserve, California, USA - 14_1009_02_30cm | ecosystem: Environmental > Terrestrial > Soil > Grasslands | place: USA... | reverse complement strand
CTTCGCCGAACTCGCGCAATCGGAATCGGTAGTACGTGTGAACGCGGCGGTGGCGAGCCAGCGTTCCAGCTCTCGCCGGCTGGTGGCGGGTGTCATCCGCGCACCGCCGGCACCGACACGGCAGTCGGCCAGGCTCTTCTACCGAACGATGAGAGCAATCGATAGGGCAAGAAGGGCTCCCATGACGATGTTGAATATTCTCAGACTGCGACGGCCACGGACGACGCGCTGGACGGCGGCTCCGAACGCCAGCCACAGGAAGCAGCTCGGCAGCGCGGCCAGAACGAACAGGCCCCCCAGGGAGGCGGCCTGCACGATGGGGCTCCCCGCCTCGGCGCTGAGGAAGGCACTGGCGGCGCTCGCACTCACAAGCCAGGATTTCGGGTTGACCCACTGAAAGAGCGCAGCGCCCAGGTAACCGACCGGGTTTCTTTCCCGCATCGATTCGACGCGGCTGGAGGACGTCGCGATCCTCCACGACAGCCAGAGCAAGAACGCGGCCCCACCCCAATTGAGTGTCTTGAGCACCAGAGAATGTTTGAGGACGAGACTCCCGAGCCCGAGCGGCACGAGGAACATCATGAGACCCATGCCGGTCGTGACGCCGAGGAGGCAGGGAAGTCCTTTCAGGACGCCCGCGTGGGCGCCGGCCGCGGTCAGCATGACATTGCTGGGACCTGGCGTGACGGCGGCCACGACGGCGAAGAGAAGAAACGCCACGACCTGCTCCGCAGTCGTGCGATACCTCCACGGATCGGGCAGACTCACTCAGGGCCTGTCCCAAGGATGCGAGCGATGCGTCTCGAGCAAACCAGATCGGCCGGCAAGGGTCTTGAACGATCGTGCCAGGGGACGGTTGCGGGCTGGATCGCCAGTACGAGGCCGGTCGATGGCGTCGAGCTATTCAGGGCGTGGTTCGCCGGCCAGGCCTACCAGAAGCATCGCCACGACACGTATGCGATTGGCGTGACCGACTGCGGCGTCCAGGTATTCGACTACAAGGGCTCGGTCCGGGCGAGCACGCCCGGGCAGGTGGTCGTGCTGTATCCGGATGAGGTCCACGACGGACGCGCGGGTACCAACGAGGGCTTCGGGTATCGGATCGTCTATGTGGCGCCATCGCTTCTTGCCGAGGCGGTACGGGTGCTGCGCGGAAAGCCTCATCCGCTCCCGTTCGTGAGCGAGCCGGTGTCGATGAACAGGAGGCTGTCGCAAGCCATCGAGGGCGCCTTTCGCGCTCCACTGGAGTCGTTGGCGGTGGATACCCTCATCGTGGACCTGGCGGAAGGATTGATGGCTGCAGAGCGGGGTGGTGCGAGACGGGTGGTCTCCCGACGCGTCGACGTCCGGGCCAACGAACGAGCTCGACAGTTCCTGGACGCCGAGAGGACCCGTATCGTGCATTCAACGGAGCTGGAGTCGATCACGGGATTGACACGCTATGACCTGTCCCGCCAGTTCAGGATCATGTTCGGGACCAGCCCATACCGTTATCTACTCATGCGCCGTCTCGAATTCGCGCGGGAGCGGATGCTTCGGGAGCGGCCACTGGTCGAGGTGGCATGCGACGCCGGATTCGCCGATCAGGCGCACTTCACCCGAGCGTTCAAATCGGCGTTCGGCCTGACTCCCGCCCGTTATCGTGCGTTGACGCACCACTCGACGACTTGACGCCGTATCCAACATGGTGGACAGTGCGTCCATCATGGGAGAAACGGCGTCCGACCTGAACCAGCGCATCGCCGAGCGCGTGCGCGAGCTGCGCGCCGCGCACGGCCTCTCGCTCGACGCGCTGGCCGGCAAAAGCGGCGTGAGCCGCTCGATGATCTCGCTCATCGAGCGTGGTGAAAGCAGCCCCACCGCGGTGGTGCTCGAGAAGCTCGCCGCGGGTTTGGGCGTGATGCTGGCCTCGCTGTTCGACGCGCCGGCCGCCGCCGCCCAGGCGCCCGGCGGCCCGGTGGCGCGGCGTGATGACCAGCCGCAGTGGAAAGACCCGGCCTCGGGCTACCTGCGGCGCAACGTCTCGCCGCCGGGCGTGACGCAGCCGATGCAGATCGTCGAGGTGCGTTTCCCGCCCGGGGGGCGCGTGGCGTTCGAAACCGGCGCGCGCGAGACGCGCGTGCACCAGCAGGTGTGGGTGCTCGAGGGCGCGATCGACATCACGCTGGGCGTGGAGCGCCACCGCCTGCGCGAAGGTGATTGCCTGGCCATGCAGCTCGACCGCCCGACGATATTCCACAACCCCACACGAAAAGCGACGCGCTATGCCGTGGTGATTGCGTCGGAGACGCCCTCGCGACGATGATCGCGCCCACCTGGTCCCTGCGACGCCTGCACGCGCTCGATGACATGCAGATCGACGGACTCGCCGACGTGTTGATCGACTGCGTCGAAGGCGGCGCGTCGGTGAGCTTCATGCACCCGCTGCCGCGCGACCGCGCCGCGGCGTTCTGGCGCCGCGTGGCGCAAGGCGTGGCCGCGGGCGAACGCGCGCTGCTGATCGCCGAAGATGCGCGAGGCGTGTGCGGCACCGTGCAGCTGGTGCTCGACCAGCCCGAGAACCAACCGCACCGCGCCGAGCTGTCGAAGATGCTGGTGCATCGCCGCGCGCGGCGCCAAGGGCTGGGGGCGGCGCTGATGCGAGCGGCTGAAGCCACGGCGCGCGAATGCGGGAAGACGCTGCTGGTGCTCGACACCGCCAGCCCCGAGGCCGAACGCCTGTACGAGCGCCAAGGCTGGGTGCGTGTCGGTGTGATCCCCGGCTATGCTTTGCTGCCGCGCGGTGGGCTCTGCGGCACGACGGTGTACTACCGCAATCTCGGCGGTTAGTCCGGGCCCCGCGTGGACGGCGCGCACGTCTCGGCTGGCTCGTCCGTGAGCGCCGCGCCTCGCATGCCGCGGTCAGGAATCAACCATGGTGCGCACGCCCTTCACATCAACCCTGCGGAATGTTGACGGGTCTTCGTATGGCACGACAGACGCACATGTGGTCGAGGCCACAGGGGGCCTGGCGTCGAGATTTGGAGGTCATATGAAGCCTCGTGGAGCGCTGTTGTTCTTCACGCTGCTCATCGCGTTCGTGTCCGCCGGATGCGCTACGAAGCCGTCGACCCAGTGGTGGCGCGTCGGGAACTGTCTCGTTCTCTACGACCAGACCAAGGAGGAGAAGCAGGTCGTGGCCGTGGGACAGGGCTGTGACATCAAGCGGGACACGATTACCGCGACGGGGGATATACAGAAGTAGCCGTCCGGCGCCTGCAACCTGGGGGCGCGGTGTGCGCGCCGTCGCACCGCGCCTTCGGATGGAAGAATCAGGCGGGCCCTACTTTGCCGAAGCGGTCGGAGAAAAGATCACCCGGCTCGCAGTCAGCTCAACATAGGTGAACCAGAGCCCCTCCCAGACCAGAATCTGGAGCGCGTTCCCGTCCTTCTCATAGACCTGCGCGGTGCCATGCTGAGGGTTGCTGGTGATGGTGACGTAGCGCCATCCGTTGCCCTCCAGAATAGTCCGCAGCGCGAGCCCGAGACTTCGAGGCTCGATCCGGCCTCGGTAGACGAGGCGGGCGGCCCTGACGGACGGCGACTCGATCACGATGGAGTCGGTTGGCTGGTAGGTCAGGCCGCGGGGTATCGGGATGTCCTCGAACTCGCTCCGCACCGTCCGAGTAGGTGCGGAGGCGCAGCCGGCAGCCACGATCACGACAAGAGCGGCGAGAAGCACACGTGGTATTGACATGCCGCGATCGTAGCAACGGGGGGAGGCCAGCGCCCAACTATTTTCACGCCGGTGATGAACGCGCGCCAAGTCCACGGTCACGACGTCATCGGCGGCAGGACGCCGGCCGTCGCCAGCGCCTGCAGGGCGATCGCCAGCCCCAGCAGCGTAATCACCGCGGCGGACGTCATCGGTAGCCACCGGGTGACGAGAGGGCCGTCCTCGTGGAACCGCGACATCAGCCTCCGCGCGTACACCATGAGGATGCCGATCGTGACGAGCACGGCGGCCAGGCCGACGCTGAAGGCCACGATCAGCAGCAGGCCGAAGCCCACCCGGCGGAGAGAGACCGCGCTCAGGAGCACGACGAGCGCGGCCGGGCAGGGGATGATGCCGCCGCTGATGCCGAGCGCGAACAGCGAGCGAAGCGAGACGGGTTCACCCTCGTGGTGGTGATGATGCGTGCCGTCGTGATGATGGTGGGCATGGCCCTCGACTCCTCCGCTGTAGCGGCGAACGAAGAGGACGAAGCCCAGCACCGCGATCGTGAGCCCGGAGGCGAGCCCGAGCCACGGGTACAGGCGCTCGGGGACGACGTGCCGGGAGGCGTAGAACGTGATGCCGCCCAGGAGGTACACGCCGGCGGTATGCGACGCGGTCACGATGAGGCCCAGGATCAGCGCGTGTCGCGCGGTCCCGCGCGAGCCGACGAGGTACGCGGCCACGACCGTCTTGCCGTGGCCCGGCTCGAGGGCGTGGAAGGCGCCGAGGGCCGAGGCCACGAGCAACGCGATGGCGACGACGCCGAGGCTCGCATCGGGCGTCCCGACGAGCTCGGTGAAGCGATCACGAGTCGGCCGGCGCGCGCCGGCGCCGCCGCCGAAGATGGGAGGTTCACGCTCGCTCGACGGGAAGCCGGCGACGGCTGACGCCGCCGGGAGGACGACGATCTGGGCCTCCAGATCCTGGGGCGGACTGCCGAGCAGGTCCGTCGGGTAGCTCGCGAGACCTCCGCTCCGGTCGCGGCTCGGCACGGTGCTGCGAACCAGCGTCACGCCGGGCCGGACGACGGCGATGATCTCCTTCCATCCGGCCCGCCCGGGGAAATTCTCGTCTCGGTAGCGGAGGGTCAGCTCGCGGCCGGCGGCGTCGGCAGGGAGCTGGGCTCGGAAGAGGACGCCGAGCTTGAGCGTCGGGAGGTCCCCGACCCCGGGCGGAAACACGATCTCCTGCGCCCGTTGCTCGAGTGCCAGCCGGCGGCCGTCGACCTCGAGTGTCAGTCCCCGCCCGAGCGCTTCAGCCTTGTCCGTGGCATACCGGGCGGCGCTCGGATGGCCGACGTCGGCGACGACGCCCGTCTCCTGGATCTCCTGGAAGGTGGGGATCTCGGCCAGGTCGATGATGTAGCGGACGTAGACGACTGGCGGGGCGATCTCGAGCGCCGCGTAGTGGTTGATGCTGAAGTTGCCGAGGGGATGGGCGGCCGCACCGGCGGCGCCGACGAGGACGGCAAGCCCCACCGCCGTCGAGAGCGCTCGGGCGCTCACGGGCCCGGGCTCGCGATCACCGCCGGGCCGCGCGGAGCCGCTCGAGCGTCCGGGCGGCGGTCTCCGCGTGCAGGACATGGAAATCCGGGTTCAACGCCAGCGCCCTGGCGACGTGCCGAGCCGCGCCGTCGGCATCGCCGCGCGCCTCGTGGATGAGTCCCGCATGGAAGTGCAGCCGAGGGTCGGGCGTGCCGAACCGCAGAGCCTCCTTGATCGCGGCCTCCGCTTCCACGAACCGGCCGTTGCGGTAGAGGGCCCACGCGAGGACGTCCTGAGTATAGATGTCGCGTCGCACGTCCAGCTCCTTGCGGGCGAGATGCAGGGCCTCGACCGGTTTGATGTCATGGTCGGCGTAGAAGAGTGCCAGCTCCCGGTTATAGACCGTCTTGTTGAGCGCGTTCAGCGCGCCGATGTATTCGACGAGCGCATACTGCCTGCGCGCCTCGTCGCGCTGGCCCAGCTTCGCCTGGACATCACCGAGGGCGGCCGCGTACTCCGGCAACGGGATGGCCGCCAGCGCCTTCCGGTAGAGGTCGACGGCGTCCACGTACCGGTGCTGCGCGCCGCGGACGCGCGCCAGGCCGGCGAGCGCGCGGTGGTAGCCCGGATACGTCGCGAGCGCGGCGGCGTACGCCGCGTCCGCCTCTGCGGTCCTTCCGATCTGAAACGCCAGCTCGCCGAGCTGCGCCTGACTCCACGCGAGCGGCTCGCGGCTGGTGGAATCGCCGCGGGCGGCCTCGACGGCCCGCCGCATGCCGGCGAGCGCCGCCTCGGCGTCGCCCTGCAAGAACCGCAGGTACGCGAGACGGCCGTGCGGGTGCCGCGGTCCCGTGAGCCCGAGCAACCGCGAGTACGCTCGGCTCGCGCCGTCATAGTCGCCCAGCTCCACCAGAGCGTCGCCGGCGATGGCGTGAGGGGAGACGTCGGCGCCGCCGAGCTGCAGCGCCTGTTGAGCCTGGCCGAGCGCCTCCCGGAACTCGTGCCGGGCGTGATGGACGAGGGCGAGGAGCGTGGTCGCGGCGGCGGCGGAAGGCCCCTGAGGCACCAGCTGCGTGGACCGCCGGGCGGCTTTCTCGGCGAGCGCGTAGTAGGTGAGGTCGCCGCTCTCGCGAGCCTTCTGGACGTAGACCGCGCCGAGCTTGTTGTAGCTGAAGACGTCGTCGGGATCTCTCGCGACGCGGGACTGAAAGAACTTGATGAGCTGATCGGTCGCCTGGGGCTGGGCAGCGAGCGTGGCCGGCGAGAGCGCCGCGAGGAGGAGGGCGACTGCCATCTCCCTCCGCCTCATCGACTCACCCTCTTGTTTCGCCTGACCCGCCCCACGCTGTTACGTCGGGTCGTTCGGCGTGCTCGGATAGCCGACCGTGCCGGGCGCGGGCGTCGTGTTCCCGGGCAGCGGGTGCGGCTCGGCGAAGAACGGAAAGTCATGGAGCAGCGGCCGGTCTTGCCCGCTGTTGGCGAGATTCGCCACGTCGGCGTCCGTGTTTTCGATGAAATCGGTCCCCTGGAGGACGGCGAGGACCCGTCGGTCGGGGCAGTTGGGCAACACGGTGCAGTTCAGCGCCCCTGGCCGAGGCGCCCCGTTGCCCCCGGGGATACCGGGCGGGAAGTTCACGTCGGCGAGCTGACGGGCGAGCCTCAGCAGGATGTCGGTCACGTCATCGTCCAACCGCCGGCCGTTTTGCAACCCGTTCGCCGCCACGACCAGGTCGCCGGGAGGCGCGATGGCGAGATCGATGCGGAGGACATCCGGGAAGATGACGTGACGGATGAGGTCCCGACTCGTGCTCGGCAGGGCCGCCAGCCCGGGCAATAGTGGCGCGCCGTTCGGAAGCGTCGCCACGCCGATGGCCGTCAGGAGGTCCGCTCGCGCGGCGATCGTGTTGCCGGCGTCGCCGGGAGTGCCGGAGGTGGTCAGGGCGTCCGGGATGAAGCGGCTGAAGCCTGGAGCGCCGGGAGGAAGCGAGAACTTGTTCGGGTTGTTCAGGTCGGCCAGGTCGTGTGCGGGGACACTCGCGTTGTAGCGGTCTCGTTGCGTGACGGGAATGAAGACCGTCTTGACGAGCGTCTGGCCCATCCGCTGAATCTGGACGAACGGTGCGCTCCCCTTGTTGTCGTCGTCGTCGTCGTTCCTGTGGAAGTTCTTCTGGCGGCTGGTCGTGCCCCAGAAGCCGATCGTCGTGTTGTTCCCGAGATACGTGCCCACTCGATTTCGACTGCCTTGAACCGCGCTTCTCGGAACCTCGACCACGAGCGCCGAGACGTTGAACCCGCCGAAGGTATCGAAACCGCTCCGCGGACCGCTCGGCACGGCGACGACCGGTCGGCCGTCGAGGGGCCCCAGAATGGGCGAGGTCATCTGCCTGAACACCTGCTCGGCGCCGCCGAGGATCCGGTTGAGCTGGGCGGGGTCCGTGACGAACGGATCGTCCCGCAGCCCGGCGAACACGCGAATGCCCGGCCCGGTGATGACTTGATTCGTGCAGCCCGTGACCACGGGCGCGCCCCGCAACTCGTCATTCACGGCGCCCGTCTTTCGCGGTCGCGCGGGGCCCAGCACGGTGACGAACTGGCCACCGGGAGCCGTGGCACACCGCGGATCACGGAACGATTCGTAGCCCTCGAAACGCGCCTGGATGACCAGGCTCTCCTCCGCGTTTCCCGTGTTGTCGATCTTGATCTGATAGAGCACGTCGTTGCTGAAGGAGTACGAGGAGCGGACCCCGGGGACCGCGAAGGGGTTCACGTCCAGCGCGAACACGACCTTCGTCGGGTCGTTCGGGTTGAGGAACGCGAACACGTCCGGGATGTCGGCCGCCGGGTCCTCGCTGATCAGCGGCGCTTCCCGATGATCGGCGCCGCGGACGCGTACCGTCGATGGGGAGACGACGAGAAGAGCGAGCAGCACCGTGAGCATTCCGACGAACAGGATCGTGAACGGCTTCGGCCTGCGCATCGTCCCCATGGCAGCCTCCTTTGAGGCGGTCCAGCGTCCGAGAGCGACCCGTGCGAGAGTCGCAAGACTATGCGCGCCCGGCGATCGTTCCGCAACCGCAAAAAACACTCCGCAGCCCCTTGCCGATCGGCCCGTGTTCGTCCTACCCTGAAGCCTCTTTCGGAGAGCGGAAGAAGGAGCGCCTGTGACCGAACTGCCATCCGAGCGGCTGAGCCTCGCCGATTTCGTCTTCAGCGAGACGTCCGATCCGTCGGTGCCGCCCGAGGAGTTCACGCAGTGGCGTCGAGCGACCGCGTGGGCCACGTCGCTCTACGAGCCGAGCCTCCTCGGCCCGCCGATTCCGCGCACCCGGCTGGAGACGGCGGGCGTCTCACGTCCGATCATCAACCTCGGCTCGTATAACTACCTCGGATTGGCGACGCATCCGGAGACGATCGCCGCGGCCCAGGAGGCACTGGCCACGTACGGCACGGGCGCGTGCGGCTCAGGACGCGTTGTAGATCTCTTTCATCCGGGCCACCTCGCCGTTGAAGTCACGCTTCCGGATCGGCCGGACCACCAGCCCCGGCATTCGCCGCAACACGCGATCGGCGAGGGGGGCCAGGCGCGCCACGTGGCCCTGGGTGGGCTCGAGGTGGTAGGCCCACAGGTCTCTTGCTTTGCGGAGGCCCTGAGCCTCGAACAGGTCCACGTAGTAGGGCGGGTTGTGCGTCGTCATGAAGAACGGCGATGAATCGAAGCCCTCGATCAGGAGGCCGCAGTCCTCGTCCATCGAAGAACCCGAATGATGCCGCGAAGCTCGTTGTGACGGTGGTCGATTATCGCGGCGATGCGGCCAACGTCGCGGCCCGCACGGCAGGCGACGAACAGCTGGGCCTCGGCGTGCTCGAAGAAGGGATTCTCCCGGGACAGGACCGTCCGGACCTCGCCGCCCAGCGGGGCGACCCAGAGCGGATCGCCGCGGTAGATGGTGTGAGGGACACGGAGAAACCGGCGGAGGCCGGCGCCGTCACGAGACAGAGATTCCACATGACGCACGACGAATCCTCCTCGTCCCTCGAATTTGCTCCCGGTCCCGCGACCAAGACACCACTTCCTTCCTAGTACGGGAAAATATTTTCACACATCGGTAGCCGCATGGCAGCTTCCCTCTGATCGGCATTCGCTTTTTCGTAGGTTTACCAATATGGCGCAACTGTTGCGTAGCGTGCACTCTTCTGGGGGAGACTGTGGAGAACGGACAAACGCGCAGCCAAAGCGGCGACCGAGACACCACCCTCCGGCAGGCCGACGCCTCGAATCACCGGGAGCCGTGGATGCCTGACCTCCGCTCCTGGCCAGCGGCGCGGCTCCGGCTGGACTCCGCGGCGCGGCCGGCGCCCATGCCCTCCACAGCACTGTCGGGACGAAGGAGTGCGCTCGGTGGCCGCGTCATGGTGCCGGAGCAAACGCTCGCGGCGATGGACGAGGCGACGGAGGCGCTCCTGCGCGACCTCCGGGGAAGCCCCACAGACCTGGCGAAGCTGGTGAAGAGGATGCACGAGCGACGTCGTCCTGTCGTGGCAATCTCATCGAAGGCCATTGCCCGCTGGAACAAAGACGATCCCGACTCATGGGGGCGTGTGTGCGATTGGCTGACTCGACAGGGTGTACGCATCATGGTCGGCTGAGGTTGTGCGCGTTTGAGCGTTGACCGCGAGCCTAGCAGCACCAGCGTCGTCGACGTTCTCGACCGCGTACTCGACAAAGGCATCGTGATCGACGCCTGGGTCCGCGTGTCGCTGGTCGGAATCGAGCTCGTCACCGTGGAAGCCCGCGTCGTCGTCGCCTCGATCAGCACGTACTTCTCGCATGCCGAAGCCATCGCTGAATTACCCCGCGCATCGACGGCAACGCGTGATCTGCTGTCCGCACAGGGCTGACCGGCCGGGCGCGCCGCGAGTGTTAGGATATCGCCGGCCCGGACGGATCGCTCATCCGACGGGTCGTCCCCGGGGAGGGCGATCGTGGGTGAGCGTCAGCATGGTGGGCGCAAGACTGACGGCGGTTCGCCCGCCCACGGGAGGTCGTGGCAGCCGCCCAGCACGCTGCCGCCGCTCTACGCAGGCTGGATCGACGATCTGCTCGGCGGCCCGCTGCCCCACGAGTCCGAGGCGACGTGCGAGGACTGCGCGATGCGCCCGAGCGGCCCCGCCGCGGCCGGGGCTCTCGTCTTCGCGGCCGAGACGAAGTGCTGCACCTACGTTAGCCGCTTGTTGCCTACGGCCAGGATCAGGTGGCCCTCCTTCAAGGCGAGCGGCCCGAGCACGTCGCCTGGCATCGCGCCGACCAGCGCCTCCCGCACGGCGGGCTCGACGTCTTCCAGCCACCATTCGATCGTCTCGGCGCGTAGTCTCGCCGCGGCCGCGACCTGTTCGATGGGGCGACCGTCCTCCCGCACGCAGAGCGTGACCTCGCGGGCCACTTCGACGTCGGGCGCCAGGACGGTCTGCACGGTGAAGCGCATCCAGTCCAGCTGCCGGGCGGCGATCAGTGCACGCAACGCCTCGGGAGGCGCGTTCCTCGCGGTGAACTCTCGCCATGCCGCCTCCAGCCGCGAGAGCATCTGCACCCGCTCGCGGCGCGCCTGCGCAACGTCCTTCGGGGGCTCGGGCGTCAACGCCGTCGCGTCGCCGCCCTCGTCGCGCATGCGCGCATAGACGGCGGCCCGGGCGGCGAGGCGCTCGGCGAGGCTCGCCGCCATGCCACTGCAGACCGCCTCGCACGGCACGGCCTCCGCGACCTCGTCCTCGTCGAGCTCGTACGCTGCGCGGATCTCGTCGAGATCGTTCGCCCAGCGCCGGAGCAGCAGCGAGCGCCGGATGAAGTCGAGCCACGCGTCGATCGTGACGCCGCGGCGCTCCAGCCACGCCTCGAGGTCGGAAGCGGCGACGAGATCGCGCGCATAGCGGAAGTCGCACGCCGCCGCGTCGACGTCGGCCTCGTCGAGCGCGTCGTCGTCGACATCGTCGAGCCGCGCCAGGCAGGCCAAGCCGTCGCGCACCCGCTGCTCGAGAGTCGTCCAATCCCCCCACACGTGCCCGGCGATGACGACGTCTTCCCAGACGTACGCCATCCGGTCGACCGTGAAGATCACCTCGTCCGCTTGCATGGGGCCCTACTATCCATAGCTGCCCCTCACGATGCAAGCGCCGGGCGCTTCTCGAGCATTCCCGGTGCCACGCGAGAACGTGGGGATTTCGCACCAGGCATGCGGTGCGCCCGGCTCCGACGGTCGACTCAGCAGGCAGCTCTCCCTCCGCCGTCGGGCGGTTCGCCCGGGTCCGGCGCCGGCGTCCCTGCGCGTTGGCCGCGAAAATCAGGACAACCGTACATTTGTCAGGTTTTCGGCAGGCGACGAGGCTGGCAGGCGTCTTGCGAACCTCAGAGCGCACGGGAGCAACAAGCCAGAGAGGAACGAAAGATGGAGGGAGCCATGGCCAACACGAAGTCGGCGGCATCGAAGCGGGACGGGCTCAAGGACCTGACGCCGAAGAACCCCAGGCAGGTGAAGGGGGGCAAGGTCCAGATGCAGGACTTTCATTTCGTCGCGCGGGCGACTCGCGCCACACCATAGCTTTGATTGGACGAGACCGGGGTCAGGAAGCCGCGCTTCCTGGCCCCTTTCGTTTTATCCGCCGAGGCCTCAGTATCCTCGCCATGACCTCGACCCGTTTCCTCATCCTCGCGCTCAGCATGGGAGTGACGCTGCTCATGGTCTCCGACGCGCTGGCCGGCCCGGCCACGGACCAGCTCCGTACGTCGGTCGACCTCGTGGTGAAAATCCTGTCGGATCCCGAGCTCAAGAAAGAGGCGAGGTCGCTGGAGCGTCGGCGGGCGATCCGCGCCGTGGCGAACCAGATCTTCGACTTCGGCGAGATCTCCCGGCGGAGCCTCGCGCAGCACTGGCAGGCGCGACCCCCCGCGGAGCGCGAGGAGTTCACGCGTCTCTTCGGCGACTTGCTCGAGCAGTCGTACATCTCGAAGATCGAGAATTACTCCGGCGAGAAGATCCAGTATCTCGGCGAGGCGGTGGACGGTGACCGCGCCGTGGTCCGGACCCTGATCGTGACGAAACAGGGCACGGCGATCCCGGTCGACTATCGCATGTTCCTGCAGGGCGAGCGCTGGCGGGCGTATGACGTCACCCTGGAGGGCGTCAGCCTCGTCGCCAACTACCGCGCGCAGTTCAACGCGATCATCCAGCGCTCCGGCTACCCGGACCTCGTCGCGAAGCTGAAGACGAGGTACGACGAGCGTCCCGGGCCGCGCGAGACCGGCCCCCGCGTCGAGACCGGGGCGGCGGTGACCGCGCCCGCGCCGGCGCCGCCGCGGCAGTCGCCCTAGGCGCCGCCGCTCCCGGCCATCCTTAGAAGAAGCACGACGACGCCGGTCTCGTAGAGCTCCTCGGCGAGAAACACGACGCCGAAGACGAGCAGCCACGTCTGCCCGAACAGCCACCCGCCCGCGAGCGCCCAGACGGCCACCGCCACCACGAGGCCGCGAATGCCCCCGATGATCCACAGCGACGACGACGGGTCGTCGGCGTGGCGCACGGCGCGGACCACGAGTCCGGCGCCGTGCACCGCGGCCCACGCGCCGCCGAGCGCGAGCAGCGCGGCGACGACAGGCGCCATCAGCGCCTCACGTTCATGTCGTTCTCCTCTCGCGTTCGTTGCTGAGGGCATCGTGACGCGGGGAGCGAGACGTCTCAATTACGCGCGGGGTCATGTACACTCCCGTCAACCCACGTTCAGGAGAGGGCGATGGCACTGCTCGACGGAAAAGTCGCGATCATCACCGGAGCGTCGAAGGGCATCGGGCGCGTCCTGAGTCTGACGTTCGCGCGCGAAAAAGCGGCCGTCGTCTGTGCGGCGCGGTCCGCCGACCTCGTGCGCGAGACGGCCGACCTGGTCGGCAAGGCGGGCGGGCGCGCCATCGCCGTCACGTGCGACGCCGCGAAGGAAGCCGACGTCAAGCGCATGATCGAGGCGGGGGTGAAGGCCTTCGGCAAGATCACCACGCTGATCAACAACGCGGGCGACGGCGGGCCGACGAAGCCGGTGGAGGACTACACGATGGACGACTGGATGTACACGATCCATTCGTGCCTGACCAGCTCGTACGTCTGCACCCGCTTCGCGGTGCCGGAGATGATCAAGGCGGGCGGCGGCGCCATCGTCAACATCTCGTCGGGGGCGGGCCGGCGCGGGCTGCCCTACCGGATCGGCTATTGCTCGGCGAAGGCGGGCCAGGTCGGAATGACGTACGGCATGGCGCTCGAGCTGGGCCCGCGCGGGATCCGGGTCAACTGCGTCGCGCCCGGCGCCGTCGCAGGCGACCGCATCGACCGCGTGATCGCCGGCCAGGCCCAGGTGCGCGGCGTGAGCGAGGAGGCGATGCGCAAGGCCATGATGGAGCGCTCGCCGCTCAAGCGGATGACGGAGGCCGAGGACATCGCGGAGGCGACGCTGTTCTTCGCGAGCGACCTCGCGAAGAACATCTCGGGCCAGGTGCTCGCGGTGAACGCCGGCGAGCCCGCGGGCTAGCGCCCGCGCGTCAGGCGGTTACCAGCGCGCGCCGAGACCGACGAGGCCGGTGTGGCTGTCGAGCTCCGTCTTGAACGTGGCCCGGGCCGCCGCGGAATCGCGGATCCGGAACTCGGGCTCGGTGTGCGTGTAGCGGTACTCGCCGAAGACCATCAGGTTCTTGTAGACGTAGACGGCCAGGCCCGCGCCGCCCTTGTAGCCCCAGGTGATGTCGGTGTCGCCGTCGGCGTTGCGGAACAACCGCGTCGTGCGCGGCGTCAGCGTGGTGATGAACACCGGCGCCCCGCCGAGGATGTACGGCTGGATCCGCCCGCCGGGCGCGTCCTCCGACCTCATGAGCGGCAGGCGCAGGAACAGATCCAGCGAGACCGCCTGCGAGCCCAGGTCGTACGAGCCGAACCCGATCTTGTTCGTTCCGCAGCCGCCACTGGGCACGCAGCCGTCCACGCGCACCGTCTGGGGACCGATGTTGGGCGAGAAGTTGAAGTAGTCGACGGCGAGGCCGAGGAAGGGGACGGCGTCGAAGTAGCGGCCGAAGCGGCCGCCGTACGCCAGCCCCGTGTCGAATTCGATGCCGTGATACGTCGCGTGCCCCGACATCTGGTCGACCACCTTGACGTTGTGCTTGTCCGTGAGGCTGGCGCCGGCGTAGATATCGGCGAACCACTCCGCCGCGCACGGCTGCGCGGTCAGGGCAAGGCAGGCGACGGCGAGCAGGGCTGTCCTCATCTGATCCCTCCGAGGTGCACAGTGTAGCCGAGTCCCGCGAGCGCCTCGTAACTTTTGTGAGCCGCCCTACCTCGGCCAGTACATGACGACGAAGACTCCGGCCAGGCAGAGCGCGCCGCCCAGCAGGTCGAACCGATCGGGCGCGATGCGGTCGACGCTCCAGCCCCACAGGATCGAGAGCACGACGAACATGCCGCCGTAGGCGGCGTACACGCGGCCGAAGTGCTGCGGCTGGTAGGTCGGCACGATCCCGTAGAGGACGAGGACGGCGGCGCCCAGCACGCCGACCAGCCGCGGCGCGCCGTTGCGCCACCACTGCCACACGAGATAGCCGCCGCCGATCTCGCAGAGGCCGGCCAGCACGAAGAGCGCGAGCGAGCGGAGGATCACGAGGGGCCTCCCGGGCCGCCGAACCTCGGCGGCGTTTTTCGCGAAGAAGGCGCGCACGCGGTCACGGCGCGATCGTATCATCGGCGCCATGCAGAAGATCGACGTGTTCCCCCACATCCTGCCGCGCCGTTACTTCGATCGGATGCTCGCGGTCGCTCCGGCCGGGATGGCGCTGCAGAAGCGGATGTCCGGCATCCCGGTCCTGGTGGACGTCGATCTGCGGTTCCGGATCATGGATCGCTACGAGGGCTACGTGCAGGTGCTCACGCTGGCCAACCCGCCGATCGAGGTCGTCGGCGGTCCCGACGCCAGCCCGGATCTCGCGCGGCTCGCCAACGACGAGATGGCGGCGCTCGTCGAGCGCCACCCGGAACGCTTTCCGGCGTTCGTCGCCTCGCTGCCGATGAACAACCCGGAGGCCGCGCTGCACGAGATCGATCGCGCGATCGGCACCCTGGGCGCCACCGGCGTGCAGATGTTCTCGAACGTCGCGGGCCGCCCGCTCGATCGGCCCGAGTACCGGCCGCTCTTCGCCCGCATGGCCGAGCGCGACCTGCCGATCTGGCTGCACCCGGCGCGGCCGGCCACGGTGGCTGATTACGCCGGCGAGCCGCGCAGCAAGTACGACCTCTGGTGGGCGTTCGGCTGGCCGTACGAGACGAGCCTTGCGATGGGCCGACTCGTCTTCTCCGGCCTCTTCGACCGGCATCCCGAGCTCAAGATCATCACCCACCACATGGGCGCGATGATCCCGTTCTGCGCCGGGCGCGTCGGCGGCGGGCTCGAGCAGCTCGGCACGCGCAGCGACGATCCCGACGACGGGGCGGCGCTGGGCCGGCTGGCGCGGCGGCCGATCGACTACTTCCGCCTCTTCTACGGCGACACCGCGCTGTTCGGCGCCTGGCACGCGATGGAGTCGGGCCTCGCGTTCTTCGGCGCCGAGCGCATCCTGTTCGGCACCGACATGCCGTTCGACCCGGACAAGGGGCCCGGCTTCATCCGCGACACGATCGCCGCCATGGAGAAGATGCGCGCGAGCGACGCCGAGCGGGCGGCCATCTACGAGGGCAACGCCCGCCGGCTGCTGCGCCTGCGTCGCGCGCGATGAGCCGGCAGCTCTACGACACGATCGGCCGCGGCTACGACGCCTATCGGCGGCCCGACCCCCGGCTGGCCGCCGCCATCGCGGCGGCGCTCGGCGCGGCCGCGAGCGTGGTGAACGTCGGCGCCGGCGCCGGCTCCTACGAGCCGGCGGACCGTCCGGTCCTCGCCGTCGAGCCCTCGGCCGCGATGCTCCGTCAGCGCCGGCCCGGCGCGGCGCCGGCCGTGCAGGCGTCGGCGACCGACCTGCCGTTCCGCGACGCGACGTTCGGCGCCGCCCTCGCGGTGCTCACCGTGCACCATTGGCCCGATCGGGCGCGCGGGCTGGCCGAGCTGGGGCGCGTGGCGCGCGAGCGCGTCGTGGTCCTGACGTGGGATCCGGCGGCGACCTCGGGATTCTGGCTCGTCGACGACTACTTCCCCGAGATGGTGGCCATCGATCGCGAGATCTTTCCGACGCTCGAGGAGCTGCGCCGGTCACTCGGCCCCGTCGACGCGCGGCCGCTGCTGGTGCCCCACGACTGCGTCGACGGCTTCCTCGGCGCGTACTGGCGACGGCCCGAGGCGTATCTGGACGCCGGCGTGCGCGGCGCCATCTCCACGTTCACCAAGCTCGCCGACGTGGAGTCGGGGCTGGCGCGCCTGCGCGCCGATCTCGCCGACGGCACGTGGGAGCGCCGGCACGTAGATCTACTGAGACGCGACGCCCTCGACCTCGGCTATCGGCTCGTCGTCGCGGAGCGACGCTTGTGAGGCGCGGAGCGACGCCTGTGAGGCGCGGAGCGACGCCTGTGAGGCGCGGAGCGACGCCTGTGAGGCGCGGGGAGGACGTGACGGCGCCGCTACACTGGCGCCGTGGGAGATCTCACCCGGATCCAGTGGACGCGATATCGCAGCTCAGGGCCCGAGGTCGGCACGCCCGATCCCGAGCGCTGGGCGCCGCTGGGATTCCCGGCGCCGCCGCCCGACCGGCCATGGATCTTCGGCGTGGTGGTGGCGTCGGCCAACGGCGTGGTCGCGTGGCGCCGGCGTGACGCGCGCGACGACCCGGTGCGCGAGATCCTCGGCGGCGAGCCGCGGCTCGATCGCATCGCCGATCGCCGCCTCATGCGCTACTTGCGGACGATCGGCGACGCCGGCATCGGCGCGCAGACGGTTCGCGAGCAGCCGACGCTGATCCTCAGCCCACAGGAACCGGGCGACGAGCGCGCGCCCGAGCTCTACGCCTTCCGCGTGGCGCGCGGATTGTCCCACCACCCTCGCAACGTCATCTATTCGCTCTACGGTCGCGTGCCGTCGCAGCATCCGATGCTGACCACGCCCGGGCTGTCGACGATCATCCTCACCACCCCGGCGGGACGCTCGGAGCTGACGCGTCGGGGGATCCGCGAGCCCGCCGTGATCGTCGAGGCGCTCCTCGAGCCCGAGGGTCTCGAGCGCGCGCACGCGCGGCTGCGCGCCGAGCACGGCGTGCGCTACCTGGCGTGCGAGGGCGGCCAGACGCTCTTCGCCGCGCTCCGCGCGGCGCGGCTGCTCGACGAGATGTTCGTGACGACGACGGATGTGGTGGTGGACCGCGCGGCCCACGAGAGCGTGCTGACGACGTTCGACTTCGTGGCGGAGGGCGCTACCCTGGTGGCGGAGGGGCGGCTGGAGCCCGGCGGCGTCTACACGTTCAAGCGCTGGCGGTTCGGCGCCGCCCGGCGCTGACGCTCAGTCCGCGCGGCGGGGGCGGTCGAGCCCGCGGAAGCGACGGATCAGCGCGCTGGTCGACGAGTCGTGCGCGAGCCGCGGCTCGTCGCGCGCCGTCAGCTCGGGCGTGATGCGATTCGCCAGCGCCTTGCCGAGCTCCACGCCCCACTGGTCGAAGGAGTTGATGCGCCAGATCGTGCCCTGCACGAAGACCTTGTGCTCGTAGAGCGCGATGAGGGCGCCGAGCACGGCCGGCGTCAGCCGCTCGGCGAGGATCGTGTTGGTGGGGCGGTTGCCCGCGAACGTGCGGTGCGGGACCGACAACGCCGGCACGCCTTCCGCCGCGACCTCCTCCGCCGTCTTGCCGAAGGCGAGCGCTTCCGTCTGCGCGAAGAGGTTGGCCATGAGCAGCGGGTGGTGCTCACCGACCTCGTCGAGCGGCCGCAGGAAGCCGATGAAGTCGCACGGGATCAGCCGCGTGCCCTGGTGGATGAGCTGGTAGTACGCGTGCTGACCATTGGTGCCCGGCTGGCCCCAGACGATCGGCCCCGTCGGGTACTCGACCTCGCGGCCGTCGAGATCGACGTGCTTGCCGTTGGACTCCATGTCGAGCTGCTGCAGGTACGCGGGAAAGCGGCCGAGGTCGTGGCTGTACGGCAGGATGGCCAGGGTCTCGGCGCCGAAGAAGTCGTCGTACCAGATCCCGAGGAGGGCCAGCAGCACGGGCAGGTTCGTCTCGAAGGGGGCTCCGCGGAAGTGCTCGTCCATGGCATGAGCGCCGGCGAGGAGCTCGGCGAACCCCGCGGGGCCGATGGCGATCATCAGCGACAGGCCGATGGCCGACCAGAGCGAGTAGCGGCCGCCGACCCAGTCCCAGAACTCGAACATGTTCGCGGGGTCGATGCCGAACTTCCGCACCTCGGCGGTGGCGGTGGAGACGGCCACGAAGTGCTTGGCCACCGCGCGCTCGTCACCGAGCGCGCGCACGCACCAGGCACGCGCCGTGCGCGCGTTCGTCAGCGTCTCGATCGTCGTGAACGTCTTGGACGCCACCACGAAGAGCGTCTCTTGGGGATCGAGGTCCCGCGTCGATGCCACGAAGTCGGCGCCGTCCACGTTGGACACGAAGCGCAGCGTGAGGCGCCGGTCGCCGTACCAGCGCAGCGCGTCCGCGGCCATGGCGGGGCCGAGGTCGGAGCCGCCGATCCCGATGTTGACGACGTTGCGGATCGGGCGGCCCGTGAAGCCCGTCCACCCGCCGCTGCGCACGCGGCCCGCGAAATCGGCCATGCGGTCGAGCACGGCGTGGACGCGCGGCACGACGTCCTCGCCGTCCACGACGATGCGCGCGCCGCGCGGCGCCCGCAGCGCCACGTGCAGCACCGCGCGCTGCTCGGTGACGTTGATCTTCTCGCCCGCGAACATCGTGTCCCTTCGCGCGGCCACGCCGGAGGATCGCGCCAGGTCGAGCAACAGCCTGAGCGTCTCGTCGGTCACGCGGTTCTTGGAGTAATCGAGGTAGAGCCCGGCCGCCTCCGCGACCAGCCGCTCGCCGCGCCGTGGATCCTTCGCGAACAGCTCCCTCAGGTGGAGGCCACGAACCGACTCGTAGTGGGCGGCGAGCGCCTTCCACTCCGGACGGCTCGTCAATGGACCTCGGGTCGTCAATTCCGATTCTCCCTCGTCAGCGTGCGGCAGCGGGAACCGTCCCACATCAGCACGGCCGGCATCATGCCGATGAAGAGTCCGGTGCCGACCACGCCCGGGGTCGCGCGCAGCGCGGCCTCGAGCGCGGCCGGATCGGCGATCGGGCCGACGCGGCAGTCGAGCAGGCGGTTGCCGTTGTCCGTCACCACGGGCGCGCCGTCGGCCGTGCGCAGGGTCGCCGGATAGCCGAGCGCCTCGAGCCGCCGCCGGCACGGGCCCGCCGCGAACGGCACGACCTCCACCGGCAGCCGGCCGCGGCTGCCCAGCACGGGGACGAGCTTGTCGGCGCCGACCAGGACGAGGAAGCGCCGCGCGAGGGTCGCCACGACCTTCTCGCGCAGCAGCGCGCCGCCGTAGCCCTTGATCAGGTCGCCGCGGGGATCCACCTCGTCCGCGCCGTCGACGGCGACGTCGATCGTCTCGATGTCGTCCGGCGTGAGCAGCTTGATGCCGAGCCCGCGCGCGAGCGCCGCCGTCGCCTCGGAGGTCGGCACGCCGCGCACGTCGAGGCCGGCCGCGACGCGCTGGGCGAGCGCGCGCACGAAGGCGGTGGCGGCGTGACCCGTGCCCAGGCCGACGACCTGGCCGCTCGCGACGTGCCGCATGGCCTCGGCGGCCAGCGCCGCCGCGCCGTCGTCCGTGAGTCGGGCATCCTCGTGCATGCGGCGACAGCATCGCTCAGGCGCGGGCCGTCGTCCAGCGCGCCGCGCCTCCCCTGCGAAGTTACAATCCGCGCCGTGACCCCCGACGCGTCGGATCCGATCGAGGAGCTGTTCGCGCGCGGCGTGACCGACGGCCTGCCCGTGGTGCCGCCGACGGCGGAGCGTGTCGGGGCGACGGTGGCGGCGAGCGGGCGCGGCGGCGACGAGCTGATCGGCCTGGTGGCGCCGGCCAACGGCCGCGCCACCGTCGAGCGCGTGGCCGTCAACGCCGTGATGGCGGGCTGCCGTCCGGAATACATCCCCGTGGTCATCGCCGCCGTGAGCGCGATCTGCGATCCCGAGTTCTCCCTCGTTGGCGTGTCCGGCACGACCGACGCCGTCACGCCTCTCGTCATCGTCAACGGCCCGATCCGCCGCGCGCTCGACGTGAACTGCGCGGCGTCGGTGTTCGGCGCCGGCTTCCGCGCCAACGCGACGATCGGCCGCGCCGTGCGCCTCGTCTGGGTGAACGTGGGCGGGGCGCGTCCCGGCGTGATCAGCATGTCGACGTTCGGCCAGCCGGGCCGCTACTCCTACTGCATCGGCGAGCACGAGGAGGCGAGTCCGTGGGAGCCGCTCTCCGTCGAGCACGGCTTCGCCGCCGCCGACAGCACGGTGGCCGTCCTGGCCGCGGAGGCGCCGCAGATCGTCGTCAACGCCGGGGGGCGCCGCGCGCGCGACATCCTCTCGACCGTCGCGCGAGCCGGGGCCGTCATCGCGAGCCCCGACCTGGCGCCGCTCGGCGACACGCTGCTCGTGATCGGGCCCGAGCACGCCGCGACCATCGCGGCGGACGGCTGGTCGAAGGCGGACGTGCGGCGCTTCGTCTGGGAGCAGTGTCAGGTCACCGTCGACGGCGCGCGCACGCCGAAATTCCGGGAGCCGGCCTGCCTGCACGTGCTCGTCGCCGGCGGCACCGCCGGCCGGTTCTCGGCGTGGGTGCCGGGCTGGCCGTTCCGCGGCGCGCCGTCGCGGCTGGTGTTCAGGGGCGTGGCGACCTCCGGGCTACAATAGGTTCGTGCCCCTCGCCGACGACGCGAGCTTTCGCCTCCTCTTCGACGCCAACCCGCTGCCCATGTGGGTGTACGACGTCGCCAGCCTGGCCTTCCTCGAGGTGAACGCCGCCGCCGTCGAGCACTACGGCTACTCGCGCGAGGAATTTCTCCGGATGAAGGTGACGGCGCTCTTCCCACCCGAGGAGGACGCCCGCGTGCGTGAGGCGGTGGCCCGGCTCTCCGAGACGCCGCAACCCGGCCTCCGTCACTACGCGTCGGCATGGAAGCATCGCCACAAGGACGGTCGCGTCATCGACGTCGACATCGTCGCGCACGACCTGTCGTTCGGCGGGCGGCGCGCCGCGCTCGTCGTGGCCAACGACGTCACGAGCCTCAAGGCGGCGCAAGCCTCGCTGGCCAAGTCGACGCAGCGGCTGCGTGTCCTGCACGAGATCGACCGGGGCATGATCGCGGCGGCCGAGCCGGTGACGATCGCCGAGGCGGCGCTCCGGCCGCTGCGCGATCTGCTGGGCGTGCCCCGAGCCATCGTGAACCTGTTCGACTTCGAGGCGGGCGAGGTGGAGTGGCTGGCGGCGATCGGACGCCGCCGCGTGCACGCGGGCCCCGGTGTGCGGTATCCGATGAAGCTGGCGGGCGACGTGGAGGCGCTGCGGCGCGGCGAGATGCAGGTGATCGACGTGGACGCGCTGCCCGACAGCCCCGAGGCGCAGGCGCTGCTCGCCTCGGGCGTCCACGTCTACATGGTCGTCCCCATGCGCGCGCGGGGCGAGCTGATCGGCTCACTGAGCTTCGGCGGCGCGCGCGGACAGTTCTCCGACGAGCAGATCGAGATCGCGCAGGAGGCGGCCGCCCAGCTGGCCATCGCCATCACCCAGGCGCGCCTCTACGAGCAGGTGAAGCGCTATTCCGAAGAGCTCGAGCAGCGCGTGCGCGAGCGCACCCACGAGCTCGCGGAGGCCAAGGCCGAGGCGGACCGCGCCAACCAGGCGAAGAGTGAGTTCCTCTCGCGCATGAGCCACGAGCTGCGGACGCCGCTCAACGCGATCCTCGGCTTCGGGCAGCTCCTCCAGATGCAGCCCGACGGCGGACCCGACCGCGAGAGCGTGGAGCAGATCCTCAAGGGCGGCCGGCACCTGCTGGAGCTGATCAACGAGGTCCTCGACATCTCGCGCATCGAGGCCGGGCGGCTCTCGCTCTCGCAGGAGCCCGTCCAGATCGGCGAGGCCGTCGCCCGCGTCGTGGACCTGGCCCGTCCGCTCGCCGCCGAGCGGCGCATCGACGTCCAGGTCTCCGGCGGCACGCTCCACCATCGCTACGTGCTCGCGGACACCCAGCGGCTGCAGCAGGTGCTGCTGAACCTGGTCTCCAATGCGATCAAGTACAACCACCAGGCCGGCCGCCTCGTCGTCGGCTGTCACGAGGTGGCCATCGGCCGGATCCGTCTCACGGTCGCCGACACGGGCGCGGGCATTCCGCACGACCGGCGCGCGCGGCTCTTCACGCCGTTCGACCGCCTCGGCGCCGAGACGAGTCCCGTCGAGGGCACCGGGCTCGGGCTCGCGCTCTCCAAGCGGCTCGTGGAGGCGATGGGCGGCACCATCGGTTTCGACGACGCGGAGGGCGGGGGCAGCCTCTTCTGGGTCGAGCTGGCCGAGACGATGTCGCCCGACGCGCGCGCCGGCCTGGACGCGTCGCGCGCGCCGACGCCGGGCGACGCCACGCGCCGGGGCACGGTCCTCTACATCGAGGACAACCCGTCGAACCTGCGGCTCGTGGAGCGCGTCCTGGCCGAGCAGGCCGCGATCCGCTTCATCCCCGCCATGCAGGGGCGGCTCGGGCTGTCGCTGGCGCGCGAGCATCGGCCCGACCTGATCCTCGTGGACCTCCACCTTCCGGACATCTCCGGCGAGGACGTGCTGCGCGAGATCAGGAGCGATCCGCTCCTCGCGCGCACGCCGGTGATCGTGCTCAGCGCCGACGCGACGCCGGGACAGGTGCGGCGCATGGTGGCGGCAGGCGCGCGCGCGTACCTGACGAAGCCGCTCGACGTGCGGCAGCTCCTCACGCACATCGACCAGGCGCTGTCGGGCGGATGAGCGCCCCCTTGCCCGCGTTTGCCGCCGCGAAGATCCTGATCGTCGACGACGAGCGGGCGAACGTGCTGCTGCTCGAGCGGTTGCTGCAACAGGCGGGCTACCGGCACCTCGCGAGCACGACCGACTCGCGGACGGCCCTCGAGCTCTACCGCGGCGTGCGGCCCGACCTGATCCTGCTCGATCTGATGATGCCGCACGTCGACGGCCTCGCGGTGCTGGCGCAGCTGCGCGCCGAGATCCCGGAGACCGTCTTCGTGCCGGTCCTCGTGCTCACGGCCGACGTGACGCCCGACTCGCGTCGGGGGGCGCTCGCCGCCGGCGCGCACGACTTCCTCACCAAGCCGTTCGAGGCGTTCGAGGTGCTGCTCCGCATCGGAAACCTCCTGGCCACGCGCCGCCTCTACCTGGCGCTCGAGGAGCACAACCGCGCCCTCGAGGACACCGTCAGGCAGCGGCCCGCAGGCGAGGGGACGGGGCTCGGGCTCTCGTTGTGCCGCGGTATCGTCGAGGAGCACCACGGGACGATCACGGTGGACAGCGAGCCCGGCCGCGGCACCACGCTCCTCATCGAGCTGCCCGTCGAGACGCCGCCGCGCGCCGCCCCGCGACCGGCCGCCGCCTCCGCGCCGTCTGCCGTCCGACCGGGGAAGGTGCTGCTCGTGGACGACGAGCGGGCGGTGGCCGAGGCGCTGGCGGAAGCGATCCGGCGCGACGGCCACGAGGTCGAGATCGCCGGCGACGGCGCCGAGGCGCTCGGGCTCCTCGCCGCGCGGCCGTACGACCTGATCGTCTCGGACACGAAGATGCCGGTGCTCGACGGCGAATCGTTCTACCGCGAGCTCGAGCGGCGCCACCCCGCGCTGCGCGAGCGCATCGTGTTCCTCACCGGTGACGTCCTCAGCCGCGACAAGCGCGACTTCCTCGAGCGCACCCGCGCGCCCTTCCTGACGAAGCCCTGCGACCTCGACGAGCTGCGACGCGTCGTCGGCCGCGTCATGGCCGCCCCGCCCGCCCCGTAGGCCCTCATGAGCCCTACCTTCGGTAGGACAAGCGCGCTCCTCGAGATCCGGGGCCTCGCCAAGCGCTTCGGCGGCGTGATCGCGGTGGACGGTCTCGACCTCAGCGTCGAGGCCGGCGAAGTCCGCGGGCTCATCGGCCCCAACGGCTCCGGCAAGACGACGACGATCAATCTGGTCTCCGCCCTCTATCGCCCCGACGCCGGTCAGGTCTTTCTCGACGGCGAGCGCATCGAGCGCCTGCGCCCGCACGAGATCGCCGGCCGCGGCGTGGCGCGCACGTTCCAGATCTCGAAGCTCTTCGGCAACATGACCGTGCTCGAGAACGTGCTCGTGCCGGCGCTCGCCGAGCTGGATCGCGGCGCGCGGCGCGCCCCCGAGCAGATCCGGGAGCGCGCGCGGCGCCTGCTCGACCTGGTCCTGCTCGACGGCCTGCGCGACGCGCCGGCCAAGGAGCTGTCGGGCGGCCAGAGCATGCTGCTGCAGATCGCGCGCGGGCTCATGCTGCAGCCCATCCGGCTGTTCCTGATGGACGAGCCCTTCGCGGGCGTCCACCCGACCATCAAGGACACGATCATGGAGACGATCCTCAACGCGAACCGCGACGAAGGCGTGACCTTCCTGATCGTGTCGCACGAGATGGCGACCCTGCGGCGGCTGGCCTCGCGCGTGTCGGTGATGCACGAGGGCCGGCTCATCGCCGAGGGCTCGTTCGAGGCAGTCGCCAACCAGCCCGCGGTGCTGGAAGCGTACCTCGGAGGCTGAATGGCCCTCCTCGAGGTGCACGACGTCGTCGCGGGGTACGTCGAGGGCATCGACGTCCTCACCGGCGTGTCCGTGGCGGTCGAGCGCGGCAGCATCACGGGGATCATCGGCGCCAACGGAGCGGGGAAGTCGACGCTGCTCAAGACGATCTTCGGCTTCCTGCATCCACGCCGCGGCCGGATCGTCCTCGACGGTCACGAGATCCAGGCGCTGCCGCCGCACGCCGTGAAGCGGCAGGGCGTGAGCTACGTGGCCCAGGGCGCCAGCGTGTTCCCGCAGCTCACGGTGCAGGAAAACCTGGACCTGGG